>Ga0256410_1000128_pt1 | contig 104952 bp, 97 predicted proteins | sample PhyWR1_FD_185983 | JGI IMG/M metagenome (GOLD analysis project Ga0256410, IMG submission 185983) | Leaf surface microbial communities from wheat plants in UC Gill Tract Community Farm, Albany, California, United States - DLSL W.R1 | ecosystem: Host-associated > Plants > Phyllosphere >... | reverse complement strand
TGGTTTATTGCAGGCTAAAGATAAACAAGCTAGCCCGCAGATGATTAAAGTGCTGCCTGTCCTCTAATATTCATACCCGATGCACGTGGCATTTCACCGATGAGTTGCTCTTGGCCGCTTTGGAACATAGCCTGCGCTGGCTGGCCAAGTTGATAGTTCAAGGGCGATCGATCACGTGCATGTGTGATTAAAGGCGATTTACCCGATCGCAGCGATGCCCAGAACTACCCAGCTTGTACCGGCCAGAAGCACCAGCAGTCGCGGTGTGTAAGGCAGCATAAACACCAGTGCAAGTGCCGCGAGGGAGAGGTTGCCGAACCAGGCGACGGAGCCCATGGCTGTGCCCCATGCTTGAACACAACAGGCGTAGCTGGCAACCAGCGCCATCCACCCGGCGCAGCGTAGTGCTCGCAGTACGACAGGGGCGGGCGCGGGTTGTTTGAGCTGTTTGTAATACCGCTCAAGCCCCAGACACAACCCCAACATACCGGTATAGGCCAGTAGTAAGCCGGCCATCAAGACAAGATTCATCTCAGTGCTGCTCCATGGTTTTTGCCGGTTTGCGCTGTGCCGGGCGTTGCCTGGCCGGTTGTCCCAGCTGCCAGCCTGCCCGGGCCAGGAGTGCGCCAATCATCACGCTGGTGATTTCCAGAAAGAGCGGCTCGCCGCGATTGACGAAGAACAGGTTCAGCAGTGGCAAACCCGCACACATCAATACGGCCAGCCCCAGTTGCTCGCGCCAGGCGGCGAGCCAGGGTCTGACGATGGCGTGCCCCAGGCTGGCGAGCCAGACCAGGAAGAACACCCGCACCTCCCATTCGCCACGTTGGGCCCATTGCAACGGCAACAACCGGTTGGCCCACAGCAACGCTATACAGGCCAGCATCAGTCCGGCTACAACAGCTACGTTGATGCGCTCGGCGGCGTGATACATCACTGCGCCGAGTGCACCTTCGCTATCGTGGCGGCGACGCCGCTTTACGGTAAACAGCAGCATGCCGGTGGCGAGCATTGCGCAACTGGCCAGGCCGCAGACAAAGTACAACCAGCGCATGGGATAACCGCCGAACTGGGCGAAGTGCAGGCCCGACATGACTTTCTGGGTCAGCAGGCTGGGGCGGCTCTGCGCCGGTTGCCGCAGCACCTTGCCCGTTACGCCGTCGAACACCATGCTGGCGCCCTTGGTCAATTCGATACGATTGCCCAGCAAGGGGCGCGCTTCAATACGTGCATCGCTGCGACCGGGATTCTGAATGGACAGCCCGGAAATCGGCCCCATGATTCGCTCGGCCTCGCTCAGCAAAGGTTCTATCGCGGCCAGCGGTGCAGGCTGGGAGGCGGGGCGACGTGACTCGCCCCGCCCCGGGGTCTGCCCATCACGGCGTTGACCCGCGGTGGCGATGTCTTGCTTGCCAGGCGCGTGATTGTGTTCGGTACGCTGTTCGCCCGGTGTCTCGCGTAGTGCTCCACTGGCAGCGACACGGTCGCCATCGAACAGTGCGTCCATCGCAGCCGGCATGTAGGTCAGGTAAAAAATCACCAGGCCGGTGTAAGTAATCATCAGATGGAAGGGCAGTACCAGCACCCCGGTGGCGTTGTGCGCATCCAGCCAGGAGCGTTGGCCCTTGGCCGGGCGGAAGGTGAAAAAGTCCTTGAAGAATTTTTTGTGAATGACGATGCCGCTGATCAAGGCGACCAGCATGCCCATGGCGGCCAGGCCGACCACCCAGATGCCGATGTTGCGCGGCAGGTCGAGGGTGAAATGGAAGCGAAAAAAGAACCCGCCACCCGCTGTCTCGCGGACGTCGAGTGGGGCGCCGGTTTGCGGGTCCAGGTTCACGCCACCGCCACGCCGTTGTTCACCGCTGGACACAGTCAGTCCTGGTGAACGCTCGGTGGGCAGGCCGATATTCCAGGCGCTGGCGTTTGGCTGCTGCGCGTGCAGATAGTCGAGCGCCCGTTGTGCGGCTTCACTTGGCTTGAGCGTATGGGCCGGGATTTCCGGGCGCATCCAGCTATCAATTTCCTTATCAAACACAGCGAGGGTGCCGGTGAGAAAGATTGCAAACAGCAGCCAGCCGAAAATCAGCCCGCCCCAGGTGTGCAGCCAGGCAAGGGATTGGGTGATGGTTCTGGTTTTCATCCCGGTATCTCCATCCATTGCGGCCAGAAACCGATAATCGCCAGGGGCACTGCCAGGCTTAGCCCGGCCCATGCGCGGCGGGCACTGCGGCAGGCGAATGCCCATAGAATCGCCAGTGTGTAGACCGCAAATGACAACAGGCTGGCCGTCACCAGCGCATCGACGTCATTCATCGGCAGCCAGCGTGCGAGTGCCGCGGTAAAGGCGTAAGTGAACAGGTATCCGCCGCACAGCGCCGCAAGGGTACGCGACACTGTTGGGCCGTAATGGGGGGGTGTTTTCATCAGGCATGCTCATCAGTTCCCGGCACGACGCCGGAGTATTTTTATCAAGCCGTACGCCAAAGCCCAGCCTGGTCAGCGGCTGAGCGTTGGGAGGATCGGGTGCGCCCGTGAGCGCCGGGATCAGAACGAGGTGGTGACCGACGCGTAGAACGCACGCCCCGGTTCGTTGTAGGTACTGGCGCCGGCGGTGGTGCCCGAGCCCTCGCGGTAGACGCGCTTGTCGAACAGGTTGTTGATGCCGGCACCGAGCGAGAGGTTCTTGTTCACCTCATAAGTCCCGCCGATGCCCCAGATATGATAGGGGTCAAGGGTTTGCAGCTCGTTTATCGCGGTGACGGCTACATCACGCGTGGGGTTGAACACTCGCGGCTCCTGTTTGCCGTAATAAGTTCCGGTCAGGCTCAGGGTGAGCGCTTCACTCGCCTGCCAGTCAAGCATGGTGTTTACCGTGTATTTGGGCACCACCGACAGCGGATTGTCGTCGCCGTCCTTGTTGGACTGCATATAGGTAAAGTTGGTATTCCAGCTCAGCGTATTGCCATTTTCACCGAGTAACGGGATGCCCAGGTTGCCTTCCCATCCCTTGACCACGGCATCCTTGGCGTTATTCCACTGCAGGATCGCCTCGTTGGCCGAGGTCATGGCGACCAGATCGTTGGAGGCCACGATCTTGTTGTCGTAATCGTTGCGGAAATAGGTGATGCCGGCGCTCCATCCATTGCGGGCAAAGCTGATGCCCAGCTCCTTGTTGATACTGATCTCTGGCTCGAGATTTTTATTGCCCAGGACATAGCAACCCGTGCTGAGCAGCGTTGGCGCACACCCGTTGCCGTTACTGCGATACAGGTAGTTGGGGTTCAACTGGTACAGGTTCGGTGCCTTGAAGGCACGGGCAATGCCACCCTTCAACGTGATGTCATCGGTCAGCATGTATGAACTGTTCAGGCTCGGGCTCCAGTTGGCGCCGAACTGATCATGATGGTCCAGACGCAGGCCGGGGGTCAGGAACCACTTGGGGCTCAACTCGATATTGTCTTCCATGAACAGCGCCATGATCGTCGCGTCCATGTTGCTCGAGCGCGCACCCAGCGCCGAGTTGGGCAATGTGGTGCCGACGGCCCGGTCGAAGGTGCTCGGGTCATCAAGTTCCTGGCGATTCCATTCCGCGCCCAGGGTCATCGTTTGTGGCAGCAACACGTGCATTGGAATGTTCAGCTCGCCCTGCAGCAGGTAGCTGTCGTAGGTACTGGTGCTCTTGTCGGCGTTGGCGCTGATATCGCCATCCACAGCACCGGTCTGGCCTTCCAGCAAGCGGTTGTTGCGGGTTTTTTCGTATTGCGCCAACACCCGGGAAGTACCGAACGCCCAGTCACCACGATGGGTAACGGAAAAATTCTGCCGGTACATCGTGTTGGTCTCCCGGCCCAGCCATTGGTTGATCGTGCTGTCGGGCGTCTGTGACTCCGTTCCCCCGGTGCCGACATCTCCGGTGTAAATATTGCCCTGGCGACTAAAGCCGGTCTCGAAATCGAGGGTCTGCCGATCATCCAGCGCCCAGCTCAACAACGCGTTGATATCCTTGTTGCGCACGCCCTCGCGACCAGCAGCCAGTGCTGCGCCGGATGCGGTGTCGGTGTGGGCGAGGTTGATGTCCGAGTCATCGGCGTCAGTCTTGTTCAGGTTGCCGTAGACGCGAAATGCCAGCGCTTCGGTCAGTGCCCCGGAGAGGCTGAAGGTGGTGCGTTTGGTCATGCCTTCGGCATCGTCCTCGGGCAAGTTGGTGTACGCCGAGAGTGAGCCTGTCAGTTCCTGTGTCGGGCGCTTGGTGATGATGTTCACCACGCCCCCCATGGAGCCTGACCCGTACCGGGCTGCCGCCGGACCGCGCAGTACCTCGATGCTCTCGACTTCGTCCGCCGGGACCCAGTTGCTGTCGCCACGGGTATCACGCTCACCGGCGCGGGTGTAGCGCACGGCGTTGCGTGAGGTGACGGGTTTGCCGTCGATAAGGATCAGGGTGTTCTCCGGGCCCATGCCGCGCAAGTCGATCTGGCGGTTATTGCCACGTGTGCCGCTGGCGCTGTTGCCGCTCAGGTTGACCCCCGGCATTTTGCGGATAATGTCGGACAGGTCATTGACGGGCGGGCGTTTCTTGATGTCTTCGGCCGTGATGATCGATGCACCGGGGGCTTGCTTGAGCTCTTGCGCGGCAGTGGCCACGACATGGGTATCATCCAGTTGCAGGACATTCCCTGTCGCCTCGGACGCCGGTACTTGGGTTTCGGCCAGTGCGGCACCGGGGGAGCAGGCCATCAAGGCGAGGACAAGATGATTGAGCTTGAATCGCGGGTACATCGACAACACTCCTGTTAGTGGATGAGCCCCATGGCGTTTGTGAGCATCCTGTCAGCAGGACGCCAGGGCGGGCCTGAGTCGCCATGGGCGGCACTAATAGAAGTCATTCTCATATGAGAGTAAATCTGATTTACATTTTATACACTCGCAGTTTCAGGTTCATGCGCAAGCCCTTGCCGGTGTTCTCTGCCCAGATCTCGCCACCCTGCAAGTGCACGACGCTACGGGCAATTGACAAGCCAAGGCCAAAGCCGCTGCCTCCCGGACGTGCTGCATTGAGCCGGGTGAAGGGCTGAAAGATCTGGTCGAGTTTGTCGGGCGCCACACCAGGGCCCTGGTCTTCAACCCATACGTGCCAGTAATCGCCCTTGAGTACACCGGCGAAGATCACCGGGCTGTCTGGGGGTGAATGGCGGATAGCGTTGCGCAGGATGTTTTCCAGCGCCTGCGCCAGGCTGTTCAGGTTGCCCATGACGCGGCAGTCGGGGGGCAACTCACAGCGCAGACGTCCGATAGGCCAGCCGCTTTCGAAGCTGGCGTCGTTGCTTAACAAGTCCCATAACTGGTCCAGTTCAACCGGTTCCAGCGCCAGGGCGGGGCGCTCAGTGTCCAGCCATACCAACTCCAGGGTATCGCCGATCAGCCGGTCCATGCCTTGCACTTCACGTTCGAGGCGCTGGCGCATGGCATCCATGTCCGGTTCACGCTCGCCGGTCACGCGCAGCCGGCTCAACGGCGTGCGCAACTCATGGGACAAATCGCGCATCAGCCGGCGTTGCAGCGCCAGGGTGTTTTCCAGGCGCTCGGCCATGTGGTCGAAGGTTCGCGCCAGATCGCCCAGCTCGTCACGGCGCCGCACCACCTGAGGCCCCGCGCGTGCCGACAGATTGCCCGAGCTCAAGGCTGCCGCCTGGCGCCGCAGGGTCACCACGGGCTCGATCAACACACGATAAAGCAGGAAGCCGAGCAGCAGCGCCAACCCCGCCGGCAGCACCCATTGCAGCAACACCTCCCACAGCCGCAGATGTTCGCGCGGGTTGAAACGATGCGGCAGCTCCATCACCAGACGCGCTTTGTCGTCGCTGAAAGGCACATAAAAAGTTGGCCAGCCGTTTGGCCGTCCCACGGTCCAGTGCAGCGGTCGGACAAAGTCGAGTTTATGGCGCTCATGTTCATCCAGAGGCTGCGAAGACAGCGATTGCTGGTGCTCATCGACGACGACGGCCCACACCCGTTCCTGTTTGCGCAAGTTGCGCAGGAACTCGTCAACGCCTTGCGTGCCCCGTTCCCGCCACGCCAATTCGGCCTGTCGCGCGTAAGCGGTGTGGCTTTGCTTGGCCGGCTCGGACAGGAGGGCGGTAGCATCCTTGAGCCGCTTGCCCAGATCGGCCTGCAAGCTGATCACCAGCATGCACAGAAGCGCGAGTACGCCGACCAGTTGCCACAGCAGCGAGTGCCGGTTCGGCAGCCTCATGACGGTAACGGCGTTAGGACATAACCCATGCCGCGTATGGTCTCTACTCGCCCGGCGCTGTAACCGATGGCCTGCAATTTCCGGCGAACCCGGCTGACATGCATGTCCAGGCTGCGATCATGTTGTGAGTGCGCCCGGTGCATGACCTGCTGGTACAGAAAGGCTTTGCTCAACACCTCGCCGGGATGCTGTATGAGTATTTCCAGTACCCGGAATTCGGTGCTGGTCAGATCGGCCCAGAGGCCGTTGCGGCAAACATCCATGGCCTGCTGATCAAGCGCCAACTGCGGATCGCTGCCCACTTTTACCTGGGCCTCGTGCTCATACGCCACTCGCCGCAGAATGGCATCGATGCGCACATCCATCTCCTGCAGGCTGAACGGCTTGGGCAAGTAATCATCCGCGCCCTGGCTGAAACCCGTTATCCGGTCCTGCTCGGCACCCAGCGCTGACATCAGAATGACCGGGATGTGCTGGCTCTGACGCACTTGTGCAAGCACCTCCAGGCCACTGCTGCCGGGCAACATGATGTCCATCAGGATCAGATCGAAACCCTCGCAGCGGACCAGATGCAGAATCTCCTCTGCGTCGTGACGCAATGTGACCGAAAACCCCCGCTGGCCCAGGTGACTGTCAAGGTCGGCGGCAAGCACCGGATCATCCTCGATGGCCAGAATACGGATGGGCACATGGGAAGCAGAGGCGAATTGCATAGAGGCAGACCTGTGAATGAGAATTATTATGCGTCTTAATTCTGACAAAAAATATTGCACATTCCCAACCAAACCCAGGTTTTCGTCATGCAGGTGTGTGAGCTTTTAGCTTTCGGTCGTTCTGACTGCGTCAGCAAGTAATGCAACGCCGGCAGGAGGGCAGGCAGGAAAACGGCAGGGCAGTTCAAGTCAGATGAGCTGAAGCAGGATGACCCTCTTCAGCCTGTTGAAGTCGCGCTGATCAGCGATGCAGGCGGATTTTCTGCCAGGTCAGGTCGCAGCGAAAAGTACCGGTATCGCCGCGAATCGCATACAGAGTTGCTCGGTAAAACGACGACAGCCGTGAACAGTGCAAGTCGCGTAATTTACGGTACGCCCACCCCCAGCCGCGCTTGGATACTTTGGCCATGTCCATGTCTTTATTCGTCCGTGATTGGATCCTGAACAATAGCAAGTAGTCATTTGCCGGTGATATAACGGCGTGGGTAAAGTTTTGTAAAGTTTGCCAGTCAGAGCCCCCAGGGTGGCCGGAGTAGTCAAATCGATGATTTTGGTGGTTGAAGGCATCAGCGCCAGCGGTAAAACCACGTGGTGTACTGAGCAGGGTGGGCAGTATGTGATTGCTGAGCACGGCCGTCTTGAGGGTGTGCCGGAGCGCGCCAGTGATCCCGTAGCCGCCGCAGTTTTCTGGGCCGAGCGTAACGTCGATCGCTGGCAAGCCGCGTTGGCCATGGAAGCCAGGGGGGCTTGGGCGCTGTGTGACAGCGACCCGCTCAAGCTTCATTACCTGTGGTGCCTCTGGCAGATCGGTGAGGCCAGCACAAACGACTGGCTAACAGAACTGGACGCTACCCGTGACACTGTCGCACAGGGGCGTATCGGCTTTGCAGACGCTTACATTGTAGGGCGCATAGACCCGCAACTGGCACGGCAGCGAGCCCGTGCAGACACCACTCGGCGCAGAAGCAATTTCGAGCTGCATGTACGGCTGCAGCATGCGTTGCTGACCTGGTACGCAGCGATCGAACACGTGCTGCCCGGCAGTGTGCAAGTGGGCTTTCCTGCAAAAATGCCCGCTGCGCAACCACGTGATGACAGGTACCCGTTGGCGGCGTTTGACCGGATGATCGCATTGCTGCCCGGTAAGTAATCAGAGCTTACGCAGCAATGCCCACCACGCCCGCAATGCTGCTCAAGTGTGGGAGCGGGCTTGCCCGCGATGGTCTTCATGGCGCCGCATTTACTCAGCTAATACGCGTCATCGTTGACGAACATCGCGAGCAAGCCCGCTCCCACAAAGGCAGACATCGTTTAAATAAACAACAATGCCCACCACGCCCGGTCATTTATTCGCGGGCTTCGAACGCCGCAGCGTATTTCACTACCCCGACAGGCAGCTCGCCAGTAAAGGACAGGGCCTGGAAGTATTCGGGGGGAACGTCGGGCAATACAAGGCCGGGGTGGGCTTTAAACCCGAAGCGGCCATAATAGGCAGGGTCGCCCAGCACGACGCAACCGGCTGCGCCCTGTTGCCGCAGCTGTTGCAGTGCGGCCCTCATCAATGCCGAGCCAATCCCCTTGCCCTGACGGTCAGGCCTTACGCTGATCGGTCCCAGGCCATACCAGCCGGTTACCCCGGACGAAATGCTGACAGGGGAAATGGCGACATGGCCGAGGATTTCGTCATGTTCTGCCGCCACCAGGGAGATGCTCAGTTGCCCGGTGCGCCGCAGTGCATTGACGATGAAATGCTCAGTGTGGCTTGAATGCACTTCGTTCCTGAACGCTACCTCGGTCAGGCGACTGATGGCTTCGATGTCTTGCGGTTGTTCGTTGCGGATGGTCATGTGCATGCTCAAGGTTCCATATCCATATATACCTCATCTCCAGTCGGCAAATGGCTGCCCAGGTTATTGATGCCAGTCTAGGCTTCAGGGTAAATGACGCCGGTATCTTTCGCTTGACTGCGTGTACAAGAACGCCAGCCCATGCCGATAACTCGATCGACATAAGGAAATAACATGATCAGGACACTGCTCGATACCGACCTGGAGCCTGCCAGCGCGCTGTGCATGCGTTCGTTCATGCAAGCGGTAGCGCCGTCGTTATCGGCTGCCGGGGTGGCCACATTCACAACCGTGGCATCGGTTGAAGGGTTTGTGCAGCGCGGTATGCAGGACAATCTGCAGCTGGTGTTTGTCGATACCGGAGGGTTGAAGGGCGTCGCGGAACTGAAGCAGGGGCGCCACGTAGCGATGTTGTTTGTCGACCCGCACTGCCAGCATCAAGGGATCGGCGAAGCACTGTTGGCGGCCTTGATCGAGCAGGCGCGCACGCCGGTGCTGAGCGTGAGCGCTTCGCTGCCCTCGGTGCGATTCTACGAACGCTACGGGTTCAAGTGTTCTGGGGAGGTGGACGAGTCAGCGGGGCTGGTTTATCAGCCGATGGAGAAAGCAATGCCGACGGCGTCTGTGCCGCCGGCAGGCTGATCCATACCCTGTGCTTATTTATGTGCCAGGCGGCTATCACCCGGTGCCTGGGCCCGATCCTCAAGGCTGTAGTCACGCACCACGTGGGCAATACGCAGATGGTAGTCAGCGAAAACCTGCGTGCGGCCCGCGCACTGGGCTGCGCGATGCTGCTCAAGGCCGCGCCAGCGCTTGACCGCTTCCTCATCGCGCCAGAATGACAGTGAAAGTACTTTGCCCGGCTCACTCAGGCTTTCGAAACGTTCGACTGAGATAAAACCGTCCAGCTCTGCCAGCAAGGGTTTCAGTTCACCTGCAAGGTCCAGGTAGCGCTGATAGTGCGCCTCGTGAGGCCATGCCTCAAAAATAACGGCGATCATAGGGCACCCTCGAATTGCGGGATACGGCCATTCAGTGAGGGCAGGTAATGCCAGCGCAGTTGTCGGGCAGATGACGGCGGCGGGTGCTGTAACCACAGCCGGATCGCCTCACTGGCGATGGCCAGTGCCAGTTGCTGGCCCGGACACTGGTGCCTTCCCGAACCGAAGCTGAAGGTTTGTGGATGAGCCCGGTCAAGCAGGAAACTGTCCGGGGCCGGGTTCGCGACGGGGTCCCTGTTGGCCGAAGCAAGCAAGACCACAAGGGTATCGCCGGCTGCCAGGGTGCGGTTGGCGATCACGCATGGCCTGGCGACGAAGCGTCGGGTGTTCTGCACGGGCGGGTCGTATCGCGCCGTTTCTGCTACCAGCCTTGCGAGGGTTGCGGGTGCAGTTTGTACGGTTTCAAGCAGCTCAGGGCTGCGATGCAGCGCGATCAGCGTGTTGCCGATCAGGCCTGCGCTGGCTTCGCAAGTCTGGGAGAGCAGGCCAATCAGGTTGGCCACCAAGGCGTCAGGGTCTGCCCAGGTCGTGGCCTTGCAGTCGTGCAAAATATGGCTCAACACGCTGCTGGCGTTGACGTCATTGCTCAGCAGCGTATTGAAGCATGCACTTAGCCGGACTGCCCCGGCATGGGCTTTGGCGAGCTCAGGCCCGTTGCTCAAGGGTGACAGGCAGGCAACAAAGTCCCGCGTTCGCCTGACCACATCCCGGCACTGGTCAGGGTTAAAGCCCAGCAAGGTGGCAATGACGTAAACCGGTAAGGTGAACATCAGTTCATCCAGTTTTTTGGCCGGGTTGTCGAGGGTGGCGGCCAGGCCGGTCACAATCTCCGCCAGGCGTTGCGCTTCGACACTGGCCAATGCCGGCGCGATGGCCATTCGCGGACCAAGGTGTGACGGGCCTTCATTCATCCGCATCATCTGCGCAAAAATCTGACCGGCAGCCCCTGACGCAATGGGCGCTGGAACCGGTTCGTGCAGCGGGCGAACCCGGCAGTCGGGATGGTCGAGAATGGCCTCGACCACATGGGCGCCACTGGCAATCCACATATGCAGGCCGGCATCGAAATACAGCCCCCCCTGTTGCCTGAGTTGGGCGTAATAAGCGTAGGGATCGGCATGGGTGGCAGCTTCAAAGGGTGTCATTTCGCGCGTCCTGTTCACAAAGAACGGCTACTATCGAACACCCTTGATCTCGACGATTCGCTCTGGAGCGAAATATGCCCGCTGGTAACCATGACCTCGCCATTTCACGGGTTGCCGGCGCGATTGCCGAACCGGCACGCACTAAAATGCTCTGTTCGTTGATGGACGGTCATGCCCGCACCAGTACCGAATTGGCCGTGATCGCCGATGTCAGCGCCTCTACGGCGAGCGCTCATCTGGCAAGGCTCAGGGAAGATGGCCTGATAAGGCTGCATACCCAGGGCAGGCATCGCTACTACAGCCTGGCTGATGCGCAAGTGGCCAGGGCGCTTGAGGCCCTGATGGTGATCAGCCCGAATGCGGGCGCAGGTTTTGTGCCCACCACCCCCGGGCGCTTGCAGTTTGCGCGCACCTGTTATGACCATATGGCGGGCACATTGGCGGTACAGCTGCATGATCACTTTATTGCCTCGGGCTGGTTGACTGCAGCGGCTACCGGCCGTGATTTGTATGAACTTACGGCGAGTGGCGAAAGCGCCCTGGGCGAGCTTGGCCTTGATCTGCGAACGGCAAAGGCACAACGCCGTCGCTTTGCGTGCTCATGCATGGACTGGAGCATGCGCCGCCCACACCTTGCCGGTGCCCTTGGCAGCGCTTTTCTGCAGATGGCCCTGCGCCGCAAATGGCTGGTCCAGGACCTCGACAGCCGGGCGCTGGCAGTGACGCCCAAGGGGCGTAAAGCGCTAGCTGGCCAGTTTGGTCTGTATCCTGAAAAGCACGATGATGGGTTATCAGTTGCACAGGGCAGGGCTGTGCACGTCACTCACGGGGCTTTCTGACGCTTGTCCATGGGCGTTTGATGGCGTCCCGGGTTTTTCCGGTTGAGGCTGCGTGGTCTGACAGCGGCCAGTTTTTTTTGAAAGGCAGGGCACTCAATATGACGGGGAGCGGGGCAGGCCGCTGCCCGCCGCAGCTCGTCGCGTATCAGGCTCAAGCGCTGGATGGTGCGATCAAGTTCGTCAGCCTTTTCTGCCAGCCGCCGGTGATCAATCTCAGGCTGACGGTCCGCCTTCAGCATGGCGGCGATATCGTCCAGTGAAAACCCCGAACACTGCCCCAGCGCGATCAATGACAGGCGCTGGAGTACATCCGCACTGAATACACGGCTCAGGCCCCGACGACCTGTGGAGCGGATCAGCCCTTTTTCTTCGTAGTAGCGCAGGGTTGAGGGCGGCAGGCCGCAGCGCCGTGCTACTTCACCGATATCCAGTTCTTTCATGCTTGACCTCAAGTCGACTTGAACTTGCAGACTGCTCTGACCAAACCGTCAAAACAGGCTTATAGAGGGAACAACATGCAAACAAGTGAGATGGTACTGCGTATTCTGTTGGTTGGCGTGGGGGCCACGTTGATCATGGATGCAGGCGCTTTGATTCGCGCGCGGGTCTTTGGCATCGCGTCCCTGGACTATGGGCTCGTCGGTCGTTGGCTGGGGCACATGCTGCAAGGTCAGTTTCAGCATGCCGCGATTGTGGCTGCGCCCCGTGTCAGGCATGAACGTCTGACCGGCTGGGTTTTTCATTACCTGACCGGCATTGTTTTCGCCATGCTGCTGGTTGGGTTCAAGGGCGTGGAATGGCTCAGCCACCCCACGCTGCTACCTGCATTGGCCACTGGCTTGATCAGCCTGATGGCACCGTTTTTCATCTTGCAGCCCGCGTTCGGCTTCGGCATCGCGGCATCGAAGACGGCGGCGCCTTATGTGGCGCGGCGGCGCAGCGTGATCACCCACCTGACGTTTGGCCTGGGGCTCTTTGTTGCCGGGTGGCTGGTGCTGCTGTTCTATCCTGCACAGGCGTGATCCTGGCCCGGCGGACTGGACATGAACACCGAGCCAAGGGGCAGGCGCGATCGCGCCTGCCTGTCGCACTAGAAGCTGACTTCCCCGGTCAGTCGCAGCGTCCGTCCTTCTCCCCAGCTGACCCGTCGGGTGTTGCCGCCTGAAGCGACAAAGTAGCTGCGATCGGTCAGGTTGCTGACGTTGAGCTGCAGTGAGGTTTCTTTGCCCAGCAGATGGCTGGTCTTCCAGGACGCGAAGGCGTCAACCGTGGTGTAGTCCGGCAGCTCGAAAGAGTTGCTGATATCTCCTGCGCGCTTGCCCACATAACGGGCACCGGAGCCCAGACGCACGCGGCCGGCCAATATATCGGCCGGCACTTCATAGGTCAGGTAAGCCCCGCCCACATGGCGTGCCACGTTGAACAGGCGGTTGCCCTCGGTTTGCCCGGTGTCCTTTTTGATTCGGGCGTCGGTGTAGGCGTAGTTGGCGACCACGCTCCACTGCGCGCTCAGGCGTCCGCTCATGCTCCACTCCAGGCCATTTGACTGCACTTCACCGGCAATGCGCTGGATCATGTTGCCGAACGCGTCGAGCTCACCGGTGTTCTGCTGCACATTCTTTTTCAGAATGTCATACACCGCCAGCTGGCTGGTCCAGTCGCCGTTGTCATACTTCATGCCCACTTCGTACTGACGGCCGGTTTCAGACTTGTAGGTGCCTTCGAACGTGGTGCCGGTTTCCATCTCATTGGGTGCGAATGACTGGCTGTAGTTGCCATACAATGAGAGGTCGTCACGCATTTGATACACCAGCCCCAGGAAGGGCAAAAGCCTGGATTCACCCTCATCGGTGGTTTGCTTGAAGTCCAGGCCCGCGCCAGAGTCGATCGAGTAATGCTGATAACGCAGGCCCGGGGCCAGAATCCATTTTTCCCCAAGATGGATAGTGTCTTTGACGTACAGCGACTGGCCCTTGATATGGCTTTTGCCGTTGGTGTTGGACGGGTTGACGGTGCCCACCGGCGGCAGCAGCCCATACTGCGGGTCGGCCGGGTAGAAGCCACCGACATTGCGGCTTTGCAGGAAGTCGCCATTGGCTTCGCGGCGGGTTTCATAGTCGGCACCCGTGACCAGGTCGTGGTCGATGCCGAGCCAGCTCTTGTTGCCTATCCAGTCCAGCGACAGGTAAGCGTTCTCCCGGTTGGCGCCCACGTTGCGACGAAACCGTCGGGTCAGCTCGCCTGTTGCAGGGCGATATTCACTGGGGTCGGCCTGGTAGTCGTTGTAATGGTCATACACCCAGCCCGTGGTCAGGCGCACCCTGGAAGTGGGGTCGAGGCGGTACTCGGTGGTCGTGTTGAGCGATTGGCGCTGACCTTCGGCGCGGGTCCATTTTTCGTCCAGGCGCTTGTCGCGGCTGCCTACGTGATGACCGTTGTAAAACAGCGCGCCGCGATCCAGCGTATTGCTGTAGTCGTTGTATTCGTAAGCGGCGAGAAACGACAGATCGTCAGACTCGTAGGACAGCGAAGGGGCGACCAGTTTGGACTTGTTCTGGCCAAAGTTGCGCCAGTAGTCCTCATCGCGGTTTTGCCCGATCAATCGAAAGGCAAAACCGCTGTCAGCCAGCGGCCCGGTGACATCGAACCAGCCATCGCCGCCACCCTGATCGCTCAGGGTGCCGCCCAGTGTGCTGTTCCATTGGTACTGCGGTTTTTTCGTGATCACATTGATCACTCCGCCGGGTTCCTGCATGCCGTAGAGCAAGGAAGCAGGGCCCTTGAGCATCTCCACGCGCTCGGTGGTGACACGTTGAAAGCTGCGGCCGATGGGCATGCGTACACCATCGCGCAACACGCCGCCATCATCGGAATTGCCGAAGCCGCGTTTGATAAAACTGTCCTGGGTGCCACCGAAGTTGTTGCTGACCACCACCCCGGGCATAAACTTGATCACGTCTTCGAGGGTTTGTGGCGCTTGATCCTTGAGTTGCTGGCGGGTCACTGTATCGACCACTTGCGACTGCTGCAGAAAGGGCGTTTCAGTCTTGTCAGCCGTCGAGCTGTAGCCCGCACGGTAGTCCGTATCGTCTCCGGCAGATTGCACGCCGTCGACCTGAATACTGGGCAGTTGCAGGGGGGCGTTTTCGCCCGCCAGCACCGTGCAACTGATCACCAGGCCGGTACACACACCCAGTGGCACCAGGCCTGCCCGTTTGAATCCATGCTTCCTTTGCAACATCCGTAACACTCCACACCAATGACGGCAGATAACTGAACGCGCTGCCGAGAACCGGGCAATGAACGGGGCGAAGTGCTTGATGCCTCGCTGTTCAGTGCGTCGGTTGAAACGGCCATGACAGCTGTTTAAGACTCTGCAGCGGTGCTGAATCGTATCAGCAGAGGGAATGTTTATCATTTACTTTTATATTGCAGGCAGGCTAGCTACCACCAGTATTTGGGGTAACTGCCCTGGCTGCGCGCGTTATTCAGGCACCAGGCAATCATCACAATGACGATGGAACCGGCCAGCACCGGGGTGAACACAAAAGACCATGGCGCACCGGTCATCAGCACCACGATCGGGTTTGCCCCCGCCGGGGCATGCAGGGTACGGGTTTGTTGCATGGCAACCAGAGCCAGGCCGACGGCCAATGCGCAGGCCCACCACGAATTGCCCAGCATATGCAGAACAATCAGCCCGACCAGGGTTGATATGACATGCCCGCCGATAATGCTGCGCGGTTGAGCCAGCGGCGAGTCGGGGACGCCAAACGCCAGGACGCAACTGGCCCCCATCGAGGCCATCAGCCATGGGGTACCCGACAGGTTGCTCAGCCAGCCAGTAACACCAATGGTGATGACAGCACCCATAAACGATGTCAGCGTGAAAAGCAGGGAGGGTGCGGCTGGCGCACCTGATTTGAGCAGGCGACGTGTAGACATGGAAGTACTCGGGACAGGGGATGTAACAGGAGGATACCGATCGGTATACCTGCAGGTCAACCGATCGGTATACACTGTGTTGTATTCCACAGGAGGCCAGTGCCCATGAGTACGTCTGATGCAATCACCCGTGCCGCCTTGCGCCTGTTCTATCGACAGGGTTTTCACGCTACCGGGGTGGAGCAGTTGAGCCAGGAGGCGGGTGTCACGAAAAAAACCCTGTACCGGCATTTTCCCGGCAAGGAACATCTGGTCGAGGCAGCTCTGGAGCTACGCCACAACGAGTTCATGGCCAGAGTGCGTGCGGTGGTTGAAGCGGTTCCCGTCTCAGAGCGCCCGCTTGCCTACCTTGATTTCATTGCGTCCTGGGTTCAGGAACCGGGCTTTTACGGCTGTGCCTTTATCAACGCATCCGCGGAATATGCCAGCCTGTCACTGCCGCCGCACAGGCTGGCACGCCAGCACAAGCAAGCACTGCAGGCTTATCTTGAGGACCTGTGTGCCCAGACCGGCTATAACAATCCTCGCCTGGTAGCCATGCAGCTTCTGCTGATTGGCGAGGGCTTGATCGTGTTATGCCAGGTCAATGGTGCGTGCCCGGACTTGATCAAGGCAGGCAAGGACATGCTGGTGGTGCTCAGTGCCCAAAGGGCTGCTGAGCCGGCGGCAAAAGTTCATCCATCAAGCTGAACACGGTGGTTTTCACCGCGCTGTTGAGCTCCGTCCATGCCAGTCCGGTCGTTGCGCGGTAGTCCCCCAGTTCCAGTGGCCTGGAGATGACATTGGCGGGCAGGGCGCGGCCGGCATTTGCCGGCAGCAAACCGACCCCCAGCCCGGCAGAAACCAGTGCCAGCATGGTGGTGAATTCGCCCAGCTCGGTTGCGTTTTGCAGATGCGCGCCCTGACGGGTGAGTGCTTGCATCAGTTCATCGTAAAAACCGGGGGCGTAGCGCCGTGCCAGGGTAAACACCGGCAGTAGGCTCAGGTCCGTTGGGCCCAGGCTGGCGCAGGTCACCAGCGGGTGATCGCCGGGCAGGGCGACAATAAAGCTTTCCTGCAGCACTTCCCGGGTGTGGATGCCCGGGATGGCAGCCGGCAGGCGCATCAGGCCGAAATCGAGCTGGCCGCTTTTCAGCGCCACAGCCTGATCCGGGCCCGGCATGTCCTTGAGTTCCAGCTCGATGCGCGGGAAGCGCGCATGCAGCGAGCGGATCAGCCTTGGCAGCAATTCGGGCAGTACCGAGGACACAAAACCAAAGCGCACCCGGCCGATTTCTCCGCGCCCGCACGCTCTGGCCACATCCGCTGCATGGGCCGACTGGTAGAGCGTGGCCCGGGCTTCGGGCAGGAAGAGACTGCCTACCTCGGTCAGTGCCACAGAGTGCCGGTTACGCTCGAACAAACGCACCCCCAGCTCTTCTTCGAGCATCTTGATCTGCATGCTCAGGGCCGGTTGGACGATGGACAGCCGTTGCGCGGCGCGGCCGAAGTGCAGCTCTTCGGCCAGGGTCACAAATGATCGCAGGTGTTTGATTTCCACAGGGCACTCCAGGCTATGCAACGACGTCATGGCGAAGCGCATGGTAATGGATCGCGGGCAGTTTTATCCAAGCGCGGCACTGTGCTGCTGCGCAAAAAAACGCGCACGGGGCCGGCGGACCTTGGACAATGGGGGTTTCCAACTCAAGCGAGTGATCACTTATGTCTCAACACGACCTGACTTTTATCCCTGATCCTGATGCGGACTCCATCTCTTCGGATGTTGCCGGCTTCGCTGGTTTGCTGGTTTCGACGCAGATTCCGACCCGTGCTGATGGCAGCCTGGAACTGGGCGGGATTATTGAACAGAGCGAGTGCACGTTGCAGGCGCTCAAGCTGGCGCTGGAGAAGGCGGGCAGCTCGATGGAGCGGGTGTTGCACCTGACCATTTACCTGACCGATATGGCTGATCGCGCGGCATTCAACGAGGTCTATAAGCGTTTCTTTGCCAAGCCGTGGCCGGTGCGGGCGGCTGTGGGCGTGGCCGAGCTGGCGGTTGCGGGGATGCGGGTTGAAGTGACGGCCATGGCAGCCAAGGGCTGACTCCCGGAGGGAGAGGGGACTCAAGGCAAAAGCAGAACTGCGTAACGCCGCAAACCAGCTCCCTCTCCCTCTGGGAGAGGGTTGGGGTGAGGGCAGGCGGGCGCCTCGGTATTACAGATGCACCTCAACTGCCAACGGCAAATGTTGTGTGTGATCATGCGGCCGGTGACGGGGCAGATCAAAAGCGCCTTCACCCTGGCCTTCTCCCTGCGGGAGAGGGTCAAACCCAGTGCACAGGCGAATCGAGGTAAACATGTTTCTGCTTTTGTGCCACAAAGGGCGTGTCGAGCGTGCCCAGTGCAATGGAAATCCAGTCGGCAAATTCACCTTCGCTGCGTGACCAGAACAGGGTCGAACCGCACTGCGAGCAAAACTCGCGGACCACCGTCGGCGAGGAAGAGTAGGCCGTGATCCTGTCGGTGCCGTGAAGGATCCGCAGTGCGCTGCGCGCAATGCTGGCATAGGAGGCAAATGCGGCACCATGGCCTTTTCGACACTGCCCGCAATGGCAATGGCTCACTGCTTTTGGCGTTGTGAGCAGCTCATAACGGACCGCTGCACACAGGCAGCTTCCTTGATATCGCTCTGTCATGGGGGCGTCCCTGGGTTTGAACAAATACTGACTTTAACACCTTGATGCGACCCGCTGAATATCACTATTGGAGTTGCGGGTGTCCGGTTTTTGGCGCCAAAAATGCCACATAAAATGGTTATTTGGCCATTGCTTTGCTATCAGGCTATGATCAGGGCGATTTTCAAACCGGACACCCCGAGCTATGGCCGTTGACCTGCAGGCGCTCTATCCCAAACTGATCCATCTGATGTTGGACACGGTGTTTGTGGTCGACAGGGACAACCGGATTGCCTTTGTCAGTGATGCCTGCCAGACCCTGCTCGGCTACCGTGCCGAAGAGCTTACGGGGACCCTGATCACGGACTATATACACCCTGAGGACCTGGCGATTTCACGGGCCTCCATTGTCCGGGTAATGAATGGCCAGGCCCATGTCGATTTTCGCAATCGCTATATCCGCAAGGATGGCGCTGTCGTGCATATCCTCTGGGCCGCTTTCTGGTCTGAGGATGTCGGTGCGCGGATCGGCGTGGCTCGGGACGTGACGGCCTTGAGGGAGGCCGAGGACGAATTGCGCTTTCTGGCCCATCACGACCCGCTGACCAAACTGACCAACCGTTCGCTGTTCAATGACCGCCTGGAATCTGCCCTGCGTACCGCACGCCGGCGCCAGAGCACGCTGGCCTTGCTGTTTGTGGATATGAATGATTTCAAGGGCATCAATGATGCCTATGGGCATGCCACCGGGGATCGCGTGTTGTGCATGGCTGCGCAACGCCTGCACAGTTGTGTGCGCGAATCGGACACGGTGGCGCGCATGGGCGGTGATGAGTTCACCGTGCTGTTGACCGATATCCAGTCTGCGGACGACGTGGCATGGAAGATCGAACAGATTACTGCGGCGATGGCCGAGCCGCTCGGTGCTGAATTTGGCGGGATCAAAATGCCGTCCTGCAGTATCGGCATGGCCTTTTACCCCGTGGACGGAGAGGATGCCGATACGCTGCTCAGCCATGCCGATGGCGACATGTACCGGATAAAAAGGCAGCGTTCCAGGGCCGGATGACAAGGGGCTGGGTACCTGCGGCAAAATGGCCTGATAAATCCCCGGCCGCTCTCTTCAACTTACACCTGTCTGCGGCTACTATGCGCGCCCTGATTCTGCCGGGCCGATGCTGGTCTCGAGCCTTGCCTGTCACTCGCCCGGCACGTCCGTGGCGTTGAGGGCGCACCATCACATACCCCGGTTTTTCTGTCCCGCCCCGGCCTTTGCCGGCAGGTGCCGCTGTGCTTTTGCCCAAGCGGATTATCCATTGAACAATGAGGTCTTGAGTCAATCATGTCTGTCCAATTGCTGGCGATGGCGCTGGCGCCGTTACTTGGGCTGTTTATTATCAGTATCGGCAACGGCATGCTTGCCTCACTGACCACACTGCGCCTGGACACCATGGGCCAATCGGCGACCATGGTCGGTATCGTGTCTTCCGCTTATTTTATCGGCCTGACCCTGGGCTCGATCTTCAATGACCGGCTGATCGTGCGCATCGGCCATATCCGCGCCTACAGCTGCTTCGCGGCATTGATTGCCACCTCGATCCTGTTCCAGGGCATGTCATCCGAGCCCTGGACATGGTTTGTTCTGCGCCTGGTCAACGGCTGGGCCAGCGTCGGCGTGTTCCTGGTGGTGGAAAGCTGGCTGTTGATGGCCGCCGACCCCAAGATTCGCGGGCGCCTGCTGGCCCTGTATATGATTGCCCTTTACGGTGCGGGGTTGCTGGGGCAGGTCAATCTGGGCGCCATTGCCCTGACCGGTGACACGGTGCCCTTTATGATCGCCGCCATTCTGGCCTCGCTGTCGTTGTTGCCCATTGTCATGCTGCCACGGGCAACCCCCATTGTTGAGCGCGCAGAACCGCTGATGCCGCTGCAGTTGCTGCGTGCCACACCCACTGGCGTGATTGGCTGCTTTGGTTCGGGCATTGCCATTGCGGCGGTCTATGCGCTGCTACCCCTGTACCTGCAGCGCATCGGCATGGACGTGACCGAAGTGGGGCATATGATGGCCTGGGTGATTCTCGGCGCCATGTTGTTGCAGTACCCGGTCGGGCGCTGGTCGGACCATCAGGACCGGCACCTGGTATTGATCGTGCTGGGCGCTGCCTGTGCACTGCTGTCGCTGGTCATCCTGATGCTGCCAGCCGGTTCGCCGTTACTGGTAGTGGCGTTTTTTCTGCTGGGGGGCGGTATCTTCGCGATTTACCCGGTGGCGGTCAGCCATGCGGCGGACCGGGCATCGTCGGGGGCGATCGTGAGCATGATCCAGGGACTGCTGCTGATCAACTCCCTGGGCTGTGCCATCAGCCCGCTGGTGATTTCGCCGCTGATGACCCGGGTCGGTGAGGCCGGGCTGTTCTGGGCCCTGGCCGCGCTGAACGTGGGCCTGGTGGTGCTGTTTGCCTGGCGTCGTGCCAAGGGCTCGGAGCCAGTGACCGCAGCCCCCTTTACCGCTGCGGCACAAATGTCGGCAGTCGGGGTCGAGATGCGCGTCACCGAAGACCTGGCCCAGGCCGTGCTGGAGCATGAGCGCGAGGCCGATGTTGGCGTGGCAGACGAGCCGGCCGTGGCTATCGGCAAACCTTGAGGTCAAGGCTTGCCGGTGTGGCCGCAGGGGAGGGTGTCGCGGGTGACCGATTGACGGCCCCTGGAATGCGCCCCCGCAGGGGCGCAGCGATCAATTGACCGGCATTTGCGGGCGACGTTTGACGCGACGCTTGATAAAGACGGCAATCACGATCAAGAGCAGTGCCAGCACGCTGAAGAACACCGTGTTGAACCAGGGGAAAGGCTCATCCCGGCTGTTGGTGGCTTCGATCGCGGTGATATTGGGAAATACTGAGAAGATCTTGATACGCCAGCCGTAGTAGCGGATCAGCGCCAGCTGGTTGGCATCGCGGGAGTAACCCTGGGCCTTGGCCTGGATATCGGCAGAGTCGAACTTGAAATACCAGGGGAAGGACCAGCCGGTGTCTTCGTTGCGGTAAACCATGACCTCCTTGGTCACCGGGTCTTCAGTGTTGATGAAATACACATCCCGGGTCGGGCCGTCAGCCGGGTTTTCTGCGCTGATCACACCGTTGTGATCCATGCGCTTGACCTCAACCCCCGTGACCATCACCACATCGTGCTGGGGCAGAAAGTAAAACAGCCCCAGCCCCACGGCGCCGACTGCCAGCAGGATGACTCCCAGAATGATGCCTTTGAGCCATTTCATGCAAAAACCACGCACATATCAATTATTCCTGATGACTGTTGATTGAACTTGCGGCGCAGCTTATCGCAGCCTGCCCAAGGGACTACAAGGCCTGCATGCGCTGGTTACATAATTTGTAGCATTTTAGCGCTGGGTTTGCCCGTAGGCTCGCTCCCACAGAAATTCAGCGGCTAGCCGCTGCCCGGCTTATACAACGCTGACGACGTTCATCAACCCGCTGGGCAAACCAGGCGGTGGTCAGGTTGCGGGTGATTTTCGGGCTTTGCAGGGTGATGCCCGGTAATACCGCACGGGGCAGCGGCTTGCCTTGCTGGCGGTCGGCGAGGGCGAACACGTCCTGGTACAGATCGGTTTCGTTGAAGTCCAGGCTGTCGCCTTTTTCGAGCTGACGGCGGATAGCGTTATGGCTCAGGCCCAGTTGCTTGCCAAGGGCCCTTACCGCCAGCTCGGTGGAGCCGACCGCGTAAGAACCCGGGATGGTCAGGTCGCCATCCAGTGCCAGTGGTATGCCAGACGCACGGCTGACGGCATTCTGAAAAGCGGCATTGCGGCTTGCGTACCAGCCCGCATTGAAGTCGGCAAAGCGATAAATCGGTTGTGTGTAGTCCACCGGATAACCCAGCAGGTGAGCGATGCCGAAATACATACCGCCGCGTCGGGTGAAGACTTCCTGGCGGATCGAGCGGGCCACGGGGTAGGGGTAGTCCCGTGCGCGTTTTTCGGCAAAGGCGATGCTGACCTGCATCGGCCCGCCGGTGTGTACCGGGTTCAAGCCGCCAAACAGGTTTTTGCCCAGTGGCACCATGCCGATGAAATCATCAAAAATGGCGCTCAACTGGCCCTCGGTGCGGGCCGCATCCAGGCGTTGATTGTAGGTTTTACCGTCGGGTGAAGTGATGCTCAAGGCACTGCGCACTACAAACTCGGGGATATGCAGCTTGCCGGCGCGGCGGTTGATTTCACTGCGGGCGATCTTGCCCAGCCCCGGCACCGGCGGGTCGGCCTGAAAGGTCGACTCCTGCTCGGTCACCGCCAGCACGGAACACAGGTTTTCATCGGTGGGCGCCAGGCCTTGGGCAGTGAATGCGACCTGGATATCCGTTGCCCAGCCGGTACGGTCCGCAATCTTGGCCGGTAGCAGTTGCACAATGCGGGCGCGGGTCTGGTCGGGAGTCCGGCTTGGCAGTGTCTGCGTGCTCTGACTGCTGCAACCTGCCAGTGCCACTAGCGTAATAATCGGTAAACAACACCTGAAAAATCGATTCACCAGCCTTTAACTCCCTATTAATGCGCAATGTGCAGTTGCGCTCAATCGTCGCGTGTAAGCACTTCCAGCAGTTCGATCTCAAACCGCAGGTTGGAGTTCGGTGTGATATGCGCGCCCATGCTTCTTTCACCATAGGCCAGGTGCGCGGGTACCTGCAGTGTGCGCTTGCCGCCGACCTTCATGCCCATCAGGCCGATGTCCCAGCCCTTGATCACTCGCCCGGTGCCGATCACGCACTGGAACGGCTTGCCGCGCTGATGCGAAGAGTCGAATACCGTGCCGTCTTCGAGCCAGCCGGTGTAGTGCGTGGTAATCAGGGCGCCCTTGACCACGGCTTTGCCGTCGCCGGGTAACAGGTCAGTGATGTGCAGTTGGTCAGTCATGGCGATAAGGCTCAAAAAAGTAGGATTTAGGATTGTACAGGGCAGGGGATTTCTTGATCTGAGGGCATTGTTGCAATTTGTATTAATTTTTTTATGTAGGAAAAGGCTCTAAAACAAAGGGATTAGGGAACTTGCTAATGAGGATTGTTGTCAATTGCGCTTTACTCTCAAATGAGAGTGTTTATCATTGCGGCCCTGGCAGTGCCGGGGAAAGCTAAATACGTAGGTCCTTTCTGGGTCGAGCGTCAGCAATTTCCAGCCTTTGGCCTGCTGAGCACACTCCATTGTTAAGGGATCAACTGGACATGTCGTCTCGATTCAACCGCAGTCATCTTTCACTGGCGTTTATGGCCGCTCTGGCTTCGCCCACCTTGCTCGCTGACGCACTTGAGCGCGAGCGTGACGAAGTACCGGTTGAGGCCACCGATTTGCCGGTGGATGGTACCCGCCAGGCGTTGCAACTCGAAGAAACCCGCGTGCTGGGCACCGCTGCACAGGAGTTGAAGCAGGCACCGGGGGTGTCGATCATCACCGCCGAAGACATCAAGAAGCGCCCGCCAGCCAATGACCTGTCCGACATCATTCGTCGCGAGCCCGGGGTCAACCTCACCGGTAACAGCTCCAGCGGTGCCCGTGGCAACAACCGCCAGATCGACCTGCGCGGCATGGGCCCGGAAAACACCCTGATCCTGATTGACGGCAAGCCGTCTTCTTCGCGCAACGCCCAGCGCTATGGCTGGAGCGGCGACCGTGATACCCGTGGCGAAACCAACTGGGTACCGGCCGAAGAGGTCGAACGCATCGAGATCCTGCGTGGCCCGGCAGCCGCACGCTACGGCTCCGGCGCAATGGGCGGGGTGGTCAATATCATCACCAAGCGCCCGTCGAGCAAGCTCAGCGGCTCGTTGACGGCCTACTACCTGGCGCCGGAAGACGACGCCGAAGGTGTCAGCAAGCGCACCAACTTCAACCTCAGCGGGCCGATCACGGATGATCTGGTGTTTCGTGTGTATGGCGGCCTGAACAAGACCGATGCGGATGACCCGGGTATCAACACCGCCGCCCAGGCATCCCCCGACAGCGTTGTGGCGGGCCGCGAAGGCGTGCGCAACAAAGACATCAACGGCCTGCTCAGTTGGCAGTTCACCCCTGAGCAGACCCTGGACCTGGAAGCCAGCTACAGCCGCCAGGGCAATATTTTTGCCGGTGACACCATGCTCAACAGCGGTGGTGACTTCGTCAACAGCCTGACCGGCAAAGAAACCAGCGTGCTGCAACGCAGTACCTTTTCGGCCACCCACAATGGCTCGTTTGACTGGGGCTCGACGTCGGCCTCGCTGACCCACGACCTGACCCGCAACGCCCGCCTCAACGAAGGCCTGGCCGGTTATGGTGAAGGCGCGCCATCCGAAAGTGCCGGCACGTTCGAATCACGGCTGCGCAATACCCGCGCCACCGGCGAGGTCAACTTGCCGCTGAATATGGGCACCGCCCAGGTACTGACCCTGGGTGGCGAGTACCTCTACGAATCGCTCAACGACCCAGGCTCGCTGCGCCCGCAAAGCTGGGACCCGGGTGCTGATGGTGGCGCGGCGCTGCCGGGCACTGACCGCACCGAAACCAAATCCACGGCCAACAGCTATGCCTTCTACGTTGAAGACAACATTGAAGTCGGCGCCAAAACCATTGTCACCCCCGGCGTGCGTTTCGACCATCACAGTGAATTTGGCGGCAACTGGAGCCCAAGCCTCAACGCCTCGCACCAGATCACCGATGAGTTGAGCATCAAGGGCGGTATTGCCCGGGCCTACAAGACCCCGAACCTGTACCAGTCCAACCCCAACTATCTGTTGTACAGCCGTGGTGCAGGCTGCAGCTCGGTGGAAGTGAACATCGGTGGCTGCTACCTGGTCGGTAACCCGGATCTCAAACCGGAAATCAGCGTCAACAAAGAGATCGGCCTGGCATTCGATAAAGGCACATGGCGCACCAGCGCCACCTATTTCCGCAACGACTACCAGAACAAGATCAATGCCAGCAACGAAGCGGCATTCCGCCTGCCCAACGGCCGTCGCGTGCTGCAATGGGAAAACAGCGGCAAGGCCATCGTGCAAGGGGTTGAAGGCAACCTGTTTGTCAGCCTGCGCGAGGATCTGGACTGGAACACCAACCTGACCTACATGATTGAAAGCAAGGACAAGGAAACCGGCGACCCGCTGAGCATTATCCCCAAGTACACCCTCAACACCATGCTTGACTGGTACGCCACCGAAAAACTGTCGTTCCAGGTCAGCGGTACTTACTACGGCAAGCAGGAAGCGCCCAAGCGCAACAACCGCGCCAACGAAGCACTGGACAAATCCGTGCAGCAACCGGTCGACCCTTACGGTCTGGTGGGCCTGAGCAGCGGCTATGAGTTCAACAAAAACTTCAGTGTGCGGGTGGGCATCAACAACCTGTTTGACAAGCAGCTGTACCGCAAGGGCAACGCGGACGAAGCGGGTGCGCAAACCTACAACGAAGCAGGCCGTGCCTACTTCGCCTCGGTGACCAGCTCGTTCTGATAACAACCCGGGCCTGACCACTGTTACCGGTGCAGGCAATTTCAGGCGCGACATCCGTGAAAACGGGTGCCGCGCCGTTGTCGCATCTGGTGCAGGCAAAAAACCGGAGCTCGATAGAGGATTGAACAGATGAAACTCGCAACGTCGGCCTGGGTGCCGATTGTGTCGCGCACACTGGCTGCCCTGGTTGGTGGCTATGCCTTTACCTATGCCTTTACTGCTGCATTGGCGCGGCTGCTGCCGCTGGACAATGTGGACTCGATGATCGTCGCCAGCCTGTTGTCGTTCGTGATCTACACCTTCGCCATTCTGTGGGCGTTTGCCGCCCGTCATCAGTGGTCGGCCTGGATGGGCGCGGTGCTCGCGGTGCCCCTGGCAGGCATCGGTTTTTGGCCACAACTGCTGGAGCAACTGGGATGAAACAGACCCTGACCCAATCCATGGCCTGGTTACATACCTGGGGCGGCCTGATCGTTGGCTGGTTGTTGCTGGTGATATTTTTGACCGGCAGCCTGGCAGTCTTCGATCAGGAGATCGACAACTGGATGACCCCCGAGCTGCCGGCCCACCAGCTGACCGACGAGCAGGCCGCGCAACGGGCACTGACTTACCTGCAGACACATAAGGCCGACGCAAAGCAGTGGGGCATCAGCCTGCCCTATGAGCGCTCGCCGCAATTGCAGGCCTCTACCGGCGGGCGCCGTGATGGCGTGTCGGTGACCCTGGACCCTGATACCGGCGAAGTGTTGCCAGTGCGGGAAACAGTCGGGGGGCGCTTCTTCTTTCTGTTCCACTTCACCTTGCACATGCCGCGCATGATCGGCATTTACCTGGTCGGTGCGCTGGCCATGGGCATGCTTGCGGCGTTGGTCAGCGGCATCGTGATCCACAAGAAGTTCTTCAAGGAATTCTTCACCTTCCGTCCCGCCAAAGGCCAGCGCTCGTGGCTGGACGCGCATAACGCCAGTGCCGTGCTGTTGCTGCCGTTTCACTTGATGATCACCTACACCGGGCTGGCGATTTTCCTGGTGATCTATATGCCGGCGGCGATGGACGCGCTATTCGATGGTGATCGCGAGGCCTTTTTCAAGGCGCAGGACAAGACGCCGGCCAGCATTGCCGTGCAACGCCCCAGAGCCGCAGAGCCTGCATCGCTGGTAGCCCTGGGGCCGTTGCTGAGCCAGGCCCGGGCGGTCATGGGGCCGTTGGGCGGGATCAGCATCAGCAACCCCGGGATGAGCAATGCCGAGATCCAGATCCGGCCGATCTTGGGCAACCGTATTGCCCTGACCAAGGGCCAGGGCATGCGCTTTGACGGCGTCACCGGCGAGCAGTTGTCCGGCCCCACTGAAATGCGCCCCACGGTGCTGACCCATCGGGTGATTTCGGGGCTGCACTTTGCCCAGTTCGGGGGGTATCCGATGCGCTGGCTGTACTTTATTTGCGGCCTGATCAGCAGCGCCATGATTGCCAGCGGGCTGGTGCTGTTCACCGTCAAGCGGCGGCGCAAATACGCCAGCGAAGGTCGGGTTGCCCAGGTGCTTTACCGTCTGGTCGAAGCGCTGAATATCACCGTTATGGCGGGCTTGAGCCTGGCTTGTATCAGCCTGTTGTGGGGCAACCGGCTGTTGCCGTCGGGGATGACCGAGCGGGCTGATGCTGAGTTGAATGTGTTCTTTGGTATGTGGGCGTTGAGTTTTGTCCATGCCTTGCTGCGCCCGCGCATGCAGGCCTGGCGCGAGCAACTGGGGCTGGCGGGGTTGATGTGCCTGAGCTTGCCGTTGTTGAGTGCCTTTACAGTCAACCGGCCTTGGGCAGTGCACAGCAGCATCGGGGTTGAGCTGACCGCAATGGCCCTGGGCGCCATATTGTTGTGGGCGTGCTGGAAAGTATCGCAACCGGCGGTGGAGCGGGTACCGCGCAAAAAGACCGCCGTCATGGCCGAGGTGAATTGAGATGCTGGCTGATTTTTTTGCGGGTATGGGTTTTGCCTATGTCGGCATGCTTGCCTTGTGCCAGGGATTGGAGCGCCATTACAAACAGGTGTGGGGCAAAGCCCCATCGGCCCGACTGAGCCGTTTGCTGCGGGTGGCTGGCTGGGTGAGCCTGGCACTGAGCTTGTGGTTTTGCGCACGGGCCTGGGGCTGGGCGATGGGGCCGGTGGGCTGGTTTGGCCTGCTCTCGCTGAGCGGTTTTAGCCTGCTGATGCTGTTGCCGTATCGGCCGCGACTCGCCGTGTGGCTGCCAATGGGGTTTGTGCCGGTTTGGGCGGTGATTGCCACCCTGACCTGAAGCCTGACCTTGTAGATACTCTGTTGTAGATCAAACCACTTAAAAGCCCCTCACCCTAGCCCTCTCCCGGAGGGAGAGGGAACTGACCGCACGCGGCCTCAAAATCTCCACTGATCAACTCCCTCTCCCTCCGGGAGAGGGTTGGGGTGAGGGGCTTTCAGCCATCACTTTTTTCCCAGTTTGTCGCTGACGAGGAACGAAGGCCGCGAAGAGACCTGGGTGCTCTTATAGAAAACGGGGGCTGCGCCCCGCCTTCGCAGCCTTCGGCAGCGACTACCGGGTCTGCGCAGGTTTTCGCACCCAGCGATTGGCAACCCAGTCCAGGCTGCTGCAAAACACGAAGTACACCAGGGCCACAAACAGGAAGATTTCAGTCGGGTGCACCATTACCCGGTTGCTGATCTGGGTGGCGACAAACGACAGTTCGCCCACGCCGATCACATAGGCCAGCGAGGTGTCCTTGATCAGTGAGATCCATTGGTTGAGAAAGGAGGGCAGCATCATCGGCAGGGCCTGCGGCAGGATAATCAGGCGCAACACTTGCCAGCTACCCAGGCCCAGTGCCTTGCCCGCCGCCCATTGCCCGGCCGGCAGGCTGCTGATCCCGGCATACACCGAGTGCGCCAGGTACGCCCCGCCGATCAGCGACAGCGCACACACCACGGTGGCCAGCGCGGGTACATCAACCTTGAACAGGATGGGCAGCAGGAAGTAACTCCAGAAAATCAGCATCACCACCGGAATTGCCCGCAAAAAGCCCAGTACCCCCAGCAGCAACCAGCGCGTTTTGCCGCGAATCATCACCAGCGCAATGCCCAGCACCAGCCCAAGGAGTGCCGAGATGATCCCCGACAACAGGCTGAGCAGCAGCGTCAGTGCCGCGCCGCCCAAAGGTCCGTTGGGCCAGGCGCCGAGCATGAAATAAGAAAAATTGTCACTGATAACCGAAAAATCCATGACTTACACCACTCCCTGGCGATACCACTTGCTGCGTGCAATCAATTGGCCAAGCACTTCGATCAAGGCAATGCTGGCCACATACAGCAGGGTGGCAAAACCGAAGGCCTGGAAGGTCTTGAAGGTTTCGGTCTCGACCTGACGCGAGGCATAGGACAGCTCGGCCAAGCCAATGGCCATGGTCAGTGACGAGTTTTTCAGGGCGTTCATGTACTGCCCCAGCAACGGCCCCAACGCCGTGCGCAGCGCCTGCGGGAACAGAATATAGCGCCACACCTGTGCCGGCCTCAGGCCCAGTGCCAGGCCCGCCGCCCGTTGTTCTACGCGCACCGAACTGATGCCTGCACGAAACTCCTCGCAAATAAAGGCGGCGGTATAGAGCATCAGCCCCCAGAACCCGGCGAGAAATTCAAACGACGGCCATTCAATTTCAAACAGGCCCAGTGACAGGCTGCGTGGCTGGTTGAGCCACATCACCAGCCCTTCGGGCAGCATGGCCGTGACCCCGAAGTACCAGAAAAACAGCTGCACCAGCAGTGGCGTGTTGCGAAACAGGGCCAGGTAGGCCCGTGCCGGCCATGACCACACACGCAAAGGCGAGAGGCGTGCCAGGCACAGCAAAAATCCCAGCCCGGTAGCCACCAGGCAGGTCAGCAGGGAAAGGATCAGGGTGAGGACAAAACCATCGAGCAACCAGTGCAAGTATTGCGGGGCAAGCAGTTCACCGAACATAGAAACAGCGTCCATCCAGAAACGAGCAAACCCGTCCGGTTGACCGTGACGGGCTGAAGGAGACAGGAACTGTGGGAACGAGCCTGCTCGTGCAAAGTCTTCGCGAGCAGGCTCGCTCCCACAGAGGCAGTGGCTTAGCTCTTGTCGCCAATCTTGTACAGGCGGGTCAGCGGGGTCTTGGTGGTCGGACCGAACCAGGCGTCATAAATGCCCTGGGCCTTGCCCTGGGCTTCGAGGTCGGTGAGGGTCTGGTTGACCACCTCGGTCAGGCGCGCTTCGCCTTTGGGAATGCCGACACCGATCAGGTCATTGGAAATGGTGAACGGCGGCACTTCGTATTTGTCCTTGTCCGGTACATTGGCCAGCAGGCCGATCAGCTTCGGACCGTCCTGGGTGATGGCCTGGACATTACCGTTGCGCAGGGCAGTGAAGGCGAAGGGGGTGTCATCGTAGGCCACCACTTTGGCACCGGGGAACTTCTCGCGCAGTACGCCTTCGTTGACTGTGCCCTTGTCCACGCCCACGCGCCATTTGTTCAGTTCGTCGGGGGATGCGAGGGTGCCTTTCTTGACGATAAATTGCTGGCCCGAAGCGAAGTACGGAATGCTGAAGTTCACCTGTTCGGCACGTTCGGGGGTGATGGTGAAGTTAGCCAATACCAGATCCACCTTGTTCGCGACCAGCAAGGGTACGCGGTTGGCCGGGTTGGTCGGCTGCAGCTGCAACTTCACGCCCAGCTTGTCGGCGATGGCCTTGGCGTAGTCCACGTCGAGGCCTTCGATCTGCTTGCTGTTGGCATCGACAAAGCCGAACGGCGGGTTACTGTCAAAGGACGCTACACGCAGCACGCCGGATTTTTTGATGTCATCCAGACGATCGGCGTGGGCCAGGCCAGACAAAACAGCCAGGGTCAGGGCGGTGAGGGCAGTGAATTTTTTCATTTCGTTCTCATCATGAGTTGGAAGAGTTATGACGAGAGTCTTGCAGGAAATTTTAATTTTAAAAAAGAATATAAAATGATTTATATATTCGTTTTTGGAATATGCTGTGGAGAGATTCCGTGCCGGAACGGGCCTGCTCGCGATCCTTCTGTCTTGTAGCCGCTGACGAGCGGAGCGAGGCTGCGTCCGGCTGCGAAGCAGTCGCAAAATCAGACACCACGCTGTGCCAGTTGAATTGGGTTCACAGGTTTCACGGCCGCTTCGCAGCCGGACGCAGCCTCGCTCCGCTCGTCAGCGGCTACACAGCATCGGCAAGCGCAGCTTCCTGCGTCTTCAAGCTGCTGGCCTGCAGCAGTTCCCGGGTATAGGGGTGTTGCGGGTTGTCGAAGATGGACTGCGCATCCCCTTGTTCCACCACTTTGCCGTCCTTGATCACGATCATGTCGTGGGCCAGGGCATGCACCACCGCCAGGTCGTGGCTGATAAACAGGTAGGTCAGGCCATGCCGGGCCTGCAGGTCGCGCAGCAAGTCGACGACCTGTTTTTGTACCGTACGGTCCAGCGCCGAGGTCGGCTCGTCGAGCAGTATCAAATCCGGTTCCATGATCAGCGCGCGGGCAATGGAGATGCGTTGGCGTTGGCCACCCGAAAACTCATGGGGGTAGCGATGGCGGCTTTGCGGGTCCAGGCCCACTTCCTGCAGAACCCGGATCACCGCCGCCTCGCGCTCCTGCTCAGTACCCATATCATGGGCCAGCAAGCCTTCGCTGATGATCTGCTGCACCGACATGCGCGGGCTCAGGCTGCCAAACGGGTCCTGGAACACCACCTGCATCTGCCGGCGCAATGGACGCAGCAGGTTCTGACTGAGGATGTTCAGTTGTTTGTTGCCAAAACGGATATCGCCCTCTGAGTCGACCAGCCGCAAAATCGCCTGACCGAGGGTTGATTTGCCCGAGCCGGACTCGCCGACAATACCCAGGGTGCGGCCTTTTTTCAGCTCAAAACTGACCCCGTCCACCGCCTTGATAAAGTGCCGCTCGCGGCTGAACAGCGGCTTGGGCAGGGGGAACCAGACCTTCAGGTCACGGACCTCCAGCAGGTTGTGCCGGTATTCGCCAGGCACGGGGCTGCCTGTGGGCTCGGCCTCGATCAGCATTCGGCTATAGGGGTGTTTCGGCTCGCGGAACAGGGCCGCGCAACTGGCCTGCTCGACAATCTCGCCGCCGCGCATCACACACACGCGCTGGGCGATTTTACGCACCAGGTTGAGGTCGTGGCTGATCAGCAACAACGACATGCCCAGGCGCTGTTGCAGGTCGATCAACAGTTCGAGGATTTTTTGCTGCACCGTCACGTCCAGTGCCGTGGTCGGTTCATCGGCGATCAGCAGTTCCGGTTCGTTGGCCAGGGCCATCGCAATCATTACCCGCTGGCGCTGCCCGCCGGACAGCTGGTGCGGATAAGCATTGAGGCGTTTGGCCGGTTCACGGATACCCACCAGTTCCAGCAGCTCCAGGGTGCGTTGCCGCGCTGCCCGGTTTTTCAGGCCCTTGTGGGTGACCAGGATTTCACTGATCTGCTTTTGCACCGTGTGCAACGGGTTGAGCGAGGTCATCGGCTCCTGAAAAATCATCGCAATGCGGTTGCCGCGCAAGCTGCGCAACTGGCTGTCACTGGCCGCAACCAGGTCGGTGCCGGCATAACGGATGCTGCCTTGGGTCTGCACGTCTTTGCCCGGCAGCAGGCGCAGGATCGAGTGCGCCGTGACCGATTTGCCCGAGCCCGACTCGCCCACCAGGGCCATGCACTCGCCACGGCGGATATCGAGGTTGATGCCGTGAACCACTTCTGCCCCGGCAAAGCTCACGCGCAAGTCGCGGATTTCTATCAGTGTGTTGGTCATGTCAATTCTCAGGTCCGGGGATCGAAGGCATCGCGGCAGGCTTCGCCGATAAACACCAGTAGCGACAGGATCAGCGCCAGCGCACAGAACGCGGTCAGGCCCAGCCACGGCGCCTGCAGATTGTGTTTGGCCTGGCCGATCAGTTCGCCCAGCGAGGCGCTGCCCGGCGGCATGCCGAAGCCGAGAAAGTCCAGGGCGGTGAGGGTGGCGATCGCGCCGGTCAGGATAAAGGGCAGGTAGGTCAGGGTGGAGGTCATGGCGTTGGGCAGGATATGCCGGCGCATCAGTGCACCGTCGGTCAGGCCCAATGCCCGCGCGGCCTTGACGTATTCCAGGCTGCGCCCGCGCAAGAACTCGGCGCGCACCACGTCCACCAGGGCCAGCCAGCTGAACAGCGCCATGATGCCCAGCAACCACCAGAAACTCGGCGCCACAAAGCCGGACAAAATGATCAGCAGGTACAGCACCGGCAACCCGGCCCAGATTTCCTGCACCCGTTGGCCAAGCAGGTCGACCAGGCCACCGTAGAAGCCTTGCAAGGCGCCGGCGGTAATACCGACCACTGTGCTGATGGCCGTCAGGATCAAGGCAAACAGGATGGAAATCCGTGCGCCGAATATGACCCGGGCCAGCACGTCCCGGGCCTGGTCGTCAGTGCCCAGCCAGTTGGTCGCGCTCGGCGGGCTGGGTGAGGGCTCCTGCAGGTCGTAGTTGACGGTGTCGTAGCTGAACGGAATCGGCGCGAACAGCATCCAGCCGCCCTGATCGGCAATCAGCGTGCGCACGTAGTCGCTGCGGTAGTCGGGTTCGAAGGGCAACTCGCCGCCAAAATCGGTTTCGAGATGACTGCTGACAATCGGAAAATACCAGCTGTCCTTGTAGTGAATCGCCAGGGGCTTGTCATTGGCAATCAGCTCACCGCCCAGGCACACCACGAACAGCCCGATAAAGATCCACAGCGACCACCAGCCGCGGCGGTTGGCCTTGAAGTGCTTGAGGCGGCGACGGCCAAGAGGAGAGAGGGTGAACATCAGGCAGTCCTCGCCGAGAAATCAATACGGGGATCAAGCAGGGTGTAGCACAGGTCGCCGATCAACTTGATCAGCAGGCCGAACAGGGTGAACAGAAACAGCGTGCCGAACACCACCGGGTAGTCCCGCGACACTGCCGCTTCGTAGCTCATGCGGCCGATACCGTCGAGGTTGAAGATGGTTTCAATCAACAGGGAGCCGGCAAAGAACACCTCGATCAGGGCCTGGGGAATCCCGGCCACCACCAGCAACATGGCGTTGCGCATCACATGGCCGTAGAGCACGCGCCGCTCGGTAAGGCCCTTGGCCCGCGCGGTGACCACATACTGGCGGCTGATTTCGTTGAGGAAGCTGTTTTTGGTGAGGATGGTCAGCGTGGCAAAACCGCCGATCACCAGCGCCGACACGGGCAGTACCATATGCCACAGATAGTCGCCGATCTTGCCGAAGAAACTCAGGCTGTCGAAGTTGTCCGAGACAATGCCCTGCACCGGGAACCAGCTGACATAACTGCCGCCTGCAAACACCACGATCAACAGAATGGCGAACAGAAATGCCGGCATGGCGTAGCCGATGATAATGGCGGTGCTGGTCCATACATCGAAAGCGCTGCCGTTGTGAATGGCTTTGCGGATACCCAGCGGGATTGAAATCAGGTAGGTGATCAGCGTTGCCCACAAGCCCAGCGAAATGGACACCGGCAACTTTTCCACGATCAGGTCAGTGACCTTGGCGCCGCGAAAGAAGCTGGTGCCGAAATCCAGTTGCGCGTAGTTCTTGAGCATCAGCCAAAGACGCTCGTGCATGGGTTTGTCGAAGCCGTAATGTTTGGTGATTTCTTCGATCAGCGCCGGGTCGAGGCCGCGACTGCTGCGGCTGGCGCCAGCGGCGGCCGCGGCCATTTCACCGCCACCACCGCCCACCGCAGCGCCGCCGAAGCCCTGCAAGCGGGCGATGGCTTGATCCACCGGGCCACCGGGGGCGGCCTGCACGATCAGAAAGTTGACCACCAGAATGCACAGCAGGGTGGGGATGATGAGTAACAGGCGACGGCTGATGTAATGCAGCATCTCAATGACCCTCCGGCTGTGCGCTGGCCTGGCCATACGCAGCATTGGTTAACGGGGTTTTGCTGATTTCCCACCAGGTGTCCAGGCCTTCGTCGAACTTGGCCTCTTTGGCGGGCTGGCCGAAGCGGTTCTGGTACACCGTCGGGGTGCCCACCGAGTAGTAGTGCGGAATCATGTAGTAGTTCCACAGCAGTACACGGTCGAGGGCGCGGGTGTAGTGGACCATTTCTTCGCGGCTGTTGGCCTGGACTACCCCGTCAATCAGCTTGTCGACGGCCGGGTTGCGCAGCACCATGTTGTTGGAGGCACCGGCCTGGGTGGCGCTGCGTGAGCCAAACATGTCGTACAGCTCGCGGCCCGGCGAAACGATCGGTTGGCCGTTGCGGGGGAACTGGCCGACCATCATGTCGTAGTCGCGGGCGTTGGTGCGGTTGATGTACTGCGCCGAGTCGACTTTGCGGATGTCCATGGTGATGCCGATCTGCGCCAGCGTACGTTTCCAGGGCAGAACCATGCGATCGAAACCGCTCGGGCTGTCGAGAAAGGTGAAGCGCAGCGGTTCGCCCCTGGCGTTGACCAGCAGGTTGTTTTTCGGTGTCCAGCCGGCTTCCTTGAGCAGTGCCAGGGCTTGCAGCTGTTTGTCGCGAATATAGCCGCTGCCATCGGTTTTCGGCGCCTGGTACACCCGGGTGAACACTTCATCGGGGATCTGCCCGCGCAAGGGTTCAAGAATTTCCAGCTCACGGGCGTCGGGCAGGGCCGTGGCGGACATTTCGCTTTTGGGGAAGTAGCTTTGCTCGCGCACATAAAAATTGCGCATCATCTGCTTGTTGGTCCATTCAAAATCCCACAGCAGGCTCAGCGCCTCGCGTACCCGGCGGTCCTGAAAAAACGGGTTTTGCAGGTTGAAGGTAAACCCCTGGCCGGCACTGGGTTTTTCCTTGGCGAACACGCCTTTCTGCAAGCGCCCGTCGCTCAATACCGGGCTGGCGTAGCCGATGCTGAAACCGGTGGCGGAAAACTCGCGGTTGTAATCAAACGCCCCGGCTTTAAGCATCTCGCGGGCTACGTCGATGTCGCTGTAGAACATCACTTTCAAGCGATCGAAGTTGTACAGGCCCTGGCTGACGGGCAAGTCTTTGGCCCACCAGTTTTTATTGCGCTCAAAGGTCACGCTGCGCCCCGGGTCAACCTGGGAGACCGAATACGGGCCGCTGCCCAGCGGCGGCTCGTAGCCGCCCCCGGTGGCAAAGTCGCGGGTCTTCCACCAGTGTTCCGGCAGCACGTGCATGCTGGCCAGATCCAGCGCCAGGGTGCGGTTCTGGTTGTTCTTGAAGTCGAAGCGTATCTGCAGCGGACCTTCGATGACCCGGTCCTTGACCTCGCCGTAGAGCATGCGATAGCTCAGGCTGCCTTTGGTCATCAGGGTGTCGTAGGTATAGGCCACGTCCTGGGCGGTGATCGGGGTGTCGTCAGCGAAGCGGGCCTTGGGGTTCAGGTAGAACCGTACCCACAGGCCGTCGGGGTCGCGTTCGATCTTTTGCGCGACAAGCCCGTAAACCGTATAGGGCTCGTCCAGCGAGCGGAATGCCAGGGGGGCATTGACCCATTGATCGACCTGGGCGACACCGGTGCCCTGGTCGATATACGGCGACAGGTAGGTGAACTGGCCAATTTCCATTGACGTGCGACTCAGCGAACCGCCTTTGGGCGCATCCGGGTTTACAAAGTCGAAGTGCTGGAAATTGGCCGGGTATTTGGCCGCTTCGCCATACACCGTGAGGGCATGGCCGGGCGCGGCGTTGACGCTCAGGCACACGCAAGACAACACGGGTACCAGCAGCGAACGGAGCAGGGGCAGGAAAAATGCAGACATCATTGGGCTTCCTTGTTCCGCGTGTAGAACCATCGACTGCCTGGAAAAATCCCCGCCGCATTGCGCGTTAAAACGCGGCGGGGTCGCGATTTCGCAGTTAAACCGCTGCCGGCCGGAGTGTGCCGGCAGCGCTGGTTACTCAGAAGTGATAGGTGGCACGGGCGAAGAAAGTACGGCCCATTGGGTCTGCGTAGCGCGGGTCATAACCGCTCTGGAAGTTATACGCCTGGTTGGTAAAGGGTGGGTTGCGGTCAAACATATTCTTGATCCCCGCATCCAGATCCACGGTTTTGTTGAAAGTGTAGCCGCCGGAGATATCCCACAGGGTGTAAGACGCTACACGGGAGTGAGTATCAGGATCGGCATCGTCATAGCCGCTGGTGAAGCGGTTGACCAGCGAAGCACGGTAAGCGCCCAGGTTCCAGGTACCGCTCAGCACGTGCTTCCAGCGCGCGATCATGCCGTCGTCCTTGAACGCACCCACTTTGTCGGTGTAGCTGCCGCCAATGGTGGTCTGGTAGTCATAGCGCGATACGTAGGTGCCCTGCAGGCCCAGACCGAATTGACCGTACGGGGTGTTTGGAAACTTGTAGTCCAGCGACACATCGACACCGCTGGTTTTAACGGCACCCAGGTTGGCGAGGCCGGTCTGTACATAGTTGAGCGAACCGTCAGCATTGCGCACATAGCGGTCGGCATAGGCGTTCGGATCGTCAAATACGGTGGACTCCGGGAACTCGGCGATCTGGTTGGCGATGTGAATCCACCAGAAATCCAGACCCATCGACAGATTGCGCACCGGTTGGTAGACAAAACCCACGGTCACGTTACGGGCTTTTTCAGGGGACAGTTCAGTGTTGCCCCCCGTGCGGTTATGGAACTGTTGACCGCAGTCGCGCCCGGCGTTGCCGCCCGGTTGCACGACGCCGCCGGTGCACAGGCGCGGATCGTTGTAGTAGCCCTGGGTGTAGGTGGTGTATTGCGGGTTGTACAGTTCGTACAGCGAGGGTGCGCGGAAGCCTTCGCTGTAGGCGCCGCGTACCACCAGCTCCTTGACCGGCTGGTAGCGGAACGAATATTTCGGGTTGGTGGTGCTGCCGAAGTCGCTGTACTTGTCGTGACGCACGGCGGCCGACAGTTCGAGGCTGTCGAGCACCGGTACGTTCAACTCGGTGTACACCGCCTTGACGGTACGGTCGCCTTCGACACTGCCGTCCGGGTCGACGCCCAGGCTGGAGACATCTGCCGCGTAAGCTTCATAGTTCTGATGGAATTTTTCCTGACGGAATTCGCCACCAATCGCCAGGCCGGACGGACCGGCACCAAACCAGTCACCGACTTCACGGCTCATGCGGCCATCCAGCCCGGTGACCCGGCCGGTGGAAGACGAGTACTGGCCGTGGTAACGGTTGGCGTCAATCAGGGCTTGCCCGGCAGCGCTTTGCGGGCCGAACGGGTTGATGATGCCGTCGGCAATGCCGTTGATCATGGCCGCGTCGCTGATATAGCCGCCAGTCAGGCTGGAAATCACCTGGTTCTGGTTATACGAGGCGCCCAGATTGTAGTCCCAGCCCTTGGCCACACCGTCAAAGCTCAGCACCAGGCGCTGGCTGGTGTTCTGGTCTTTGGAAGCACGGGAACCTGCGGCTGTTTCCCGCCAGTTGAAGTCGATGGGCTGGGTCGGGTCGAAAGCGGGATTGGAGGACGCAGGGGTGATGCCGTTGCCCGGGAAGTAGGGCGACGTCGGGTCCATGGTCATGCCGGTCAGGGGCGCGGGCGCTACCGACGTTGCGTTGTTGTTGCGGGCCCAGAAGTACTCGAGGTTGACGTTATCGACGTCGGTGATCTTGCCGGTGGCCTTGCCGAAGAATGAGGTTTTTTCGGTCTCGGGCAGCAGGTCGATGTAGTTGCGGGTGTCGAAGCGGCACACGCCCTGGCGCGATACCAGATTGGGGCCGTTGCAGTTGCCGGCCGACAGCGGGTTGGTGCTGACGCCGCCCTGGCTGTAGTTGGCCGGGAAGGCCGTACCCGAGGTCTGGTCCAGCCCGCGGTCAGGGGCGTAGTTGGTGGAGAAGGTGCGATCCTTGCCCTGCAGGCTGTCCTGCTTGTTGTAGCCCACCACGCCCATAACGTTGAAGCGGTCTTTTTCAAGATCGCCATAACCCCAGCTCGCGCTCAGGTCATGGCTGTTACCGCCACCGCTGGCGTCGGCGCCTTCACCGCCCAGGGACAGGGTGCCGTCGGTCATGGATTTTTTGGTGATGAAGTTGATCACGCCGCCGATGGCGTCAGTGCCGTACAAGGCCGACGCGCCGTCGCGCAGGACCTCGACGCGGTCAATGGCGGCAAACGGGATGGTGTTCAGGTCTACCGCTGAGCCGTCAATGGCGTTATTGCCCAAACGGCGGCCGTTGAGCAGTACCAGGGTCTTGTTGGAGCCGATACCGCGCATGTCGGCAAAGCTTGAGCCGCCTGTGGCCGCGCCCACTGAGCTGGCCGAGTTGCGCAGTGACTGGTTGCCCGTCACGCGCTGCATGATCTCGGCGGTGGTGGTTACGCCTTCGTTGCGTAACTGCTCGGCACGCAGGATGGTGATGGGCACGGCAGTTTCGGCATCCACCCGGCGGATCGCCGAGCCGGTCACTTCGACCCGGTCCAGCTGCGTGGTGGCTGGCGCAGGCGCCGTATCAGCGCTGCTGACAGTAGCGCTCGAATCCGCTGCAGTCACTTCGGCTGCTTGCAACTGGCCCGCGCTCATCCCCAGAGCAACCAGATACAGCGGCACAAAACGGTGCCGTTGCAAGCTTGCAACGAGCGGCTTGAGGGTAAAACCTGAACTCTTCATCTGCATGGTTATTTCCGACTTATTCAGACGTTTATTGGAATGGCCTTGTGAGCCCTCATGACTCCAGTTGGGTTGTGTCGACCCGGGCAAAACACGTTTTTCAAGCAAGCCGCTCCCCTGCAGGGGCCAAAAGGCCCCTGCGCGGCGTGGGTGGTGCGTGGTTACAACAGGATCAAAAGCCCCTCACTCTGACCCTCTACCGGAGGGAGAGGGAACTGACAGCCCGCGGAATCAAGAACACCGCAGATCAGCCCCCTCTCCCTTTGGGAGAGGGGTGGGGTGAGGGCTTCATCTGGCGGTCATCACCGAAATCTTGGTAATGCCCGAACGCTCGATGGAGGCCATGGCCTTGGCCACCTGGCCGTAGTTGACCCCTTCGTCCGCCTGCAACTGCACGCGTACTTCCGGGTCCTGGGCCTTGACGTCCTGCAGGCTTTTTTCCAGCAGTTCGGGAGCCACTTCGTTCTTGGCCAGGTAGAACTTGCCGTCCTGGTCGACGCTGACCACCACCGGGTCTTTTTTCTGGGCCGAGGCCACGGCGTCGGTCTTGGGCAGGTTGATCTTGATCGCGTTGGTCATCATCGGCGTGGTCACGATAAACACCACCAGCAGCACCAGCATCACGTCCACCAGCGGGGTGACGTTCATTTCACTGAGTACTTCGTCGCTGTCCTGGGTTGAGAAAGACATCAGCTTGCCTCCCGCACTGGCGTGCGCTTGTTGGAAATGGCCTGGCGGTCGATGGCAAAGGCGCTGCGCTGGGCGAGGGCGTCGAAGTCATGGGCGAAGTCGTCCATGTTGGCCGAGGCCAGCTTGAGGCGGCGCAGGAAGAAGTTGTAAATCAGCACTGCCGGTACTGCGACCGCGATACCGACACCGGTGGCGATCAAGGCATGGCCGATGGGCCCGGCTACGGTTTCCAGGCTGGCCGAACCGGTGGCGCCGATGGTCTGCAGCGCTTCCATGATCCCCCACACGGTGCCGAACAGGCCGATAAAGGGCGCGGTGCTGCCGATACTGGCGAGGATCGCCTGGCCGCTTTCCAGGGCGCGGCGTTCCTTTTGGATCTGTTGGCGCAGGTTGCGCTCCAGACGATCGGAGCGGTTGATGGTGTGGGCCAGTTGCTGGGTGGTGCGTGGCGTGTCATCGACAATCATGGCTTCAAAACCGCTATTGGCGATGCGGGCCAGGGCGCCGGGGTACTGGCTGGCGTGTTCGGCGGCGGTCAGCAGGTCAGGGGCGGCCCAGAAGGCTTTGCTGAACTGGTTGTTCTGCGCTTTCTGGCGCAGGTATTGCGATGACTTGATGAGCAGCAAGGCCCAGCTCACCACCGAAAACAGCACCAGTGCCCAGAGCACCCCGGGGACAATCATGGAAGACAGAGACTCGTTCATGGTGACACCTCACACGGCGGCTAAATAAAAGTTAGTGTCGGCACCCGGCTGGGTTATTCCGGCAATTTGAAAGAGATGGTCTGGGTGGCAAATCCTTCGATGGGGGTATCCCCTCGTTTGGCCGGGACAAACTTCCAGTTGCGTACGGCTTCGACTGCAGCGTCATCGAGTGCCTGTTTGCCGCTGGATCGGGTGACCTCCACCGTGCCTGCACGACCGTTGGGCAACACCTTGATGCGCAGCACCACGGTGCCTTCCCAACTGCGACGCAAGGCCAGGGACGGGTACTCCGGCGGCGGGTTGCCTAGGCTGGCCAACCCCGAGACCGCGGCGGTTTCCTTGACCGGCCCCGGCGCTGCGGCAGGTGCTGCGGGTGCTGTTGGCGCAGTCGGTGCCGCCGGAGCAGCAGGTGCCGGTGGTGCTGGCTTGACCGGCTGCGGTTTTTGCACGGGTTTGGGCTTGACCACCGGTTTGGGTTTTTCTATGGGTTTGGGTTTTTCCACCGGCTTGGGTGGTTCCTTCACCGCATCGTCGTCCTCGGGTGGTGCTTCGGGTTCTGGCGGCGGCGGAGGCGGCTCCTCCACGGGGGGCGCCGGAGGGGCCGGACTGGTCAGCTCGACGGTCATCTCCGGAATCTCGGGAGGTGTCACTACAGGCTCGGCCTTGGCCTGCTGCATGACCCACCAGGCGCCTGCATGCAGCAGGGCAACCAGGCCCACCAGCAGCAGCGCCCGCGATGTAACCAGGCCCCCGGGTGTCGAGGTGTTGGGTACATGGGGAATATGGGTCCACTGCTGTACTCGTTCGGCGTCGAGCAGCGGGGCAGACCGCGTTTTATTCTTTACCTCGTCACTCATGAAAGTCCCTCGACTAAATGAAGGGCAATAAGGCTCCGTTCGCCCTTGCACGCAGGGACGAGAACTATGGGGTCAGCGTTCAGGCAATAAGTGAGAGGGCACTTATTGCGGTCTATCAAGGACTCAAGGCTAAGGTGTTCATGTCTATTCCCTGTGACTGAAGCAAATAAGGTGGTGTCGGGAGTTGTGTAAAGTTCCGTTAAGTTATGTAAAGCAACAGCTATGCCAGAAGTGCCGGAAATAGTGGGAGCGGGCATGTAATTTAATGAGGCTGTGACAGGTTTCATGCCGAGTCATTGGGAAAAGGTTAATGAGTAAGAAATGAACTAGTGAGCCGTCGGAAGTAGCCAGCTTAGTTGAATGATTAGTTGCTAGTTATTGTCGGACAATCAGGCGATTTTCATCGGGTGTAATGAAACAGTGCACCAAAGTGAACAGTGACTGCCAATTTACAGTGCAGTTGTTTGCCCATGCAGTGGGTGTGCGGACGTTGCCTGTGTCAACAGGGGGCACAGCCGGTTAAAACGCTCAGGGTCGGGGGTCACAGGGGGGTAGAAAAGAAAAAAGCACCTGCCAGCCGAATGTCGGCGGGCAGGTGCTTATAGGCTAATAACTTCAAGTAATAAAAAGTCTACGCCAGGCAGTTAGTGTCGCTAGATAGTCGTTTAGTTGTGCGGGTATGGAGGCTGTTAAGCTTTTTCCGTGACTGGCAAGTCATCTTCCTGCTGGTCTTTTTCGCTTAACAAACCATCGGATTGATGCTGCCAAAGTCGGTAGTACAGGCCTTTGCGCTCAAGTAGCTGGCTGTGACTGCCATCTTCGGAAATCTGTCCTTTGTCCAATACAATAATGCGGTCCAGATGGGCGATAGTTGAGAGCCGATGGGCAACTACCAGTACAGTCTTGTCCGCCATGATGTCGTCAAGACTGCTCTGGATCAGACTTTCGGTTTCTGAGTCCAGGCTGGCGGTGGCTTCGTCCAGTATCAGGATGGGTGCGTTCTTTAACAGTGCCCGGGCAATAGCGATCCGCTGGCGTTGACCACCGGACAACTTGACCCCGCGTTCACCGATCAGCGCGTCATACCCTTCGGGCATTTGCAGAATGAACTCATGGGCATGGGCGCGCTTGGCGGCCAGGACAATTTGCACTTCACCGGCATACACATCGCCATAGCCGATATTCTCGCGCAAGGATCGATGAAACAGTCCGGGCTCCTGGGGGATCAAGCCGATATGGGTGTGTAGCGATTGCTGGGTCATGGCCTGAATATCGATACCGTCCACTTCAATTTTCCCGCTCTGGGGCTCGTACGAACGCAGCAAAAGACTGAGCAAGGTTGATTTGCCGGAGCCGGACAAACCGACAATGCCCACCCGTTGCCCGGCCCGAATATCCAGGTTGAAGTGTTTGAAGATCGGCCTGTCAGGGCTGTAGCCGAAGTTGACATCGCGAAAGCGGATTGCGCCCTTGTCGATATTGACGGGCTGGGCGCTGTGCCGATCGGGCATTTCATGGGGTTGCAGCAGGGTATCGATACTGCTCTCGATATTGCCGATGTACTCGAAAAAACGCATGAACTGCATGCTCAGAAAGCTGCATTGCGCCACGATCATCAGGCCCAGGGTGGCCACCATCACAAACTGGCCCACATCGATCTTGCCCAGATGCCACAAGTACAGCGCCAGCGCCACCAGCCCGACGCGCAGCACAATGGCCAGGCTGTCCTGCAGCATGCGGACCTTTTCCTGATAGAAGAACGAGTGTTGTCCGGCCTGTTTTTCTTCGACCTGGTAGCGGGCCAGATAGTCGAGTTCGTAATCCTGACGGGCGAACAAACGGATGCTGTTGAGGTTGCCCACCGCATCGACAATCTTGCCGGTGGTCAGGCTACGGGCACTGGCATGTTTGCCGGCCAGTTTCTGGGCCTTGAGTGACAGCCGATACGCCAGCCAGGTGTAGGCCGCCACCCAGACCAGCAGGCCCAGGCCCAGCCAGGGCGACGCCAGGGTCAGCATGACCAGGCTGGTGACCAGCACCGCGACAATCGGCAGCATTTCCACGATCAGCAGCCAGGTGATTTCCAGCAGGCCGAGGGTGCCTTCATTGATGCGGTGGGCCAGGCTGCCGGCAAAGTGCTCACCGAAATAGCGGGCCGAGTGACGCTGCAGATAGGCGAACAGGTCGCGCACGATACGGATTTTCTGCAGGGGCCTGACCATGATCATGCACAGCGTGGCGCCCCTGGCGCAGAGCAGTTGCATCACTGCCAGGGCGAACAGCAGGCCCAGGGCGGGCAGGCTGGCCTGCAACAGATCGCCTTGCTGCCAGGCGCCTTCACTGACTGCGCCGGTGATGCGGCCAATGGCGTAGGGCATCAGTGTGGCGGCCATTGCAGCGCCGACTTGCAGCAGCGTAATACCCCAATACCAGCGCGGATACAGGCGGATGTAATGCCATACCAGGGCCCACGGCCGATTGGGAGGAACGGTTGTAGCGTCAAATTCGGACATGACATACCTGTCTTGTAAACAATGCCAAAAGAGCCGCTTCTGCCGCGCTTACTGAAAGGGCGGCCAAGCAGGGGGTACGCAGAAAAACAGGATGTGGCTATCCGTCGCCCGTACGCGCAATGCGTGGCTTCAGAAAGCTCGGCAGACTAAGTGTCAGTGCCCGGACAGGCGTTCTGGCCATGCCAGCGCAGGGCACACACATGCGGGGAATACAGGGGGAGGGTTAGCGAGCGCACATCTGACATCGTTGAATTTCCTTATAACAGCGGGTCACCGACGGGACTTTTGGTCCGTCTTTGCACTGAATATGGACGGCTATACCGCCCTTGTTCGCAACTGGTGCGGGTTGCACCCCCTGGAAGCTGTGATTCCGGGGAAATAACTGCGAACGGGAAAAAACAAGAAAAAAGTGTGCCAGGTTGTGTCAGTTGAACATGAAGATTATTTATTGCAGGAGCACCGTGGTGCCGCAATCGCGGGCAAGCCCGCTCCCACACAATGTTCATCGGTCATGTGGGAGCGGGCTTGCCCGCGATTGAAGGTGACGCGGTTAACCGGGATTGATCAAACTTTGCCGACAATGCAGGGTCAGCCAGGCGCCGCCGCTTTCGCGGTTGTTCACCTCCAGGCTGAAGCCGTGCAGGCTGACGATGGCGGCCACGATGGACAGACCAAGGCCAAAGCCGCCGTGCTTGTCATCGACCCGGTAAAAACGCTGGAATACCGCTACCCGCTCGGCCTCGGGGATGCCGGGGCCGGTATCGAGCACTTCGATGCGCGGGCTGCCATTGTCGTCGGTGGCCCGCAGGATCACCTCACCACCGGGCGGGGTGAACTTGATCGAATTGCTCAACAGGTTGGCCAGGGCTTCGAACAACAAGGCCCGGTCGCCCGTGAGGCCGGGCAAGGCCGCTGGGGTTTCGAGCGTCAACGTCACCTGACCCTCTTCAGCCAGTGGCAGGTAAAAATCGTACAGTTCCTGCAGCAGCGGCAGCGGGTCGAGTTGCAGGAAGCCTGAGCGACGCTGATGATCTTCCAGTTCCGAGATGCGCAACAAACCGCGAAAGCGTGCCATCAGGGTGTCTGTTTCGCCGATCACTTCGTCCAGTTGCAGCGCATCGGCCGAGCCTTCGACGGCTTGCTGGCGCATCCGGTACAACTGGGCGCGCAAGCGGGTCAGCGGGGTGCGCAGGTCGTGGGCAATGTTGTCGCACACGCCCTTGACCTCGTGCATCAGCAGTTCGATGCGATCGAGCATGGCGTTGACAATGGCGGCCAGCATATCCAGTTCATCACGCCGATTGGACAGTGGCAGGCGGTAGGTCAGGTCGCCGGCGACAATCGCTTCGGCGCTGGCCTGGATCGACCGGATGCGTTGCAACGGGCGGCGGCGCAGCAAGTGCCAGCCGGCAATGCCGGGAATGATGGTCAGCGACAGGCCCCACACCAGCGCATGCAAAATGATCCGCGTAACGGCAAACAGCGAGCCGTTGTCGCGCACCAGCACCAGCCAGCGGCCGTCATGGGTTTGCGTGGCCACGGCATCGCAGCTGTCTTGCGGCAGGTTGGGGTCATCGGAGTCGATACAACTGCTCAGGGCGTGGATCTGGCCGTCCAGCGGCAAGCCCTGAGGGATGGACTGGATGGGCCCGCTCAGCGGCTTGTGTTGCTGATCGAACAGGCCATAGGCATCCACTGCACGCATATCGAACGTCATGCTGGTGGCCAGCGCTTCGTCCAGTTGTTCGCCTTCAAAGCGGGCAAACAGGTGCTGGCGCTGCATCAACGAATGCCTGGCCAGGTTACCCAGGTAATCCGAGACTTCGTAATACAGCACCCCCATCAGGATGCAGCTCCAGGCCACAAACAGAAAACTGTACAGCGCCAGCAGTCGGCTGCTGGAAGAACGCCAGCCCTTAGAGGGGTTCGGCAATGACATAACCCGAGCCTCGAACTGTGCGAATCAGAGGCACCTGGCCCGGCGGATCGATTTTTTTGCGCAGGCGACCGATATGCACGTCGATCAGGTTGGTGCCCGGGTCGAAGTGATAGCCCCAGACTTCCTCGAAAATCATCATGCGCGAGAGGATCTGCCCGGTGTTGCGCATCAGGAATTCCAGCAACTTGTACTCGGTGGGCAGCAGGCTCAGCTGTTGTTCGCTGCGGCTGGCTTCGCGGGTAATCAGGTTGAGTTCGAGGTCGGAGACGCGCAGCGAGGTTTCGTATTTGTCGGCCGGGCTCTTGCGCCGCAGCAGCACTTCCACGCGGGCTGCCATCTCATCGCTGGCAAAGGGCTTGGTCAGGTAATCATCACCTCCGGCGCGCAGACCACGAACGCGCTCATCGACATCGGAGAGGGCGCTGATCATCAAGATCGGTGTGCTCACGCCAATGGTGCGCAAGGTGGTGACAATCGCCAGGCCGTCCAGCTCGGGGAGCATGCGGTCGAGGGTGATCAGGTCGTAATCGCCACTCACGGCACGCACCAGGCCTTCGCGGCCATTGGCTACCCAATCGACTTCAAGGCCGTGGCTGGTCAATTCAGCCACGATTTCTTTCGCCGTTACGGCATCGTCTTCAATGGTCAAAATACGGGTCATACCGTCACCAGATGAGCTTTTTCAGCGGTGAGCACATTTTGCCCATAAAAAGCTGAAACGTTTCTGAATATTTCTTCATGTTCAGCAAACCGTCAGAAAGGGTAGTTGAAGTGATGGGGCTGGCGTCCTGATGATGTTCAACAGGAACATCCGGATACATTTGCGGTATAACCCCCGTTGTTTATTTTTTTCAGGCGCTGTGTTTATGCAAAACCCCTCGCAACGGCCGCTTTGGCAGATCTACCTGATCTTTCTGGCGCCGATGGTGTTGTCCAATTTCCTGCAGAGCTTTTCCGGCACCCTCAACGGGATTTACGTTGGCCAGTTGCTGGGCACCCAGGCATTGGCTGCGGTGTCGGGGATGTTTCCCATCGTGTTCTTCTTTATTGCCCTGGTGATTGGGCTGGGGGCGGGGGCTTCAGTGCTGATCGGTCAGGCCTGGGGGGCGCGGGAAACCGCGCTGGTCAAGCAGATCACCGGGGCAACCCTGACCCTTGGCGCGGTGATCGGCCTGGCCGCCGCGGTGCTGGGCAGCCTGTTGGCTCGCCCGGCCTTGCTGGCGTTGGGTACCCCGGTTGACGTGCTGGAAGAGGCCGTTGGCTACGCCCGGGTGATGATGCTGATCATGCCGTTACTGCTGGTGTTCATCCTGTTTACCCAGATTTTGCGCGGGGTCAGCGATACGGTATCGCCGTTGCTGGCGCTGATGGTCTCCACGGCGGTGGGGTTGCTGCTGACCCCTGCGCTGATACTGGGCTGGGGTGGCCTGCCAACCCTGGGCATTCAAAGTGCGGCCTATGCGGGGCTGGTGGGTAACGTACTGGCCATGCTGTTTCTGGTGTTGCGCCTGCGCCACAAGAATCATGTGATGGCCCCGGATCGCGAGCTGTGGGCCGCGCTGCGCCTCAACCGGGAGATCCTGGGCAAGGTGCTGCGCATCGGTTTGCCGACAGGCGTGCAGATGGTGGTGTTGTCGCTGTCGGAGCTGGTGATTCTGGCGCTGGTCAACAGTCACGGTTCCCAGGCCACGGCGGCCTATGGCGCAGTGACCCAGATCGTCAACTATGTGCAGTTTCCGGCGCTGTCGATTGCCATTACCGCTTCGATCCTCGGCGCCCAGGCCATTGGTGCAGGGCGCATCGAGCGCATCGGGCCAATCCTGCGTACGGGTTTGCTGATCAACCTGTGCCTGACCGGTGCCCTGGTGGTGCTCGGTTATGTGCTGTCGCACTGGTTGCTGGGCTTGTTCATCACCGATGTCGAGGCGCGGGTCCGGGCGGAGCACCTGCTGCACATCATGCTCTGGAGCGTGCTGGTATTCGGCTTCCAGGCGGTGATCGGCGGGATCATGCGGGCCAGCGGCGTGGTACTGGTGCCCATGGGCATCACGATTTTCTGCGTGTTGTGCATCGAACTGCCGGCGGCTTATGTACTGGATGCGCACTTTGGCCTGCAGGGTGTGTGGATGGCGTTCCCGGTGACCTATGTGGCGATGCTGGTACTGCAGACTGCGTATTACCGGTTGGTGTGGCGGCACAAGCAGATACAACGGCTGGTTTGAGCCGGACTGACACAATTCCCCTCTCTGTGAGAGCGGGCTCGCTCGCGATGGCATCACTGCGGTTTACCTGACACACCGCGTCGCCTGAATCGCAGGCAAGCCAGCTCCCCCATAACCCTCACCCCATAACCCTCACCCCATGACCGTCAACTCACTAGGCCATTTGGACGATGTGCCTGTGACTCACCAGTCCGATTATCGAAGGCAGGTTCTGGATACCTCGCCGAGGAGGCAGCCAGAGCATCCACGATAATAAAAAGAGGACTGGCTGCATGAACTCTGCCCAGCAACTGAATCGTGCAGCGAGGCATCGACCATGCGCTCAATAATTGGCTATCTGGTCTGCCTGATCGTCGCTGTCACCATCGCGTTTACCTTCTCTCCCCGTCATGCCTCCGATGTCGCTTCGGCCCAGTTGCGTCCCGATCGCCTGCAAATCAACGGCATGTTGTATCTGGATCAGCGAGTGGTTGCCGTCGGCGAGCGCGGCAATATTTTGCTCAGCGACGATCAGGGTGTGTCGTGGCAGGCCGCGACGGTCAAGCCGCAGCGTGATCTGACCCTTACTGCTCTGGTGGCGCTGCAGGATAAAAGCCTGCTGGCGGTCGGTCACGATGGCTGGATTCTGCGCTCCGACGATGAAGGCGCCAACTGGTCAGAGGTGCGCTTCGACGGCGAAATCGCCGAGCCTTTGCTGGGCATCTGGAGTGCCGGCGGCAAGCGGGTGCTGGCGTTCGGCAGTTTCGGCAAGTTTTACCAGTCCGAAGATGACGGCCGCACCTGGCAGGCCCAGCCGCTGGAGGTCGACAGTGCGCACTTGAATGGCATGGACGGCGGTGCCGACGGACGCCGCATGGTGGTCGGCGAGCAAGGCCTGGTGCTGCGCAGCGACGACGGCGGGCACAGCTGGCACAAGCTCGAACCCTTCTATAACGGTTCGCTGTTTGGCGTGGTACGCCTGAGCCCCGACCGTTGGGTGACCTACGGCATGCGCGGCCATGTATTTGTCAGCCAGGACTTCGGCAAGACCTGGGAGCCGGTAAAAGTCGGCAATCAATTGCCGCTCTACGGTCATGTACTGTTGCCCAATGATGGCGGCCTGCTGATTGTCGGTGCAGGCAGCTCGGTGGTACGCCTGGACGGCAAGGGCGAGCTGGTCAGCGCTACGCGCTTGCCGGGGCTGGGTACTTTGACCTCGGCGGTAATGGTGGGCTCACGGTTGCTGGTGGGCGGTGAACGCGGTGTGTTCCAGGGCACTGATGGCGGCGTGGCTGCCCTTGGAGGTGACCGGTGAGCGCAGAACAAAATGCGGTAAACCGTACGGTCGAGCGTATCGCCGATTTGCTTATCAGCTGGCGCAAGAGCCTGTTGGCGCTGTTTGTATTGCTGACCCTGGCCCTGGGTTACAGCGCCACTCACACGCAACTGGATCCGGGCTTTAACAAGCAGATCCCGGTGCGTAATGCGTTTATGGTCAACTTCCTCAACTTCAGCCAGTACTTCACGGGGGCCAACCGCTTTCTGGTCAGTGTGAAGTGGAAGGGCGAAGGCGATATCTATAACCGTCAATACCTGGAAACCCTGCGCAAAGTCACGGATGACGTGTTCTTTATCAACGGTGTCAGCCGTGCCAGTGTGACGTCGCTGTTTACCGCCAATGTGCGCTACATCGAAATCACCGAGGACGGTTTTTTCGGCGATGTGGTGATGCCGCCGCGTTTTACCGGCACGGCCGAAGACTTGTCCCAGGCCCGCAATAACGTCGCCCGCTCCGGGCAGGTCGGGCGCCTGGTGGCCAATGACCTGACCTCGTCGATGGTGCGCGCCGATCTGCAGGACAGGGACCCGCAAACCGGCAAAGCGGTGTCCTATGCCGAGGTGGCTCAGCGGCTCGAAGATATCCGTGGCAAATACAGCAATGATGATATCGAGATCAATATCGTCGGCTTCGCCAAGCTGGTGGGGGACGTGGTTGAGGGGCTGACCACGGTCATCGGCTTTTTTGTGATTGCTTTTGTCATCACGGCGCTGATGCTGTGGGTGTACTCACGCTCGTGGCGCCTGACGGTGGTGGCCCTGGCCGTGGCGCTGCTGCCGGTGGTCTGGCTGTTGGGGCTGCTACCGTTGCTGGGGCTGGGGATCGACCCGATGTCGATTCTGGTACCCTTTCTGATCTTCTCGATCGGCGTGTCCCATGCCGTGCAGATGACCAATGCCTGGAAGCAGGATGTGCTCGCAGGCAGCTCCCCGGTGCAGGCAGCGCACGGGGCCTTCTGCAAAATATTCATTCCGGGCTCGCTGGCGCTGCTGATGAACGCCCTGGGTTTCGGCGTGATCATGCTGATCGATATTCCCATCGTGCATGAGCTGGGGGTGACCGCGTGCATTGGGGTGATGCTGATGATCATCACCAACAAGCTGATGCTGCCGATCATCCTTTCGTATCTCAAGCTTGAGCCGGGGGCGATGGCCCAAGGGCTCAAGGTGCAGGGCAAGCACGCTTTGTGGTGGCGGCTGTCGGCGCTGGCCGAGCCAAAACCGGCGCTGGCGGTGTTTGTGGTCAGCCTGTTGCTGCTCGGTGTCGGTGCCTGGAAGGCCCGGGATCTGGCAGTGGGCGATATCGGCGTGGGCGCGCCGGAGCTGCGCGCGGATTCGCGCTACAACCAGGACAACCAAAAGATCATCAACAGTTATTCCATCGGCCTGGATGTGATGTCGGTGTTTGTGCAAGTCAAAGGCATCGAGGAAGGCTGCCTGGCACCGCAAGTGATGCGCGCCATTGAATCATTCGACTTCCAGATTCGCAGTGTGGCCGGTGTGCAGTCGGTGCAGAGTGTGGCGGGCATGGGCAAAGCCGTGATTGCCGGCAATAACGAAGGCAACCCGCGCTGGTCGGCGATCCCCGGTTCCGAGCGCGGCCTGAGCCAGGGCTCGCGGGCTTACATGCCGGACGACGGCCTGGTGACCGAAGGCTGCCAGCGCATGCAGATCCTGGTGTTCCTCACCGATCATGAAGGGCCGACCGTGAGCCATGTCGTGGACGAAACCCAGCGCATCATTGGCGGCCTGCAAGGGCCTGATGTGGAGTTTCTGATGGCGGGCGGCAACGTGGGCGTGATGGCGGCGTCCAACGAAGCGGTCAAGCAGGCGGAGGTCGTCATGCTCGCGGCGCTGTTCGGTTCAGTGGCGCTGTTCTGCTGGCTGACCTTTGGCTCATTGCGCGCAGTGTTGTGCATTCTGGTGCCGCTGGCCATTGTCGCGATCCTGTGCAACGCCCTGATGGCGACCCTGGGCATCGGCCTGAAAGTCGCAACCTTGCCGGTGATGGCGCTGGGCGTGGGGGTCGGGGTCGATTACGGGATCTATCTGTACGAGCGGATTGCCCATGAAATGGCTGACGGCAAGGACCTGCGCACGGCGTTCTACCAGGCCATGTGCCAACGGGGCACGGCGGCGGTGTTTACGGCGCTGACCATGTCCATCGGCGTGTGTACCTGGGCCTTTGCTCCGCTGAAGTTCCAGGCTGATATGGGTGTGCTGCTGTCTTTCATGTTTCTCGTCAACGTGCTCGGCGCAATCTTTTTGCTGCCGGCGCTGGCGGCCTGGTTCAATTTGGGGCGACCGTTGGTCAAGGTCAAAACCCGCGCGGTGCCAGCGACTGCCGGGCATTACCCGCTCAAGCCGAGCGTTGCTGCGAAGGACTCGGCAAACCGCTGAAACAGACCGTTTGCCGGGCTTGTATGAGGGCAAGCATAAAGACACACTGAGTCGCTTTTGCGCAGCTTTACGGATGTGGCGCAAAGGTTAGCCGCTAGTCATAAGAACAATAAAAAGGGCCGGTCATGAACCTGGCCCGAAGCGAGGATAAGTCCGTGGATACAGTGACCTTGAATCACCAGACCCTGGCCGGTCTGGGGCTTGAACTGGCCGATTATGATCAGATGATCGGCAGCTTTTATGACGGTGCGCTGGACCCCAAGATCATGGGGCGTACCTTGTGCGCCGTGCGTGGCATGTTCCAGGCCAACTACGCGACCCTGATCCTGCGGGTACCGGATCAGCCCGATCTGGGTTTGATGATCGTGGCCGGGGATATCGAAGGCGAGGGCGAGCTGACCTATCAAACCTATCCGCAAACCAATACCCCCTTTGTCGGACAGGCGCTGGACCAGGTGTTTACCGTTGAAGACCTGATGAGCGAGAGCGAGTGGGTGCAGTCGGCCTATTTCAAGGCCTACTGCGGTCCGCAGAATGTCTACCACGTCATGGGCGCCGATATTTCCACGCCCGATGGCGGCAAGCTGCGGTTTCGCATCACCCGGCCAAAAACCTCCCCGGCTTTCTCCAGTGCCGAGCGTGCCCTGTGCAGCAGTTTTCTGCCCCATCTGCGCCGCGCTCTGCATCTGCACAACCTGCTCGACCGCAGCGAGTCCATGAGCGAGCTGTACGCCCAGGCCATCAGTCGCCTGTCGGTGGCGACCATCGTGCTCGACGAAACCGGTAAGGTCCTGCGCCTCAATCCGGTGGCCGAAGAAATCCTCAAGAACGCCGATGGCCTCAAACTGGTGGGCGGCAGGCTGGAAGCCACTTACCCCAGCGACAACCGCGAGCTGCAACGTCTGGTCAAGCACGCTTTCAGCCAGGAGGTGCGTGAGGGCGGGGTGACCGCCGATGCCATGTCCGTGACCCGGCCTTCGGGTCAGGTCAGCCTGGGGCTGGTGGTCGAGGCCATTCCGTCACTGGAGTGGGCCGAAGGCAAGAGCAAGCCGGCGGCAGTGATTTACATCCGCGACTCGGTGGGCAAGTCGCTGGCCAGTGAAGTGGTGACCAAGCAGTTATTCAACCTGACCAAGGCCGAGACGGCGCTGGCAATGGAACTGGCCAACGGCCTGTCCCTGGAGGAAGCGGCGGAAAACCTGAATATCCGGCGCAACACCGCGCGGGCGCACTTGCGCTCGATTTTCTCCAAGACCGGTGTGCGCCGTCAGACCGAGCTGGTGAGGATTTTGCTGAACAGCGTGGTCGCGTTGGGAAAGCCCAAGTGCGCCTTGCGAGCGGCTGAGTCCGTGGTGGTGCCGGCGCCACAACTGGCGCGCCCGGTGCGTAAAAGCGCTTAAGGATTCTATCTGCGCCGGCGGTGGCGATTGGTGCCACCGCCGGTGTTTCTTCAGCCAGGCCGTTGCGCCTGCATTACCAAGGAAAATCTTATGCCAGTTACAGCTGTCAGCGGTTCCGCCTCCGGGATCGGCGCCGCCGTGTGCGCGCAATTACGGGCTGCGGGCCACCGCATTATCGGGATTGACCGGGCCAATGCTGAAGTGATTGCCGACCTGTCCACCCGTGCCGGGCGCCAGTCGGCAGTGGCGCAGGTGCTGGAGCAAAGCGGCGGAGTGCTGGACGGGCTGGTGTGCTGCGCCGGGATCGGGGTGACCGCTGCTTCCAGCGGCCTGGTGCTGGCCGTGAACTATTTTGGTGTCAGTGAACTGCTTGATGGTCTGGCCGATGCGCTGGCCAAGGGTGAACACCCGGCGGCGCTGGTCATAGGTTCGGTGGCGGCCACCCATTCCGGTGCCGAGCAAGAGCCGATGGTTGCCGCGATGCTGGCAGGTGATGAGGCGCAGGCGCTGGAACTGGCCAATACCCTGGGGCAGACCCATCTGGCCTATGCCGGCTCCAAATATGCAGTGACCTGCGCAGCGCGGCGCAAGGCGGTGCAATGGGCCCCGCAAGGCATTCGCCTGAACGTGGTGGCGCCGGGCGCGGTGGAAACTCCGCTGCATCAGGCAGCCAAGGATGACGCCCGCTTTGGCAAGGCAGTACGTGAGTTTGTCGCGCCACTGGGGCGCTCGGGCACGCCTGAAGAGCTGGCCAGAGTCGTGGCTTTTATCCAGTCGCAGCAAGCCAGTTTCATGACCGGCAGTGTGGTGTTTGTCGACGGTGGCATGGACGCGATGGTGCGTACGCAGCGCTTCTGACCGCTAAGGGGCTTCTATGAACAAAGTGGCATTTATTACCGGTGCCAGTCGCGGCATAGGTCGCGCAACCGCGCTGGCATTTGCCCGTGCGGGTTTTGATCTGGCCATCAGTGCGCGCAGCCTGGACGAAGGCCAAAGCCATGCCCATGGCTTGCGCAACCCGGATGGCACACCGTTGCCCGGCAGTTTGAATGCCACCGCAGCGGCGATCCGTGAACGGGGACGCAAGGCGCTGGTGGTGCCCATGGACCTGCTCGACAGCGCGTCGGTGCTTGCCGCCAGCCAGGCCGTGTTTGCCGAATATGGCCGGGTGGATGTGCTGATCAACAATGCGATCTATCAGGGCAGCGACCTGAATGCGCCGTTTATGCAGTTGCAGCCCGAGACCCTGGAGCGAGTCTTTCAGGGCTATGTGATGACGCCGTTTTTGCTGACCCGGGCGGTGGTCAGCCAGATGCTCGAGCAGGGCGGCGGTGTGGTGATCAACGTCACCTCCGGGGCCGGTGAAAGCGACCCGCCGGTGGCGGCGGGCAAGGGCGGCTGGGGGTATGCCTATGGCGCGGGCAAGGCGGCGGTGTCGCGGCTGTCGGGCATGCTGTCGGTGGAGCTGGGGGAGCAGGGGATTCGCGCCTACACCCTCAACCCTGGTGTGGTGACCACCGACGCATTGCGCGCCACCATCGGTGACAAAGGCGTGATTGCCTTGCGTGCAGGCTCTGCGCCGCCGGAGGTGCCAGCGGCCGTGATGCTGTGGCTGGCCACCCATGCAGGGGCGGTTGACCACCAGTGCAAGACCATCCACTGCCAGCCGTTTGCCCGGGAGCACGGGATTGTGGAGGATTGGCGCTAAGGGGGGCATGCCCAAATCCTGTAGCCGCTGCCGAGGTACGAGGCTGCGATAAGGGCCGAAGGACCTTCAAGGCGCACGGGCCGCTGCGCAGCCCATCGCAGCCTCGTGCCTCGGCAGCGGCTACAAGGGCTTGAGGGTTCTAGTCCATCTGAACGATGAGCCCGTCCCGCACCTCGGTGAAGATCACAGGGTGAAGCGCCCTGGCCCTTAACCTGAGGAATAATAAAAATGACTAAACTCGCACACATCCACGTCGAGAATGCTTTGTCGCCACGCTATGGTCGCGGCTGGCATTGCCTGGGCGAGGCGGACGAGTACCGTGATGGCAAGCTGCATACCCTGAATGTGTTTGGCTCCCGCCTGCTGGCGTTCGCGACGTCCAGGGGCGAAATCAGCGTGCTGGACGCCCATTGCCCGCATATGGGCGCGGACCTGTCCCAGGGCACCATTGAAAATGACCGCGTGGTTTGCCCCTTCCACCACTGGCAGTACGACGCCAGCGGCAAGTGTGTCGAAATCCCCTACTGCAAGCGCATTCCGCCCAAGGCCAAAACCCGCGCCTGGCAGACCTGCGAAGTGAACAATCTGCTGTTTGTGTGGAACAACCCCGAAGGCAAGCCGCCCGCCGATGACGTAGTCATCCCCCATCTGCCGGAAATGGACAGTGATGAGTGGCTGCACAGCTGGCATATGGACAAGCTGATCATTGAAACCAACCCCCGCGAGCTGGTCGACAACCTGGTGGACGCACAGCATTTCGGCCCGGTGCATGGCACCCCGACCAAATACTTCCACAATGTGTTCGAGGGCCATATCGCCCAGCAGATCTTCCACGGCGACTCCGAGCGGCTGGGCGGCGACCTGGTGGCCGAGTCGGCCTACTTCGGCCCCGCGACTCACTTCACCCGTATGCGCGCCGTGTTTGAAGGGCAGGAAATCAAATCCATTCTGCTCAACTGCCATGTACCGATCGGCCCCAACAGCTTTGAGCTGCGCTTTGGCTGCATGGTGAAAAAGGTGCCGGGCTGGACCCGGGAGCAGAACGAAGCGCTGGCCGTGGATTACGTGCAACGTAACCGTGACTCGTTCTATCAGGACGTTGATATCTGGACGCACAAGGTGCGCGTCAACAACCCGGTCCTGGCCGAGGGCGACGGTCCTGTGTATCAGCTGCGCGAGTGGTATCAGCAGTTTTTCACCGACGAAGCCGGCGTGCCGGCGAGCATGGCCGAGCGTCGTGAAATCACCACGGTGGATAACCGCTGATTGATTGCCTGAGCGACGGGCAACGCCGCTGGCGCTGCCCGTATAAGCCTAAGGTACTGCTGGCTTTTTGATCCGCGCTGCTTAAGATGGCCGTCATTGATACGTCATCGGGCATGGAACAGGGCCAATGCTGAACAAGGACACCATCTCCATTCATCTGGTGCGTGAGGCGCTGCTGCAGAGCTGTGCGCCGGGCAGTGCCACCGATGAAGTGCTGCACAAGGTCGGCATCGCGCGCGAGTTGCTTCACCAGCCGGATGCCCGTGTACCGGCCATGGTCTATGCGCGGATGTGGCGGTTGCTGGCGCGGCGCCTGGACGACGAGTTTTTCGGCATGGACCCGCGCAAGTTGCGGGCCGGCAGCCTGGAGTTCATGTGCCGCTCGGCCATGGCGCAGCCGACCTTGGCCCGGGGGCTGGAAGTGGTGCTGGGGTTTCTGTCGTTGATGCTGGAGCGTTTGCCGGCGCGTCTGGTACGCCAGCAAAGTGTGGCCGAGATTGTCCTGCACGAGCCTGAGCAACAGGCCAGCCGTGGTTTTACCTATTTTGCCTACTGGATGATCGTGCACGGAGTGGCCTGCTGGCTGGCCGGGCGGCGGATTCCTATTCTGGCCATTGAGTTGCGTTGTGCCGCGCCCGATTACTGCGAAGACTACGAAGTGATGTTCTCCGAGAACCTGCGTTTTGACCGGCCACGCACGCGGATGATCTTCGCTGCTGATTGCCTTGATGCACCGATCAAGCGCAGCGATCAGGAGTTGAAGCGGTTCCTGGCCGAGGCGCCGGCCAATATTCTGGTCAAGTACCGTGACCCGCAAAGCCTGGCCAGCCAGATCAAGCAGAATTTGCGTCAGTTGCCGGCCGTGCAGTGGCCCGAGACCCAGGGCATGGCGCAGAGCTTGTGCATGTCGGCATCGACCTTGCGCCGCCGCCTGGCGGACGAAGGGCAAACCTTTCAGGGGCTCAAGGACAGCGTGCGCAAGGAGCTGGCGATCGGCTGGCTGGCCGAGCCTGAGCACAGCTATGCCGACATTGCCCAGCGGCTGGGTTTTGCCGACACCAGCTCGTTCTACAAGGCCTTTCGCAAATGGTCGGGAACCAACCCCGGGCATTACCGCGGGTTGATTCTGGCTGGGGGGTGAAACCCCGTAGCCGCTGACGAGCGGAGCGAGGCTGCGAAAAGGCCCGAAGGGGCTTCAAAATCCCGGGGCCGCTGCGCAGCCCATCGCAGCCTCGCTTCGCTCGTCAGCGGCTACAGGGCTACAACGTCCTGATCGAGTTGCTGATCCCGCGGGCACACTGAATCACCGTCGAGGCCAGCTTTTCTTCGGCGTCCTCCATGCTCCAGCGGCTGCTGGGCACCACCACATGCACTGCGGCCACCGGCAGGCCGTTGCTGTTGAAAATCGGCGCTGCAATGGTCATGTCGCCCAGAAACATCTCTTCCTTGTTGGTGGCATAACCCTGTTTGCGGCTGGTCTGCACCCGTTCAAAAATGGCATCGGCATCGGTCAGGGTATAGCGGGTCAGTTCGATCAGCTGGCTGTCTTGCAGCACACCGCGAATTTCATCATCAGCCAGACCACTCAGATAGGCCCGACCACCACCGGTGCAATACATGGGGATGCGGCTACCGATGGGCATATGGATCGGGATGAATTTTGGCGCAACAAAGCGCGACACATACACCATGTCCAGCCCGTCGGGTTCGGTCAGGTTGACCGTCTCGCCGGTGATCTGGTTGAGCTCGGCCAAGTAGGGGTTTGCCACATCTACCAATATGTCGGCGGCCAAATAGTTGTAGCCGATTTCCATAACTTTGGGCGTCAACTGAAAGCGGCGGCTTTGCGGGTGTTTGCGCACATAGCCGAGCTCCTCAAGGGTATGGACCATGCGCTGGGCCGAACTTTTGCTGATGCCTGCCACCAGCGCTATATCCGCCAGGGTCATGGTGCGCCGCGCAGCCCCGAAGCCGCGAAGTACGGCCAGGCCCTTTTCCAGTGACTGGTTGAAAAGAGGGTTGTTGTTATCGCTCATGGCGCATCCTTGGCTTGTTTCAGGTCTATAAGTATCGATATGCGATACTTATAAATCTCTTTACGATTTAAGTAAATTGGTTATAGTCGATGGCGGCATTTTGCACCAGAGGCTGCAGGGCTTGTTGAGTGCCGTATCGCAACAATAAAAGCGACCACAGGGAGATTCGCTATGCACAAACCTTTTCAAGTGCTGACGCTTGTATGCGCAATGGCTGCCGGGTTGATTGGATCAGCCAGCGCTGTTGCAGAGCCGGTCTATAAAGTCGGGGCGACAGCAACGGGCATCCCGTTTACCTTCCTCGATATCAAGAGCGGGAAAATCCAGGGCATGATGGTCGATGCCGCCGAGGCGGTGGGTAAGGCTGGCGGGTTCGACACCGAGATCCAGCAAACCACCTTTGCTGCTCTGATCCCTTCGTTGACCACCAACAAAATCGACCTGATTTCCGCCGCCATGCTCAAAACCCCTGAGCGTGAAAAGGTTGTGCAGTATTCCGATCCGATTTTCAGCTACGGCGAAGGTCTGATCATCAAGGCCGATGACCAGAAAGATTACAAAACCATGGATGACCTGGCCGGCGAAGTGGTTGGCGCCCAGGTTGGCACTGTCTTCCTCGACGCGCTGAACAAGCACGGCGGCTTCAAGGAAGTGCGTAGCTACGACTCCATCCCTGACCTGATGCGTGACCTCAAGCTGGGCCGTATCAAGGCGGCATTCGGTGATCGCCCGATCATCGCCTACCAGCTGGCTCAGGGTAAAAATCCGGACGTAAAACTGTCGAGCACCTACGTGCCGGTGGTGATGGGCGATGTCTGCCTGGTCATGCGCCAGGGCGACGCCGAGAAGCTGGCGCAGGTCAACAAGGGCATTGCTGCCATCAAGGCCGACGGCTCGCTGCAACGCATCATCGAGAAGTGGCAACTGAACTGATGATCCTGTGGCCCCCGCGTTGCGGTGGGCCACTTCTTGTAGCGGTGCGCAGGTAGTTTATGTTTGTTCAGGACGCGTTGGACTTTCTTCCAATTCTGCTCAAAGGCGCAGTGGTCACGGTGCAGGTCACTGCAGGTTCGTTCCTGCTCAGTTCAGTGATCGGCTTGCTGTTTGCGCTGATGATGGTTTCCAAAATTCGCGCCATCGCATTGTTTGCCATTGGCGTGGTCAATGTGATTCGCGGGCTGCCGATTATCGTGCAGCTGTTTTATATCTACTTTGTGTTGCCTGACTTCGGCATCCAGCTCAGTGCCATGCAGGCTGGCGTGATCGGTCTGGGCATTGCCTATTCGGCCTATCAGGCCGAGAACTTTCGCGCGGGGATCCAGGCCATCGACCTGGGCCAGATCGAGGCCGCCGAGTCGTTTGGTATGCGTGGTCTGCTGATCATGCGCCGGATTGTGCTGCCCCAGGCGTTTCGCATTGCCTTGCCGCCCTATGGCAATACGCTGGTGATGATGCTCAAGGACTCGTCGCTGGTGTCGACCATCACCGTGGCGGAAATGACCCGTCAAGGGCAACTGATTGCGTCTTCGACCTTTGAAAACATGACGGTCTACACCCTGGTTGCGTTGCTTTATCTGTCGATGAGCTTGCCGCTGTCCTATGGCTTGCGTCGTCTGGAAGGCCGTTTTGCGCTGCGGAGGCGTACATGAAAGCAACGTCAAAGTTGACCTTACCGCCTTCGCTCTGGTCAGCCACGGCTCGCTCCGCGGCACTGACCCAGGCGCTGGCGGAAAACAAACGGGTGGACGTGGCGATTGTCGGTGCCGGGTACACGGGTCTGGTGACCGCACTGCGCCTGGCGGAATCGGGTGTCAGCGTCTGTGTGCTGGATGCGGGGGAGCCGGGCTGGGGCGCTTCGGGGCGCAACGGCGGGCAGGTCATCCCCGGCCTCAAATACGACCCCGATCAGTTGCTTGAGCGTTTTGGAACGGAACGTGGCGAGAAAATCATCGAAGCCTGCGGCGGTGCAGCTGATGAAGTGTTTTCACTGATTCGCGAATACGGCATTGCCTGCGATGCAACGCGCAAGGGCTGGATTCAACCGGCCTTTTCCAGCGCGACAATGAAGACGTTGGAGCACCGTGCCCGCCAGTGGCAACAGCGCGGTGTGGCCGCCGAGTTGCTGGACAGTGATGCCGTATGCCAGCGCATCGGCACGCACAATTACGTGGGTGGCTGGGTTGACCCGCGTGCCGGCAGTTTACATCCGCTCAACTATGCGCGTGGCCTGGCCAGGTCTGCGCTGGGGCGTGGTGTGATGATTCACAGCGACAGCCGGGTGACGGACTTGCGCCGCCTCGGTACGCAGTGGCAACTGACCACGGCACCAGGTCACACCGTGACGGCCGATCGCGTGGTGCTGGCCACCAATGGCTATACCGATGGTTTGTGGCCGGGGCTGCGGCAAACCGTACTGGCGGCCAACAGCTTTTTGATTGCCACCCGACCGCTGTCACCGCAGTTGCGCAAGACCATTTTGCCGGGTGGGGAAGTGTGCTCGGATGCGCGGCGCCTGTTGCTGTACTTCAAACAGGACGCCCAGGGGCGTGTGTTGCTGGGTGGGCGCGGGCCGTTTGCCGAGCCGCGCCGCGCCGAAGACTGGGCACACCTTGAGCGCTCGCTCATCAGTGTGTTTCCGCAGTTGGCAGGCGTGGCGATCGAATACCGCTGGAGCGGGCGGGTAGCGCTCAATCACAGTGTGTTGCCGCAGTTGCATGAGCCGCAACCGGGCCTGTCGATTCTGATGGGCTACAACGGCCGCGGTATTGCGATGGCGACAACCTTGGGCAAGCACCTGGCGGCGCGGATTTCAGGGGCCAGCAATGACTTCCCGTTCCCGGTCACGCCGATTCGCAGAATTCCCTTCCACAGCTTGCAGCGTCTGTATGTGGCGGCGGGTATCAGCTACTACCGCTTGCTGGATGCGCTGAATGGGTAACAGCAGCTTCAAGCTTCAAGCTACAAGCGCATCTCTTGCAGCTTGCAGCTTGAAGTCAGTGTTCAATCTGACTTTATCGTGGACACATCCTCGGCCCTGATCTTGATGTGCTTGCCTGCTATGTCGACGAACTCATAGAAGCCGTCCTTGTTGGTGGTAGTGGGCAGGTCCTTGGTCAGGTACTGCGTGCCGTTTTGCAGGGTCACAACGCTTGGGGTTGCGCAGCCCGCCAGTCCCAGCAAGGCCACTAAAAGCAGGGGTAAACCGGTAACCTTGATCTTCATGCATGTACCTTGAGCAGTTGGCAAGTTGGAGATGGGTCGCGTCGGGCTTCATCGAGCAGCCAGCGCTGGAAAGTAAGTGCTGCATCTGACAGCGTTTTTTGCCGAGAGTGCGCCAGATGATCGGCGTTTGTGCTGAAAAATTCAAACGGGCCGACGCGGCGCAGTTCGCCCCGTTCGATTTTGTCCCTGACCATAAAGTCCCAACCCAGCCCCACCCCCATGCCTTGCACGATCGCCTGATAGGCGAGGGTGACCTGATTGAAGGTGGGTCGTTGCGCATCGGCCTGGTGTTCCAGAGCAAAATGTTTGAACCAGTCGCGCCAGTCCATGCAGTTCCAGCCCGATGCATCCAGCTCGATCAGGGGCAGGCCTTGCAGATCGGCGGGGTGATTGACATCGGCCAGCGGGAGGTTGGGGTGGGCAACCGGGTACACCTTCTCGGCAAACAGCATCTCGGCATTCAGGGATGACCACTGGCCGGTGCCATACAGGATGCAGAAGTCGTAATCAGCAACGCTGGATTCGTCGATATCATTGCTGGCATGAATATTCACCGTGATCGACGGGTACCTGGTGTTGAAGGCGAGCAAGCGTGGAAATAGCCAGAATTGCGCGACTGCGTGGGTGCAAAGCACTGTGACGGCATTGGGCGCGTGGGCCAGCTTGATCCGGTTGACGCTGTGCTGCAGGCGTTCGAGCAGGGTACTGACTTCGCTGAACAGGCTGGCGCCGGCAAGGGTCAGGCAAATGCCACGGGCCTGACGCTCGAACAGGGCCAGTTTGAGGTGCTCCTCCAGGGCGCGGATTTGCTTGCTGACAGCGCTTTGGGTGAGGCACAGCTCGCTGGCTGCGCGGGTAAAGCTGCCATTACGGCCGACGGCCTCGAAGGTGATCAGGCTGTCCAGGGGCGGCAGGTTTTTGGCGTAACGGTTCATGGGAGCCTTTTTGAAGGGTGTGGGAGCGGGCTTGCCCGCGATGCAGGCGGCGCGGTCTGTCAGCTAAACCGCAGTGTTGCCATCGCGAGCAAGCTCGCTCCCACAGGGTATAAGCCATTCCCTCGTGGAATGCCAGTATGCCAAATGATCTTTTGTGCACCCGCTCTGAACGCCATAGGCTCTGTCAATATTCAACAGTTCGAGAGCGCTCAATGAAACGCGGGATAGTCTATGCAGGCATGGCCGGGGCAGTCTGGGGGCTGGTGTTTCTGGTGCCCAGGCTGTTGCCCGAGTTCAGTCCGCTGTTGCTCAGTTGCGGGCGTTTTATGGTGTATGGCGCGGTGTCGCTGCTTTTGCTGTTGCCCAATGCCCGGCGTTTGCTGCGCCAGCTCACGCGGCGCGATGTGCTGACCCTGGTCAGGTTCGCCCTGTTGGGTAACCTGGTTTATTACATGCTGCTCGCGGCGTCGGTCCAATGGGTGGGCATTGCCGCTGCCTCGCTGATTATTGGTGTGTTGCCATTGAGCATTACCTGGCTGGGCCGACGCGATGCCGGAGCCGTGCCGTTGGCCCGCCTGGCGTGGCCGTTGCTGCTGGTTTTCGGCGGTGTGCTGTGCATCAACCTGGATGCCTTGTTCGGCAGCGCTTCGCCGCAGCCAATGGGCACCCGGTTGCTCGGCGTGCTATGCGGAGCGGGGGCTCTGGCATGCTGGAGCTGGTTCGCGATCGAAAATGCCCGGTATCTGAAGCACAGCCGGTTTGAAAGTGGCGAATGGTCAACGTTGTGGGGCGTCACCACCGGGGTGCTGGGGGTACTGATCTGGGGCGTGGCCCATTTACTGTCGCTGGAGGCCGTGACTGTCGAGGCCAGTGATCAGCGCTGGCAGATGTTCTGGCTGGTCAATCTGGCGTGCGCAGTGCTCGGCTCATGGTTTGGCAATCGCATGTGGAATGCCTCGTCACGCCGCCTGCCGCTAACCCTGAGCGGGCAGTTGATTGTGTTTGAAACGGTGTTTGCGCTGCTCTATGGCTTCGTTTATCTGCAGCGCTGGCCCACGCTCGTTGAAACGCTGGCAGTGGTGCTGCTGCTGGGCGGGGTCAGTTGGGCCGTGCGCCGCCATGCTCCGGCAGGCCCGGCGCTGACGCCGTAAATGACTGCTGCATTGATCAGGTCGGGCAAATGTGCGAGCCATTGTTCAGTTGCTGCTTGTCGACGCGGCTGAGCAGTGAGGCCTTGCCATCTTTCCAGGTCAGGGTCAGCACATACAGCGAATCGAAGTCACCGCCGGACCAGTCTTCGGTCAACGAGGTCTTTTTGCCCAGCGCCTGGCTGGCAACGTCATTGATCAGTTCCGGCAAGTAGCCGTGGGACCAGGCGGTATAGATGGTTGAGCTGTGATACTGGTCGTCGGTCAGCTCTTTGGCCAGTTGGCGGGTATCGTTGGCCGAGTATTGCAGATTGATCGGCAAGCCCAGTTTGATCGCGCTGGGGTTGATGGTCATCAGCGGCCGTACGTAGCTGTAGGCATCATCGTTGGCGCCTTCTTCAACCTGGCGCGAAGGGTTGGCGGCAAACACGTAGTCAGCCTTGCCATAGCGTTGCGGCAGCAGGGTGGCCAGATCAATAGCCCGGTTCAGCCCCTGGCAGGTGAGTTGGCCAAGACCGTCTGCGGGTTTTTCAGCGTGGCGCAAAAACACCAGGGTCTGTACGCCGTCCACCGGCTGGGCGAAGACCTTGTCGGCGTGAACGGCAAGGGTGGTTGCGGCGCTGACCAGAAACAGCGTGCCAAGTGCCACTGCGCAGGGTTTGAGTCGCGGTTTAATCCATACGGGCAGGGTCATGGGGTTCTTCTGTTTGCATCTATTAAGGCCGACCGGCCTGGCACACCGGGCGCATCAGCCCGCGTGTTGATCCCTGTCATTGCTGCACAAGTAATGCTTCTCATCCTTGGTCGAAGCATTTATTAGACGCGTTTTTCACAATTGGTTCGATTTTACCTGCGCTATGTCGGGAATAGTCCTACAGGCTGAGTGCTATGGTGGCTTTTTTATATGACAAAATCGTTCTCTCTTTAACCGGATAACTCTCCAGAGGCTGCCGCCATGCTTCCAGCGCCACTCAGAAAACCGAGCAACCCTGTGCATTTGCGGGTTCGCGCCTGGCGCGGGCGGGTAGGGCTGGCCATGGTGGCCAGCTTGTCGGTGCTGGCGGGCATGACCGATGCCATCGGCTTTTTGGCCACCGGTGATTTTGTCTCCTTTATGAGCGGCAATACCACGCGTCTGGCGGTGGCTGTGGGCGAGGGCGACCTGGGCATGGTGGTGCGTCTGTTGTTTGCCGTGCTCGCGTTTATTCTCGGCAACGCCCTGGGGGTGCTGCTGGGGCGCTGGGGCGGGCGGCGTGCCTTGCCGTTGATGCTGGTGATTGCAGCTTTGCTCTGTGCGGCAGCCTTGCTGCCCCTAGCCAGCAAGGTACCGGCCTTGCTGGCCGCGGTTGTGGCGATGGGTATGCTCAACGCCGCTGTGGAGCAGGTCAACGGCTTGCCGGTGGGCCTGACCTATGTGACCGGGGCGCTGTCGCGTTTTGGCCGGGGCCTGGGCCGCTGGCTGCTGGGCGAGCGCCGCAGCGGCTGGCGCGTGCAACTGGTGCCCTGGACCGGGATGCTGCTGGGGGCGATTCTGGGCGCAGTGCTCGAGGCGCAGTTGGGGCTCAAGGCGATGCTCTTCAGCGCCGGCTTTGCTGCCGTGCTGGGGCTGGTTTCGCTGCGCATCCCGCGGCGCTGGCAGCGCGATTACATGCCGCGCTAAACGCCCGTTTTGCTTCGCTGACGCAGCGCGTAAACTGCCGTAGCCCAATCCTACGAACAGGAGTCGTTGTGTCCAAGTCAGTCGATGACAATTCATCCCTTAAGTCATTTTCCATCGAGAGCCCGGCGCCGTTGTATGCGCGGGTCAAACAGGCCATTACGCAAAAAATCCGTTCGGGGGCCTGGTTGCCCAACTCCAAGCTGCCTTCAGAGAGCGAACTGCTCAGCCTGCTGGGCGTGAGCCGCATGACCATCAACCGCGCCCTGCGCGAACTGACCATCGAAGGCCTGTTGGTGCGCATGCAGGGGGTCGGGACTTTTGTGGCGGTGCCCAAGGGCAATGCGGCACTGTTCGAAATCCATAACATCGCCCAGGAAATCGCTGACCGTGGTCATGTCCATCGCTGCGAAGTGATTGTGCTCGAAGAGGTCCCGGCCAAGGTCACGCCGGTGTTGCCATTTGCCCTGGACGGCGTGAAGCGCTTCTTCCATTCGGTGATGGTGCACTACGAAAACGAGGTGCCGGTGCAGATCGAAGAGCGCTACGTGAATGCCGAAATAGCGCCGCAGTACCTGCAACAGGATTTCACCCGCACCACAGCCTATGCCTACCTGATGAACCTGGCGCCACTGACCGGCGGTGAGCATGCCGTTGAGGCCATTCATGCCAAATCCGCCGAGTGCCGCCTGTTGCACGTCAAGCGTAACGAGCCGTGCCTGCTTATTCGCCGGCGCACCTGGGCGGCCCAGGGTCTGGTGGGTTGCGCCCGGCTGGTGTACCCGGGGTCGCGCTATCGCCTGCAAGGGCAATGCGGCAACTGAGTGTTCGACGGTAGCGGGTAATGATGTGTTACTCGCGTTACTTTTGGTGCGTTTTTGTTACCTTCTCGCCTGTTTTTGCACAAAGTTGCAGCAATTATTTGCAGCTCGATTTTGCGATAAATGCATTTAATAAAAATTATTCAATTTTTAACTATCTGATTTAAAACAAAATAAATATTTATATGGCGCCTTTAGGCATGACCTTGCTCGTGTGTTGGCCCTTCACTTGCATTCACTTGTACATACAGGTTGGTATAAGTGCGCACCTTGTGCGCTGTTGAGCATGTGAGGAAGGGAACATGAACCACAGTCCGTTTACCCGACAACTGCAAGGTGTGCGTGTGCTGGATATCAGCCGCGTGCTGGCCGGGCCGCATTGCACCGCGATGCTGGCTGATCTGGGGGCCGACGTTATCAAGTTCGAAGTGCCCGAAGAGGGCGATGACGCCCGCCATCTGGGGCCGTTTCTGAACGGTGAAAGTGTCTACTTCGGGCTGATTAACCGCGGCAAGCGCAGCGTTGAAATCGATTTTAAAAACCCGGACGACCGGCAGCGTTTCTACGAACTGGTGGCCGATGCCGATGTTGTGGTCGAGAACTTCCGCCCCGGTGTCACTCAACGTCTGGGCATCGATTTCGACAGCCTCAAGCAGCACAACCCGCGTCTTGTTTACGCCAGCATCTCCGGATTTGGGCAGCAGGGCCCGCTGTCCAGCCGCCCGGCTTATGACATCGTCGCCCAAGCCATGTCCGGCCTGATGAGCGTGACCGGATTTGCCGCCACCGGGCCGACCCGTAGTGGCGAAGCCATCGGTGATCTGTGTGCCGGCGTGTATGCAGCCTGGGCGATCAGCTCGGCGCTGTTTGCCCGCGAGCGCCATGCTCCAGGGGCGCAATACATCGATGTGGCCATGTTTGACGTGCTGTTCAGCCTGCAAATGACCGGGCTGTCCAACCTCTATGCCAAGGGTGTGGCACCCGGGCTGGTGGGCAATCGGCATCCGGTATCCACGCCGTTTGATACCTACCGTGCAGCGGATGGCCTGGTGGTGATTGCCGTGGCGAGCAATCGTTTGTTCGAGCGCCTGTGCCAGTGCATGGGCCAGCCGGAGCTGGCCAGCGATGCGCGCTTTGTCAACGACACCCAGCGAACCCTTAATGAGCCGGCGTTACGCGCTGTGATCGAGGCCTGGACCGCACAGCATAACGTTGAACAGTTATGCGACGGCCTGCTCGATGCCGGTGTGCCGTCTTCACCGGTGTGGGATCTGGCCCAGGCTGCGGGCAGTGAACATGCCCGTGTGCGTCAGTTGCAGGTCCAGCCTCAGGGCGGCGTATTGCCGCTGGTGCCGCAACCGGTGTTCTTCAATGGCCACAAACCCCACGCCACCACCCTTGCCCCGCGCCTTGGCGCAGATAACGCCGCATTTGGCTTGAGCAAAGCAGGAGAAAGAGCATGAACTTCGAAATGACCGCAGAAGAGTTGGCCGTCGTTGAAAGTGCCGAGCAAGTGGCGCGTGAGGTGATTCAGCCGCTGGCCCAGCACTACGACGAAGCCGAAACCTTCTGCCTCGCAAGCATCAAGGCATTGGCTGACCTGGGCTGCATGGGCATCAACCTGCCGGAAGAATACGGTGGCCCGGGCATCGGCAGCCTGGCGATGAGCCGCGTGGTGGAAGCGGTAGCGGGTGCCTGTGCCTCTACCGCATCGGCCATGACTGCGCATTTTCTGGCCACGGACTCGATCCTGCTGGGCGGCACCGAGGAACAGAAACATGAGTGGCTGCCACGGGCAGCCAGCGGCGAATTGCTCGGTGCCTTTGCCCTGACCGAACCTGCGGCGGGTTCCAACCCGGCGGATATGCGCAGCCGCGCAGTACGTGAAGAAGGGGGTTGGCGGGTGCGCGGCAACAAGCACTACATCACCAACGCCAAGGAAGCCGATTTTATTGTGCTCTACGTCAAGACCGACGCAGATGCAGGCCACAAGGGCATCAGTGCCTTTATGGTGCCCCGGGGCACGACGGGCATCAGCTTCTCCAGCCCGGAAAAAACCATGGGCCTGCGTGGCAGTACCCTCTATGAACTGGCGCTGGACTGCTGGCTGCCCGAGTCGGCACTGCTCGGCGTAGAAGGCCAGGGTTTCAACACGGCAATGGCGGTACTGGATCGCGGCCGGGTGGAAGTGGCGGCCATGTCGCTGGGGATTGCCAATGCCGCCCTGCAAGCCAGCCTGAGCTGGGTGCGTGAACGGCAGATCGGGCCCAAACCGCTGGCCGCTTATCAGGGCACGCAATGGCGCCTGGCTGATATGTATGCGCAGCTCGAAAGCGCGCGCATGCTGACCATGAAAGCTGCTGCCCGGCGTGACAGCGGCGAGCGTTTCAGCCTCGACTCGGCCACCGCCAAACTGGTCGCTGCCGAATGCGCCGGGTTTATCACCGATGCTGCACTGCAACTGCACGGTGGCTATGGCTACAGCCGGGATTTGCCGCTGGAGCGCTATGTTCGTGATGCACGGATCTTGCGGATTTTTGAAGGCACCTCCGAGGTACAAAAAATCATTATCTCCCGTGCCCTGCTCGACGCAGCCAGATAATCCGCCGGCCAAGGATTGGAAAAGTCTTTCCCAAAACAACACGGCGCACCCCGGGTGCCAGCCTGAAGGAACTGCTTATGTCCACGCTCAACCAAGATTCACCGCGGGCCTCGCTGGTCGAACAGCGCTCTATCGATTACATCCCTGAGTCAGAGCGCCATGGGCGTCTGTTCAGCCAGTTCACCTTGTGGTTCGGGGCCAACCTGCAAGTCACTGCGATTGTCACCGGAGCCCTGGCCGTGGTGCTGGGAGGGGACGTGTTCTGGTCGCTGATCGGCCTGCTGATCGGGCAAGTGCTGGGCGGCACCATCATGGCGTTGCATGCGGCGCAGGGGCCCAAGCTGGGCCTGCCGCAGATGATCTCCAGCCGGGTGCAATTCGGCGTCTACGGCGCCGTGATCCCGATTGTGCTGGTGTGCCTGATGTATGTCGGTTTCTCGGCCAGCGGCTCGGTCCTGGCCGGGCAGGCCGTGGGGCAACTGGTGGGGGTAAGTGACTCGTGGGGCATCCTGATTTTTGCTGCCCTGATCGTGCTGCTGACCATTCTGGGATATCGCACCATTCACATGATCGGCCGTGTGGCGAGTGTGGTCGGCGTGCTGGCGTTTTTTTACCTGTTCTACACCCTGATTTCTCAGAATGACATTGGCCTGTTGCTGAGCAATAAACACTTTTCCCTGAGCAGCTTTCTATTGGCGATATCGTTGTCAGCCTCCTGGCAGATCGCGTTCGGGCCATATGTGGCGGACTACTCGCGTTACTTGCCGTCCAGCACCTCGTCGCTGAAAACCTTTCTGGCAGTGGGGCTGGGTTCTGTAGTCGGCTCGCAAATATCGATGGTTTTCGGTGTGTTTGTGGCCGCCCTGGCCGGCAGTCAGTTCGCCGGGCATGAGGTGGCATATATCGTCGGCATGGGGGCGAGCGGGGCGATGGCGGCGCTGCTGTATTTTTGTGTGGTGTTCGGCAAGGTGACCATCACCACGCTCAATGCCTACGGCAGTTTTATGTCCCTGGCCACCATCGTCAGCGGCTTTCGTGGCAACCATGAGATCTCCAGGGTCTTGCGCCTGTTTTACATCCTGCTCATGGTGGGCTTTGCCACCACGCTGGCGTTGCTGGGGCAGCATTCGTTCCTCAAGGATTTCTCGGCCTTTATCCTGTTTTTGCTGGCATTTTTCACCCCGTGGAGCGCGATCAACCTGGTGGACTTTTACCTGATCAGCAAAGAGCCCTATGACGTGCCGGCGCTGTCTAACCCGAATGGCCGATACGGGCGCTGGAACCTGCGCGGTATTCTGGTCTACGCCTTCGGGGTGGTGGTGCAGTTGCCGTTTATCGCCACCAGCTTTTACACCGGGCCTCTGGTGGAACACCTGGGCGGGACTGATATTTCCTGGATCATCGGCCTGACGCTGCCAGCGCTGGTGTACTACTTCGTGGCACGCAACTCGGGGCAGTCGGTGCCGGATCAACTGATTTTGCCGGCCGAGCCTGCGGCGGTTTAGGTTTTTTCAATCAAGTAGCCATAGGGGGAGCAACAATGAAGGTGCTGGCCTGTATCAAGCGCGTGGTCGATTACAACGTCAAGGTTCGCGTCAAGGCGGACAACTCCGGCGTTGACCTCGCCAACGTCAAGATGTCGATGAACCCCTTCTGCGAAATCGCCGTGGAAGAAGCCGTACGCCTGAAAGAGAAAGGTGTTGTTACTGAAATCGTCGTCGTCTCCATCGGCCCGACCACCGCTCAGGAACAGCTGCGTACCGCGTTGGCGCTGGGTGCAGATCGCGCCATTCTCGTCGAGTCCACCGAAGACCTGACCTCGCTGGCCGTGGCCAAGCTGCTCAAGGCCGTTGTCGACAAGGAACAGCCACAGCTGGTGATCCTGGGCAAACAGGCCATCGACAGCGACAACAACCAGACGGGCCAGATGTTGGCTGCGCTGACCGGTTTCGGTCAGGGTACGTTCGCGTCCAAGGTTGAAGTGGCAGGCGACAAGGTTGCCGTGACCCGTGAAGTAGACGGTGGCGCGCAAACCGTTTCGCTGAGCTTGCCGGCGATCATCACCACCGACCTGCGTTTGAACGAGCCGCGTTATGCGTCCCTGCCAAACATCATGAAAGCCAAGAAGAAGCCGCTTGAAGTACTGACGCCAGACGCGTTGGGTGTTTCGACTGCTTCGACCCACTCGACCCTGAAAGTTGAAGCCCCGGCTGCACGCAGCGCGGGTATCAAGGTTAAGTCGGTGGCTGAACTGGTCGAGAAACTGAAAAACGAAGCGAAGGTGATCTGAGCATGACTGTCCTGGTAATTGCAGAACACGACGGTGCCGGTATTGCATCGGCAACCCTTAACACAGTGGCCGCAGCGGGCAAAATGGGTGGAGATATTCACCTGCTGGTTGCCGGGCAGGGTGTGGCTGCTGTGGCACAAGCCGCCGCACAGATCGCTGGCGTGGCCAAGGTCCTGGTTGCGGATAACGCGGCTTACGCCCATCAGTTGCCGGAAAACGTTGCGCCGCTGGTGGCCGAGCTTGGCGCTGGCTACAGCCATATCCTGGCTGCAGCTACTTCCAACGGCAAAAACATCCTGCCGCGGGTTGCTGCGCAACTGGATGTTGACCAGATCTCCGAGATTATCTCGGTGGTCAGCGCTGATACCTTCACCCGTCCGATCTACGCCGGCAACGCCATTGCCACCGTGCAGTCCACGGCGCCGGTCAAAGTGATCACCGTACGTGCTACCGGTTTCGACCCGGTTTCCGCCCAAGGTGGCTCGGCAGCGGTTGAAGCGGTTGCAGCGGTTCACGATGCAGGCACTTCCTCGTTCGTGGGTGAAGAGCTGGCCAAGTCGGACCGTCCTGAACTGACGGCGGCCAAAGTCGTGGTTTCCGGCGGTCGTGGCATGCAGAACGGCGACAACTTCAAATATCTGTACGCATTGGCCGACAAGCTGGGCGCTGGGGTGGGGGCTTCGCGTGCGGCCGTGGACGCAGGCTTTGTTCCCAACGACATGCAGGTCGGTCAGACCGGTAAAATCGTTGCGCCACAGCTGTATATCGCAGTAGGTATTTCTGGTGCGATCCAGCATCTGGCCGGTATGAAAGATTCCAAGGTGATCGTTGCGATCAACAAGGACGAAGAAGCACCGATCTTCCAGGTGGCCGATTACGGCCTGGTTGCGGACTTGTTCGAAGCGGTACCTGAGCTGGAGCAGGCGGTTTAAACCCTTATGTGCTGTTTGTGGGAGCGGACAAGTTCGCTCCCGCAGACGGCAGGGTCAGTTCGCGATACAAGTTTTGGCACAATCCGCTTTGTAGTTTTATATATGCCGTATGCGCTGAAGTGTAAATTCCCGACGGTCACATCCACTCCTTATTAAGCAGTTTCGAGGGTAAAATATGTCGGGTAACTTCCCTAAAGCCGTATTAAACACATTGTTTGTAGTTGCAGGCATTACCAGTGCCGGTTCTTTATTGGCTGACACACTGGTCAATGATCCGTTGTTTATAGCAGGCAGTTACAAATGCACAGGCTATGACAGTAATGACGGGGCTTTCAAGGGGGATTTGACGTTCGCAGTGGACGACAGAGTGAGCAATTTCGCCCAGGGCTTTGGCGCCTATAAATTCAAGCTGGAAGTTCCGCTTGATGGCGCAACAGCGACCTATTCGGGTATTGCTGCAGCCCAGGGGCACTTGCTGGCCATGTACTTCGCCAATGACAGTCAAAGTGCAGCGACTGATCGCGGCGTGGGCATAACGGTTGTTTCCCGTGATCAGGACAATAAGGGGCAATATTCAACGACGTTACACAAATCCTATTACTTGCCCGATTACATGGGCGGTGGTCGAGGGACGGAAACCTGCGTCAAAATTGCAGGCTCCTGATGTAAAAAAGCCCCGGAGATGATCCGCAATGCTGTTCACTTAAGAGCAACACAGTTCAATTGTGGGAGCGGGCTTGCTCGCGATGGTCTTCAGAGCACCGCATTTACTCAGTAAATACGCGTCATCGTTTACGACCATCGCGAGCAAGCCCGCTCCCACAGAGGCTGAAATCGCTTAAGTGAACAACATCGCGGAAATGATCCGGGGCTTTTTGTTCCGCAGGGGTTATCAGCTGTAGCTGTTAACTTTGACCAGCGCAGGCTCGGTTTGAGCTTTTTGCCAGGTCAGGGTCAGGGTTTGCAGCACGCGCGCCATATAGTCGCTATCGGCGGCAGCCTTCTTGCCCACGTAGCCTTGGCCACGGCGGTACATTTTGAGGTGGGCTCGCATTTGTGGGCGCTCCTCCTCGAATCTGGTTTCTTCCTTGCACGACGTCACGGGATCGATGCGTACATCACCGGCTTCGCTGATCCACAGGATATGGTCGTTCAGCGTGTCTTTCTGGGCGGCGAAGAGTCGAGCCAGCTCGTTAACAGTCGGTTGGTTATTCAGGTTCATGGCTAACTCCTTGACTACTCGTTGATCTGTCTAATTGATTCGCGCAACTGCACATGCAGCGCTACGTAGTGTCCATCCAAAGCAGATCTGTCTTGAGTTCGTCATATGTAGTAGTAAAACCCGGCACTACATAAAGAGCGTAAAGCGAAGGAGAGCAGCGTGAACCAGGATGCCTGAGTGACATGACGCATCAGCCACAAGCTTCTTGAGGACGTTTCGCTAGCCCCTGTCGTCTTTGACGCGGACGATCAAGCCAGGTCAGCTTCATCAATTCTGCCTTGTGGGCAGTACCTATCCCGGAACAGCCCGACAGCTCGTCGAGCATGCTTGCAACAACCCTTTCCAGCGCTTCCGGTGGGGAAGACGTCTGCATAATGCTGGGGGAAAATCGTGCCGTCAATACGTATGTAGTGATTATTTTTGTTCACTACATATGTGACTGGCAGGTCTGTTTTCAGCATGCCGGTCATCCCGGCAGGCACGGGCACAGGCAGCCCGCGCCGCGAGGTTACGGGGGGCGACGGGCTGCCTGCGGTCAGATCAGTGGGGTGAGCCGGCGCGTTGAAGCACCTGAAAAAATCAAGCTAGAGGCTGCGTACCCGCCCCGGATAATTCATCACAAACTGCACATGGGCCTTCACCCCTGTGGCCAGGGTGGCATCGTCGGCGGTGAAGTAGGGGCTGTGGTTGTTCGCGGCCTTGCTCATGTCCTGCCCTTCAGGCGTAGCGCCCAAAAATACGAACAAACCCGGGACTTTTTCGGCGTAGTACGAGAAGTCTTCGCTTGGCGACAGGGACGCAGGCAGCAACTGCACTTTGCCTGGCGCTGCCAGTTCCAGTGCCGGGACCATGGCTGCGGTCAACTGCGGGTCGTTGCTGGTGACCGGCGCATGATTGACCAGCAGCAGGCTGGCTTCGGTCTCGTAGGCACTGGCGATGCCTTGCACCAGCGGTGGCATTTTTTTCAACAGGGTGTCGCGCACCGCGGCGCTGTTGCTGCGGATGGTACCGGTCATTTCCACGGTTTCGGGGATGATATTGGCCGCAGAACCGGCATTGACGGTGCCGACGCTGATCACGCCCATCCCCTGGGTCAAATCAGCCCGGCGGCTGACCAGGGTCTGCAGGCCGTTGATAATGCCTGCGCTGGCCACCACCGGGTCGACGCCGCTCCAGGGCGCCGAGCCGTGGGTCTGCTGGCCTTTGACGATGATGCGAAAACCGTCGCTGCTATTGAGCACGGTACCGGCCTTGTAATACAGATGACCGGTGGGGTAACCCGCCATCACATGCACGCCGAAGATGGCTTCGACCTTGGGTGAGTCCAGTGCTCCGTCGCGGATCATCGCCTGGGCGCCAACCAGGGTATCGGTTTCGAATTCGTCCAGGTCCGCTGCGCCTTCTTCGGCAGGCTGGAACAGAAATACCACGGTGCCGGCGACCTGATCGCGATGCTCGGCCAGCACTCTGGCTGCGCCCAGCAGCATGGCGGTGTGGGTGTCATGGCCGCAGGCGTGCATCACCGGCACGGTCTTGCCCAGGCGGATGCCTGTGGCCGTGCTGGCCCAGGGCAGGCCGGTCATTTCCTTGACCGGCAGGGCATCCATATCGGCGCGCAGGGCCATCACCGGGCCAGGCAGGCCCCCCTTGAGCACGGCCACCACACCGGTCTTGCCCACTTGGGTGCGCACCTGCAAGCCCAGGCTTTTGAGTTGCTCGGCGACCAGGGCTGCAGTCTTGAACTCCTGATTGCCCATTTCGGGGTTCTGGTGAAGGGTGTGGCGCAGGGAAATTACCTGGTCAGTGACCGTCGCGACGGCGGGGTCAACCCAGCCAAGGTCAGCTGCATGGCTGGTGCTGGTCAGTGTGCTCAATAGGGCAAGGTACAAAGGGGCATGGCGAAGGCAGGGCAGCATCAAGGTCTCTGATTTGTTGTTTTTAGGGCGCACAGGGTAAGCCGGTTTTCCACACGGGCGGCGCAGCCGTCCGGCTAAAAGCGTTCGATTACCGCACATTAGCCAAGTGTCCAATTGCCCTGCCATTGCCGCCGCGCCTAATCTGGCGCAGATAACACCCATAATAATGACAACACCGAGTACCTGACCGATGGATAGCCGCCTGCTGAGTGAGCGCAGTAGCGTGTTCCGACATGCCGACCCACATGCCGTGTCCGACTATGTAAACCAGCATGTCGGCCAGCACTGCATTGGCCTTTCCAGAACCACCCGGCCGCTGGCCAGCCTGAATCACCGAAAATTTGCCGAGCTGGACCTGTGCCGTATCAGTTATGGCGGCAGTGTCCGCGTGACATCGCCTGCGCTGGAGACCATCTTCCACTTGCAGGTCCTGTTGAGCGGCAATTGCCTGTGGCGTGGCCCGACCCGTGAGCACCATCTGGTGCCGGGCGAGCTGTTGCTGATCAATCCCGACGACCCGGTCGACCTGACGTACTCCCAGGATTGCGAAAAATTCATCCTTAAAATACCGGCCAGCTTGCTCGAATCGGTGTGTGACGATCAGCGCTGGCGGCGACCTGCGGGTGGTGTGCGCTTTATGCGCAATCACTATCGGCTCGATGAGCTGGAAGGCTTTCTCGGCTTGCTGGGCATGGTATGCCAGGAGTCCGAGGCCAGCGACCCGCTGCTGCGGGTGCAGGAGCACTACACGCAGATTATCGGTAGCAAGTTGCTGACGCTGATGCAGACCAATATCAGCCGTGAAAACCTGGCCTCTGCCAGTGTCAGTATCGAGCGCATCCTCGACTACATCGAACGCAACCTGAAGCAGGACCTGAGCGGTGAAGACCTGGCCGCACAGGCCTGTATCAGCCCGCGCTCGTTGTACAGCCTGTTTGAGCGCCAGTTGGGCGTCACGCCGTTGCAGTACATTCGCCAGCGCAAGCTCGAGCGTATCCATACTTGCCTGAACGACCCCAGCTGCACGGTACGCAGCCTCACGGAGCTGGCACTCGATTACGGCTTTATGCACTTGGGCCGTTTTTCCGAAAGCTATCGTTTGCAGTTCGGCGAGCTGCCTTCGAGCACCTTCAAGCGCCGGCACTGAGCATCGGCTCTTGTGGGAGCGGGCTTGCTCGCGATTGGATCGTTGCGGTGTCACAGGATAACCGCGTCGTCTGCATCGCGAGCAAGCCCGCTCCCACAGCAATAACCGGCTGCCTGCACTAATCGGATAACGATCCGCAGTAAACGGATAGTGCCCCTCACCTCGATTCCCTAACCTGACCCGGCCTGGATAATAACAACGGAGGCCCCGGCCATGTCCCTGGGTATCGATTACTTGAATGCCATGCTTGAAGACGACAAGGAGAAGGGCATCTACCGCTGCAAGCGCGAGATGTTTACCGACCCCGACCTCTTTGAACTCGAAATGACCCATATCTTCGAGGGTAACTGGATCTACCTCGCACATGAGAGCCAGATCCCCGACGTCAACGACTTTTTGACCACCACCATGGGCCGCCAGCCGATCTTCATTGCGCGCAACAAGGCCGGTGAACTCAATGCCTTTCTCAACGCCTGCAGCCATCGCGGCGCCATGCTGTGCCGGCACAAGACCGGCAATCGTGCCAGCTATACCTGCCCGTTCCACGGCTGGACCTTCAACAACAGCGGCAAGCTGCTCAAGGTCAAAGACCCGAGCGCGGCCGGCTACCCAGAAGGTTTCAACTGCGAAGGCTCTCATGACCTGAGCAAAGTGGCGCGTTTCGAGTCCTATCGCGGCTTTCTGTTTGGCAGCCTCAACCCCGACGTGAAATCCCTGGCCGAGCACCTGGGTGAATCCGCCAAGATCATCGACATGATCGTCGACCAGTCCGCCGATGGCCTGGAAGTGCTGCGCGGCTCCAGTTCCTATATCTACGAAGGCAACTGGAAGCTCACCGCCGAAAATGGCGCCGATGGCTACCACGTCAGCTCCGTGCACTGGAACTACGCCGCCACGCAAAACCAGCGCACCCTGCGCGAAGCCGGGGAAGAAATCAAAACCATGAGCGCCGGCAGCTGGGCCAAGAGCGGCGGCGGTTTCTACTCGTTCGATCACGGCCATCTGCTGCTCTGGACCCGCTGGGCCAACCCCCAGGATCGCCCGGCCTGGGAGCGCCGCGACGAACTGGCCCGCGACTTCGGCCAGGCCCGCGCCGACTGGATGATCGAGAACTCGCGCAACCTGTGCCTGTACCCCAATGTGTACCTGATGGATCAGTTCAGCTCGCAAATCCGCATTGCCAGGCCGATCTCGGTCGACAAGACTGAGATCACCATTTACTGCATCGCCCCCAAGGGCGAGAGCAGTGAAGCGCGCACCAAGCGTATTCGCCAGTACGAAGATTTCTTCAATGTCAGCGGCATGGCCACCCCGGACGACCTGGAAGAATTCCGCTCCTGCCAGACGGGTTACGGTGCCGGACGCGGCTGGAATGACATGTCCCGCGGGGCCGAACACTGGGTCGAAGGCGCCGATGCCGCCGCTGCAGAAATCGACCTCAAGCCGCTGCTGTCTGGCGTTCGTACCGAAGATGAAGGCCTGTTTGTGCTGCAACACAAGTACTGGCAGCAAACCATGCTCAAGGCCACGGCGTGCGAGCCTGGGCTGATCCCGGTGGAGGCCGTGCAATGAACAGCCTCTATGGAATGGTGTGCGAATTTCTTTATCGCGAAGCGCGTTACCTGGACGACGGCCAGTGGGATCAATGGCTGGAGCTGTACGCCGCCGATGCCAGCTTCTGGATGCCGTGCTGGGACGACAACGACACATTGACCGAAGACCCGCAAAGCGAAATCTCGCTGATCTGGTACGGCAACCGTGGCGGCCTGGAAGACCGCGTGTTCCGCATCAAGACCGAGCGCTCCAGTGCGACCATGCCCGACACGCGTACCTCGCACAACCTGAGCAATATCGAGATCGTCGACGAAGCCGACGGCCTGTGCCATGTGCGGTTCAACTGGCACACCCTCAGCTATCGCTACAAGACCACCGACAGCTACTTCGGCACCAGCTTTTACACCCTCGACCTGCGCGGCCCCCAGCCGCTGATCAAGGCCAAGAAAGTCGTGCTCAAGAATGACTACGTGCGTCAGGTCATCGACATCTACCACATCTGATCAAGGCTGTGATGCGTGCCTGAAGGTGTCTGCGGACACCTGCGGCCCGGCATCGCCTGCGAGGTACATTATGAGCTTTCAAATTGCCCTCAATTTCGAAGACGGCGTTACCCGTTTTATCGAAGCCAACAGCCAGGAAACCGTCGCCGATGCGGCTTACCGCCAGGGCATCAATATCCCGCTGGACTGCCGCGACGGTGCCTGCGGTACGTGCAAGTGCTTTGCCGAAGCCGGGCGCTACGAGCTGGGCGACGACTACATCGAAGACGCGCTGAGTGAAGATGAAGTCGAGCAGGGTTATGTGCTGACCTGCCAGATGCGTGCCGCCAGCGATTGCGTAGTGCGTGTGCCGGCTTCATCGACGCTGTGCAAGACCCAGCAGGCCAGTTTTGAAGCGAGCATCAGCGATGTGCGCCAGTTGTCCGAAAGCACCATCGCACTGTCGCTCAAGGGTGAATCCCTGAGCAGCCTGGCCTTCCTGCCGGGCCAGTACGTCAACCTCAACGTGCCTGGCAGCGAGCAGACGCGGGCCTATTCCTTCAGCACCCTGCAAAAGGATGGCGAGGTCAGCTTTCTGATTCGCAACGTGCCGGGCGGGCTGATGAGCAGCTTTTTGACCGGCATCGCCAAGGCTGGCGACAGCATGACCCTCGCCGGGCCGCTGGGCAGCTTCTATTTGCGCCAGATCCAGCGCCCGCTGTTGCTGCTGGCCGGAGGCACGGGGCTGGCACCGTTTACCGCCATGCTGGAAAAAATCGCCGAGCAAGGCAGTACCCATCCGGTGCATCTGATTTACGGCGTGAGCAATGATTTCGATCTGGTTGAACTCGATCGCCTGCAAGCCCTGAGCGAGCGCATTGCCAACTTCAGTTTCAGTGCCTGCGTGGCCAACCCGCAGAGTCAGCATCCGCTCAAGGGCTACGTCACCCAGCATATCGAGCCATGCCATCTGAACCAGGGCGATGTCGACGTGTACCTGTGCGGCCCGCCGCCGATGGTGGAAGCGGTCAACGTTTACATTCGCGAGCAGGGCATTACCCCGGCCAATTTCTACTACGAGAAGTTTGCCGCTGCGGCGTGAAACTTGACTGGAGCTTGCCATGAACAACCGATTCGACAACAAGGTCGCGCTGGTCACCGGCGCCGCCCAGGGCATCGGCCGCCGCGTCTGTGAACGCCTGCTGGACGAAGGCGCGCAGGTGATTGCGGTGGACCGTTCCGAGCTGGTCTTTGAGCTGCAAGGAGAGGGCGTGCTGGCCCTGACTGCCGACCTGGAGCAGTACGCCGACTGTGTGCGGGTGATGGCCGCAGCGGTGGACACCTTCGGCCGTCTCGACGTACTGGTCAACAATGTGGGCGGGACTATCTGGACCAAGCCTTACGAGCATTACCAGGCCGAAGAAATCGAGGCCGAAGTGCGCCGCTCGCTGTTTCCCACCTTGTGGTGTTGCCATGCCGCATTGCCCTACATGCTTGAACAGGGCCGCGGGGCGATTGTGAATGTTTCTTCAATCGCTACCCGCAGTGTCAACCGCGTGCCTTACGGCGCGGCCAAGGGCGGCGTGAATGCACTGACTGCCTGCCTGGCGTTCGAGAATGCCGGGCGCGGCATTCGGGTCAATGCCACCGCACCGGGGGGGACCGAGGCTCCGCCGCGACGTATTGCGCGCAATGACGCCGAGCAAACCCCGGAAGAGAAAGTCTGGTACCAGCAAATCGTCGACCAGACCCTGGACAGCAGTTTGATGAAACGCTACGCCAGCCTCGATGAACAGGTGGGCGCGATCCTGTTCCTGGCCAGTGATGAAGCCTCCTATATCACCGGCGTAACCCTGCCGGTGGGTGGCGGCGACCTCGGCTGACTTCTCTGACAAAAAAGGACAACTGCCATGAACCAAATTCTGATTGAAAGCCTGACCACCCTGATCGTCGACCTGCCGACCATCCGCCCGCACACCCTGGCCATGCACACCATGCGCAAGCAGACCCTGGTGATTGTGCGCCTGCGTTGCAGCGACGGTATCGAGGGGATCGGCGAAGCCACCACCATCGGCGGCCTGGCCTACGGATATGAAAGTCCGGAAAGCATCAAGGCCAATATCGATGCGCATCTGGCACCGATGCTGGTGGGCAGGCCGGCGGCCAATATCAACGCTGCCATGCAAAGCCTGGACAAGATTGCCAAGGGCAATACCTTCGCCAAATCCGGTATCGAAAGCGCGCTGCTCGACGCCCAGGGCAAGCGCCTGGGGCTGGCGGTCAGCGAGCTGCTGGGCGGGCGCGTGCGCGACAGCCTGGAAGTGGCCTGGACCCTGGCCAGCGGCGACACCGGCCGCGACATTGCTGAAGCCGAACAGATGCTGGACAGGCGTCGTCACCGCATCTTCAAGTTGAAGATCGGTGCCAACCCGCTGGAACAGGACCTCAAGCATGTGCTGGCAATCAAAAAGGCCCTGGGCGAGCGCGCCAGTGTGCGGGTTGACGTCAACCAGTACTGGGACGAGTCCCAGGCCATTCGCGGTTGCCAGGTGCTGGGTGACAACGGCATTGACCTGATTGAACAGCCGATTTCCCGAGTCAACCGCTCCGGGCAGGTGCGCCTGAACCTGCGCAGCCCGGCGCCGATCATGGCTGACGAATCCATCGAAAGTGTCGAAGACGCCTTCAGCCTGGCGGCGGACGGTGCGGCCAGCGTGTTTGCCCTCAAGATTGCGAAAAACGGCGGGCCCCGTGCGGTGCTGCGTACAGCGCATATCGCCGAGGCCGCCGGTATTGCCCTGTACGGCGGCACCATGCTTGAAGGCTCGGTGGGCACTCTGGCTTCGGCCCATGCCTTCCTCACCCTCAAGCAACTGACCTGGGGCACCGAGCTGTTCGGGCCGCTGTTACTGACCGAAGACATCGTCACTGAAGCGCCGCAGTACCGCGACTTTGAGCTGCATATCCCGCGCACTCCGGGCCTTGGCCTGGCGCTTGACGAAGAGCGCCTGGCGCGCTTCAGCCGTTAATACGCGGAATAACCCTTGTGGGAGCGGGCTGCTCGCGATGCAGACGACTCGGTGCATCAGGCCAACCGCGCTGATGCTATCGCGAGCAAGCCCGCTCCCACAGCCACTTCCCCTATTTCTTCAAGGAGAGCCCCATGCTTTTCCACGTAAAAATGACCGTAAACCTGCCGCTCGACATGGACCCGACCAAGGCCGCAAAACTCAAGGCCGACGAAAAGGAACTGGCCCAGCGCCTGCAACAGGAAGGCAAATGGCGCCATCTGTGGCGCATCGCCGGGCATTACGCCAACTACAGCGTGTTCGACCTGGCCAGTGTCGAAGAACTGCATGACACCCTGCTGCAATTGCCGCTTTTTCCCTACATGGACATCGAGATTGAAGGGCTGTGCCGCCACCCGTCTTCGATCCATGGCGACGACCGTTAAGCCCCTCAATCCCTGCATAAAAACAAGACAAGGTGAGCCCCATGACCGTGAAAATTTCCCACACTGCCGCCATTCAGAGCTTCTTCGAAGAAGCCGCAGGCTTTGCCAGCGAAAACGGCAGCCCGCGCCTGAAAAGCATCATCCTGCGGGTCTTGCAGGACAGTGCCAAAATCATCGAAGACCTCGACATCAGCGAGGATGAGTTCTGGAAGTCGGTGGACTATCTCAATCGTCTGGGCGCTCGCTCGGAAGCCGGTCTATTGGTGGCCGGGCTGGGCATCGAACATTTTATCGACCTGTTGCAGGACGCCAAGGACGAGCAGGCCGGTCAGGTTGGCGGTACCCCGCGCACCATCGAGGGCCCGCTGTATGTAGCCGGTGCCCCGATTTTTGAAGCACAGACGCGCATGGACGATGGTAGCGAGGAGGGGGCCACCGTGATGTTCCTCGAAGGCCGGGTGTTCGATACTCAAGGCCTGCCGCTGGCCGGGGCCACGGTCGATCTGTGGCACGCCAACACCAAGGGCACCTATTCGTTCTTCGACCAGAGCCAGTCCGAGTACAACCTGCGTCGACGCATCATCACCGATGCCGAAGGTCGCTATCGCGCCCGCAGTATCGTGCCATCGGGCTACGGCTGCGATCCACAGGGACCGACCCAGGAATGCCTGGATCTGCTGGGCCGTCACGGCCAGCGTCCGGCCCATGTGCACTTCTTTATCTCGGCCCCCGGTCACCGTCACCTGACCACCCAGATCAACCTGTCCGGGGACAAATACCTGTGGGACGACTTTGCCTATGCCACCCGCGAAGGCCTGGTGGGCGAAGTGCAGTTTCGCGACGACGGTGCCCGTGATGTTGCGGGGCGTTATGCCGAGTTGACCTTTGACTTCCAGTTGCAACAGGCCGTCGCGCCTGCTGCCGAACAGCGCAGCCATCGCCCGCGGGCCTTGCAGCAGGCTTAGCAACGTATTGGCCTGGTATTCGATAAGCTGGGCGAGGGGCTCGCAACGTTTTTGACAGCAGGCCGCAGCTTGAGTCCCGGGCCCGGCCTGCAAGTGTTTGCCCGACAACAGTTGTTCGACAGACTGTTGGTCAACAGGCAGCACTGTGCGCGACGCCACAGCGCTGCCCGCCGGTGCCACAGGCCCAACGGGCTGCGGCATGGTCTGTGCAATGTTCCTGGAAATACCCTTCAGGAACACCGTCATGCCTGCTGCCACTTCCCGCAAACAGCACTTTTCTTCTACTCGCTTCTGGCAGGCCATGGCGCTGGCGGTGGTCAGCCTCGGGCTGGGGTCACTGGCCCATGCTGAGGACAACGATGTGCCTTCGCTGGCCGGCAAACGCATCGCCATCAGCATGACCGGCACCAGTCACTACTTCGATGTCAAAGCGTTCGAAGCGCAGGTTGCCGAGGTCAAGCGCCTGGGCGGTACGCCCATTACCCTGGATGCCGGGCGCAACGATAAAAATCTGGTGACGCAACTGCAAACGGTAGTCACGCAAAAACCCGATGCGGTGATCCAGACACTGGGCACCCTTAGCGTGATCGACCCCTGGCTCAAGCGCATCAGCAAGGCTGGCATTCCTCTGTTCACTATTGATGCGCCGTCGCAATACAGCCTCAACAACACCACGTCGGACAACGTCGCCACCGGCAAGCATCTGGCCGACCAGTTGGTGGCCGACAGCGGCGGCAAAGGCAATATTCTGGTGTTCAACGGTTTTTATGGGGTGCCAGTGTGCGCGATCCGTTATGACCAGCTCAAACTGGCCCTCAGGGATCATCCCGAGCTGAAGATCATTGATCCCGAGCTGCGCGATGTGATCCCCAACACCGTGCAGGACGCCTACAGTCAGGTCAGTGCATTGCTCAACAAATACCCCAAAGGCAGTGTGACCGCGATCTGGTCTTCCTGGGATATTCCGCAGTTGGGCGCCAGCAAGGCTCTGGTAGATGCCGGGCGCACCGAGATCAAGACCTACGGCGTCGATGGCACGCCAGAAGTGCTGGAACTGCTCAAACGTAGCGACTCGCCGGTCGGTGCGGTGATTGCCCAGCAACCGGCTTTGATCGGCAAAACCGCCGTGCAGAATGTGGCGCGCTATCTGGCCGGGCAAAATGACTTGCCCAGGGAAACACAAGTGCCGACCCTGCTGACCACCGCAGCCAATCTTGAACAGGTGCAAGCACTGCGAGGCGATCAATGACGGCCCCCGCGCTGCATTTGCAGGGCATCAGCAAGCGTTTCGGGGTGACCCGGGCCCTGGATGAGGTTGACCTGCGTGTCGAGCGGGGCTCGATTCACGGGCTGGTCGGTGAGAACGGTGCCGGTAAATCGACCCTGATCAAGGTGCTTGCAGGCATTCATCGGGCCGACAGCGGCACCCTGGCCATCGACGGGCAGGTATTAAGCGCGTTCGGGCCCCGTCAAATCGAAGCCTTGGGTGTGCATTTCATTCATCAGGAGCGCTTGTTGCCGGGTAGCTTTACCGTGGGTGAAGCGCTGTTTTTCTGCCATGAGCTCAGATACGGGCCTTTTCTGCGCCGGCGTGCCCAGGACCGCGAGGCGGCACGGCTGCTACGTGAGTATTTTGCCCTGGAGTTTCCCCCGGGAGCGCTGGTCAGCGAACTGGACAGTGCGCAGCGGCAGATTTTGCAAATAACCCGCGCCTTGCTGGCCAAGCCAAAGATTCTGGTGTTCGACGAACCCAGCGTGTCACTGGTCAAGCGCGAGGTCGACCAGCTGCTGGCAATCATCCGCCGTCTGCGTGATCAGGGCCTGACGATTGTGTATATCTCCCACTACCTGCAAGAAATCGAAAGCCTGTGTGACCGCGTCACGGTGTTGCGCAATGGCCGCACCGTGGCGGTGGTCGACCCGCGCAGTACCTCGACGGCACAGGTGGCACGGTTGATGGTCAATCGTGATGTCGGCGAGATGTATCCCAAAACCGTGGTCACACCCGGTGAGGTGGTGCTGCAGCTCAAGGGGCTGGGCGCAGGCCTGGCCTACCGCGATATCAACCTGAGCCTGCGCCGTGGTGAGGTAGTGGGGCTGACCGGGCTGGTCGGCTCCGGTGCCAAGGAACTGCTCAAAAGTTTGTTTGGCCTGGTGCAGCCCGAACGTGGCAGCGTGCATTTGCACGGTCAGGTCACGCGCCTCAAATCACCTCGCGACGCGGTACGCAAAGGCATCGCGCTGGTGCCCGAAGAGCGCCGTATCCACGGGGTGGCACCGCTGCTTTCGGTCCTGGAAAACCTGACCCTGGCCGGGCTCTCGCGTTTCACTCGTGCCTGGCTGCTAAATGCGGCAGATGAGGCGCGCGAAAGCGATCGGCTGATTGCCGAGCTGGGAATCAAGACCGCCGGCCACGATACGGCAGTGCGGCACTTGAGTGGCGGCAACCAGCAAAAAGTAGCGTTGGGTAAATGGTTGGGCCGTGACTGCACGGTGTATCTGCTGGACGAGCCCAGCGTCGGGATCGATATCGGCGCCAAGGTCGAGATTTATCGCTTGATCAGTCGCCTGGCCCGCCAAGGTGCTGCGGTGCTGGTGCTGTCTTCGGACTTGCCGGAGCTGATTGGCATCAGCGACCGCATTCTGGTGATGCACCGTGGCGCCCTGGCCGCAGAGTTCGATGCCGGTCAGGTTGACAGCGATCGACTGCTGGCCTGTGCCACGGGGGCCCATGAAGGGACCGCCCCATGCCTTTGCCCCGTGCGGGAGACGCAACATGCCCTGGTCTGAAATCCTTGCCCAGCCGCTGGCTCGCCGGCTGGGTCTGCTGGTGCTGCGGCGCGGCTCGTCAGGGGCGTTTTTGCTGATTCTGGCGGTATTGGCCGTGACTGCACCGAACTTCCTCAGCCCCGGCAATATTGCCAATGTGTTTGCCCAGTCGGCGATCCTCGGGATTCTGGCGTTCGGTCTGACCTGTGTGGTGATCGGGGGCGGCTCCAATGTGGTTGCCGGTGGCCTCGACCTGTCGCTGGCAGCCAATCTGGGCCTGTGTGCTGCGGTTTACAGCAGCCTTAACAATGCCGGTTTTGACACGGTACAAGCGATTGGCCTGACCTTGCTCTGCGGGCTGGCGGTTGGTGCGCTGAACGGTTTTACCGTAGTGGTGCTGCGTCTGCCGCCGTTGCTCGCAACATTGGCGAGCATGAATCTGATTGCCGGACTGGAGCTGGTGCTGACCCAGAACAGCGTACTGCCCACCGACTCGGCCTTGCTGGATACCCTGGCCATGGGTGAGTGGCTGCAGGTGCCAGCGCTTGCCTGGATGTTGTTGGCGGTTGCCTTGCTGCTGGGCTTGTTGATTCAGCACAGCCCCTATGGCTTGCGCCTGTACGCGGTCGGAGAATACCCCGAAGCAGCGCGGGCAGCCGGGCTGGGCGTCGGGCTTTATGTATTTTCCAGCTATCTGATTGCCGGCCTGTGTGCTGGCGTCGCGGCCTTTTGTTCGGCAGCGTATTTTAGCGGCAGTACTACGGGTTCCGGGGACATGTTGCTGTCAGTGGTGGCCATCGCTTTTTTGGGGGTGGTGTTTTCCCGGCGGCTGGTGGCGAACATCCCCGGGACTTTGCTGGCAACGCTGTTACTGGGTTTTTTGATTAACGGTTTCCAGTTGCTGAACATCGCCAGCTTCTGGGTCAATGGTGTGCAGGGGGTAATGATTTTGTTGGTGGTGGCCATGTCCAGTGCATTGCGCAAAGAGGAGGGCGGGCTATGACCACGCTGGCTGCAACTGCTGTATCCAGGCCGCTGTTATCCCGCTTGCTGCGGGGGATTCTGCCGCTGTTGATCGTTGCCATCGTGGCATTTTTTTCCGTGGCGGCGCCGGGGTTTCTGAGCCTTGGCAATCTGGGCAGCCTTGTGCTGAACAATTTTGTCTTGTTGGCGATTGTCGCCATTGGCATGACCTGGGCCGTCGCGGCGGGGGGTATTGACCTGTCGGTGGGCACCGCGGTGGATTTCGCCAGCCTGGCCTTTGTTGTGTTGCTCAATGGCGGCTATGGGCTGGTCGTCGCCATTCCCGGAGCACTGGTGGCCGGGGCGCTGGTGGGCAGCTTCAATGCCGGGTTGATCGCAGGCCTGGGCATCACGCCGTTTCTGGCGACGCTGGGCACCCTGTTCATCGGCACCAGCGTGCAGCAGTTGCTCTCTGACGGCGGGCAGCCGATCTACATCGCGCAGCCTGTTTTACCGGGCCTCACCGCGGTCACATGGCTGGGCATACCGCTGCCCTTGTGGCTGGTGCTGGCGGTGGCGACGGTTTACGGGGTGATCCTGGCGCGTGGGCGGTTGGGGCGGGAGATACTGGCCGTGGGCACTCAGGTGCAACTGGCGCGATATTCGGGTCTGTCGATCCGCCAGATCAGCCTCAAGGTGTTTATTGCCAGCGCGCTGGCCTGTGCCGTAGCCGGGATTGTGCTCAGTTCGACGGTCAATGCTTATGTGCCGATGTCGGGCAATGCGTTTTTGATTAATGCCATCGGCGCGGTGTTTATGGGCACCACCTTGAGCCGAACCGGGCGCCCCAACATCCCCGGCACGCTGCTGGGGGTGTTGTTTATCAATGTGATTGCCAATGGGTTGCTGTTGATCGGCTGGAATTTCTATTGGCAGCAGGTGGCGACCGGAGGGCTGATTTTGCTGGTGCTGGCGTTCAGTTTTGCCAGCCGGCGCCAAAGCCCCTCTTACTGAGCGAGAGGGGACTGGTTGGCGGGGTTCTCAGGCGTGCGTGGGGTCTGCGAGAGGAGTGGGGTGAGGGCAGCTGTTGCCGATTTGCCACACATATAGCGGCTCGGTGCCGTTGACTGTCCAGTCCCCGACAATCCGCGCTTTGTAGATCCAGGGGTTGTGGGAGGCCGCTGTGCGCGCATTGCGCCAGTGGCGATCCAGCGCCTTGCTTACGCTTACCCCTGAGGCACCCAGGGCGTTGAACAGATCGCTGGTCGCCCGCAGGATCAATTCCGAGACCACCACCTGCGCTTTGGATGTCTCTATTTCGGCGTCGATATTGGCTTGGCGCTCGGCCTCTGTGTTCTGGGCCAGATGTGCGACGTAGGCCCTTTGCAGCGGTTCGGCCGCGCGTAGGGTCACGGCTTCTGCCGCGTATACCTGAGCCGCTATCTGCCCGACCACTTGCAGGATTTGCGCATCGCCACTGGCGGTCTCGGCATTGCCGTGGCTGAACACCCGCTTGCGTTCACGCACTTCTTGCGCGATATCGCGTTCCACTGCCCGGCCAATACCTGCCAGCACGGCCAGCAACACCAGTTGGTAAAACGCAGTCTGGTATTTGAAACGCGTTTCAAAGGGAATCACGTTTTCGGCGCTCAGGGGCACGTCCACATACACCGACGTGCCGCTGCCGGTCGTGCGCTGGCCAAAGCCGTCCCAATCATCGCTCTGGGTAACGCCGGGGTGGTTGGCCTGCACCAGGGCAATCACATCGGCGCCGTTGTCCGAACGCCGGGCGTATACATCGATCCAGTCGGCGAAGATGCTGCCGGTGCTGTAGTACTTGGCACCGTTGAGCAGGTAGCTTTCGCCTTGGGGGCTGATCCTGGTGAGGATGTCCCCAAGCTTTACCGCGCCCACTTCAGTCCAGCCATTTCCCACCAGTTCACCCGCCACAATGCGTGCGAACCAGGATCCGCGCGCAGGGCCGGGTGGAGCGTTGAGGCGGTCTTCGACAAAGGCGAAATGACCGCGCAGTGCTTGCGGGATATTCGAGTCGGCCTCGGCCAGTTCGATCAGCAACTGGAACAGCTGACTTAGGGACGCTCCGGCTCCGCCGTATTCAACCGGCACCCGCACGGCACCAAAGCCTGCCTGCTTGAGCCAGCGGATGGGTTCATGGGGCAATTCGCGGGCCTGTTCGCGCTCTAGCGTGCCGGCGGCGATCCTGCGAAACAGCGGGCGGAAACGATTGGCCAGGGTTTCGTAGTCGGTGCCCACGGACAGAGGTGATGCGGTCATGGCAGTTCTCCTGAAATGGAAGGTTCCTGACGTGGGGTTGCAGGGTTTGTGCCGCTGCTTGCAGGCCGGATAAATCTGGGGATTACTCGCCAATGTGTTGCCTGGGCAACAACACGCTGTACGAAAATCCCACAGCTTGTCCCGATTTCAACAGCTCGGTAGCCGCTGCGCTGCGCAGCGAGGCTACAAGGATGAGCGATGGTCAAAACCGGCACGGCCTGTGCAACAGCAATTTCAAATGCCTTGCCGTGGAGCAATTCGATGTCCCGTGAAATCCGTCTCAACGCCTTCGACATGAACTGTGTCGGGCATCAGTCCCCGGGCTTATGGGCCCACCCCCGTGATCGCTCGTGGCAGTACAAGGACCTTGAATACTGGACCGACCTGGCCCGGATCCTTGAGCGTGGCAAGTTCGACGGGCTGTTTATCGCCGATGTACTGGGCGTTTATGACGTGTATCGCGGTAATGGCGATGCGGCAATCCGCCAGGGCGCACAGGTGCCGGTCAATGATCCGCTGCAATTGATCCCGCCGATGGCGCTGGTGACCGAGCATCTGGGTTTTGGCCTCACCGCCTCGCTGTCGTTTGAACACCCGTATCCCTTCGCCCGGCGTCTGTCGACCCTCGATCATCTGACCAAGGGCCGTGCGGGCTGGAACATAGTGACTTCGTATCTGGAAAGCGGCGCCAGGAATATCGGCCAACCAGCCCTGACCGAGCACGATGCGCGCTATGACTATGCCCAGGAATATCTGGAGGTTTGCTACAAGCTCTGGGAAGGCAGCTGGGAAGAGGGCGCGATCCTGCGCGACCGCGAGAAGCGGGTGTTCAGTGATCCGGGCAAAATCCATGAAATCCGCCATTTCGGCAAACACTTTCAGGTGCCCGGCATACACCTGTGTGAGCCCTCACCGCAACGCACCCCAGTGCTTTATCAGGCGGGTGCTTCCAGCAGGGGCAAGCAGTTCGCCGCCGAGCAGGCCGAGTGTGTGTTTGTGGCTGCGCCGTCCAAGGTACTGTTGAAAAAAACCGTCGCCGATATCCGCCGCCGTGCTGCCGAAGCCGGACGAGACCCTGCAAAAATCCTGATTTTCAATCTGCAGACGGTGATTCTCGGCGAGACCGATGCCCTGGCCAAGGCCAAATTCGAAGAATACAAAAGCTATGTCAGCTACGAAGGCGCAATGGCCCTGATCAGCGGCTGGACCGGCATCGATTTCAGTCAGTTCAAGCCAGACGAACCGCTCAAGCATGTGCACACCAATGCCATTCAATCGGCGGTCGAGACCTTTTCCACGGCGGATCCCAACACCCTCTGGACTCCCAATGCCCTGGCCGACTGGGTGGGCATCGGCGGCTTTGGCCCGTTGTTTGTCGGCAGTCCCGAAACCGTGGCCGACCTGCTCGAAGAATGGGTGGCCGAGACCGATGTGGACGGTTTCAACCTGGCTTACGCCATCACCCATGAGACCTTTACCGACGCCGTCGAGCTGCTGGTGCCCGAGCTGCAAAGACGCGGCGTGTACAAGAAGGAGTACGCGCCGGGCACCCTGCGCGAGAAGCTGTTTGGCGAAGGTCCGCGTCTTGCGCCCGGGCATCCGGGCGCGGGCTACCGCAACCTGGGCGAACTCAACCGCAGCCGCGCAACAGAGCCTGCTTGAAGCCAGGGGCTGGACACAGGCAGGGTCAGTGACTGACCCTGCGTTCAGCGCTCAATAAATCCAGGAACGAGTGAATGACCTTAAGTGATGCGCCAAGCGGACAGGCAACCCACGCCATCCGCAAGGCCGATATGTTGATTGTTGGCGGTGGCCTGAGCGGCACCTTGTTGGCCATGCAACTGCTGCGTTTGCCGGGTGCCCGGCATATCGTGGTGGTGGAACCCCGGGCCGAACTGGGCCGGGGCGAGGCCTACAGCGCCACCGAGCTGGGGCATACCCTCAATGGCAATGCCGCGCGCATGAGCGTCGAGCCGGATGATGCCGACGACCTGACCCGCTGGCTGCAAGCCCATATCGCCGGGGGTGGCTGGCCCGAGTCGGCGGTGCAGCCTGTGCCGGTAGCCGAACTGTTCCCGCCACGCGGGCTGTTTGGCCTGTATGCCCAGCAGCGGCTGGCAGAGGCCCTGGCCGTCGGCGAGCGCAACGGCTCAAGCCTGACCCATGTACGCGATGAGGTGGTCGACCTGCACACCCAGGCGCATGGCGTGCGGGTCACGCTCAAGCACGGCGAGCCGTTGCAGGCAGGGGCTGCGGTGTTGGCTACCGGCATGTTCCCGGCGGCGCGCACGGCCCAGCGCCAGTCGAGCGGTTTGAATGCGGCCGCGCTGGACCCGTGGAATGTCGAAGCCATGCGCGCACTGCCAGTGGATGCCCGGGTGCTGATCATCGGCTCGGGGCTGACCATGGTCGATGCCCTCGAGTCGCTGAACCAGGCAGGGCATCGGGGCCCGATCGAGGTCTTTTCCCGTCACGGCCTGCTGCCCCATGTAAGGCGCCAGCCACCGGTTTGGGAAGACTTCCTGAGCCTGGCCGTGCACATTCGCAGCCCTTTGCAGTTGTTGCGTGAACTGCGTCGCCAATGCGCCCTGGCCCAGGCCCGGGGCATCGACTGGCAGGCCCCGCTGGACACCGTGCGTGTGCATATCCCCAGGCTCTGGAGCCAGGCCAGCGATGCCCAGCGCCGCCAGTTTGTGCGCCATGTGCGGCCCTGGTGGGAAAGCCATCACCACCGTTCGCCGCCCCAGGGTGATGCCTTGTTGCAACGGCTGATCGAGGAAGGGCGGCTGACAATCAATGCGGCGTCGTTGCAAGGCGTGGACAGCTCGGGGCTGCGCATTCGCTTGCGTTATCGCGGGCAAACCGAAGCGGTATGGGTGCAGGGGGACGCGCTGATCAACTCCACCGGCATTGAATATGACTGGCGCCGGGTGGATAAAGCCTTGCCACGCCAGCTGTTGCAGCGCGGGATGATCCTGCCCGGCAATCTGGGCCTGGGCATTGCCGCCGATGCTGGCGGCGCGGTGCTCAATGCCCAGGCCGAGCCTGCGTCGCGATTGTTTGCGATGGGCCCGCCATTGCGCGGTATGTGGTGGGAAAGTACCGCGGTGACCGATGTTGCCTTGCAGGCCAAGGCGTTGGCTGAGCGCCTGGTGTTGCTGTAACCCAGCTGCAACCCTCTGCCGGCGAGCGAGGGTTGCAGGGCTTTGGCTGGAAAGACTTAATTGCCCTCAAACCGCGCCGTGCGTTTTTCGATAAACGCCTGCATCCCTTCTTTTTGATCCCGTGAAGCAAACAGCAGTGCATTGGCCTTGCGCTCCAGCGCCAGGCCTGTTTCCAGCGGCCCGTCAACACCGGCCAGAATCACTTCCTTGATCTGCTCGGCCGCCAGCGGCGGCATGGCAGCGATCAGTTGCGCCATCTCCAGGGCACAGGCCTGTACCTCGGCATCGTCCACGATATTGCTCACCAGCCCGGCAACCCAGGCTTCTTCAGCGGTAATCGGCTGCCCGGTGAGGGCCATGCGCATCGCCTTGGCCTTGCCCACCGCCCGCACTAGCCGCTGGGTGCCGCCGATACCTGGCATGATGCCGATGCGAATTTCCGGCTGGCAAAATTTGGCGCTGCGCCCCGCAACAATGATATCGGCCAGCATCGCCAGTTCGCAGCCACCGCCATAGGCATAGCCGCACACCGCCGCGATCACCGGCTTGGGGCAATGCTGGATCGGCGCCCAGACCCGTTCGGTATGGCGCTGGTAGATATCGATCGGACCGACCCCGGCCATGCTGTTGATGTCGCCACCGGCGGCAAACACCTTGTCGCCACCGGTCAGCAGGATGCAGCGCACTTGCGGGTTGTCGGCCAGCTCAGTGAAGTGGCGCGACAGCAGCGCCTGCAATTCAAGGCTCAGGGCATTGGTGGCCTGGGGGCGGTTAAGGCGCAGCAGGGCCACGCCCGGGGCCGGGAACTCAAGCAATACCGGCGCGGCAGATGGGTCTGACATGGGCTTCCTCATTAACAGGGGCTGTGTCCACAGCATGCGCTGGATTGTTGCGTTCAGCCGGCCGTGCTTCATCGTCCGTTCAGACGACGAGCAGCCCCCGGATTGTCCCTAGAGTGGCTCCATCAGTAGAAAAGGAGCACGTCATGGGTCAACTCTCAGGACTGGATTACAGCGCCAAGGTGGTGCTGGTCACCGGCGGCACCAAAGGCATCGGCGCCGGTATCGCCCGCAGCTTTCTGCAAGCCGGGGCACGGGTGATCGTGTGTGGCAGGACAACCCCCGAGGTGTTGCCCAGTGCGGGTTCGGCACAGGCGGTGTTTATGGCGTGCGATGTGCGCGACCAGGCATCGCTGACGGCCTTGTTCGAAGGCATTCGTGCCGATTTCGGCCGCCTCGATGTGCTGATCAACAACGCCGGCGGCAGTCCGCCAGCCGATGCGGCCAGCGTCTCGCCACGTTTTCACGAAAGCATTATCCGCCTCAATCTGATCGCCCCGCTGAACGTTGCCCAGCAGGCCAACACCCTGATGCAGCAACAGGCTGACGGCGGTTGCATCGTGTTTATCGGCAGCATCAGTGCCTTGCGCGCATCGCCGGGCACCGCCGCGTATGGCGCGGCCAAGGCCGGGGTGCTGGCCCTGGTGCAGTCGCTGGCCGTGGAGTGGGCACCCAAGGTGCGGGTAGTGGCGGTCAGCCCGGGGCTGGTACGCACCGAGCAGGCTCACCTGCATTTCGGCGACGAACAGGGCATCGCGGCGGTCAGCGCCGGGATCCCGGCCGGGCGCATGGCATTGCCCGAAGACATCGGCAACGCCTGCCTGTTTATCGCATCACCCCTGGCCGGCTATGCCAGCGGCTGCAACCTGTTGTTGCACGGCGGCGGCGAACGCCCGGCTTTTTTGAGCGCTGCGCACTGACGACCTTCAGCGGCGACCACCCGGTTGCTGCACTTGACACGCAGGAGACGAACTTGGCTGATTCTCAATTGCTAACCGACGTGCGCGCCCTGGTGGGGCGTGAATATGGTCGCGTCTACGCCTGGGACGAAGTCAACGCCCCGATGATCCGCCAGTGGTGCGAGATCATGGGCGTCGACAACCCGCTTTACACCGACCCGGCCTTTGCCGCCAACAGCGCCCAGGACGGGCTGGTGGCGCCGCCTGCGATGTTGCAGGTGTGGTGCATGGAAGGTTTTCACATGAACAACTATGCGCCCGGCTCGACCACCGAAAACCCCTATGAAGTGCTCAAGCTGATTGAGTCCTACGGTTATCCGTCGGTGGTCGCGGTCAACTCCGAACTGACCTTCGAGCGCAACCTGCGTCCGGGTGAAAAGCTCTACTACACCACGCGGCTTGACTCGGTGGGCGACGAAAAAACCACCGGTCTGGGCACCGGCTTCTTTGTCACCCTGGTGATGGACTACTTCGTTGAACACAAAAGTGGCGACGAGGCCGTTGGCCAGTTGCTGTTTCGCGTATTCAAGTTTCGCCCGGCCAACAACCATGCGGTCGAGGCCGCTCCGGCCAAGGCCGAAGCGGCTGCGGTGGTCAAACGGCCGAAGCCGGGCATGAGCGATGACACGCGGTTTTTCTGGGAAGGCTGTGACGCCGGCAAGCTGCTGATCCAGCGCTGCACCCAGTGCCAGACCTTGCGTCATCCGCCGGCGCCGGTGTGCATCGAATGCCACTCGTTTGATTGGGACAGTGTGCAGGCCAGCGGCCGCGCCAGCCTGTATTCGTTTGTGATCATGCATTACCCCGAAGTTGCCCCGTTCGACCATCCCAACCCGATCGGCCTGATCGAGCTGGAGGAGGGCGTGCGTCTGGTGGCGGGGCTCGCGGGCGCCAAGCGAGAGGACCTGCGAATTGGCCAGCCCTTGCAGCTTGAGTTCCAGACCTTCGATGGCGAGTTGACCTTGCCGCTATTCCGACCTGTGGTCGAGTAAGGGAGCCAGCATGGATTTCGACATTACCGAAGACCAGGGCGCCATCGCCGAAATGGCCGGCAGCGTGTTTGCCGACTATTGCACCGATGACCGCCTGCGCCAGTTCGATACCAGTGAGCAGGCCTATATGCAGCCGCTGTGGGAACTGTGCGTGGAAACCGGCCTGCAAGCCCTGGCCATCCCTGAGGCACTGGGTGGCAGTGGCCTGGGCATGGCCGAGCTGATGCTGGTGTTGCAGGCCCAGGGCCGTGCGCTGGGGCAGGTGCCGCTGTGGCGCCATCAACTGGCGGCCGCCACTGTCGCACAGTTTGCCGATGAGTCACTGCAGCCGTGGGCCGTAGAGGCCGCCGCGGGCAGGGCGTTGCTGACCCTGGACTTGAGCGGTCTGTACAGCGCCCACGGCATTGAGTTGCACGGGGTCGAGGCTGACGGCGGCTGGCGCCTCAAAGGCCGTGTTGGCGCCCTGGCGCTGGCCGAGCAGTCCCAGGCGGCATTGCTGCTGGTCAGCGTTGAGGGGCAGCCGCGGCTGGCGCTGGTCGAGCTGGGCGACAAGGCGATCACTCACGTGGCCGGGCGCATGACCCACGGCGAAGCGATTGCCGATGTGCATATCGACGGGCTGCTGATCCGCGCCGAACACCTGCTCCCTGCCGCCGCCCTGGGCTGGCTGGAGCCGCGCAGCATCGCCGCACTGGCGGCGCTGCAGCTGGGCGTCAGTGCCGAGCAGATCCGCCGCACCGTGGAGTATGTCAGCGAGCGGCGCCAGTTCGAACGCAGCATCGGCAGTTTTCAGGCGGTGCAAATGAGCATGGCCAACGCCCATATCGCCCTCGAAGCGCTGCGCAGCACCCTGTGGCAGTTGTGCTACCGCCTGGACGCGGGTTTGCCGGCGCCCAGCGAAGCATTGGCCACCGCCTGGCAGGCCTGTGAAGCAGGGCATCTGATTGGGCACAACGCCCAGCATGTGCACGGCGGCATCGGCGTCGACCTGACCTACCCGATACACCGCTTCCTCTACTGGAGCCGCGCCCTGGGCTGTGCCCTGGGTGGATCGGCAGCATGCCTTGAACGCCTCGGCGACTGGCTGAGCCATAACGACAAGCTGGGATGGAAATATGACCTTGCAGAACACCAAGCGCTTTGACGACGTGCGCCCCGGCGAAACCCTGCCGGAACTGGCGATCCCGATCACCGTGGGCCTGATTGCCGGTGGCGCCATCGCCACCCGCGACTACTTCCCCGGCCACCATGATGTAGAGGCGGCACGCGAGCTGGGTTCGCCGCATATCTTCATGAACATCCTCACCACCAACGGCCTGGTGCAGCGCTATATCGAAGACTGGGCGGGCCCCGAGGCGCGTTTCGCCGCGCTGAAGATCAAGCTCGGTGCGCCGAATTACCCCGGTGACAGCATGACCTTCAACGGCGCGGTCACCCGTCAGGATGCCGCCACCCGCACGGTGGAAATCACCCTCAGCGGCAAAAATTCCATGGGTAACCACGTGACCGGTACGGTCGCGCTGGTTCTGCCCTGATCGCGGAGACAGCACACATGACGCAATCTTCACTTTCCGGCAGCGCAGCCATTGTTGGTCTGGGCGCGACCGAATTTTCGAAAAACTCCGGGCGCACCGAACTGCGCCTGGCGCTGGAGGCCACTCTGGCTGCGTTGAAGGACGCCGGTATTGACCCTTCAGAGGTCGAGGGCTTCAGCTCGTATTCGGTGGATAAAGTCCCGGAATATGAAATCGCCCGGTTGCTGGGGTGCAAGGACGTCAAGTTCTTCTCCCAGGTACCCCATGGCGGCGGCGCAGCCTGCGGGCCGATCATGCACGCGGCCATGGCCGTGGCCACCGGCGTGGCCAAAGTGGTGGTGGTGTACCGCGCCATGAACGAGCGTTCGTGGTATCGCTTCGGCAGCGGCAGCTACGGCTTTGCCTCGACGCCGATTTTCGAGAACGTCAACTACGGCTGGTACATGCCCCACGGCCTGCATACTCCGGCCTCCTGGGTCGGGATGTTTGCCCAGCGCTACATGCACACCTACGGCGCGACCTCCGAAGATTTCGGCCGCGTGGCAGTCGCTGTACGGGACTTTGCCGCCACCAACCCCCAGGCGTTCTTCTACGGCAAGCCGATCACCCTTGAAGAGCATCAGGCTTCGCGCTGGATCTGCGAGCCGCTGCACTTGCTCGATTGCTGCCAGGAATCCGACGGTGCCGTGGCGATGGTGATCACCTCGGCCGAGCGTGCCAGGGACCTGCGCCAGAAGCCGGTGATGATCAAGGCCGGCTCCCAGGGCATTACCTCGGGCCAGCAGATCATGACCTCCTTCTACCGTGATGACATCACCGGTCTGCCGGAGATGGGCGTGGTCGCCAAAGAGCTGTATCGCCAGTCGGGCCTTGGCCCCGAGGCGCTGCAAACGGCGATCATTTATGACCACTTCACCCCGTTCGTACTGCCGCAGCTGGAAGAGTTCGGCCTGTGTGAACGCGGCGAGGCCAAGGAGTTTATCCGCGCCGGGCATCACGCCCGTGGTGGCAAGTTCCCGATCAACACCCACGGCGGGCAACTGGGCGAGGCTTATATCCACGGCATGAACGGCGTGGCGGAAGCGGTGCGGCAGGTGCGCGGCAGCTCGGTCAACCAGGTCGACAATGTCGAAAACGTACTGGTGACGGCCGGCACCGGTGTGCCAACCAGCGGCCTGATTCTGGGAGCAGCCTGAATGTTCGTCGACCTGACGCCAGAACAACATGCCCTGCGCCTGAAGGTGCGGGACTACTTCCAGAACCTGATGACCCCGCAGTTGCGTGAGCAATTGCGCGGCAAGGAGGGCGGCCCGCTGTACCGCGACACCATTCGCCAGATGGGCCGCGACGGCTGGCTGGCGGTGGGTTGGCCCAAGGAACATGGTGGCCAGGGCTACGGCCCTACCGAGCAGTTTATTTTCTTTGAAGAAGCCAATATCGCCGGTGCGCCGTTGCCGTTCGTGACCATCAGCACCGTGGGGCCGGCGTTGATGGCCCACGGCAGCGAGGCGCAAAAGGCGAAGTTTTTGCCGGGTATCGCGGCGGGGGAAATCATCTTCGCCATCGGCTACTCCGAGCCGGATGCAGGCAGCGATCTGGCTGCGCTGAAAACCACCGCCCGCCTCGAAGGCGACGTGTTTGTGGTCAACGGCAACAAGCTCTGGACCTCGGGCGCTGAGTCGGCGGACTACATCTGGCTGGCGGCGCGCACCGATCCTGAGCGACCGCGGCACAAGGGCGTGTCGATCCTGATTCTCGACACCCGCGCGGCGGGCTTTGCCAGCACGGTTATCCCGACTACCAGTATCCCGACTGCGGCCACTTACTACGACAACGTGCGCGTGCCTGCAGACATGCTGGTGGGCGAATTGAATGGCGGCTGGAAACTCATCACGGCGCAACTTAACCATGAACGCCTGGGCCTGGGGGCGTGGTCGGACAAGGTCGTGGGGCTGTTTGGCCGAGTTTTGAAATGGGCCAATGCCGCCGATGAACGCGGTGTGCGCGCCACCGACAAGGCCTGGGTGCGTGCAGGTCTGGCGCAGTGCTACGCGCGCCTGGAAGCCATGCGCCTGATCAACCTGCGCATTGCCGCCGACCTTGAGCGCGAGCGCATGGACGTGGCGTTGGCGTCGACGACCAAGGTCTATGGCTCGGAATCCTCGATCGAGATTCTGCGCATATTGAGCAATATCGTCGGGGCCAATGCATTGGTGCGCGGCGGTTCGCCAGCGTCGCTGCTGCACGGCGAACTGGAGTACGAAGTGCGTGCCTCGGTGACCCTGACCTTTGGCGGTGGCACCAATGAAATCCAGCGCGAGCTGATCGCCCAGTTCGGTTTGGGCATGCCGCGTACCCAGCGTTAACAGAGGTCTCGTAGCAGCGGACGAGTAGAACGAGGCCGCGTTCGGCTGCGTAACAGTCGCAAAGCCAGGCAGCTCGGTGAATCAGGAACATCGACATTGCAGGAATGACGAGAACTGTGTTCTCGAACGCAGCCTCGCGTTGCTCGTCAGCTGCTACGAGAGTCTTCATTACAGGTGAAAAAACATGAACGAGATTGACCAGTTCAGAGAACAAACCCGCAGCTGGCTTGAGGCCAATTGCCCGCCCTCGCAACGCAAGGCCATCCCTGAAGGCGAGATGGTCTGGGGTGCCTGCGAGATGGAGTTCCCCAGCAGCGACGCGCAACTGTGGTTCGAGCGCATGCGCGACAAGGGCTGGTTCTGCCCCGAGTGGCCTACCGAATACGGTGGCGCAGGCCTGAGTGTGGAGTACAACGCCGTACTCGAAAGCGAGTTGCGGCGCCTCAAGTGCCGCCCGCCGCAAATCAACCTGGGCATCTGGATGCTCGGCCCGGTACTGCTGGAGTTCGGTACCGAAGAGCAGAAAAAAAACCTGCTCACACCCATGACCCGCGGACAAGTGCGCTGGTGCCAGGGATTCTCCGAGCCCAATGCCGGCTCTGATCTGGCCAGTCTGAAAACGTCGGCCCGGGATGCCGGCGACCACTTTGTGGTCGATGGCAGCAAAATCTGGACCTCTTACGGCGACAAATCGGACTGGATGTATGCACTGGTGCGCACCGACCCCAAAGCCAGCAAACACACAGGCATCAGCCTGATCGTACTGGACATGAAGAGCCCCGGGGTCAGCGTCGCACCGATCGACTTGATCAGCGGCAAGTCGGCGTTCTGCCAAGTGTTTTTCGACGCCGTCAAAGTCCCGAAAAGCCAGCTGATCGGCCCGCTGCACGGCGGCTGGAACCTGGCCAAGCGCCTGTTGCAACACGAACGCAAAGCCATGTCCAAATTTGGCGAGTTCAGCCTGCCGACCCATTTTCATCTGCTGCCCCTGGTCAAGCAGTACCTGCCCGAGGCCACCGGCCAGGGCGAGACGGCGCTGGTCGCACGGGCGGTGGCCACGGCCATGAACGAGCACAGCTACAACCTGACCGTGCAGCGCATGGGCGAAGCCGCCCGCGTCGGGCAGGACGTCAGCGGGCTGATGTCGATCATGAAGCTGGTGCACACCGAACAGGAACGGGACAAATTTGAAGTGCTGCTCGATGTCATGGGCTATCAGGGACTGGGTTGGGACCCGGATGCTTTTAGTCCCCAGCAACAGGCCATCACCCGTGGCTGGTTGAACAGCTTTGCCCTGACCATCTCTGGCGGCTCGTCAGAAGTGCAGCTCAACGTTATTGCCAAGCGGGTCCTGGGCCTGCCTGACGTGAAGTAAGGAAACTCACCATGAACCTGCTTTATAACGAAGATCAACGCCTGCTGGCCGACAGCGCCGGTGAGTTTCTTGCGGCGCGCAGCCCGGTGTCCCGTCAGCGCGCCTTGCGTGATGAGGCGCAGGCGGGCGGCTTTGACCCGCAACTGTGGAAAGATGCGGTTGCGTTGGGCTGGAGTGCAATTCCCTTCCCGGAAAACCTCGGCGGGCTGGATTTTGGCTGCATGGGCCTGGGGCCGATTTTTGAATCCATCGGTTGTAATCTCAGCGCCACGCCATTGCTTTCCAGTGTGGTGCTCAGCGGTTCGCTGCTGCACTTGCAAGGCAATGCACAGCAGCAGGACTGCTGGCTGTCGGCGACCATCAGTGGCGAACGGCGCCTGGCGCTGGCGCTGGACGAGCAGCCACGGCACAACCCGTCCCGGGTGGCGTTGCAAGCCGTGGCCAACGGCGACGGCTACAGCCTGAGCGGGGAAAAATATTTCGTCATCGACGGGGTCGCAGCTGACGCCTATCTGGTGGCAGCACGCACTGGCGCGGCGGGCATCAGCCTGTTTCTGCTGCCGGCCGATGCCCCGGGCCTGAGCGTTATCCCGTTGCCGCTGATTGACTCGCGCAACCATGCGCGCTTGCAGCTGGATCAGGTACAGGTCGGGGCTGATGCCTTGCTGGGTGCCGCCGGGTCTGCCATGCCGGCCTTGAATATCGCCCTGGATCGCGGCCGTGTATGTCTGGCTGCAGAGATGCTGGGTATGTCTGAAAAACTCTTCGAAATGACCCTCGATTATCTCAAGACCCGCGTGCAGTTTGATGTGGCGATTGGCACCTTCCAGTCCCTGCAACATCGCGCGGCGCAGTTGTATGTGGATCTGGCGCTGGCGCGCAGCGCCGTGATGGCCGGTCTGGCGGCGCTGGACGACAGCAGCCTGAGCGAGGTCGAGCGTCAGCGCCTGGCCAGTCTGGCCAAGTGGAAGGCCGGGCAGACGGCGATCAAGGTGGTCAACGAGGCGGTGCAGATGCACGGCGGCATCGGCGTCACCGACGAGCTGGATGTGGGCCTGTTTCTCAAGCGTATCCGGGTGGCCCAGGCCTGCCTGGGGGATGCCGATTATCACTGCGAGCGCTATGGAGCCCTGGAGCTGGCGCACGCTTGAGCCTGTAGCGGGCTGTTCGAGTCAGGAGAATAACAAGATGAAACTTGAGCAATGGCAGAGCGCCTGGCAGCAACTGATTGGTGCCGGCTCGCCTTTTGAAGTACAGACACCCGCTGATGGCGGCCCCAAGTATTTTCGTCACACCGCTGCCAGCGTCTGGGCCGCGATTGATAGCGGGCGCATCCACGGTGATCGTGAATTTCTGGTATGGGAGCAGCAGCGCCTGACATTCAGCCAGTTTTTCGATCAGGTGGACCGGCTGGCCGGGCAGTTGGTCGAGCGTTTTGGCATTCGCAAGGGCGATCGTGTGGCGATTGCCATGCGCAATCAGCCCGCCTGGCTGGTGGCGTTTGCGGCGATTCAGCGTTGCGCCGGGGTCTGTGTCCCGCTCAACAGCTGGGGCCTGCGCGACGAGTTGTTTCACGGCCTGCAGGACAGCGGGGCGAGCTTGTTGCTGAGTGACGAGCCACGCTTGCAGCTGTTGGCCAATGACCTGCGCGAGCAAGGGCTGGCGACCATTGTGGTGGGGCTGCGCGCAGGGGCGCCGCTGGAAGAGCACTGCCAGCGCCTGGAAGATCTGCTGGCGGCACCGGCGATCAACGTGCCGGCGCAGGCAGTCAGTGCCAGTGATCCGGCAATGATCCTCTACACCTCGGGCACCACCAGCCTGGCCAAGGGCGTGCTGTCGACCCACGGTGCGGTTTGTCAGGCGCTGGTGGCGCTGGAGTTCCAGGGTGCTTTTTGTGCGGTCAGCTCGCCGGAGCGCATCAGTGTGGTGATTAATAGCGGCTATGCCCCCGCCACCCTGATGGCGGTGCCGCTGTTCCATGTCAGTGGCCTGCATGCCCAGTTTCTGCTGGCCTTGCGCAGCGGGCGGCGCTTGCTGCTGATGTACAAGTGGGATGTGGAGAAAGCCCTCGACCTGATTCGTGACGAACAGTGCACCCAGTTCAACGGCGCACCGGTGATGATGCAGCAACTGCTGGCCTCGCCACGCTTTGGCAGCTCCGACACCGCGAGCCTGTTCGGTCTGGGCCTGGGCGGTGCGGCACCGTCCAGCAGCCTACTGGACAACCTGACCCGGCGCAAGCCCGAGGCAATCGGTGGCAGTGGCTATGGCCTGACCGAAAGCAACGGCATCTGTGCGGCCCATGGCGGTGACCAGTTTGCCTATAAACCGGCATCGGCGGGCTGGCCCTTGCCGATTGTCGATGTGCGTATCGGCGACAGCCCGGACCGCCCCGTACCCGCCGGGGTCAGCGGGCTGATCTGGGTGCGTTCGCCAACCCTGATGAGCGAGTACTGGAACCTGCCCGAAGCCAGCGCCCGGACCCTGTGCGATGGCTGGCTGGACACCGGCGATATCGGCCTGCTGGATGACGAAGGTTTCCTCTACATCACGGACCGGGCCAAGGACCTGATCAATCGTGGCGGCGAGAAAATCGCCGCCGCCGAGGTTGAGTCCTGCGCCTGTGAAATGCCCGGTGTGATTGAAGCGGCAGCCTTTGCCGTCCCCGATGCTGTGCTGGGTGAAGTGGTGTTTCTGGTGGTGCGTGGCGAGCCGGGTGCAATCCCCGGCAGCGAAGCGGTGCGCAGTTTTATCGCGCAGCGCCTGGCCAGCTACAAGGTGCCGGCGCAGATCCATGTGCAGCACACACCCTTTGCCCGCAATGCCTCGGGCAAGACGCTGAAAAGCGTGCTCAAGGAAACACTGGTTACGGCCTGAGTAGTCTCTGTGGACGATGTGCTCGCCGCTGATTGGCGAAGAATGGATGCACACCCCCAGCAAGCCTTATTCGCGTAGGAGGCAATACATGAAAATAACAAGAACAGGCGTAATGCTCGCAGCCGCCATGGCCGTCAATGTGGTCGCCATCGGCACGGCATCTGCTCAGGTATCGCCCGCAGAAGCGGCCAGACTGGGCAAGGAGCTGACCTGTGTAGGGGCAGAGCAGGCGGGTAATGCCGCGGGCACCATCCCGCCGTATACCGGCAAGTACCTGGGCGAAGTGCCGGGCTGGAACCATGTGAAGTTTTCCGGTGACCAGCCGGTTGATCCCTATGCGGCGGAGAAGCCGATCCTGGTGATTACCGCACAGAACATGGGCCAGTACGAAGACAAGCTGACCGAAGGCCAGAAGGCCCTGCTCAAGCGTTACCCGACCACCTACAAGATGAACATCTACACCGGTCACCGTGACTACCGCTACCCGGATTACGTGTGCCAGCGGGTCATGAACAATGCCTTGAACGCCAAGCTGGTGAATGACGGCATGGGCTTCGAAGGGCTGGGCCAGGTACCGTTCCCGATTCCGAAAAACGGCATGGAGGCCCTGTGGAACCATCAGCTCCCGGCCCGTGCCTGGACCGAAGAAAAAACCAGCGACCTGGCCTCCGTGCTGCCCAACGGCAGCATTGGCTGGGGGCGTGCCTATGCCCGCAACCTGGCCATGGCCAACTCGCCTACGGTCGAGCCCAAGACCGAAAACAAACTCCAGGCCATGAGCAACAACATGACCCTCAAGCCGACCCGTGACAACGGCACGCTGAGCATCTCCCACGAACCCTACAACTTCGCCACCGACCCGCGCCAGGCCTGGAGCTACAGCCCCTCGACCCGCCGTGTAAGGCTGTTGCCGGGTTACGGCTACGATCAGCCGATGATCGGCACCAACGGCACCATGACCGTGGACGAAGACCGTTTGTATAACGGCTCGCCGGAGCGCTACAACTGGAAGCTGCTGGGCAAGCGTGAAATCTACATCCCGGCCAACGCCTACAAGCCCAACGCAGGTACGGTGAAATACGCCGACATGCTGACGCCCAATCATCCCAACCCGGACTTGATGCGTTATGAGCTGCGCCGGGTGTGGGTGGTTGAAGCCGACCTCAAGGAAGGCTACCGCCACGTGTACGGCAAGCGTGTACTGTTCCTCGACGAAGACACCTGGAATTCGGTGCTGGCGGACAACTACGACGCTCGTGGCCAGCTGTGGAAGCACGCCATGATCAACTACTACTACCACCCGGACATGAGCGGCTGGCAGGCCGGTTCACAGTTCTTCATGGACTTGAACTCGGGGCAGTACACCGGCTACGGCATGACCAACGAAGCCAAGAAAGGCCCGATCCTCAACGAAGGCAAGTTCACCCAGGACCAGTACACCGCCGATGCGGCGCGGGCGATGGGACGCTAAGCAGCAGGTTTTGAGCGACAAGCTGCCAGCAACAGCCCCGTCGGTGTAACGCCTGCGGGGCTTTTGCGTTGTCTCAGGTCAGAGAGGCAAACGTCATACCGGTGGCATGCACCACCTGACGCATGGTGCGCAGTGTCGGGTTGCCTTTGGGCGAAAGGGCGCGGTACAGGCTTTCGCGGGAGAGCCCGGCCTTTTCGGCTATTTGTGCCATGCCGCCCCGTGCTTCGACAACATGGCGCAACGCGGTCAGAAAGCTGGCCTGGCCACCTTCTTCATCAAGTTCTTCAATGGCGATACGCAGGTATTCAATGGCAAATTCGGGATCCTGGCGGATCATCTCGATAACGGATTCGTCGTGATTCTTGGTTTTGTTCATGGCTTCCTCTTCTGATACTCGTTCCAGCAGCGCAC
>Ga0256410_1000123_pt1 | contig 107035 bp, 87 predicted proteins | sample PhyWR1_FD_185983 | JGI IMG/M metagenome (GOLD analysis project Ga0256410, IMG submission 185983) | Leaf surface microbial communities from wheat plants in UC Gill Tract Community Farm, Albany, California, United States - DLSL W.R1 | ecosystem: Host-associated > Plants > Phyllosphere >... | reverse complement strand
TTGTCGCCCTTTGCCGGCGGTTGAACTGGAGGTCTTGTTGCGCGAGCCACGCAGTTTTATCTGACATATAGGTCTGTAGCCGCTGAGGAGCGGAGCGAGGCTGCGATCAGCGTGATGCGGCACTCCGACTAAGCCGTCGTAAACTCAGATAACCGGTTTTAACTGACACGCCGCAGTGCCTGATTTCACGACGGCGCCGCCACCGATCGCAGCCTCGCTCCGCTCCTCAGCGGCTACAGGTTGCGGATGGTTGCGGATGGTTGTGAATTTCAATTGCGGTTTTCAACGACCCTGCACTAACCCGCTACCCCACGCTACCCCCGCCGATTCCTTTAACTGTTGCCTTGAGCCAACAGTGAAGGATGCCCACGTGAATACAGCCGCTTTACCTTTCCCCCCCATTATCGACGCCCGGTTGGTCCAGGAGGTCGTGGCCAGTCAGTTTGCCTGGCGCCCCAATCTGCGGGTTGTGGTGCGCCAGTTATTGCTCGAGCAACTGAATGCGGCGTTTGCGCCCCAGGCCTTCGATATCTTTCACACCTGGCTGGTGCAAACGGTGGCCCCGGACGGTACTGCCCTTGAGCAGCCCGGCTATCGGTTGCTGAGTAATGTGCTGCTGGAGCATATCGCCAGCCAGCAACCGCTGAACTACGACTACTATTCGGACGACGAGTGTTTTATTGGCGTGAGAACCGCCCATTCTCAACTGAGCCAGATCCAGCCCATAAGCCGGGTCGTGCCACTGATGCGCACTGTGGTGCAGGGCTGGCGTGTGGCGCTGCAAAAAGCGCTGCTGGGGTACTGGAATCAACCCGCCGAGGCCGGGCCGAGTCGTCTGATCTGGTTGTCGCGGATCATCCAGGAGCAGTTGCTGGCCACTGCCGAGACCAAGGTTAACCTGAGTGCCCGGCAGCGCGGGGTACTGCGCGCGGTGTTCCGTTACCCCGACCGCCTCGATCGGCACGCTTTGCCTGGCCTTGACAGCACGACCCGGGCCTACAGTGTGGCCGCGAAGATTGTGGCCGGGGGCAAGTCCTGGGAGGTGCTGACCCCTGATGTGCTGATTGTGCATCCGCTGAGTGGGGAAAATGGCGTTTTCCACTGCAAGGTGGACGGCAGCATTCAGGCTTATGGGTCCATCAGCCGCTTTACCCAAAGCTGGGGCAGCGATATGGCCGCGCGCTTTGAACTGGACTCTGTCACCCGCGTACTTTATGAGCCTGAAGGCAACCTGGTGCAGGCTCAGGCCCTGTGCCTGCTTGAGCGTCATCTGGATGCAATCATGGCGCCCGAGCCGCCGATGAGTGCAGAGGCCCTGGAGATTCAGGTGTTGGACATTACCGATACCGCGGCCGTGTTCAGCGCCACAGAACAGCTCGATCCGCGGGATTTGTCCAGCCTCCACGCCGGACTGCCCGAGTGGCTGCGGCAGGCATCTATAGCGGATCGTTTCGCTTATCGCAGCCATCTGACGGCCCTGGCCAGTACCAATCAGCAGACCAATGGCCGTCGTTTTAACGACGATATTCCCAACCTGCACGATTTTACGGCCAATGCCCTGCGTCGGCAGATGGACCGGGACCAGCCACAGGCACCGGGCTATAACCCTGACGAGCTGCTGCTGACATTTATCAACCCGGTGGGGCCGGGAGGTGAGGGCACTGCCGGCACCCTCAACCCTTACACCCTGACCCTGACCGAACTGGCCGTGCAAAACCTCAGGGGCGCAATGAGCCGGCCCCAGCGCATCACCCATGCCAGGGGCCAGTTGATCCAGGACTGGTGGATGACCCCGGACTACGTGCGGCGGCTGATCCAGTCGGTCGATATTGGCCAGACCTACCCGCAATGGATCAGGCGCTGCCTGCTGGATAACCCCGAGCATGCCCGGGAGCGGGAACGCTTGTTTATCGATGAGCTGCGGGTGCACTTACCCTTGCTGGCCCTGGAATGCAAAATCCGCAAGCGCGGCAACTTGACCGAGCGCGGTTATCTCTGCGTTAAGGGCTTGATGATGCTTGACCCTGCGTTGCGCACGATGCCGGGGCAGGTGGTGGTGATCCGGCCGCTGGCTTTTTTGACGGCGCCCACGGCGCGGCCGGATGTGGTGCGCAATATGTTTGTGATCGGCCCGCAACAGGTATCGGCGGGGCCCCATGTGCTCTATCGGCCTTTGTATGAAGACGCGCTGGTGGAGTATCCGTCCTGGGCCGCACTCGGGGCCGCCATTGTGGCGTCGGGCCCGCTGCAGCAGAGCGTGCTTGACTGGCTGCCCGGCGGTGCCCGGCGTATTTATGAGAACGGTGGCTTTCAACGGGTCCACCAGGCGCCGTCATGGGTGTTTGATGAATTTCCCGTGCCCCCTTCATCCCGTCCGGCCCTGATAAGCGACTTAGCCCTCAAGGACGACTTTGGGCATAGCTTGTATACCGAGATGGCCCTGGCCCTGAGCGAGCTGGCCGACCGGCAAACCGTCTCCAACAGCAAACGGCGCTGGGCATCACTGATCCAGGGGGGATGGCTGTTGTTCAATACCCTGGTGCCCATGCTCAAATTGCCGTGGGCGCTGCATGCGCTTAACGGGGTGGTGATGACCGTGCTGGCGTTGCAAAGTGATCTGCAAAGCCTGCGCAACCCGGACTCGACCTCCAGGGCGCCGGCGCTGATTGATCTGCTGTTCAATATCGGGCTGGCCCTGTTGTATCTGCGGCCTGAGCAGGTGCAGCTGACGGGCAGAGTGGCCCGCCCCGATAACGTGCTGCTGCCCGCCGAGTTTACGCAACGACGCATTGCCCCTGACACCGAGCCGGTGAATGCTGGCGAAATCAGGGAGGGGGTGACTTTCCTGCCGACGGTGCCCGTGGGCAATTATAAAACCCAACTGGATTTTGCCTGGTTCAGTGACCGTTGGGTGCATTTCAAACCTTCGCACCTGGAGTGGCTTGACCGAAATCGCGGTCAATGGTCCGACACGCAAAATAGCTATGTAAGGGAGGGGGTCTATAAGGGCCTGTACGCACTGGACGGCAAATGGCATGCCCTTGTTGAGGACTTTCCCTATCAAGTCGGGATCGATTCTGATGGGGTGTTTCTGGTCAATCCCCGTGATCCCTCGGATAAAGGCCCGCGCATCACCGGTGATGACGCAGGGGTCTGGCGATTCTCCCGGATGGCGGGGCTGCGCGGAGGAGGCGATGTGCCCGAGCCTTTGCCCAGAGGAGGGGCCCGTATCAAGCGCATCAATGAGTTGCGCACAAAAATGGCCCAGTACAACGAGCGAGTACCGGCCCTGCAAGCCGAAATGGACGAAGCTACCCGGGCCTATGAGCAACTCGATGCCCAGGGTGCCCCGCCGGCAGCGTGCATCCAGGCGCTGGAGCGCTGCATCAGGGTGATTGAGCAACAGCAACCGCAGTATGTTGCCGTACTGGATCAGCTGCTGCAAAAACATGCACTGCTGGCGGAAGACAATGACCATGTCATCCTGTCGCAGAGTTACAAGAACATGATCCTTCTGACGGCGCATCTGTTTGATTCAAGGGTGACTATCTGCCGCTCTTTGCAAGAGATGCACCCGGAGGTGTTCCGGGACGAGACGCAGGTGGTGGATGCCGCGCTGTTCAAAACGGTGGGGTATCGGGCGGATTGCCTGAAGATTTTCCAGCAGCTGGAGGGCGCCGTTAAAGACTTCCAGGCCATGCAGGCTTATCTGGAGAAGCTGCGCGGGGTGCCCAAGTCCGGTTTCAGGGAGGCGCTGGACGCGCGAAGACGTCATATCCGCTATGAGGTTGAGATTGAGGGGCAGACCGTAACCCGTTACCGCTCCGATGTGCTGTGCAGGTCCCATCAGCTGGTGGTGCTGCGCGATCTTGTACCGCTGGAGCCGGCGGGCGAAGACCGGCGCGCAGTGGATGAGATTGTCGGGCCGCTGTATTTCAAGGCTAAAAACCAGTCCGAACTTGAGGACGAAACCTTGTTCAGCCACAGCGAACGCCTTGAAATCCTCAATGATGCGCGCGAGCACTATGCCGCTGCTGAAGAGGCGTTGAGCCTTTTCCTGGCGCGACCCGGTATACAACTGGATCAACGCCATGTGGATAATGTCAAAACAGTTATCAAGGCGCTGGACTCCAGGGCCGAGGACATGCAGCTGGAGCAGGCCAGGGCCCTGCAAGAATGGCTCCCGGCGCAACCGGGGCCTTCTCGTGTGCCTCAGGCCAGGCGCAAAATTGTTCGCACGCGCAACAAGGGGCTGCTGATCGGCACCGTCAGGGCCAGCCAAGCCCAGGGCGAGCCCGAGATTGTCGATATCGGTGAACGGCCTGCGGCTCAGCCACCGGGCGGGATATCGACGAATGTTCTGACCGCTTATAAACAGATGGCTGCGGGTCAATGGGTCGAGCTGCAGCCCCCTCAGGTGGCGCTGGTACGACCCTACGGGACGGTCAGGGCCCAGGCGGCCACCCTGTTAAAGCAGGTCAGTGGTGAAATCCATCGAGTAAAAAGCCGCGTCAAGCGCACACAGTTTGCGCCAGAGCTCTACGGCACTCTGGATCGTTTTGCCCATAACCTGGATCGGCTGGTGGTTGAAATCAAGGCCTTGCATCCTGACCTGTCGCCAGTGGGCGCACCCGTGCCCGGCACGCCCGAGGCATTGATTGCCCGTCTTGAAAGCGCAGCAACCCTGTTACGCAGCGAGGGGCTGAAGATCTTGCGGTCATTGCCGCCGAGCTCGCGCAATGTGGGTTTTTTGCTGGATCTGGGGGAGGTGCAGCTGGTGAAAATCAATCAGCGCATCGCCATGACCGGTGAGCGGCAGGACTTCGTGCAGGAGTATGAAGTGCAGGATCGTGCCGGCCAGGTGCTCTGGTACGCGCATGTGCACTATGCCCAGGCGATTGGCGGTGACAACCACCCCAGAGCGGCCCACTTCAAGCTGCCCGAGCAGCGCATGGACAGCAAAAAAAGCCTGGAGGCCAAGGCCGGGCCCGGTCAGAAAGTGCCCGAGGTGTATTACGGAAAAATCACCGAGGAGTTGTTCAAAGAGCACTTTTTGCCCAAACAGCCCTGATAACGCATCGGGTACGTGGGTTCCAGGCGCAATTGACCTATCATTACGCCTTTCCAACAGGTGATTGATCAATGAGCGATTCAAACCAGACCTTGCGCACAGCCCTTGAAACCAGCGATATGCTGGTGATTGACGGGCTGCATGCCTGGGATTTTTCTCTGGACGATGTGCAGTTGCTCATCAAGTGCATGGACGGGCGCGCGGAAAAACGCTGGCACTTCACCGCGGCGCAGATCGACGCGGCGGTATTTGACCAGGGTTTGCAAAGCTGGACCCTCACCGGTGACTCGGGCGAGCATCGCCTGGTTTGCCTCAGCGCCCTGAGCGCAAACAACGACGACGATGAAGCCGAGGTCGCAGATGAAGTTTAAAACCCTGCCCATGCTGATGGCGCTGAGCGTGGGGGCGATGTCGGCCCAGGCCGAAACTCGCGATGAAGTCGAGCTGTTGGTGGGTTCCTATACCCAGGGCAAAAGCCAGGGCATCTACCGCCTGCAGTTTGACAGTGCCAAGGGGCGTATCACCCCTGAGCCGCTGCAAGTGTTCAAGGCTGCCAACCCGTCGTGGCTGACCCTGTCCAAAGACCAGACCCGGCTGTTTGTGGTCAATGAAAACGGCCAGGGCCAGGCCGATGTTGTCGGGCGCGCCAGTAGCGTGGCGATTGACCCGAAAACCAACGCGCTGACCCTGATCAACCAGGTCAAGACCCTGGGTGAAGAGCCGACCCACTCCAGCCTGAGCGCAGACGAGCGTTATCTGTTTGTCGCCAACTACGGCGTTCATGCTGACCCTGGGGGCAGCCTGGCGGTGTTGCCGATCAATGCCGAAGGTCAGTTGCAGCCCGTGACGCAGATGAGCAGCCACCCGGCCAGCCTGGTTAACCCTGAGCGGCAGATGTCGGCCCATGTGCATTCAGTGGTGTCATCGCCTGACGGCAAGTTTGTCTACGCCAGTGATTTGGGCGCGGACAAGGTGTTTGTCTACCGCTACGACCCGGCCGCCAACCCGGAGCATCCGCTGGTGGTGGCCGACCCGGCATTTGTTGAATTGCCGGCAGGCAGCGGGCCACGTCATCTGTTGTTTTCCAGGGATGGCAAGCACGCTTACCTGACCACTGAAATGAGCGCTCAGGTGTTTGTGTTCGACTATGACAATGGTCGCCTCAAGCAGCGCCAGGCGCTGGAGCTGGCCAAGGGCAAGCCGGCGCAGAACCGTGCGGCCGGTGCCTTGCATGCGTCACCGGACGGCAAGTTCCTGTACGTCAGCAACCGTGGCAAGGCCAATGAAATCCTGGTGTTTGCGATCAATCCGGAGAATGGCGAGCTCACAGAGATCCAGCGCCGCTCGGTGGATGGCGATCACCCGCGGGAGTTTGCCCTGAGCCCCAACGGCAAGTTTTTGCTGATAGCCAACCAGATGAGCAATGCCATTGTGGTGCTGGAGCGCGACCCTGCGACCGGCAAGCTGGGCAAGACCGTACAAACCCTGGCGATGGATGCGCCGTCTGATGTGAAGTTTATCAACCGCCCGTAATCATGGGCGTGCAGCCTTGTATCAATCGCACTGATAGACGCTAGTGCTGCAATGAATTTCTGCACCAGGGCCCTTGGCGTTAAGTTGGTTTCACGGCCTGAAAAGGCAAGCAAGCCAACTGAATCGTCGAGGGTGCCATGAACTTCAATCTTTTCTCCGTTATTGCGGCTTCCGCCATCTCCGCCACCGTGGCCCTGCCTGCCAGTGCAGCGACGGTGCTCAGCGACAAAAAATCCACGGCTTACACCCAGAAATACCTGCAACAAAGCGCCAATTTCTATGCGGCCCTGGATCATAAAACCCGGGGTTGAGTGATCGCAAAAGGTTTGTAGCCGCTGCCGAGGCACGAGGCTGCGATCGAGGGCGAAGCCGTCGTAGATTCTGTCAATGGGTTGTTTCAGAAACAACCCAGTAACTGGATTGACGAGGACTGCGTCCTCGATCGCAGCCTCGTGCCTCGGCAGCGGCTACAGGTTATGGGCCAGGCTGCTTAAGCCTTATGGGAGTGGGTTGGGGTGAGGGGCTTTTGGCCATCACCGAAGCAAACAACTCCGACGCCAAAAACCGCTCCAGCCAGGCATTCAAGTGCGGCAAGGGCGCTTGCGCAAACCATTCCCGATCGACATGGGCAAACTGCCGCACAAAGGGCGCCAGGGCCACATCGGCCAGACTCAGCGCTTCGCCAGCGAGGAAGGGATGGCGTTCAAGCCGCTGCTCAAGCCCTTGCAAATACTCGACACCCCGGGCCCGGTAATGCTCCATCGGATGCTCCGGATAGCGAATGGCGTATTTGTAGCGATCCAGCAGCACCTTGAAGACGCTGTCATTCGCTTCGATCAGCCCCATGTGATCCGCTTGCAACCAGTTGTCCGGGTCATGCTGGCCCAGCGCCCAGTGCATGATCTCCAGGCTTTGCTCGATCACCCGGCCATCGGCACAGACTAGCACCGGCACCGTGCCCTTGGGCGAGGCCGCGAGCATTTCGGCCGGCTTGGCCTTGAGGCTGACTTCGACAATCGACAACGGCACACCGCTGTAGCCCAGGGCCATGCGCGCACGCATGGCATAGGGGCAGCGACGGAACGAATACAGTATGTGGCGGCTCATTTCACCTCCACGGTGCTCAGGCCATTACCCTGGCGGCGCACCTCAATCTGTACCGGAATACGTTCATGCATTTCCTGCACATGGGATATCACCCCCACCTTGCGCCCCTGGGCCTGCAGGCCGTCCAGGGCGTCCATGGCCAGTTGCAGCGATTCAGGGTCGAGGCTGCCAAAGCCTTCGTCGATAAACAACGATTCGATTTTCAGGGTGCTGGAGGCCATCGACGCCAGACCCAGGGCCAGGGCCAGTGATACCAGAAAGGTTTCACCCCCCGACAGTGAATGCACCGAGCGCAATTCATCGCCCATCTCGGTGTCCATCACCAGCAGGCCCAGCATGCTGCCGCCACGTTTGAGGCGGTAGCGGCGTACCAACTGGCGCAGCTGTGCGTTGGCATGGTGCACCAGCAGGTCGAGGTTGTAGGCCTGGGCGATTTTACGGAATTTATCGCCGCTGCCCGAACCAATCAGTTCACTGAGCCGCGCCCAGCGTTGCCATTGGTCATAGGCCTGGGCGATGCGTTGCGCCAGTGCCTGGTTGGCCTGCTGGCGCCGTTGGTCTTCGCTTTGGCGGGCGCGCAGTTCGGCACATTGCTGTTCACTGGCGTTCAACTGCGCGTGCAGTTCCACAAGGGCGTTGTTGAGCGCTTCGGCGTCAAGGTTGCCGTTGGCTTGCGCCTGATGCTGGGCCAGGCGCTGCTCGCGCTCTTGCAGCAAAACGCGGGTTTGCTCGACGGCTTTTTCGCTGTGTTGCAGTTGCTGGCGCAGTTCGCGCACCTGACTGTCGTCGTAGGCCAGCAATTGCTGCAGGCGACTATCGTCGAGCTCTGGGTGTTGGGCGCGCCATTGCCCCAGCAGGGTGCCGAGTTGGGCATGTTCCTGTTGCAGGGCTTGCTGGCGCGCTTGCCCGGCCTTGAGCTCGGCCGCCAGTTGCAGCAACTGGTTGGCGGTGGCTTGCAGGGCCTGCTCGGCCTGGGTCTGGGCAGTGCGGGCCTGCTCAAGCGCTTGCTCCAGCGCCTGTTGCCATTGACCGGCGCTGGGGTGGTCGCCGAGCAATGCCTTGAGGCTGTGCTGGCTGGCCTGTTGCTGGACGCCCAGGTCATTGACGCTGCGTTGCAGATCGTCCAGTGCCTTGCGGCGATTGGCCTGCAGGTAGTGTTCGCGTTCAATGCTGCTGGCGCGTTCCGCTTGCTCGGCCTGTTCGTCGCGCTGTTGATCGATTTGAGCCAGCCGATCAGCCACTTGCCGGTCCAGGGTCATAAAGCCGGTGGACGGATTTTCGCGCAACGCATCCAGGCTGGCCGGACTCAGCAGGTTGGCAAATTCGTTCAGCTCTTCTTCAAGGCGCTGGCTGTCGGCATTCAGATGCAATTGCTGCTCGGCCAGTTGCTGTGTGGCGAGCTGGCTGGCCTGGGTGCAGCGCTGCACTTGTTGCTGTAAATGCGCCGCCTCTTTTTGCAACGCCAGCAGTACGTTCTGGCGTTGTTCGTCCTGGGTAATGCTGTGTTGCAGTTGATCGAGGCGCAGGCTCAGCCAGTGCCCGCGCTTGCCCGGCTCCTGGGCCAGCCACTGCTCATGGAGCGGGTGGGCCTCAAGGCTCGGCGCGAGCGCCTGCTGTTCCTCAATGATCTGCTGGTGCTGCAAACGCAGCTCCTGGATCTGCGCTTTCAGTGCGCTGAATTGATCGCGCAATTGATCCAGTGTCTGCTTGAGGTCATCGACCGCTTTGCGGGCGTTGCGCTCTTCCAGCTCATCTTGGCGCGACAGGCTTTGCAGCAAGGTTTCGGGCTGGTGATACGGGTGCTCGTGGCTGCCGCATACGGGGCAGGGCTGATCATCCTGCAGTTGTTCGCGCAACTCTTCGACACTGGCACTGCGCGCAAGGCGCTGGCGTTCCAGCAGTTTGCGGGTCACGTCCAGTGCCTGCTCGGCGGCCGCGAAACGGGCTTTGGTCTGGTTGCCTTGCTCGATCAGGGTTTCGCGTTCGGTTTGCAGTGTTTGCAGTTTGGCCTGTAGAGCCTGCAAGCGGCTATCGAGGGTCTGCTGGCTGTTGCTCAGGCGTTGCAGCTCTTCAAAGGCGCGCTGTTGCTGGCGGTTGTCCTTGAGCAGGCTGCCCAGGGTGTGGATTTGTTCGTTGACCGCATGGGGCTCGGCCGCAGCTTCCTGAAACAGGATTTCCAGGCTGTTGCGCAGTTCGTTCAGTTGCTGCGCGGCCTCTTGGGCGCGCAGCTCCAGGCCGGGCAGTTCTTCGCGGCCCTTGGTCAGGCTGTTGCTCAGCAGAACCAGTTTTTGCAGGCGCGGACGGTAGGCGTCCCAGGCAGTGGCCAGGGGCGCCAGTTCACTGCTGCTTTCCAGCTGGGTGGCAATCTGTGCCAGGCGCTCGGTGCCTTGTTGCTGACGCTCAAGCAGGGCATCAAGCGCCTGCTGTCCGGCGTTGCAGGCCTGCTCGGCCTGTTGCTGGAGGCTTTGCTGGCTGCTCAGGGTCAGGGTCAGACGGTCAAGGTTGGCCTGCTCCAGATGGGCTTGCTGCACTCGCGGCGCGGCCTCCCGTTGCTGTTCCTGCGCCAGGGAGGCCGCCTGTTTGGCGTTTTCCAGGTCGGCTTGCAGGCGGGCCTGGCGTTGGCCCAACTCAGTCTGTTGCTGCAGATGGGCGCTGATTTGCTCGGCCAGCGGGCTCAGTTGCTCAGCCAGTTCGGCCAGCCGGGCAAACTGATGGCGTTGCGGCGCCAGGTGTTCCAGCAGGTGCAAGGTCTGGCGTTGTTCGGCCTGGCTGTCCCACAGGGCTTGGGCCTGGTGCAACTGGTCGGCTGCACTCTGTCGCTGTTCTTGCAGCTGGCTCAGGGTTTTGAGCCAGCTGTGCTGCTGCTCAAGTTGCTTGAGCTGGCCTTGCTGATTCTTCAACTGCTGCTGGGCTTGCTCGAAGCGCTGATCCAGTTCGGCGCGGGCCTCGGGTTCCAGCGGGGTGACGCCGACGGCCTGATCCAGCAGGAGTTTGTGCGCCTCTCTGGCCTCTTTGGCCTTGTCGAATGCACGTTTGCCCAGGCGCGTGTAAAGGGCAGTGTCGGTGAGCTTTTCCAGCAGTTCGCTGCGTTCGTTGTCATCGGCCTTGAGAAAGGCGCTGAACTCGCTCTGGGCCAGCATCACCGCACGGGTGAACTGTTCGAAGTTCAAGCCCAGGCGCGCTTCGAGCTGGACTTTGTAATCGCCTTTCTGGCTGGCCAGCAGTTGGTCGCTGTCCAGGTCGCGCAGGCTCTGACGGCTGGCCTGCAGCTTGCCGGTGGCCTTCTCGCGGGCGCGGTTGGCCTCCCAGCGGGCGCGGTAGCGGCGCCCGTCGATGCCGACAAAGTCCACTTCGGCATAGCCTTCGCCGGTGCCGCGGCGCAGCAGGGTGCGCGGGTCGCCGGTGGCGATTTCACCGTCGGCATCCGGCACCTTGGCATCGCGGCCGGTGTTGTTCAGCCGTGGCACGGCGCCAAACAGGGCCAGGCACAGGGCGTCGAGCAGGGTGCTTTTGCCGGCGCCGGTGGGCCCGGTAATGGCGAAAAGCCCGGCGCTGGCCAAGGGCTCGGCGGTAAAGTCCAGCTCAAAGGGGCCCGCCAGGGAGGCGAGGTTTTTCAGGCGAATGGCGAGGATTTTCATGGTTGTTCACCTTCCAGCTGAACTTCTTGCAGCAGCACGGCAAAGTCCTTGAGGGTTTGTTCGTCGGCTTCGCTGCCGTAGCTTTCCTGCCAGGCGCGGCTAAACAGTTCCTGGGGGGTGAGCTGGTCGAGTTCGATCAGCCGCGTGGCGTCGTCATCGCCGTGGCGGCTGCCGCTGCCGGCATATTCGGCGGCGATGCGCACCAGGCGCACGGCCTTGCCCTGCAGTGCCGTTTCGATCAGCTGGCGCAAATCGGGCTGCGGTTCGTCGAGTGTGACCCGTACTTCCAGCCAGGGCTGGCGCTGGGTATCGGCGAGCAGGTCGATATCCGCCAGGTCCGCAAGCTGGGCGAGGATGTCAGCCAGGGGCAGCGGGCCGATCCGTTGCAGGTTGACCGCCCGGGGGACCAGCAACGGCTCAACGCTGACCAGGGTTTCGCCTTTGAGGGTGACGTCGAGAATCTGGTGCTGGTAGCCGATTTCCGAGAAGGACAGGGGGATTGGCGAGCCGCAGTAGCGGATGCGATCTTCGCTGTTGACCCGCTGCGGTTTGTGCAAATGGCCCAGGGCCACATAGCTGATATCGGGGCCGAACAGGCTGGCGGGCAGGGCTTCGGCATTGCCGATGATCAGGCTGCGCTCGGAGTCTTCGGAGACCGACCCCCCGGCCATGTGCGCGTGGCTGATGGCAATCAGCGCCTGGCCTTTCTTGCGCTTGGCATTGGCGGCCTTGATCAGCCATTCATGGACCTGGCCGATACCGCGCAGGTAGTCGTCCCCCAGGTGCGCGCCGGTGACTTCGGCGGGGCGCAAAAAGGGCAGCGCCAGGCACCAGGCTACTGTCTTGCCCTTGGCATCGGGCAAGGGGATCAGCAGGCGCTCGGCGTCGAGCTGGCCGTCGTCGAGCCACAGCACCCGGCCCAGGGCATGGGTGCGCAGGCGGCGCATCAAGGGCGCCGGCAGTTCGATGCGCGAGCCGGAGTCGTGGTTGCCGGCAATCATCACAATGGTCAGCCTGGGCTGTTGCTCGTGGGCACTGACGATAAAGTCGTAAAGCCGTTCCTGGGCTTTGACCGGCGGGTTGACGGTGTCGAAGATGTCTCCGGCTATCAGCAGTACGTCGGGTGTGTGCTCCGCCAGCCGGGCCAGTAGCCAGGACAGAAAACAGGCATGTTCGAAGTCGCGGTCCTGGCCGTGGAGGTTTTGCCCCAGGTGCCAGTCGGAGGTGTGAAACAGGCGCATAACAGAATCCGTTTTCAAAGGGGCAGGCAACCCGCTCGCTCAGGCGGTACACGGGTTGCCCTGACATTATTTGGGGTACAGCGGTGGCAGGCTGCTCGGCTCGGCGCTGTCTTGCTGCTCGCGCTCGGCGGCAGGAATGCTGCGGATGGCCTTCCACAGTTCCTCGCCTTGCCAGTGCTGGCCGGTTTCGCTGTAGAGCGCACCATTGAGGCCGTCGAGGGCGTCGGACAGCAACACAAAGCGTGCGGCCATGTCGGCCAGGGTTTCGGGTTGTTGCCGGGCCCAGGCATCCAGGGCCTGGCGGGTGGCCTGGGGGTCGTTGGCCAGACAGGCGCGCTTCAGGTCGTCCAGCAGGGTGCGCGGGCTTGGTCCGGTTTGCGCAGCGCGCAGGATTGCCGGTTGCCAGCGGGCACGCCACCACAGGCCCAGACTGGCCAGGGTGGTGAGTGCCAGAAACAGGGTGCTGAGCTGCCAGATCCAGAGTGAGGGCGCTTCGTTCTGCGCCGTTGTGGTGCCACTGACCGGTGTGTCCACAGCCAGATTGGGGTTGGCAGCTGCGAGCAGGGTACGGGCGGGCAGGTAAGTGCGCTCCAGATGATCTTCATGGGTGTTCCACCACACCACTTCGACGGCGGGCAATTCAATCTGGCCAACCCGGGTCGGGACCAGTGCTTCGCGCTCTTCGCGGCTACCGATCAGGCCGTTTTCGGTGATCTGGTTGCTCAGTTGCGCCAGGTCGGGGTAGCGCCGCAGGCCGTTGACGTCGGTGGCGGGCAGGGGCGGCAGTTGGGCGCTGGACAGGCCTTCGGCCTTGAGCGTGAGGGTTCGGGTCAGCGAGTCACCGACCAGCGCATGGTCAGGCTCGGGGTTCCAGGTTTCACTCATGCTCAGGCTGCGCGCGGGTAACCAGGGGGCATTGGCCGGCCAGATGTCGGGCTTGGGCAGCACGTTCAGCGGGATTTCGGCCGAGGTCACGTGCACCATTTTGCCGGGCTTTGGCCCCAGCGGGGCAGGGGCTGTGGCTTGCTGGCTGTCGACCTGGGTGGCGCTGAAGGTTTGCGCCGGGATGATCAGCTCGCCGCTGCGCTGCGGATAGATGCCGTAGCGGCGCTCGATCACACCGTGGCGTACGCCGTTGATCATTTTTTCATAGGTGCGCGACTCGCCCAGCTGCTCGACGATGGCGTCGTCCAGGTGCAGGGCGGTCAGGCTGCTGTCATCGTACAGCGCCACCGAATGGTAAATGCGCACGGTCAGCAGCGCCTGGGCCTGTACATAGACGCCGGGCTGGTCGAGGCTGGCTTCGATAAACACCGGGGCCAGCTGGTTTTCGCTGGCCGCGCTCTGGGTGACGGTGAGGGTGATCGGCTGGCTGTGGTAGTCACCGACTTGCAGCGCCGGGATGATCACCGTGCCGGTCTGCTTGGGTTGCAGGGTGATCATCCAGCGGGTGGTGCCCTTGTTATCGTCGCTGAGGCTGTTGAGCTGGTTGACCTGGCGGGTACCCCGTACTTCGAACAGGCCGTCCAGCGGGGTCAGGTCGGGTTTGCCGAACTGGGTGACGTCGTCGGATTCCAGGGTCAGTTCGACGGTTTCACCGGAGTTGAGCTGGTCGCGGTCAACGCTGGCGACCAGACCCAGGGCGTATGCCGGCAAGGTCCAGCAACACAGCAGAAGAAGCAAAGCGCAGAGGCGGTTCATTTGGGCGTGTCCTGATGGAGCTGCTGTTCGTACCAGAATTTGCGGCGCAACAATTCGCCGGGGTTGTCGGGGATCTGTCTGAGCCATTGTTCAAGGGCCTGGCGCTGTTCTTCTGCGGTCTGGTTGGCGGTCGGCGCGGGCGCACGGGTGGTGGGTTCGTCGCCAGGTTCGCCGTCGGCGCGCGGGGCAGCGTCGGGGTCGAGCTGCTCGTGGGGCGCCGGCTCGGTGCTGGGGTTGGTGGCCGAGCTGTTGTCTTCATTGTGCAGTGTGCTGCTGGAGGCACCCTGGGCGCTGCTGCTCAGCGGGGTTTCAGACTCGGCTGGCGCAGGCGGCTTGGGGGGCTGTTCGGTTTCGGCTTCGGCGGCGGCTGCAGCGCGCTGCTGCTCAAGCAGTTGCTCGACCAGGGCTTTGTTCTGCGCGGCGGCCTCCAGCTCGGGTTGCAGTTCCAGCGCCTGTTCCCAGGCATCGATGGCCGCTTCCAGCTCACCGTTCATGGCCAGGGCATTGCCGCGATTATAGTGTGCGCTGGCGCTGTTGACTTCGGCAAAACGTCGTGCGGCGCCAGCATAGTCGCCAGCCCGGTACAGGGCCACGCCCTGCCAGAGCGGGTCGCTGAAATGCTCCACGGCCAGCAGCGGCTTGTTTTGCTGCAACAGGCGCAGGCCCTGTTGGTCGGGGCGCAGCCACAGGTCGGTAAAGCTCATGGCCTGCGCCGGCTGCGGTTGCAGCATAAACAGCAGGGGCAGGCAGAACAGCCAGCCGCGCCGGCCTGCGCAGGCCACCAGCAGCAGAAGGGGCAGCAACAGCCAATAACCCTGGTCGGCCCAGGTATCGAGTTGCAGGGTCTGGCCGTCATTGCGCAGGTTGCGCGGGCCGTCAAGCAGGCCCAGGCCGCGCAGGTCGTTGTCATCCAGACGCGCCTGGCGATAGCGGCCGCCCACATCGAGGGCGAAGGCGCGCAGGCTCGGGCTGTCGAGGCGCGGCAAGAGAATGGCGCCCTGATCGTCCTTGAGAAACTGCCCGCTTTCATCCACCACGGGCGCGCCTTCGCGACTGCCAATGCCCAGTATCAGCAGTGGCGGTGTATGGCCGCTCAAGGCCTGGCGGATGCCGTTGCGCTCCGGTTCGCTGAGCGAAGAGGTGATCAGCAGCAGACGGCCCTGGCCCAGAGCGCTCTGATCCAGCAGTTCAAGGGCTTTGCCAATCGCCAGGTCGGCGCGATGCCCCGGCTGCGGCATGATCGACGGCTTGAGGGCTTCGAGCAGGTTACGGCTGGTGGCCATGTCATCGGACAGCGGCACCAGGGTATGGGCACTGCCCGCGTAAACGATCACGGCGGTTTGCGCGTCGTTACGGTTTTGCAGCAGGTCGTAGATCTTGCGCCGCGCCTGCTCCAGGCGGTTGGGCGAACTGTCGGTGGCGAGCATTTCGGGGGTCAGTTCGAGCATCACTACCAGCGGGTCTTCGGGTTTTTGCGAGGGCTGCTCGACGCGCTGCCAGCTGGGCCCGAGCAGGGCCAGCAGGGCCAGCAGCCAGCCGAGCCCCAGGGCGATCCACGGCAATTTGCTGCTGCGGCCGGTGCCGCCGCTGAGCAGCACCCGATGAAAAGCGGGCGGCAGGATTTTCTGCCAGCGTCCGGCGCGTTTTTCCCGGTGCCAGCGCTGCCAGAGCAACCAGCCGAGCAGCGGCAGGATCAGCAGCCATTCGGGGCGCAACCAGTGCGGCCAGAGCGTGCTCATCGGCGCCTCCGCAAACGCAGGCGCGTGAGGCGCGCCCGCCAGTCAGGATGTTGCTGCAGAAAATGCTTCTTGCTCAGCCAGCGTTGCAGCGGGTTGTTGGGCCACAGCTCGCGGATCACCAGCAGCACACTGAGCAACAGGGCCACGGCCAGCGGCCCGCTGTAGAGTGCCTGGGCCGGGCGCGCCTGGGTCGGTTGCTGGGCTACGGGTTCCAGCTGGTCGAGGGTGTCCTTGATGGCCGCCAGTTCACCGCCGTTGCGGGCGCGGAAGTAGCGGCCACCGGTGACTTTGGCGATTTCTTCGAGCGCCGGTTCATCTAGGTCGACCCCGGGGTTGATGGTGAACATGCCCTTGCTGCTGTCGTCGGGGTCGGCGCCGATGCCGATGGGGTAGATTTTGACCCCTTCTTCGGCCGCCAGGCGGGCGGCGGTCAGCGGGTCGATCTGCCCGCCATTGTTGGCGCCATCGGTAATCAGGATCAGCACCCGGCTTTGTGCCGGGCGTTGGCGCAGGCGCTTGAGGGCCAGGCCGATGGCGTCACCGATGGCGGTGTTTTTACCGGCGATGCCGATGCGTGCTTCGTCGAGCCAGGTGCGCACGGTGTGACGGTCGAAGGTCAGCGGCGCTTGCAGGTAAGCCTGGCTGCCGAACAGGATCAGACCGACGCGGTCGCCTTCACGGTTTTCCAGAAACTCGCCGAGCAGGTTTTTGACCAGGTCCAGGCGGGTTACGTCTTCACCCTGCCATTGCATGTCGGGGTAATCCATCGAGCCCGAGACATCCACCGCCACCAGTAAATCACGGCCGCTGGCAGCAATCGGCAACGGCTCGCCCAGCCATTGCGGGCGGGCAGCCGCCGTCAGCAACAGCAACCAGAGCACGATATGAGGGATTTGCTGGCGCCAGGAAGGCAGGTTGGCGCGGGCCTTGCGTCGGGTCAGTTGCTCAAGGTCACTCAAGAAACTGACCTGCAGCGCCGCCTCGCCGCTGTCGGCAGGCGGCAGCACCAGGCGCATCAACCAGGGCAGGGGCAGCAGGACGAAGATCCACGGCCAGGCAAATTCAAACATGTTTGCGAATCCAGGTTTCAACCGCTTGATTGAGCCCGGCAATGGCTTTGTCGTCGAGCTTGCACTCGGGTTTGTAGGCGCCTTCAACCAACACCATCCAGCGGGTCAAACCGGCAGCCGGGCAGCGGTTGTCGAGAAACGCCAGCCACTTGCGACCATTGAGGGTGTGGCTCTGGCTGTAGGGGTAGTGGTTGCGGCACAGGCGCTTGAGCAGGCCGTTGAGCTGTTGCAACCAGGCGCCGGCCGGTGCGCCGTCGTAGGGTTTGGGGAACCGTGCCAGCTCTTCAAGGGCGGCCAGGCGCACCGGGTCGAGGGGTTGTTCGACGCGGCTTGGCAGGCGTTTGGCCGGCAGGTAGCGGCGCAGCCACCACAGGCCCCAACCCAGCGCGGGCAGCACAATCAGCAGCAGCCACCAGCCCGGTGCCGGCGGCCAGATACCGAGTTCGGGCGGTGTGATCAAGGGTTGCAGTTGCTCAAGTTGTTTCATGAGGCTTTGCCGGGGCGTTTGGCGTTGAGGTATTCACGCAGTTGTTCGACCATTTCACTTTGGGTGCTGAGCGGCATCAACACAACCCGCAGCTTTTGCGCCAGCAGTTCCCAGCGGGCGATGCGGGCTTCGCCCTGGGCGCGGTAGGCCTGACGCAAATCATAATTGAGCGTATCCAGTTCCAGCTGCGCACCGCCCTCGGCAAAGCGCAGCAGCCCGGCCGCGGGCAGGGCGTGGTCCAGCGGGTCGGACAGGGGCAGCAGCATCAGGTCACAGTGGCGTGACAACAGGCTCAATTGCTGCTCGGCGGCGTCGGTAAGGCCGCGCTCATCGCAGATCACGATCACCAGGCTGCCGGGGCGCAGCACTTCACGGGCGCGGATCAGGGCCATGCCCAGCGCGTCGCGGTCCGATTGTACCTCGGTGTGCAGCGACTGGTTGACCCGCACCAGACGGTTAAGCAACTGCAACAGGCTCTGCTTGCTGCGCCGTGGTTTGATTTCATAGTGTTCATGGTCGCCAAATACCAGCCCGCCGACGCGATCGTTATGGCCCAGTGCAGCCCAGCCGATCAGGCTGGCGGCCTGGGCGGCGAGCACTGATTTGAACATCAGCCCCGAGCCGAAAAACAGCCGCCGGCTTTGTTCGGCGAGGATAAAGATCGGCCGCTCCCGTTCCTCATGGAACATCTTGGTGTGAGGTTCCTGGGTGCGGGCGGTGACGCGCCAGTCGATGGTGCGCACATCGTCACCGGCCTGATAGACCCGCACCTGATCGAAATCGACCCCGCGCCCGCGCAGTTTCGAGTGATGCAAACCCACCAGCGGGCTGCGCTGGCTGGGCGAGGAGAACAGCTGCACCTCGCGCACCCGGTGGCGCATCTCGATCAGTTGCGCAAGGGTGACGCGGATGCCGGGTTCGGCGGGCAGGGGGGTGTTCATCGGTCAGGCAACGGCCACGACGTCGAGGATACGCTGGACCACACGGTCCTGGTCGATTCCGGCAGCCTCGGCTTCAAAGGACAGGATGATGCGATGGCGCAGCACGTCGAACAGCACGGCCTGGATATCTTCGGGGCTGACAAAGTCGCGCCCGGCCAGCCAGGCGTGGGCCCGTGCGCAGCGGTCCAGGGCAATCGAGCCGCGGGGGCTGGCGCCGTAGGCGATCCACTCGGCCATTTCCGGGTCGAATTTGCCCGGGGTGCGGGTGGCCATCACCAGCTGCACCAGGTATTCCTCTACCGCATCAGCCATATACAGGCCAAGGATTTCCTTGCGCGCGGCGAAGATGGCTTGCTGGCTGACCCGGCGTTCGGGCTTGGTCTCGCCATTGAGCGCCTCGCCGCGGGCCTGCTGGAGGATGCGGCGTTCGACGGCGGCGTCCGGGAAGCCGATTTTAACGTGCATCAGAAAACGGTCGAGCTGGGCCTCGGGCAGCGGGTAGGTGCCTTCCTGCTCGATGGGGTTTTGCGTGGCCATCACCAGAAACAGCGGTGATAGCTCATAGGTGCTGCGCCCGACACTGACCTGGCGTTCGGCCATGGCTTCGAGCAGCGCCGATTGCACCTTGGCCGGGGCGCGGTTGATTTCATCGGCCAGCACCAGGTTGTGGAAGATCGGCCCTTGTTGAAACACGAAACTGCCGGTTTCGGGGCGATAGATCTCGGTGCCGGTGATGTCGGCAGGCAGCAGGTCGGGGGTGAACTGGATGCGATGGAACTGCGCTTCGATGCCTTCTGCCAGCTCCTTGATAGCCTTGGTCTTGGCCAGGCCGGGTGCGCCTTCGACCAACATATGGCCGTCAGCGAGCAGCGCGATCAGCAGGCGGTCGATCAACTTTTCCTGACCGAGGATCTGGGTTGAAAGAAAGGTTCGCAGCGCCAATAGCGCTTCACGATGTTCCATCGATGACTGTTCCTGAAGAGGACACCGGAGACGTAAGAATTACGCCGGGGTTGGGGGCGTTACTTTAATCCATTGGAGGCCTTGCGGACTAATGGCGGTTGGGATTTTTGTAGGAAAAATCTTAAATCTGCAGGTTGTTGAGAATGGTGCTCATCTGTACGGGGTTTGGCGGGTCAGGTGAGGGATAAATGGCGATGCACTGCACTCTTTGTTAGCGGCTACAGAAACTGCCAGCTCACTTTTTCGGGATTTTTCGTACAGGTTTGTCAATTGCTGCGTGACGGTTGCGGCCTGCTTGATCTTGTTTGTTTAACTGAAACGTTGAGTACATATCCGGCATTTGCGTCTAACTGAAATATTGGTTTCGCTTTTACAGCGAGTCACTTTGCAAAAGCGGCAAAGTAACCCAAGCGCTTTCGCCCCATCGTACGGCCTTCGCTCCGGTCCTGCTCCGTGGGCACGCCGCCACGGGCCATCCATGGCCCATCGCGGCTCTCCCGGCATCCATGCCGGTCGACCCACTCCACAGAACCTCCTCTCGGCCTCCCGGGAGGGCTGGCAGATCAAAAGCACTACGCCGAGGCGGCCGACCGGCCGGCCTGTTCGGTTCGCGTGTAGTTCCTCGGCAACGACTACAGAAACACTGCAACTGTGGGAGCGAGCCTGCTCGCGAAGGTCGTTCGCGAGCAGGCTCGCTCCCACAATAGGGCTAGACCTGCAACAGAGTATCTACAGGCTGGGGAAAAAGTGATGGCTGAAAGCCCCGCACCACGCCTCTCCCGGAGGGAGAGGGAGCTGAGCGCACGCGGCCTCAAGATCGCCGCTGATCAGTGCCGGACAAACACATCGGGAGCCTGTGCCCGTGCGGCCAATCATCAGGCGCTCTGGTGGCCGGTGCCGCCAGGGCATTGCAGGGATACAACGGGATATATTATGAGTATACGTAATTCAAATTGTTAATATGCTGATGTTAATATTTAAGCGTTAAATTTTATTGAACCGATATGTAATAAAGTTCGCCTGGTTGAAGTCAGGGTTAATGGAAATTTTCCGCACTCAATAGTAAAAAAAGCCTACACCTATTTGCGAGCTGCCTATAGTGAATATAGGAGCGTGTGATAGTTAAAAAGGGGGGAGACAGCAACGCTGACCGATCAAGACGAGCCGAGTAGTCAAGCCATGAACAAACAATCGAGTGGTAAAAGCCTTTCATTAGCTGCCTGTGTGGTTGCTGTACTCTGCGTGACCGCCATGCCGGTGCAGGCCGAAAGCGTGGATTTGACCGTGACAGGCACTATCACCCCTGCAGCCTGTAACCCCGGGTTAACGGGCGGCGGCATTATTGATTACGGTGTTATTAACCCTGGCACGCTCAGCCCCACGGCTCTTACTGTCTTGCCCATAAAAACGCTGACCTTCAGCATTGCATGCACAGCGCAGGTAAAAGTGGCCATCACGGCTATCAATGGCCGCGTCAACACTGCGGCCGGTGTGGTAACCCCAGGCACCAACAGTGATGGTCTTACCCCTGTGACGCTGTTTGGGGGGACTACTACCGGTGTTGCAGGGTTAGGCCTCGATTCGGTCAACAGTGCAAAAATTGGCGGGTACGCAGTGCGCATCGATCCTGGTTCGGTCATTGCTGATTCGAACTCTGTGCTCAGTTTGCGTAAAACGGTAGCTGACATCACCTGGATCAATGATGCGGAGTCAGGTGATCTGTATGACCCCGCTACCACGCGGATGATTTCCTGGGCCGCCGCCAGCACAGATTTCCCTGTTGGTATTACCAACCTGACTGGCACCTTGAGTGTTCAGGCCTATCTGAATAATTCGACGGAGCTCACTTTGAATCACGTCATCACTTTGGATGGTTTGACCACCCTTGAGTTGAGCTATTTATGATGAATTGATTTGGCTCGCGGAAGATGGTCTTGGTGAGTCAGGGATAGTGTCTGATGAACTCAAGCTGAATATCGCAACGGCGGCGTTATGATCAAACCTCTTCATTCACTGGTATTAGTCCCGGGCATGCTGATGCTTGTTGGCATGCCCGTACTGGCGGAAACGGTCAGTGTCAGCATCATTAGTGCGCTGGCGCCTACCGCCTGTATACCGACCCTTACTGGAGGGGGGGTAGTCAGTTACGGCACCATACTAAGCAGCCAGTTGAGTGCAACTGCATTTACCGTCTTGCCCATCAAAGAAATAGGTTTGACGATAATCTGCGATGCACCTGCCCAAGTGGCCGTCAGGGCTCTAACTGGACGGAAGCTGTCTTTGGCTGGCGCTAGTGAGAGCCCCTTGGGGGTTGGATTGAACCCCGTACCCATTTTCGACTTTTCCAGTGGTTTTCCTGTTGTCGGGCTGGGTCTCGACGGTACGACCAAGATTGGCGGATATGGAGTAACAACCTTGGGTGGCAGTTTTACCACTAATAACGGTTCCGTTGAGATTATCGGTCAGCGCTCGGCGACATTTCCACCTGCTACCTGGGTAAACCAGGACTCCGGTACCGCAGGTATTCTTTATACCTCGTTTAATGATCAGTATAAGTATATATCCTGGGCGAGCGCAGGGACCTTGACGCCGGTGGCCTTTCAAACGCTGAGCGGGACGCTTCAAGTTCAAGCTTATTTGAACAAGTCGACGGCATTTGATTTTAGTCATGCCATTAATCTGGATGGTTTAACCACGCTGGAGATTCTCTACCTGTGACAAGTGGCTAGTTGTCACCGTCAGGGCCGTGGTCCATTTATACAGGTGTTGTATCGTGCATTAGTTGATGCAGTTGATTTGCATACTGCCTATTAAACCTTAATGTTTGTCGGGTGAGCATTTATGAAACTATTTCAGCTGTCCATAGTGGCTGGCGCTGCGCTGTTGTCAGCATTCTCTGCCAGTGCCACCGGTATGGTGCCTGAAACATCCGTGGTGATCATCGAACAAAGTGATGGTGAGGGCGCTATTAACCTGAAAAATACCGATGATGTTCCCATGTTGCTGTTAACCAATCTGCAAAACATACCCGATGATAGCGAAGCCTTACTGGCCGTTACGCCTCCGGCAGCTCGTGTCGAGCCCGGCAAGTCACAACGTGTGCGATTTATAGTAATCACCCCGCAGCCGTTGAAAACAGAGCGTTTGAAAAGGGTTGTTTTTGAGGGCGTGCCACCGCAGGGCAACAGCAGAAACGCTGTGCGCATGACCTTGCGCCAAAATCTGCCCGTGATTATTCGCCCTGCCGGGCTGGAAAAAGATCTGGCGCCCTGGAAGCACCTGGTCTGGACGCTGAGCGGCAGCAACCTGACCGTCAACAACCCGTCTGCGTATGTGGTCCGACTGGGGCAGGGCGTAAGAACACTGCCGGGGAACGCCGATTGGGTTCTGCCAAACAGTTACATACTTCCGGGTCAGACCCTGACCCTGCTGGTCCAGCAGGGCCAGTCGGTGGGTGCTGCCCGGCAGGTAAGGATTTCCCCGGCAACAACCTGGGGTTATAGCGTTGATACTTACGATGCGGTATTGAGCAAGTAATGGGCAATGTTGACGTTATGTGTCTCTCCGGAACTTTCTCAATGGTTAATTCGATCATTGGGTTTAGTTGTTGCATTGACTGTTTTTACGACAGGCAATGCGGCTGAGAGTCAGCCGGCCGAGGGCACCCTGTTCGATGTGGAGGTGCTTAAAGCGAGGGGGGTTGATCCGCGTGTGAGTGAGCTGTTTCGAAATTCCCCGCGTTTTTTGCCGGGCGAAACCACTGTGGCTCTTACTGTTAACGGTAATGCCCGCGGCAAGGTCAAGGTGCTTTTTGATCAAGACGCAACCTTATGCGTCGACAAAAGTTTTCTGAAAGCCGCCGGCCTGTCTACACCGCCGGAGTTTTCTGATAAGGCGCCCTGTTTTGATTTGAAAACAGCATGGCCTCAGACCGAATGGCATATGGATCCGGGTGATAGTCGGGTTGATCTGGTTGTGCCTTCAGCGGCGGTGTCTGCGCCAGGGGCTCTGGATCAGAACTGGAATCACGGCGGTTTCGCCGGGATGTTCAATTATGATGCGTCGTATCTGGATTCTGCCGGTGCGGGAGCAGGCGTAAACTTTATGCAGGTGAATACCGAGGCCGGTTTCAACCTCAACGACTGGATTGTGCGTAGCCGTCAGTCTTACTCGCGTCTGGATGGTACCGGTACTCTGCGGTTTCAAGCGGCTTATGCGCAACGAACTTTTGCCGAGCGCAAAGAGGTTTTGCAGGCAGGCCAGGTCAGTTTATCCAACTCGATGTTCGGTACGGGGCAGGTGATGGGGTTCCAGGTGTTTCCCGAAGCTGCATTACAGAACAACTCGGGGGGCGCAGGGCTGGTTGAAGGTTTTGCCGATAGCCAGTCGGTTGTTGAGGTTCGTCAGTCTGGTGCGCTGGTGTATACCACCACTGTTCCGACAGGGCCTTTCAGGCTTCAAGGTTTTGCTTTGCTCAACACCCGTTCTGACTTGAATGTGACGGTAATCGGCAGTAACGGGGACAGGCGCCAATTTATCGTACCGGCTTCAGCCTTGTTGTTGAGCGGTCCTGCCGTAGCCCCTGGCTTGTCGTATGGTGTGGGGAGGCTCGATCAACAAGGCAGCAGTGAATCTCCGGTTATAGGCACTGTAGCCAATGGCTGGCTGTTGAATCCCGCTACTACCTTGAGTGCCGGATTGCTGGGCTCATCGCTCTATCGTGCTCAAGCACTCGGGCTTAACAGCCAGTTATTGAGCAGGACGGCTCTATCGGCCCAAGTGACCCTGGCCCAGGATCAAAAGCACGGTGCTAACGGGGTGTCTGGCCTTGTGTCACTGAACCATAACCTGACCGATCGTATCGGGGTGAGCCTGAATGCTTCACAGCAGACAAGCGACTATCGTGAGTTGAGCGATGCCGTGCAAAGTGACGATGCCAGCTCTCTGAGCCGTAGTCAGCGTCAAATTGGCGGAGCCATCAGCTGGTTTCAGGACACGCTCGGCAATATGTCACTGTCCGTGAGTCGCAGTATCGACTCTGAAGGCGCCAGTACCCGCTATTTGCGCGGCGGCTGGAGCAAGTCTTTTGGCAGCATCTATATGGGAGCCAGTCTGGAGTACGACACGGGTAACCAGAACAGTGGTTTTGACAGCCAGAACGGCAGTTCGGAAAAACGCTTCTATCTGACGGTGAGCATTCCGTTGGGCCAGGGTCGCAATCTAAACAGTTACTTTAATAACAGCAGTAATGGCAACCGTATCGGTACGCGGTTCAGCGACCGCACACACCGGGATTTTGGCTGGGGCCTGGCCAGCGAGCGCGATTTTGGCGGTCGGCGTACCTCTGGCACAGGCAGTCTTGATCTTGTCACGCCAGTGAGTCAGCTCAGTGGCAGTATCAGCAGTGATAACAATCACTATACAAGCTGGTCGGCGAATGCCAGTGGTGGGGGTGTTGTGCACGACAAGGGCATCACCTTTTCTCCCAATCGTATTGGTGACACCTTTGGCATTGCCAAAGTCGGGGAGGAGAGCGGTGTGCGGATGGACACGCCGGGTGGCCCTACCTGGACTGACCGCCACGGTTATGCAGTGCTGCCGAGCCTCACCGGTTACCGGCAATCGACCATTCAGGTGGATACGCGCACCCTGGCCAAAAATGTCGATATCAGCAACGCCTGGCAGGATGCAGAGGCTGCGCGCGGCTCGGTGAATTACGTGAACTTTGACGTTGTACGGACTCGCCGGGTGCTGGTTGCAGTGACGGATATCGAGAGCCAGCCGTTGCCCTACGGTGCCAGTATTTTTGATGACGTCGATCATTTTGTCACTGTGGTCGGGGAAAAAGGCAGCGTATTTATCCCGGACGTAACGGCCAGCGGTAAATTTGTTGTTCGGCAATCCGGTAGCACACTCTGCTCTTTTGCATTGGCATTGCCGCACAAAGCGGATATGAGCGGATTTTATGAGACGGCCAGTGCGGTGTGCCGTTGAATGGAGGGGGTCATGAACAGGTTTCTAGCGATAGGTATGCTGGGGGCGGTGTTGATGTGTCCGGCAGTGCTGATGGCTGCCCCCGGGCCCAATACCCAGCCCGCGTTACCGGCGGATACTCGATGCAGTCTTTCAGCAGGGGCTCCGGTGATTGATTACGGCAGCCAGTCCCGTGGGCAGCTCCAGACTGCGGGTAACAGCCAGACCCTGACGCTGGGTAAACGCACACTGATGTTGAATATTGGCTGCCCTTACTCCCTGAACATGCGCTTGGCGTTGCGCGGGGCTCAAGCGCAAAACGGTGATTTGCTCCATGGCGATCGCGGCGCGGTCAAAATTCTGGTTCTGGATGCGCAAGTCGATGGTCAGACGGTGTTGTTGACCAGAACTACGCCAGACGGATTGCTGCAGGGGGGTGCTGAGACCGGCCTGCGATTGCAGCCCGGAGATAATTTCGCTGCCACGCAAAACGGGCATCTGGTGCAGGGTAAAAGTTTCACTGCGCGGATTGAAATTGAACCCCTTTTGCCTGAAAGCGCTACCCGGGTTTCTGCCCGGAAAACCAGTGAATCCCTGTTGATCCTGGAGCTGGTGAAGTAAACCCGCAACAGGCCGTCAGGTTATTGGTGCAGTCGATAAAACCTTCGCCCGTTGTGCCACAGGGCATTGTTTGCGCCGTCTTCACCCAGGGCATCAACCAACAAGGCGATATCGTTGTCTTCAAAGGCCCGTGGTGCGCGGGTCGAGGGCAGGTCTGTGGCAAACATCAGGGCATGCGGGTTGATGTCGTGAATCTGCTGCAGCACGGGGGCTACGGCAAAATCAACCCGGCCAAAGCCGCAGGCCTTGATCCGTACACCGTGCTCCGCCAGGCGCAGCAGGCTGGGCAGGCCTTCATGGTTTAACCCCAGATGGTCGATGCTCAGCCCGGGCAGGCGCCGCAAGCGGTCCTCCAGCCCTGCCAGCTCCCGTGAGTCGATATACAGCTCCGAATGCCAGCCCACTTGCTCATGCACGCGCATGGCCAGTGATTCGAGCTGGTCAAGTTGCTCGCAACCACCGCGCTTGAGGTTAAACCGCAGGCCGCGCACGCCGTGGCCATGCAGGCTTGCCAGTTCGGCATCGGTGACACTGGCGGGCAACTGGGTCACGCCTACAAACTCCGGCCCCAGGCGTTTGAGTGCCGCGATCAGGTAGCTCTGGTCATAGCCCTGGAAGGAACCCGATACCACCGCGCCGCCGACGATACCCAGGGGTGTGACCCGGGCCAGGTAATCATCGGCACTGAAAAAATCGGGTACATAACCGTTGTTGGGGATCAGCGGGTAAGTCCTGTCGATGATATGGCAGTGGGCATCGAAGATCGGGGGCATGGTGGTGAGCTCCAGTGGAAGTGCATGACTGTGGAAGCGAGCCTGCTCGCGATGGTATCAGTGCGCTGGGCCAGACAGATCGCATCGCCTGCATCGCGAGCAGGCTCGCTCCCACAATGTGCCCTGCAAGATTCCCTTCCTCATGGAGGATTAATTCAGCTCGCTGATATAGGTGCCGGTGCCCTTGAGGATGTTCTGCAGGGTCAGTTCAACTTCAGCCAGGTCAGCGGCGGCGGTGCTGTGAAGGATTTCCAGATGGTCATCGCCCTTGAGCACATCAGTATCCCCCGCGCCGATTTCGATCAGCAGGCGGGTAGGGCTCAGGGTGACTTTTACCCCGTCCAGGGTCGATGGCTCGTCCTCAAGGGTGATTTCCAGCTCGTCTTCGTCAGGATAGCGGGTCATCAGAAACATCTCGCCCCCATTGGTGTGGCAACACAGCATCGCCATGTTGTCTTCTTCGTCGTCGCACGGGTTGGCGAGCAGGTGGTCGGTGGTCATTTGCATGGGTAATTCCTGGCGCTCTGGGCGCGGCTAGGTCGATCAGAGGCCAATTTTGCCAGCCTGAACCGATTTGTGCAGGTTTGAATGGAACAACAGGGTAAATGGTCAGTCATTTCTGCTACTGGCTATAGAAACTAAGGCGCTTTTATGAAGGTTTTTCGCTCCCCCGATGCTAGGGTTGTTCAGAGGTCGCGCTTGCTGATGCGTCCCGATGACCGAATATGTCGCCGCACCGTAAGCAGGCCGTGCAGGTCAATCGTTAAGCTGCGCGGTGATTGTTATCTCTAAAGACACAGCCTGTTCAGCCGGCAGTCGTTTTTGTAGATCACCATCCTTGCAGGTGAATGTGACCCGTGGGTCACGGCCAGCTTCACCTCCTCACGCGGGAACAACACGCGACGCTTCTCTCAATAACAAGCCCAAGCGGAGTACCACAGATGGCGTTCTTCACCGCAGCCAGCAAAGCCGACTTCCAGCATCAACTGCAAGCAGCACTGGCGCAGCACATCAGTGAACAGGCACTGCCACAAGTGGCGCTGTTCGCTGAGCAATTCTTCGGCATCATTTCTCTGGATGAACTTACACAGCGGCGCATGTCCGACCTCGCGGGCTGCACGCTGTCGGCGTGGCGCCTGCTGGAGCGCTTCGACCCGGCCCAGCCGCAAGTGCGGGTGTTCAACCCCGACTACGAACGCCACGGCTGGCAGTCCACCCACACCGCGGTTGAAGTGCTGCACCACGACCTGCCGTTTCTGGTGGACTCGGTGCGTACCGAGCTGAACCGTCGTGGTTACAGCATTCATACCCTGCAAACCACAGTGTTGAGCGTGCGTCGCGGCGCCAAAGGCGAGCTGCTGGAAATCCTGCCCAAGGGCACCACGGGGGAAGGCGTCTCGCAAGAGTCGCTGATGTACCTGGAAATCGATCGCTGCGCCCACGCCGCCGAATTGAATGTGCTGAGCAAGGAGCTGGAGCAGGTTCTGGGTGAAGTGCGGGTCGCCGTGGCTGACTTTGAGCCGATGAAGGCCAAGGTGCAGGAGCTGCTGGCCAGTGTCGACCACTGCCAGTACGCCGTCGATGCCGATGAGAAAGCCGAAGTCAAAAGCTTCCTGGAATGGCTGGTGGGTAACCACTTCACCTTCCTGGGCTACGAAGAATTTGTGGTACGTGATGAGGCGGATGGCGGGCATATTGAATATGACGCCGACTCCTTCCTCGGTCTGACCAAACTGTTGCGAGCGGGCCTGACTGCCGAAGATCTGCGTATCGAAGATTACGCCGTCAGCTACCTGCGCATGCCGACCCTGTTGTCGTTCGCCAAGGCCGCACACCCGAGCCGCGTGCATCGCCCGGCTTACCCGGACTATGTGTCGATCCGCCAGATCGATGCCGATGGCAAGGTCATCAAGGAATGCCGCTTTATGGGGCTGTACACCTCTTCGGTGTATGGCGAGAGCGTGCGGGTGATCCCGTATATCCGCCGCAAGGTGGCGGAGATCGAGCGTCGCTCGGGCTTCCAGGCCAAGGCGCACCTGGGCAAGGAATTGGCCCAGGTGGTGGAAGTGCTGCCCCGTGACGACCTGTTCCAGACCCCGGTGGATGAGCTGTTCACCACCGTGATGTCGATTGTGCAGATCCAGGAGCGCAACAAGATTCGCGTGTTCCTGCGCAAAGACCCCTATGGCCGCTTCTGCTACTGCCTGGCTTATGTGCCGCGTGATATCTACTCCACCGAAGTGCGGCAGAAAATCCAGCAGGTGCTGATGGAGCGCCTGCAGGCTTCGGATTGCGAATTCTGGACCTTCTTCTCCGAATCGGTGCTGGCCCGTGTGCAGCTGATTTTGCGGGTTGATCCAAAAAACCGCATCGATATCGACCCGTTGCTGCTGGAAAAAGAGGTCATTCAGGCTTGCCGCAGCTGGCAGGACGACTACGCCAGCCTGGTGGTCGAGAGCTTCGGTGAGGCCAACGGCACCCAGGTGCTGGCTGACTTCCCGAAAGGCTTCCCGGCAGGTTACCGCGAGCGCTTTGCTGCGCACTCGGCCGTGGTCGACATGCAGCATTTGATGAGCCTGAGCGAAAAAAACCCGCTGGTAATGAGCTTCTACCAGCCACTGGGGCAAAGCGCCGGTCAGGAACTGCATTGCAAGCTGTACCACGCCGACACGCCGCTGGCCCTGTCCGACGTGCTGCCGATTCTGGAAAACCTCGGCCTGCGTGTGCTGGGCGAGTTCCCGTACCGTTTGCGGCACGCCAACGGTCGCGAATTCTGGATCCATGATTTCGCCTTTACCGCTGGCGAAGGCTTGAACCTGGATATCCAGCAACTCAACGACACGCTGCAGGATGCGTTCGTGCATATCGTGCGCGGCGATGCCGAGAACGATGCCTTCAACCGCCTGGTACTGACTGCCGGCCTGCCATGGCGCGACGTGGCGCTGCTGCGTGCCTACGCGCGTTACCTGAAGCAGATTCGCCTGGGTTTTGACCTGGGTTATATCGCCAGCACCCTGAACAACCACACCGACATCGCCCGTGAGTTGACCCGGCTGTTCAAGACCCGCTTCTATCTGGCGCGCAAGCTGACGGCGGAAGACCTCGAAGACAAGCAACTGCGTCTGGAACAGGCGATCCTGACGGCCCTGGACGATGTTCAGGTGCTCAACGAAGACCGTATCCTGCGTCGTTACCTGGACTTGATCAAAGCCACGTTGCGCACCAACTTCTATCAGCCTGATGGCAACGGTCACAACCGTTCGTACTTCAGCTTCAAGTTCAACCCGCACTTGATTCCCGAGCTGCCAAGGCCCGTGCCGAAGTTTGAAATCTTCGTCTACTCGCCTCGGGTTGAAGGCGTGCACTTGCGCTTCGGCAACGTGGCCCGTGGCGGCTTGCGCTGGTCGGACCGTGAAGAAGACTTCCGCACCGAAGTGCTGGGCCTGGTAAAAGCCCAGCAAGTGAAAAACTCGGTCATTGTGCCGGTGGGTGCCAAGGGCGGTTTCGTGCCGCGTCGCCTGCCATTGGGCGGCGGTCGTGACGAGATCCAGGCCGAGGCGATTGCCTGCTACCGGATCTTTATTTCCGGCTTGCTGGACATCACCGACAACCTCAAGGACGGCGCGCTGGTACCGCCGTTGAACGTGGTCCGTCACGATGAGGATGACCCCTACCTGGTGGTGGCTGCCGACAAGGGCACCGCAACCTTCTCCGATATTGCCAACGGCATTGCCATTGATTACGGCTTCTGGCTGGGGGATGCGTTTGCCTCGGGCGGCTCGGCCGGTTATGACCATAAAAAGATGGGCATTACCGCCAAGGGTGCCTGGGTTGGCGTGCAGCGCCACTTCAAGGAACGCGGGATCAACGTCCAGCAGGACAGCATCAGTGTGGTCGGCATCGGTGATATGGCCGGTGATGTGTTCGGCAACGGCCTGTTGATGTCCGACAAGCTGCAGCTGGTCGCGGCGTTCAACCACCTGCATATCTTTATTGACCCGAATCCGGAGCCTGCCAATAGCTTCGCCGAGCGTCAGCGCCTGTTTGACCTGCCGCGTTCGGCCTGGTCGGACTACGACACCGGCATCATGTCGGCGGGCGGCGGGATCTTCTCGCGCAGCGCGAAAAGCATCGCCATCTCCCCGCAGATGAAAGAACGCTTCGCGATCAACGCTGACAGGCTGACCCCCACCGAACTGCTCAATGCCTTGCTCAAGGCACCGGTGGACTTGCTGTGGAACGGCGGTATCGGTACCTATGTCAAGGCCAGCAGCGAAAGCCACGCCGATGTCGGCGACAAGGCCAACGATGCATTGCGCGTCAACGGCAATGAGCTGCGCTGCAAGGTGGTGGGCGAGGGCGGCAACCTGGGCATGACCCAGCTGGGCCGTGTCGAGTTCAACCTCAATGGCGGCGGCTCCAACACCGACTTTATCGATAATGCCGGCGGCGTGGACTGCTCTGACCACGAAGTGAATATCAAGATCCTGCTCAATGAAGTGGTGCAGGCCGGTGATATGACCGAGAAGCAGCGCAACCAGTTGCTGGGCAGCATGACCGACGAAGTGGGCGGTCTGGTGCTGGGCAACAACTACAAGCAGACCCAGGCCATTTCCCTGGCGGCACGCAAGGCGTATGAGCGGATTGCCGAATACAAGCGCCTGATGAACGATCTGGAAGCCCGTGGCAAGCTGGACCGTGCCATCGAGTTCCTGCCGTCCGAAGAGCAGCTCAACGAGCGCGTGGCGGCAGGTCACGGCCTGACCCGTGCCGAGCTGTCGGTGTTGATCTCGTACAGCAAGATCGATCTCAAGGAAGCCCTGCTCAACTCCCGGGTACCGGATGACGACTACCTGACCCGGGACATGGAAACTGCGTTCCCGCCGATGCTGGTCAGCAAGTTTGCCGAAGCCATGCGTCGCCACCGTCTGAAGCGTGAAATCGTCAGCACCCAGATTGCCAACGATCTGGTCAACCATATGGGCATCACCTTTGTCGAACGTCTGAAAGAGTCGACGGGTATGAGCGCTGCCAACGTGGCAGGTGCCTATGTCATCGTGCGTGATATTTTCCACCTGCCGCACTGGTTCCGGCAGATCGAGGCGCTGGATTATCAGGTGGCGGCTGAAGTCCAGCTGGCGCTGATGGATGAGCTGATGCGTCTGGGTCGTCGTGCGACGCGCTGGTTCCTGCGCAGCCGTCGTAACGAGCTGGATGCTGCACGGGATGTGGCCCATTTCGGCCCGCATCTGGCGGCGTTGGGGCTCAAACTCGATGAACTGCTGGAAGGGCCAACCCGCGAAGGCTGGCAGACCCGCTATCAGGCTTACGTCGAGGCTGGCGTGCCGGAGTTGCTGGCGCGCATGGTGGCGGGTACCACGCACCTGTATACCCTGTTGCCGATTATCGAGGCTTCGGATGTTACCGGGCAAAATGCTGCGGACGTGGCCAAGACGTACTTTGCCGTAGGCAGCGCACTGGACCTGACCTGGTACTTGCAGCAGATCAGCAACCTGCCGGTGGAGAACAACTGGCAGGCCCTGGCCCGCGAAGCGTTCCGTGACGATATCGACTGGCAGCAGCGGGCAATTACCATTTCGGTGCTGCAGATGACCGATGCCGGGGAAAGTATCGAGGCGCGGCTGGCGCTGTGGCTTGAGCAAAACCACACCATGGTTGAGCGCTGGCGCGCGATGCTGGTGGACCTGCGTGCCGCCACCGGCAACGACTATGCGATGTACGCGGTGGCCAACCGCGAGCTGCTGGACCTGGCGTTGAGCGGTCAATCAGGGCTCTGACAGCCTGAGTTGCAAAACAAAGCCCCGGCTCATGTGCAATGAGTCGGGGCTTTTTTGTTTCTGGGGGTTACCGGAAATCAGATGCCGATATTGCCCAAGGTTTGCACGATGCTGCGCAGGGTAACGGCGAGAGTGGGATGATCGACCTCAAAGCGCTCTACAGCGAGGTTGACGCTGTCGGCAAGGCTGGAATCGTTGGTCGCTTTTTCGATGTCGATCTGAGCCTGGATTTGTGTGGCGAGCTGGTTCAAGTGTTCACGCTCTTCCTGGGTGAGCGGCGGGTTCTGTTCCAGTTGCTCGCGCAAGGTATTGAGTTGTTCTTGCAGATCGCGGGCAGGCATAGCATTCATCCTTTATTGATAGGCTCTGGTGTAGACCTTCGAAGTGAGCAAAAGATCTGTCTCTAGATTAATCCACTCGCGGGCGAAGTGCATGATCTCTATCAAAATCCCCGGTGCGTGTTTTTTGTCGTGGGGGCGGGTGGTTTTAAAAGAATCGGCAGCGGTGTGAACGTCTATCTTTTATACAAGTCTGTTTAGGCGATTGCTTGGGGGCTGCCTAAAAGACATTTGCCGTTATACTGGTGTTCTGACTCAGGGCATAGCGCCCAAGTGTTGAGTAACTTCAGGGAGTTTTGCTATGCGCTGGACTGTTCGTCTCGCTCCATTGTTTGTCTGTGCCGGTGTGGCCATGATGCCTTTGGCGGCCAATGCCGCCACCGAAGATGACCCGTGGGAAGGGTTTAACCGGGTTGTGTTCAAATTCAACGACACCCTCGATATCTATGCCTTGAAACCGATAGCCCAGGGCTATCAGTTCATCACTCCGCAGTTTCTGGAGGATGGCATCCACAACATGTATCGAAACGTCGGTGACGTGCGCAACCTGGCCAACAACGTGCTGCAGGTCAAGCCACACGCTGCGGGTGTGGATACTGCGCGTTTGTTGATGAACACCATTGTCGGTGTTGGCGGCTTCTTTGATGTGGGCACCAAGATGGGCCTGCAGCGCAATGACGAAGACTTTGGCCAGACCCTTGGCTACTGGGGGCTGAGCAGCGGTCCTTACCTGGTATTGCCGCTGCTGGGGCCAAGCACCGTGCGAGACGCCCTGGGCATCTACCCGGACTCCTATGCCGAACCTTACCGTTACATGCATGACGTCTCGGCCCGCAATACCGTTGCCGGGATGAAAATCATCGATGCCCGCGCCAACCTGCTGTCGGCCGAAAAACTGATCACGGGGGATAAATACATCTTTATCCGCAATGCGTATCTGCAAAGCCGTGAATTCAAGGTCAAAGACGGGCAGGTTGTCGACGATTTCTAAGTCGTCTGACTGATGCGCAAAAAACGGCCCTGGTGGCCGTTTTTTGCATGGCTGCAGATGAGAATCAATCGGCTTTGCGGGCTTTATTACCTAGGTTTTAGTTGCCGTAAACGTGGTTCTTATAACCCCCGGTAATTTAACGTGACGAACGCCTCAAGCCGCCATCGGCCTGAGCTTGAAACCCCCCGCGGATGGGAGTACCGTCTGCGCCTTACACGGGCACCTTTGCAGGATCGAACCCTAGGGTCGATTTTTATCAGGGATGCTCACAAGCCATTTCAGTTGTTGAGCCCGACGTTTGCGAGCTTCAACGACAACCTAATTCTGGCGCCGTTTGCCCACATGCAAAAAACCAGTGCCACGCTGCTGATCATTGATGACGACCAAGTAGTACGCGCAAGTCTGGCGGCCTACCTGGAAGACAGCGGCTTCAGCGTCCTTCAGGCCAATAGTGCCCTGCAAGGCCTTCAGATATTCGAGCAAGAGCAGCCAGATCTGATCATCTGTGACCTGCGCATGCCGCAAATGAGTGGTCTGGAGCTGATTCGCCAGGTCGCCCAGCGGTCGGCGCAAACGCCGGTGATCGTCATTTCGGGTGCCGGGGTGATGAGTGATGTGGTCGAGGCCTTGCGTCTTGGCGCTGCCGACTACCTGATCAAGCCGCTGGAAGACCTTGCTGTGCTGGAGCATTCGGTTCACCGAGCCCTGGACCGTGCGCGGCTGCAGCTTGAGAACCAGCGCTACAGGGACAGGCTGGAGTCGGCCAACCGGGAACTGGAAGCCAGCCTGCATTTGTTGCAGGAAGACCAGAACGCCGGCCGGCAGGTGCAGATGAACATGCTGCCGGTCAGCCCCTGGACCACGGATGAGTTCAATTTTGCCCACAAAATCATCCCGTCCCTGTACCTGTCCGGCGATTTTGTCGACTACTTCCGGGTTGACGAGCGTCGGGTAGCGTTCTATCTGGCCGATGTTTCCGGGCACGGTGCCTCTTCGGCTTTTGTCACGGTGCTGCTCAAGTTCATGACCACGCGCCTGCTGTTCGAGTCCCGGCGCAATGGTACCTTGCCGGAGTTCAAGCCTTCCGAAGTGCTTGGGCACATCAACCGCGGCCTGATCAACTGCAAGCTGGGCAAGCACGTCACCATGGTGGGCGGTGTGATCAATGAAGAAACCGGAGAGCTGACCTACAGCATTGGCGGGCACTTGCCACTGCCGGTGCTCTACACGCCAGACAGTGTCCGTTATCTGGAAGGGCGGGGTTTGCCCGTTGGCCTGTTCAACGAAGCCACCTATGAAGACCAGGTTTTGAAATTGCCTGAAGCCTTCAGCCTTACCCTGATGTCGGACGGCATCCTGGATCTTTTGACCGAGCCGACGCTCAAAGAGAAGGAAGCTGCTTTACCGCAACTGGTTAAAGCAGCAGGCGGCAGCCTGGATGGTCTGCGCAAAGTGTTTGGATTAGCTACGCTAGGGGAGATGCCGGATGATATCGCCTTGTTGGTGTTGAGCAGGAATCTTAAATGAGTACCGGTAGAATTCAGTTCGCCGAACAGGATGGCACTTTTGTCCTGAAGTTTGTGGGTGAAGTGCGTCTGACGTTGTGTTCGGCCCTGGATGCGACGATCGAGAGGATTTTCACGGCGCTGAATTTCAACGCCATCGTGATTGACCTCACCGAAACCCGCAGCATCGACAGCACCACCCTGGGTTTGCTGGCGAAGCTGTCGATCCTGTCGCGCCAAAAAACAGGCCTGTTGCCGACCGTGGTTACCACCCATGAAGACATTACCCGTCTGCTTGAGTCGATGGGCTTCGATCAGGTATTCAACATCATCGGCAAGCCGATCCCGTGCCCGGATTGTCTGACTGACCTGCCTTCGCAGGATCAGACCGAAGAGGTGGTGCGGGTAAAAGTGCTGGAAGCGCACAAGATTCTGATGGGGCTCAACGACTCCAACCGTGAAGCTTTCCATGATCTGGTGAATGCACTCGAGCGGAACTGATTTCCAGTGGGCTTGACCCGCATGGATGTCAAAGATCAAAAGCCCCTCACCACGCCTCTCCCGGAGGGAGAGGGGACTAAAAGCAAAAGCAGATTTCACAGCACCGCACATCAAGCTCCCTCTCCCGAAAGGAGAGGGAACTGACCGCCCGCGGTTTCAAAATCCCCACCAATCAGCTCCCTCTCCCTCCGGGAGAGGGTTGGGTGAGGGGCTTTTAGCTTTTTATCCTACAACCAACCCTGGTATTTCCCGGCGCTGATAGCGGTGCGCGCGGAAGATCGCGTTGTTTTTACCCGGCAGATAGGCTCTGGATGCTGCATCCGGGTACGGGGCGAAGTAAGGGATTGATACATTCCCAGATCACTTCTCTCATCTGGGTGAGAGGGCATAACCCGGGGTGTTGTCAAAGATCAAAAGCCCCCTCACCCTAGCCCTCTCCCGGAGGGAGAGGGGACTGACCGCACTCGGTTTCAAAACTCCCACCAATCAGCTCCCTCTCCCTCCGGGAGAGGGTTGGGGTGAGGGGCTTTTCGCTTTTTATCTTGCAACCAACCCTGGTATTTCCCGGCGCTGATAACGGTGCGCGCGGAAGATCGCGTTGTTTTCACCCGGAAGATAGGCTCTGAATGCTGCATCCGGGTACGGGGCGAAGTAAGGGATTGATATATTCCCAGATCACTTCTCTCGTCGGGGTGAGAGGGCATAACCCGGGGTGTTGTCAAAGATCAAAAGCCCCCTCTCCCGGAGGGAGAGGGGACTGACCGCACTCGGTTTCAAAACCCCCACCAATCAGCTCCCTCTCCCTCCGGGAGAGGGTTGGGGTGTAAAGGATCTACCGGTCTCTACAGGTGAGGGGCTTTTCGCTTTTTATCTTGCAACCAACCCTGGTATTTCCTGGCGCTGATAACGGTGCGCGCGGAAGATCGCGTTGTTGTCACCCGGCAGATAGGCTCTGGAGGCTGCATCCGGGTACGGGGCGAAGTAAGGGTTGATATATTCCCAGACCACTTCTCCCGTCGGGGTGACTTCAAACAAACGGCCAAAATTGGCCTCGGTCACCAGGGTATTGCCGTTGTGCAGCCGTTGCGCGCCGCCCATGAACGGGGTGAAAAAGGCATAACCCGGGGTATCGGCGTACTGCCACACGATCCGCTGGCTCAGTGGCTCTATTTCCAGGATGCGCGAGTGCGGCATGCTGGTATGCGGACGAAAGATACCGTTGTCGAATACCAGCACGTTGCCGTTTTCCAGTTCGCTCGGGCAGTGCTGTTGCGCAACCAGATCATGGCCCAGGCGCCACAGCACCTTGCTGCTACTGCGCGAAATGGCTATCACCGCCGAGACGCTGCGCAGGCTGAGGATAATCTTGCCGTCGCGGCCCGGCGATACGGCGTTGGTCATGGGCCAGTGGTAGCGCTCAAACGCAGCATGCAGCGGGTAGTCTTCAGGGCGCAGGTGCTCCCAGCTGCGCCACTCCCACACAACATGGCCCTGGCGGTCGACTTCCTTGACCACATCGGCATAGATCACCCCGCCGGGTGCCTCGCTGCCTGGAATACCCCCCACCACGCGCCTGGCCAGCTGCGGGCTCAAGGGTTCAACGGTGGTGTAGAGCAGATGGCCGTTGTCCAGCCATTGGGCATCGTGATGGTGCATCAGGTCAGTGTGTTCCCACACCACTTCTCCTTCAGCCGTGACCTCGCTGAAAGCACCGCCATGCCAGACCGACCAGCCCGCAAACAGGTCCGGCGAGTCGGGGTGGTTGCCGTTGTAACCCAGGTTGCCGTTGCGCAGTATCACGGCATCGCGGCCGGGGCGTTGAGGCAGTTTCCAGCGGTGTACGATTTCGCCGTCCAGGTCGATCAGGAATACATTGCCATCTGCCGTTTGCGGAGCGAACAGCGTGTAACCACCGGCGCTGCGGGCATGATCGACACCGACCAGGCCGGTCTTGTGGCGTTTCAGGGTGGTGCTGTGCAGTTTTGACATGGTCAGATTCCATCAAGGTTCCACTGGCATTGTGCGCAACAGGGGAGCATTGTCGTGCTCCCCGTCTGCGTGGAATCGAGTATGTCGAGGCAAACCGTGGCGCTCCATGCCAAACACCCCTCTTTTGCTGCCATACCGGACACCCGGTTGCGCACGGTGGTGGTACTGGCATTCGATGAGCTATTGCTGCTCAACGCGGCGGGACCTCTGGAGGTGTTCGCCGCCATACCCCGACTGTTAGGTGGCAACTTTGCCAGCCATCCGCCTTATCGGCTGGTGCTTGTATCACCGGCAGGAGGCCAGATCACCTCGGTTTCCGGGATCAGCGTCAATACGCTGTCCCTTGAACAGCTCGACCGGCAGGCGCCGGTTATCGACACCCTGATAGTGGCTGGCGGGCCGGGGGTGTCAGCCCTCGAAGCCAGCGCCCATGTCTGCGGCTGGTTAAGCAGTCGCGCCGCGTCTATCCGCAGGCTGTGCTCCATAGGTACAGGTACCTTCGCCCTGGCCGCAGCCGGGCTGCTCGAGGGTCGCAAGGTGGTGACCCACTGGAAATTTGCCGAACAACTGCAAGCCCGCTACCCGGCGCTGCAGTGCCAGACCGAAGGGCTGTATTTGCACGATGGCAATCTCTGGACGTGCGCGGGTGCCGCTGCCGGTATCGACCTGGCGCTGGGCCTGGTCGAACAGGATCTCGGCCCCCATGCCGCGCTTGAGCTGGCGCGATATTTCACCGTGTTCCTCTGGCGCTCGGCCAGGCAACCCCAGCTCAGTGCTTCGCTCAATGCCCAGTCCCGAGCCCTGCGTACTGACCCGGACGTGCGTCTGGTGCGCCTGCATGGGTGGATTGCGGCCAACCTGCAAAGCGATCTGCGTGTGGAGAAACTGGCGGAACAATTTGGCATGAGCCCGCGCCATTTTGCCCGCGCCTATGTAGCGACTACCGGCCAGACGCCTGCCCAGGCGGTGGAGCTATTGCGCCTTGATGCCGCCTGCCAGTTGCTGAAAACCACCTGCGAACCGATCAAGCGGATTGCCGAAACCGCAGGTTTCGGTCGGGAAGAGCGCATGCGGCGAGCGTTTCACAAGCAATTGGGCATCAGCCCGCACGATTACCGAAACCAGAGCACAGGTGCTGTGCGGCAAGGCTGAACGCTCCAGCGCCGCCCGGCGGTATACTCGTCCCACTCGCAGTCGAGCTAAATCTTACGTATCGGGATTTCCATGAGCAGTTCTGTTTCCTTAACCCCTGCGCGCAAGCCGCTTGCGCCGCTGTTGGCCTTTATCTTGTTGCTGCAGGGCGCTGTTTTCCTGCAAAACAATGTCGGTGCGCGCCAGGTGCTGTTGCTGATCGTCGGCGCGGCGCTGGGCCTGACCCTTTATCACGCCGCATTCGGCTTTACCTCGGCCTGGCGGGTGTTTATCAAGGATCGTCGTGGCGCCGGCTTGCGCGCGCAAATGGTGATGCTGGCCGTGGCCGTGGTGCTGTTTTTCCCCGCGCTGGGCGCCGGCAGCCTGTTTGGCCAGCCGGTGGTCGGCTTGGTGGCGCCGATCGGCGTGTCGGTGCTGTTCGGTGCGTTTATTTTCGGCATCGGCATGCAACTGGGCGGCGGCTGTGCGTCGGGTACGCTGTTTACCGTCGGCGGCGGCAATGCGCGCATGCTGGTGACCCTGTTGTTCTTTATCTGCGGATCATTGATCGCCACCCAGCATGTTGACTGGTGGTTTGCTTTGCCTGCGTTCCCGGCGACCTCCATCGTCAAAAGCTTCGGCGTGGTTCCCGCCTTGCTGCTGAGCCTGGCGGTGTTCGCGCTGATCGCCGCGCTGACCGTGCGCCTGGAAAAATCTCGCCACGGTACCCTCGAAGCAGGCGTGATCAGTGAACATCAGGGCCTGCGTCGCTTCTTGCGCGGGCCGTGGCCACTGGTGTGGGGGGCGATTGCTCTGGCACTGCTCAACTACGCCACGCTGGCCCTGGCCGGGCGGCCGTGGGGCATTACTTCGGCGTTCGCACTGTGGGGCGCCAAGGCGGCAAGCGGGCTGGGGGTTGATGTCGGCAGTTGGGCCTTCTGGCAGATGCCGGGCAACGCCAAGGCCTTGGCCGCGCCGGTATGGGAAGACATAACCAGCGTCATGGATATTGGCATCGTTCTCGGTGCGCTGTTGGCAGCAGGCCTGGCCGGACGTTTTGCTCCCAGCCTGAAAATTCCGCCGCGCTCCCTGCTGGCGGCCGTGATCGGTGGCCTGCTGCTGGGTTATGGTTCGCGTCTGGCCTACGGCTGCAATATTGGCGCCTATTTCAGCGGAATTGCCTCGGGCAGCCTGCATGGCTGGGTATGGCTGGTGGCGGCGTTTATCGGCAACACGGTGGGCGTGCGCCTGCGACCGCTGTTCTTTACCGGCGAGCGGCCACAGGTGGCATTGAGCGGCTGCTGAATTCCCATGCAGGGGCTGCTGTGTGCAGCAGCCCCTTGTGGTCAGCGACGATAGTCGCGGTGATGGTTGTCGTAGCGCTGGTGCATGGCCCTGTCATGGCGACGGCGCTCGGCTTCACGGCGGGCTTGCTCGCGGCGCCATTGATCGCGACGCCAGTTTTCTCTGTGTCGATCGTCTCTGCGGGCATGCCAGCGGTTGTCATACCGCTTGTGGTCGTCATGGGCAAGCAGGGCCGCTGGTGCTTGGCCGGCCAACGTTGGCCAGGGGTTGGCTGCCATGGGCGCCGTTGCCTCAACGGTTGCAGGTTGAGTGGCAAAAACCGCGGGCGAGGTCTTTATCGGTGTGGCAGATGCCGAGCCCATTGCCGCAAACGCGAACAGGCTCAAAAGCACCATCCGTGGGGCGTGGAATTTCATGAGCGAAGATAACCTCTGAATATCATTCGAATGTGTCGCTATCTGCAGCGCAATGCCTGGAGGCTCGCGCTTGTCGGGCAGATTGGCGTATTCACATAGACAGATAATCAGGGAAAAGTTCGACGGCCCTGTGGTTTGTATACATCCCGCAGCCGATTAGAGCAGTACAAAAAACGGCGCCTGAGCGCCGTTTAGCGGGGTTTAGACCGGGTTAGTGCTCTTGCTCGAAGCTCTTTTTGCGCAAGACCGGAGCCTGTTCAGGGTGCTCGTCGGACTCCACTACCGGCACTTCCTTGCCATTGCAGTCGAACAGCTTGCCGTCGCGAAACACATCACCATCGTTTAGGCAGCTGATATCCCGCGAGCGCAGGATGCGGTCGCTGGCGGCAACGAATACCGACTGCTGGTCGGAGTTGCCGGCCCGCAGATGGTTGAACAGCAGGTTGAGCAGGATGGCCATGATTGCGGCCGAGCTGATGCCGGAGTGGAAGATGGTCTCGAACCAGGTCGGGAAGTGCTGGTAGAAGTTGGGCGCTGCAATGGGGATCATGCCGAAACCGATCGAGGTGGCGACGATGATCAGGTTCATGTTGTTGCGATAATCCACCTGGGCCAGGGTGCGGATGCCGCTGGCGGCGACGGTGCCAAACAGCACCAGGCCAGCCCCGCCAAGCACGGCAGTGGGCACGGCGGCGACCAGGCGGCCCATCACTGGCAGCAGCCCCAGGGTTACCAGGATCAGGCCGCCGGTGGCCACTACATAGCGACTTTTGATACCGGTTACGGCGACCAGGCCGACGTTCTGTGCAAAGGCGCTCTGGGTGAAGGAGCCAAACAGCGGCGCCAGGGCACTGGAAATCATGTCGGCGCGCAGGCCGTTGCCAAGGCGTTTGGCGTCGACCTTGGTTTCGATGATCTCGCCCACCGCCAGGATATCGGCGGAGGTTTCGACCATGGTCACGATAATCACGATCAGCATCGACAGAATGGCCGCGAGGCGGAACTCGGGCATGCCGAAGTGCAGCACTTCGGGCAGTGCGACCAGCGGGCCTTCAAGCACCCGGGAGAAGTCGGTCATGCCAACAGCGGTGGCCACCAGTGTGCCGAAAACGATTGCCAGCAGAATCGACAGGCGCGAGATACTGGCGCTGCCCAGTTTGCTGAGCAGCAACACCAGCACCAGGGTGACTGCCGCCAGGCCAATATTGGCCATGCTGCCGAAGTCCGCTGACTGACTGTTGCCGCCCATGGCCCAGCGTGCCGTGACCGGCATCAGGGTCAGACCGATGGTGGTGATGACGATGCCCGTCACCAGTGGCGGAAAGTACTTGGTGATGCTGGAAAACAGCGGCGTAATCAACAGGCCGATCACCGAAGCCACGATCACCGCCCCGAACACCACCGGCAGGCCGCCACTGCCGTCACCGCCAATGATGGCGACCATGGTGGAGACACCGGCGAAGGACACCCCCTGCACCAGCGGCAGGCGACAACCGAAAAACGGAATGCCCAGTGTTTGCAGCAGGGTGGCCAGGCCACCGGCGAACAGTGAAGCGGCGATCAACAGGCCAACGTCGGCAGAAGAAAGGCCGGCCGCCTGACCGATGATCAGGGGCACCGCAATGATGCCCCCGTACATCGTCAGCACATGCTGCAGGCCGTAAGCCAGGTTGGCGCCAATACCGAGGTTTTCGTCTTCTGGACGAGGGGAAGCGGAAGAAGTCATGGTGAGTAGCTCGCTTTTGTTATTTTAGATGCGTCTAACAGCACGTTCTCAGTTGCATCCGTTGAGCCCGGTTGTGAGCTCAACGGCCTGAAGGGGTTATTCGCCGCTGACCAACTGGTGGGCCAGGCGGTTGTGGCGCTCCAGCACCCGTGGCAGGTCGACGGTGGTGAGCTGGCCATCTTTGACCACCACGCGACCATTGATCACGCTGGTATGGACCTGGGTCGGGGTACAGAACACCAGGGCTGCCAGCGGATCGTGATGGGCCCCGGCATAGGCCAGATGGCCCAGATCGAAAGCGACCAAATCCGCCACCATGCCAGGTGCCAGTGCACCAATGTCATTGCGGTTAAGCACTTTGGCGCCCCCTAATGTGGCAATTTCCAGTGCCTCGCGAGCGGACATCGCATCGGGGCCAAACCCGACCCGCTGCAACAGCAGGGCCTGGCGTACTTCTCCGATCATGCTGGCGCCATCGTTGGACGCCGAACCGTCTACCCCCAGCCCCACCGGCACGCCGTGGTCGCGCATCCTGCGAATCGGCGCGATTCCCGAAGCCAGGCGCATGTTCGAACACGGGCAGTGGGCAACCCCGGTGCCGGTGCGGGCGAACAGCTCGATGCCGTGCTGATCGAGTTGTACGCAATGGGCGTGCCAGACATCGGGGCCGACCCAGCCCAGGTCTTCGGCGTACTCGGCAGGGGTCATGCCGAACTTCTCGCGGCTGTAGGCGATGTCACTGACGTTCTCGGCCAGGTGGGTGTGCAGCGATACCCCGTACTGGCGGGCGAGCACTGCGGCTTCGCGCATCAGGTCGCGGCTGACCGAGAAGGGCGAGCAGGGCGCCACGACCATGCGCAGCATCGAGCCATGGCGTGGGTCGTGGTAGTCCTCGATCAGACGCTGGGACTCTTTGAGAATATGGCTTTCTTTCTCAACCACCGAGTCGGGCGGCAAACCGCCCTGGCTACGGCCCACACTCATGCTCCCGCGTGCGGCGTGAAAGCGCATGCCGATCTCTGCAGCGGCATGGATGCTGTCGTCCAGCTTGCAGCCGTTGGGGTAGATATACAGATGGTCGCTGGAGGTTGTGCAGCCGGAGAGAATCAGCTCGGCCATCGCTGTTTGGGTCGAAACCGCGATCATTTCCGGCGTCAGTCGCGCCCAGATTGGATACAAGTTGTTGAGCCAGTTGAACAGCTCGCCGTCCTGGGCTGCCGGCACAACGCGGGTGAGGCTCTGGTACATATGGTGGTGGGTGTTGACCAGGCCCGGGATAACCACCTTGCCGGTCATGTCCAGAATCACGTCGGCCTGTTGCGGCAGGGATTCGCTGGGGCCGACCTGCTTGATCAGGTTGTCTTCGATAAACAGGCCACCGCGCCTGATTTCCCTGCGTTCACCATCCATTGTGACCAGCAGTTCGGCGTTTTTGACCAGTAAAGTCTTTGCCATGGGTATTCCTCTTCCGTTTGGAGTTTGCTTTCAACGTAATGCGGTTGCAGGCATAGGTTTTCGGCTTGAGCCAAGCCCTGGCAGCCGGATGCAGCATGGCCGGGCAGGGGCGCTCGGTTCACTGGCACACCCATGGGCGCAGTGAATGTGCGATGACATGCGCTGGTAAGGCGCGGTGGATTGAAGCGGCTGTGCAAGCTGCATGGTGGTTGACCGTGGCAATACGCAGCGGCGATTGCCGGTGTCGTAGGCGCGCAATGATGTAACCAGAATTGGTTATTATTGTATACAACTAAAAATGCAGTGATGTTGTCGATTGTGACCGAGAGCTAGCCAGGGTGAGGATTTGCGGGCGTCTGGGGAGTCGATCAGGACTGGATGGTTGCAGCTGTGTAAGGGGGGGCGGGTTATGTGGGAGCGAGCCTGCAATCCACGCGGTACGCTCGGGATGGGTGACGAAATCCGTAGCCGCTGACGAGCCGTGCGAGGCTGCGATCGGCTGCGCAGCAGTCGTAAAACCAGCTTCCACGGTTAATCAGGCAAACCGCATGTACCGGCCTTGCGACCGCTCCGCGCTCGAACGCAGCCTCGTTCTACTCGTCAGCGGCTACAAGGGGTAGGTAGCGAACTGTGGTCGTAAAACCAGCTTCCACGGTTAATCAGGCAAACCGCTTGTACCGGTTTTGCGACCGCTTCGCGCCCGAACGCAGCCTCGTTCTACTCGTCAGCGACTACAACGGGTAGGTGGCGAACTGTAGTCGCTGAGGAGCGGAGCGAGGCTGCGATCGGCTGCGAAGCAGTCGTAAGATCAGCTTCCACGGTTAATCAGGCTTACCGCGTGTACCGGTTTTGCGACCGCTTCGTCGCAGTGGCGCACCATCTCGATCGTAGCCTCGTTCTACTCGTCAACTGCTACACGCGGTACACCCGGGATGGGTGACGAAATCCGTAGCAGCTGACGAGCCTTGCGAGGCTGCGATCGGCTGCGAAGCAGTCGTAAAACCAGCTTCCACGGTTTATCAGGCATAGCGCGTGTAGCGGAAGATCCTCCTGTTAACGACCCGACAACGGCGGTGTGCGCGGCGGGATCATGCGTTTGCTGCCGGTTGCCTCAAATGCCGAAGCAAAGCGCAGCAACGCCGAATCGTCATAGGCGCGACCGGCAAATGTCAGCCCCACCGGCATGCCGATATCGGCCATCACGCCCATGGGCACGGTCACGGTAGGTACGCCCAGATGGCGGATGGCGAGATTGCCGTTGGCCACCCAGACGCCGTTGCTCCAGGCGATATCTGCCGACGCCGGGTTCACATCCGCATCTGCCGGGGCCACATCGGCCACGGTCGGGAACAGCACGGCATCCAGGCCCAGGCGGTCCATCCAGTCTTCCAGGTCGATGCGCCGGGTTTTTTCAAGGCCGCGCAGACCGTCGGGCACGCTACTGATCTGATCCCACGGGGTAATGCCGCGCTGGGCCATGCGCACGTATTCATCCATGCCTGCCGCCAGTTCGTCTTCACGGTTGGGCAGGGTGCCCGGGTCGTGAGGAAAAATCAGCGGTCCATCAACGTCGGCCAACCGGTTGAGTTGCGGGTCACCGTTGGCGCGCAGGAAATCATCGAACGCCCACGCGGACAACTCCCAAAGCTCGTCATGCATAAACGCTTTGGACACCAGCCCACGGGTAAACACGGTTGGCGCGCCGGGGCGATCGCCTTCGCAGTTGGAGACCAGCGGGAAGTCCACTTCAATCACTTCGCCGCCCTGGGCTTCGATGGCCTTGCGCGCGGCTTGCCACAGGTCGATCACCGAGGCGCGGGTGATGATGCGCTGCCCGGTCGGGCCGCCGATGCCCGGTGCTTCGGATGTGCCGGCCTCGGGGTCGGCATTGATATACATGCGCGGTACGCCAAAGCGTTTGCCGGCCAGCGCTTCGCTGCCGGCATTGAGTTGTGCATAGGAGGCCGGCCGCACCGAAGCCACACTCGGAATCGGTACCCAGGGCTGCAGGCGCCACAGGTCTCCACGGGTATCAGTATCTTCAGCGACGACCACATCGAGCACTTCGAGCAAGTCGGCCATGGTGCGGGCAAAGGGCACCACCACGTCCATGGTCGGCGTCAGCGGCCAGTTGCCACGTACCGAAATCACGCCCCGTGAAGGGGTGTAGGCGCACAGGCCGTTGTTGGACGCCGGGCCGCGCCCGCTCGACCAGGTTTCTTCCGCCAGGCCGAAGGCCGAGAAGCTGGCCGCCGTGGCCGTACCCGCACCGTTGGACGAGCCGGAGGCAAAAGGTGCCGTCAGGTAGTGGGCGTTGTACGGGCTTTCAGCGCGGCCATAGACCCCGCGCTGCATACCGCCGTTGGCCATGGGCGGCATATTGGTCTTGCCCAGGCAGATGGCACCGGCACCGCGCAGGCGCTCGATGGTGAATGCATCGCGGTACGCCACCAGGTCCTTGAAGGCGGGGCTGCCCGACGCGGCGGTCAGGCCCTTGACCAGGTAACTGTCCTTGGCGGTATAGGGGATGCCGTCCAGCGGGCCGAGGGTCTGGCCCTTGGCCCGGCGGTCGTCGGAGGCCTGCGCCTCGGTCATTGCCAGGGGGTTGCGCACCACCACCGCATTGAGGGCGGTGGGGGTGTCAGCTGTGTCGTAGGCGTCGATCCGCGCCAGATAAGCCTGTACCAGTTCTACCGCCGTGGTCTGGCCGGATTCGAGCGCGGCGCGCAGTTGGGCTATGGACACCTCGGTGACTTCAATCATGGGCTTACCGCTTGAGGACAATGGGAAACCGCAGAGCTTAGCGAAACTCCTGCCTGTACAGCCAGCCCATGTCGCATCTGTGGTCGCAAATAGTCACCACCATTTCCAGGTGTAATCGATATTGAGCCGCAGCTCGTTGTCATCGCGGTGGCTGGCCTGGGCGGTAAAGTCGTTGCGGTACCAGGCGTTGCGCAGGCGCAACGACAGATCCTTGAGCGGGCCGCTTTGCAGGACATACCAGAGCTCGATGTCTTTTTCGCTCTCGCTCAGGTTCGAGCCGCCAAACCTGGCCAGCTCGATATTGTCGCCACTCACGTAGCGCAGCATGCCGTTGAGGCCCGGCGCACCCATCCCGGCAAAGTTGTAGTCATAGCGCACCTGCCAGCTGCGTTCCTTGGGGTTGAGGAACTCGGAACTGAGGGTGCCTTCAGTGATCACCAGCGGTTCGGTGCCAAACAGATACGGCATGCCAGTCTTGCCAGTCAGTTGCATATAACCGGCGCCGAATTTGTGGGTGCCCAGGCTGTAGGTCAGCATCAGTGCGGCATTGCGGTTGTCCACCGTCCCGGCTTTGGCTGCACCGTCTTCGTCGGTGACAAACAGGCGAAAATCGCTTTTCAGGCTGCCGGGGCCCAGCTTGCGATTATCGACAAAGCCGTAAAAGTCCTTGCGGTACAGTTGCGCGAGTTCGGCGTGGTAGTACTTGAGAGTCAGTTGCGCTGACCAGGCATAGTCGCCGCCGACAAACATAAAGCGGTTGGACTCGGCCGCACCCTTGAAGCGGCCATTGGGGGAGCCGACCGACATTTTCTGGTAGTCGGTTGAGTCACGCAGGTTGATGCGGTCCAGCCAGCCGACATGCAGCGTCAGTTGATCGATGTCCTGGGACTTCAGATACGCGCCGCGAAACGTTTGCGGTAGCAGGCGGGTAGGGCTGGCGAATGCGATCGGCAAAAAGGTGCTGATGGTGCCCATTTGCAACTCGCTTTTCGAGACGCGGGCCTTGGCGGTCAGCCCCAGTTCCGAGTACTCATCGGCAGGCTCGCGGGTGCTGGCGTCATACGGCAGCAGGCCGGTGCCGGTGCGGGCGCGTGAGGAATCCAGGCGCACACCGAGCAAGCCCTGGGCGTCCAGGCCAAAGCCCACCGGTCCTTCGGTGTAACCCGAACGCAGGTTGAGGATAAAACCCTGTGCCCACTCCCGGGCCGCAGCCTGCGGGGTTGCATTGACGTAGTTGCGATCGAAGTAATAGTTGCGCATCACCAGGTCAGCGTGGCTGTCATCGACAAAACCGCTGGCCACAGCCGTGGTCATGGATAAAACCCAGGTGCAGGCGCTGAGCGCCCGAAGAACAGTCTTGAGCATGGCAGGTTCACTTTTATTGTTATGGGGGGTGGTGCACTGCGCGCCTTTCGGCGCGCAGGTTGTCAGTCGGGTGATGCTGCGTTGCGCTGCACCGACAGGTAAAACATGGCCACGGCCGCAATCACGATGCCTGGCGCCGACGCCAGCATCACCCCGGCGGTGCCGGTGCCCAGCGCGAGCATCTTGCCGGCCACCAAGGGGCCGCTCATGGCTCCGAGGCGACCGATGGCCACCGCGCTGCCCACGCCCGTGGCGCGTATCGAGGGGCGATAGAAATGCGGTGCCAGGGCGTAGAGCACGCATTGGCCTCCGGTGGCAAAAAAACCGGCAATAAAGCCCGCCGCCAGCATGCCCGGCAGATGGCTCGCCAACCCAAGGGCGGTCAGTGACACCAGGATGCCCACATAGATCAGTGCCGACAGGGCCCAGGCGGGCAGGCGGTCCATGACCCAGCCCAGAAACAGGGTGCCGGCCGCTGCGCCAATTTGCAGGGCAAGCATCACCCAGCTGGCCTGGCGCCCGGTGAAACCCTGGCCGATCACCAGGCTGGGCAGCCAGTTGATCAGGATGTAGACCACCATCAGGGTAAAGAAATAGCTGACCCAGATCAGCGCAGTCGGCAGTGCCGCGCCCTCGCGAAATAAGCCCTGAACCACACCGATGGGCGCCTCGCCCTGAACGTTGCGAAACTGCTGCGACTCGGGAAGGTAGAGCCCCAACAGCGGCACGATCAACAGCGGCACCACGCCACCGACGTAGAACACCACTTGCCAGCCACCGGCCAGGTCGGCGATACCGATCAGGGCGGCGAGCGCGGCGCCCAAAGGCACGCCGCAATACATCAGGCTTACCGCCGTACCGCGCAGGCGCGGGCCAGCCACTTCGCTGGTGAGGGCGATCAGGTTGGGCAGGGCGGCGCCAAGGCCAACGCCAGTGAGGCAACGTGCGACCAGCAGGCTGTTAAAGTCCCAGGCCAATGCGGTGGCAAGGGAGAACACCCCGAACAGCCCCACCGAGGCCATCAGCACCCGTTTGCGGCCAATGCGGTCAGCCAGCCAGCCGCCCGCAAATGCGCCGGGCAACAGGCCGAAAATTCCGGCGCTGAACACCCAGCTCATCTGTAATTTATCCAGTTCGAACGCGGCAGCCATGCCTTGAGCAGCGATCCCTGCGGCCTGAAGATCGAGGCCTTCCATAAGGGCAACGAGAAAACACAGGCCGATGGTGCGGGCCATTTGCAGATTAAGTGAAGTCATGGGCTGTACCCGTTTTATTGTTGTTATGGATGAAGCAGCGTTAACCCCTGTTTCTGTGGGGGAGGGCAACGCGGTCCGTCAGGTAAACCGCGTTGCCTGCATCGCGAGCAAGCCCGCTCCCACAAGGGGATAAGGAAGGCCTTAGGGTTTGAGCAGGTCCAGTGCCACGTCGACGATCATGTCTTCCTGACCGCCCACCATCCGCCGTTTTCCCAGTTCGACCAGGATGTCCAGGGTCTTGAGGCCGTACTTGGCCGCAGCGATTTCGGCGTGGCGCAAGAAGCTCGAATACACCCCGGCATAGCCCAGCGCCAAGGTTTCGCGGTCGACCCGCACCGGGCGATCCTGCAACGGTCGGACGATGTCATCCGCGGCATCCATCAGCGTGTAAAGGTCCGTGCCGTGGTTCCAGCCCAGGCGCTCGGCGGCGGCGATAAACACTTCCAGCGGCGCATTGCCGGCCCCGGCCCCCATGCCCGCTAGGCTGGCATCGATCCGGTCGCAGCCTTCTTCAACGGCCGTAATCGAGTTGGCCACGCCCAGCGACAGGTTATGGTGGGCATGCATGCCGGTTTCGGTTTCAGGCTTGAGCACGGCCTTGAACGCACGGAAGCGATCGCGAATGTCCTGCATGTTCATCGCTCCGCCCGAGTCGGCCATGTACACGCAGGTCGCGCCGTAGCTCTCCATCAGTTTGGCCTGGGCCGCCAACTGATCGGCAGGGATCATGTGGCTCATCATCAAAAAGCCGACAGTGTCCATGCCCAGTTCCCGGGCGTACTCGATGTGCTGTTTCGAGACATCGGCTTCGGTGCAGTGCGTGGCGATGCGCACGACCCGGGCCCCGGCGTTGTACGCAGCCTTGAGGTCATGCACCGTGCCGATGCCGGGCAACAGCAGGGTGGTGATTTTTGCGTGGCTGATCACGTCCGCCGCCGCTTCGATCCATTCCAGATCGGTATGGGAGGCGAAACCGTAGTTAAAACTCGAACCTTGCAGACCGTCGCCGTGGGCCACTTCGATGGCGTCGACGCGGGCCTTGTCCAGGGCGCGGGCGATGTCTTGCACGTTCTGCAACGAGTACTGGTGGCGTACCGCGTGGCTGCCGTCACGCAGGGTGACGTCGCTGATATAGATCTTTTTACCGTTCATGGTTTTCCCCTCAGGCGTTGAGCATCGACAGCGCCATGCGCTCGGCGGTGGCCAAGGCTGCGGAGGTCATGATGTCGAGATTTCCGGCGTAGGCCGGCAGGTAGTGGGCGGCGCCTTCGACTTCCAGAAACACCGACGTCTTGAGCCCGGAAAATCTGCCCAGCCCGGGAATGGTCAGCGGCCTGTCTTCAGGGATTACGTCAAACTGCACGCGTTGCTTGAGGCGATAGCCCGGCACATAGGCTTGCACGGCTGCTGCCATTTCGACGACAGACGCCTCGACCAGTGCCTGGTCTGCGGCTTCGCTGAGCACAAACACGGTGTCGCGCATCATCAGCGGCGGCTCGGCAGGGTTCATCACAATGATCGCCTTGCCCTTGGTTGCACCGCCAATCACTTCGATGGCCCTGGAGGTGGTTTCGGTGAACTCGTCGATATTGGCGCGGGTGCCGGGGCCGGCAGATTTACTGGCAATCGACGCGACGATTTCGGCGTAATGCACCTTGGCCACACGGAACACGGCGGCGACTATCGGAATGGTTGCCTGGCCGCCACAGGTCACCATGTTGACGTTCAGCTGGCCCAGGTTCTGCTCCAGATTGACCACCGGTACACAGTACGGGCCGATGGCCGCGGGGGTGAGGTCAATCAGGCGGATGCCGGGTTTGATCCCGCGCAGAAAAGCGTCGTTCTTGACATGGGCTCCGGCCGAAGTGGCATCGAACACGAAGTCGATGTCCTTGAACACGTCCATGCGCGTCAGGCCTTCAACGCCTTCGTGGGTGATTGCAACACCCATGCGCGCAGCACGGGCCAGGCCGTCGGAGGCCGGGTCGATACCGACCATGGCAGCCATTTCCAGGTGCCGGGCATTGCGCAGGATTTTGATCATCAGGTCGGTGCCGATATTGCCGGAGCCGATAATGGCGACCTTGAGTTTCTTGTTCATTATTGTTGCCTCAGTTGCACGCAAGTCGCCGATTACTCGGCGCTGCCGTGTTGCGAGAAGTCCACACCGACACTGCCGATGCCTTCGATATGCGCGTCGAAACGATCACCGGCGGCCACGGCCACCATCGGCCCCAGTGCGCCGGTCAGGATGATGTCGCCCGCTTGCAGCGGATTGCCCAGGCGCGCCATGGTGCAAGCCAGCCACACGGCCGCATTGAGCGGATGGCCCAGGCATTGCGCGCCGCTGCCACTGGACACTTCTTCACCATTACGGGTCATGCGCATGCCCGCATTGCGCAAGTCCAGCCCCTCGAGGCTGCGGGCCGGGCCGCCGAGCACGTAGCAGCCGCTGGAGGCGTTATCGGCCACCGTGTCGACAAAGCGGATGTTCCACTGCTGCACGCGGCTGCCGACGATTTCCAGGGCCGGGACCACCCAGCCGGTGGCGGCCATGACTTCGTCAAAAGTGGTGTCGGAGTGGGGCAGGTCATGTTTGAGGATCAAGGCGATTTCCGCCTCGATCCTGGGTTGCAACACGCGATCGATGGGTACGGTCTGGTTGTCGCCGTAGCACATGTCGGCGAACAGGGTGCCGAAGTCCGGTTGGTCCACGCCCAGCTGCGCCTGCACCTTGGGGTTGGTCAGGCCGATTTTTCGGCCCACTACCCGGCGTCCATTGGCGACGCCGTGGGCGACATTGAGCTGCTGGATGGTGTAGGCGGCTGTCGCGTTGTCTTCACCGATCAGCTCGCGCAGGGGGGCGATAGCGCTGCCGCGGGTTTCGGCGTGGCGCAGGTCGGCGGCCAGTTGGGCCAGTGTTTCGGGAGTCGGGTTCATGGCGGTCTCGGTCATCAGTGGGTCAGGAAGTCCAGCACCATGCGGTTGAAGGTGTCGGCGTGTTCCCATTGCGCCCAGTGGCCGCAGCGGTTGAACACGTGCAGCTGCGCCTTGGGCAGCCCTGCCAGCAGGCGCAAGCCGGTATCCATCGGCACAAAGCGGTCTTCGCGCCCCCAGACCAGCAGGGTTTCGGCGCTGATTTCGTGCAGGCGATGGCTGAAGTCGGGGAACTGCCTGGGATTGAGGGTGCTGCTTTTAACGAAGTTTTCCAGGTGGTCGCGGCGCGCCAGGAGGTTATCCAGACGGGTCTGGAACAGTTCCTCGGTCAGGCTGCTGGTGTCGAAAACGAAGACGCTCATCATCTTCTTCAGGTTCTCGATGGTCGGCTCGCGGTACAGCGCACCGATCAGTTTGATGCCTTCGGTGGGCTGGGGCACAAATGCGCTCGGGCCGCCGGTGCCGCCGCCCATGAGGATCAGTTTGCCGATGCGCGCGGGGTTTTCCAGAGCGAAGGCCACGGTGCTGTGGGCACCCATCGAGTTACCGATGATGTGCACGCGATCAAGGTCCAGCACATCGAGCAGACCCTTGAGCGCCGACGCATTGAGGTTGGAGCGTGAGCCTTCGCTCACCACCGGGTCGCTTTTGCTCCAGCCCGGGCAATCGAGCAGGATCACCCGGTAACCGGCAGTCACCAGCGGTTCGATGTTACGGTTGAAGTTGGCCCAGCCGCTGGCGCCGGGCCCGGAGCCGTGGAGCATGACCACGGTCTCGGCACCCTGACCGACGTCGTTGTAGTGCAATTGCAGGTCCAGGTCGCCTTCCTTGATACGGGCAAAGCGGCTGGTCGAGGCTTCAGTGAATACGCTGGCAGTAGCAGTCATGGCAGAGTTCCTTGAATTCAAAGGGGCTGGGTCAGCGGCTGCGCGCCAAGGGCGCCGAAGCCTGCAATCCATTCGGGAATCGGGCGGTAGTAGCGGCCTTCGGTTTGGTAGGGGCCAAAGGCGGACAATGCGGCGAATGCGGCGACCCAGGTTTTCACCTCGTGGGTCGATTTACCGGCCAGGGCCGACAGGGCGTCATTGCCCAGTGCATCGAGGTCGCTCAAGCGGCCTTGCTCCAGCGTATCGAGAAACTGCTGGTCCCAGACCGGGTTGAGCGGGTGCAGGCTGTTCTGGTCTTCGACGAAGTGCCGGGCGGCCTGGATGACCCGTTGCTGGCGTGCGGCGCGTTCATCGGCGGGCAACTGGCGGCCGCTGCCCATCAAGCGGTCGGCCATGCGCGCATCGACCTTGGCCAGCTCTGGCACCGGGGGCTGATGGGACAGGCCTCCGGACGCCAGGAACAGCACGCGCAGGTCCAGTGATCTGGCCCACTGGCCGATGGCCTCGCCCAGCAGTCGTGCGCGCTTGAAACCGGGCAGGGGCACGGCCACCGAATTGATAAAGACCGGAATCACCGGGCAGGTGCGCAACCCGCCCAGCAACAGTTCCAGGGGTTGGGCAAAGGCATGATCGACTTGCATTCGGTAGGACACGGCGGTGTCGATACCAGCCTCCATAACGGCTTGGGCGCAGGCTTCGGCCAGGGCTTTGGGTACGTCGAGGGGGCCGGCTGCGGTGTCGAAATCGCCAATGGCATCGGCGGCCATGCCAATGCAAAAAGGCGGCATGACGTCGTAGAAAAAGCCGTTGTAGTGATCGGGCCCCAGGAGCACGATCAGCTGCGGGTCGAAGCGGGCGATGCGATCGCGGGCATCGCGGATCATGCTGTCCACTTCGGCCAGCACTTCGGGGGCCGGGTCGACGTAGCCCACCAGCGGCGTGTGTGACAAACAGTGCAAATAGGCGCTCATCTCAAGCCACCTTGCTGATGGCTGGCGTCACCTGGATGTGTGGCTGCGCGTTGAGCGCCAGGGCCAGTTCATTGCAGGCCTTGCCGAGCGTTTGCGGTGTGGCCAGCCCGGCGAGGAAGCGATCAGGGCGCAGCAGGGCAATGGACGATGAGCCGCGGGCGAACCACTCGCGCAGGCGGCCAGTGCTGTCGCCGACCCGAATCACGTCGTTGCCGGCGTCGCTCGGGGCCCTGAGCTGGACATCCGGCAGCACTTGAATAAACCGCGTGCCCAGGGTTGTCCATTGCGCAATCTGCGCCGCCGTAAGGCCCCAGGTCGGGTCGCAGCCCCAGGCGATAATGGCGAAATTCTCGCCGATCACTTCATCGAGGAGCACGGTCGCACCGGCGTCGGTCAGCACCTTGGGCTGAATGAACATCTTGCCCACCGGCGAGCCTTTTTCGCTCGGCACGATCAGGGCGCCACGGCTGTATTGCGGCATGGGCTTGAAGCGCATCTCGACGAAGTAGCGTTTAACCGGCGGCACATAATTGAGCAGCCACGAGACGCCATCGCGCAGGGTGCCCTGCCAGCGCTTGGGCGGTGCCAGTACGTGGCCGGCCAGTACCGAGAGGTCGATCATGGCCTTGGCGTGATCCCGGCGCTCCAGCTCATAGCTGTCGAGCAGGCGGTCACTGGCCAGGCCCTTGATCACCCGTGACAGTTTCCAGGCCAGGTTGGAGGCATCGCGCATGCCGCTGTTGTAACCCTGGCCCTGCCAGACCGGCATGATATGCGCGGCATCCCCGGCCAGCAGTACGCGACCCTGGCGGAAGCGGCCTGCGAGGCGGGCGTTGTGGGTATAGACGCGGCTGCGAATCAGCTCGATGCGGTCCGGGTCCGGCAGCACCTTGGCCAGCAGCTTGCGCATGTTTTCGGGCTTGCTCAGCTCGGCTTCGGTCTCGCCGGGCATCACCATAAACTCAAAGCGGCGCACGCCGTGGGGCAGGGCGGCGGACACGTAGGGGCGCACCGGGTCGCAGCACAGGTACACATGGGGCGTGCTCAGGGGGTCGTTGGCGATATCCACCACGATCCACTGATTGGGCGCGGTCTTGCCCTCAAAACTGATGTCCAGGCTACGGCGCACCAGGCTGTTGCCGCCATCGCAGCCAATCAGGTACTTGGCCTGCAGGCGTTCGCTGCGACCCTCGGCGTTTTTCAGTGTGAGTTGCACACCGCTGTCGCTTTGCTCGAAACCTTGGAGTTCGCGGCCGAACAGCACCTTGACGTTGTCAAAGCGTTGCAGGCCTTCAAACAGCACGCGGTCAGCCAGCGGCTGAATAAAGGCGTTACGGCGGGACCAGCCGAACTCATCGGTCTTGGGCTGAATGTCTGCAAAGCAGCGACCTTTGGGCGTCATGAAGCGCATCGCATGCCAGGGCGTGGTGTGCGGCAGCACGTTATCGGCCAGGCCGACGGCCTGGAATGTGCGCAGGCTTTCGTCGTCCAGGCCAATGGCGCGCGGGTAGTCGATCAGGCTGTCGAGCTTTTCCACCAAGGTGACGTTTACACCACATTGGCCCAGGTAATTGGCGATCATCAGCCCGACAGGACCCGCTCCGACAATGGCGATATCGGTGCTCAGGTCCAAGGTGGAAGCAGTGGGTGCAGAACTCATGGGTATCTCCGTACAGCGCTTTTTTTGGATTTCTTGTTGGGCGCAGTATGGAAATCGCGAAGCTGGTGAACAACGAGAACCCTTGCTAGGGTGCACTCAGTGCACATCGTTGATTTACCGATAAAAATAATGGGAAACACATGAGCGAAACCGAATACAAGGCCGTGCGGGGCCTAATGCGCGGGTTGTTACTGATCAACGGTCTCAACCGTTTTGACGGGGGCGCCAGTACGGCTCAGTTGGCCGAGCAGAGCGGTTTGCACCGTACTACCGTGCGTCGTTTACTGGAGACGTTGCAGGCCGAAGGCTACGTGCGCCGCAGTGAATCGGATGACAGCTACCGGTTGACCCTGAAGGTGCGTGAGCTGAGCGAAGGCTTTCGCGATGAACAGTGGATTTCTTCGATTGCTGCGCCCTTGCTGGGTCAATTGCTCCAGCAAGTGGCCTGGCCCACCGACCTGTCTACCCTGGATGGCGACGCGATGGTGATTCGCGAAACCACTCACCGTTTCAGTCGCCTGTCGTTTCACCGTTCGATGGTGGGGCGCCGCTTGCCCTTGCTGATGACCGCGACCGGGCGGGCGTACTTTGCGTTTTGCCCGCCGGCCGAGCGGGAAGAATTGATCGAGTTGATGATCAGTCGGGACGACTCGCAGTCGGCGCTGGCAGCGGATCGCCGATTTGTCGAGCGACTGGTGGAGCACACACGCAGCAAGGGCTATGGCGAAAACAACGCGCACTGGGGAGAAGAACGCAAGATCGCGGCGATTGCGATCCCGGTGATGCATGAGGAGCGGGTGATGGGTTGCCTGAACCTGGTGTATATCGCCAGGGCCATGCCGGTCGAGGAAGCTGCACGGCGCTTTTTACCGGCGATGCAGGGAGTGGTGGAAAAGATTCAGGTCGGGTTGGTTCAATAGCCTTCTCAGGCTCATAGGATTTTCACGGGGTCAAGGCACAGGAAGTGTGAACAGTGCCAAACCTGTGAGAGCTGGCTTGCCTGCGATGCAGACGCCAGGGTGCGGCAGGCAAACTGCGGTGCTGCCATCGCGAGCAAGCCCGCTCCCACAAGGGGCTTGCGCATCAGGTGGATTTTACAACCGCTGCCAGAGCGCTTCGGCCTGGGGGTTACGGTTGTCCCGCCAGCGCACCAGGATCACTTCCAGATGGTCGGACTCCATGTCCGGGTACAAGCGCACCAGTTCACCGCGCTCAATCAGCGGCGCAACCATGCTGTGGGGCATGCACGCCACGCCCTGGCCGCTGGCGACCATCGGTTTGAGTGCCTCGGACACCGTGGCCTCGAATACCTGCAGCAAACGCTGAGGCTGGGGGTGACGGTTGATCTGGGTGCGCGACAGTTCATGCAATTGCGCACTGCGCGAATAGCTGAGCAGCGGAATCGGCTCATCGGTCTGGGCGCAATGCGCCGCCAGTGCCGGAGTGGCCACCCAGTACAACTCGTCATGGCCCAGGGACTTGACCTCGAATTCGCTCTGGCGCGAGTAGGGCGCCGTCTTGGTATCACGGTAGAACAGGATGAAATCGCAACGCCCGGACATCAGCGCCATGTAGTAGTCGTCGGTGCTGCGATAACCCGTGTCGATACGGGTGAACAGCGGCGATTGCGGGCTGTTCAACTGGCTGATCCAGCCCGGGAAGAAGTTGCATGCCAGGGTGTGCAGCGAGGCAAAGGTCAGTGGCCGGTTGAGCACCTTGACGCTCTGTTCGCAGTCGCGGGCCATGCGCACCAGTTCCACGGCATTGGGCAGCAAGGCTTCACCGGCGGCCGTCAGGCGTACCGGGTTGCGCTCGCGGTCGATCAGGGTTGCACCCAGATGCGCTTCGAGCAATTGAATGCGCCGGCTCAGGGCCGATTGCGAGGAGCCGCGCATGCTCGCCGCCGCCGTGAACTTGCCGGTATCGGCCAGGGCAAGAAAATCTTCATACCAATCGATGTTCATAGCGTTATTCCAATATTCGATAGCGCGTCCAGCATAGTGGATCAATTGCCGCTATCCGGGCCATGCCGCTGTCTTTATTGTGCTCCTCAACCGCCACCTGCCGTTGGACTGTGGTTGACAGGCATAACAAGAAGAATTTTCAAGGGGCAATGATATGCACAAATTGAATAGGGCCAAGCTTTTACTGGGTGCTCCGCTGTTGGCACTGCTGTTGACCGGTGCCCAGGCCGCCCAGGCAGGTGTGCTGGACAAGGTCAAGGCCCATGGCAGTGTGCGCTGCGGGGTCGCGGGCGACAAACCGGGCTTTTCGCTGATTGATGACAAGGGCCGCTGGACCGGCATGGATGTGGATCTGTGCCGCGCCGTGGCCGCGGCCGTGCTGGGGGATGCGGACAAGGTGGAGTATCTGACCACCACGGCAAAAAACCGCTTTACCGCCCTGGCCTCCGGGGAAATTGACATTTTGTCCCGTGCCGCTTCCTGGACCGCTGAACGTATAGCCAACCTGGGTGTGGACTTCACCACGGTCTGGTTTTACGACGGTCAGGGTTTTATGACCCACGCCGCCGACGGTATCCAGAAACTCACTGACCTGGACGGCGCCACTTTCTGCCTGTCACCGGGCACCACCTCCGAGCAAAACCTGGAAGATTATTTCGGTCGCCGTGGCCTGACTTACAAAACCGTGGTCATCGAAAAAAGCCCCGAGCTTTACGCCGCTTTCCAGCGCGGCCGCTGTAACGCCATTTCCAATGACTCTTCGGGGCTGGCGGCGCGTTTGGCGCTGATGAACAACCCCAAGGACTACGTGCTGCTGCCAGAAGTGATTTCCAAGGAACCCCTGGGTGCCTTCGTCGCTCAAGGTGACACTGTGTGGCGCAATATCGTGACCTGGACCGCGTACGCGCTGATGACCGGCGAAGAGCTGGGCGTGACCTCGGACAACGTCGACGAGTTGCGTGGCAACAAGACCGCATCCACCGATATCGCCCGCTTGCTGGGCACTGAAGGTACCATCGGCAAGTCCTTTGGCCTGGACAGTGACTGGGCTTATCGCGCCCTCAAGCAAGTCGGCAACTACGGGCAAATCTATGACCGTAACCTCGGCCAGCAGACGGCATTGAATATTCCGCGCGGTCTCAACCGCAGCTGGAAAGACCATGGCCTGATGTACGCGCCGCCGATTCGCTGAGGGGATTGCTGTCATGTCGACCCATCGTTCACCCAACCTGCGCCTGTCGAGCGTGCTGCAGCAGGGGCTGGTACTGGCTCTGGTTGCCGCAGTGTTTTATCTGCTCTCCAGCAACGCCGCGCTGAACCTGAAGAACCTTAATATCGCCTCGGGATTCGGTTTTTTGTCCCAGCGCGCGGGTTATGACATCAGCTTCTCGCTGATTGATTACACCCCGGATGCAACCTATGCCCGCGCCTATCTGGTGGGCTTGCTCAACACCTTGCTGGTGTCGGTGCTGAGCATTGTGCTGGCGACCCTGCTGGGAGGTGCGCTGGGCATGGCGCGCGTCTCGGACAACTGGCTGATCAAGCGCCTGAGCGGCACCTGCATCGAATTTTTGCGCAACGTCCCGCTGGTGGTGCATCTGGTCTGGTGGTACGGGCTGGTGTTGGCGCTGCCCGGGGTCAAGCACTCGGCCTCGCTGTTTGGTGTGGTGTTTTTGAACAACAACGGCCTCAACCTGCCGTGGCTCGAGCAGGGCAGTGTGGTCGGCTGGGGGCTCTTCCTGATGCTGCTGGGCACCTTGCTGGCTTATGTGTTCTGCCGCTTGAAAGAAGCCCGCGGGCCGTGGCGCGGTTTTGCCTCCAGGCGCTGGCCTGCGCTGCTGGCCGGGGCGGTGCTGCTGCCCTTGCTGGTGTACGCCCTGAGTGATGCCCATGTGCAATGGGAAGTGCCGGTGCAGCGCGGTTTCGGGTTCAAGGGCGGGATCACTCTGGTTCCGGAGATGCTTGCCTTGTGCCTGGCCCTGTCGTTTTACAGCGCCAGTTACATCGCCGAGATCGTGCGTGGCGCAATTGAATCTGTGCATCGCGGCCAGTACGAAGCGGCCAGGGCACTCGGCTTCACATCCGGCACCACCCTGCGCCAGTTGATCGTGCCGCAGGCCATCTATCCGATGATTCCGCAGATCACCAACACCTATCTGAACATCGTCAAGAACTCCTCGCTGGGGGTGGTCATCGGCTTTATGGAACTGGTCTCGTCAACCGGCGGCACCACCCTGAACCAGACCGGCCAGGCCATCGAATGTATCGCGCTGGTGATGGGTACCTACTGTGCAATCAGTCTGGTGATCTCGTTGGCGATGAATATCTATAACCACCGCATTGGCCAGAGGGGGCACTGAACATGACCGCAATGAATCAGGCACTGGCAGTGCCGCTGGCACCGCCGCGTTTGCCCCGGCTACAGCGGGCCCTGGCCTGGAGCCGCAGCCAGTTGTTTCCCAGCGTGGGCCATGGGCTGCTGACCCTGAGCGTACTGGCGCTGCTGTGCTGGTGTGTGCCCGCGGCGCTGAACTGGCTGGTATTGGATGCCACCTTCGTCGGCAGCAGCGCCAAAGACTGCAACCCCGGCGGCGCTTGCTGGCTGCCGATTACCCAGCGCTGGAACCTGTTCGTATATGGCTTCTACCCGCAGGCTGAACAGTGGCGGGTAAGCCTGGCACTGGTGTTGGCAGGGGCAGCGTTTGTCTTGCTGTTTTTCAAGCGCCTGGACCGTCGCCTGCTGCTGGGGTACCTGGCCTTGCTGCCGATCGTGATGTGGTGGCTGCTCAAGGGCGGTGCCGGTTTGCCCGAGGTCTCCTCGACCAAATTCGCCGGGATGCTGGTCACGGTGTTCCTGGGCACCGCAGGGATGATCTTTGCCTTGCCGCTGGGGATTTTGCTGGCTCTGGGCCGGCGCTCGAAACTGCCCGTGGTGCGCATGCTCTGCGTGCTGTACATCGAGCTGGTGCGCTCGGTGCCGGTGATCTCGCTGCTGTTTATGGCCTCGCTGATGATCCAGTTGTTCCTGCCGCCAGACTCGGCCTTCGACATCCTGCTGCGGGTGCAACTGGTGCTGATCCTGTTTACCGCCGCCTATATGGCCGAGACCCTGCGCGGCGGTCTGCAGAACCTGCCCAAGGGGCAGTATGAAGCGGCAATGGCGCTGGGTTTTGGCTACTGGAAAACCATGGGCCAGATCATCCTGCCGCAAGTGCTCAAGCAGTCCATAGCACCGTTGCTCACCCAGTTTATCGGCCTGTTCAAAGAGACCACGCTGGTGATGATCGTGGGTGTGCTGGACATCGTCGGCATCGCCATGAGCACCGCCGTCGCGCCTGAGTGGGTTGAGTACGGCCACGAAATCTACGTCTTCCTGGCGATCTACTTCTTCGTCATCTGTTTTGCACTGTCGCGCTATGCCCGACACCTTGAACAACGTATGGAGCAAAGCCGCTCATGATCAGCAAACCCAAGGCTGATGCCGCCGCGATGGTGCGCATCGAACAATTGAACAAGTGGTTCGGCAATGCCCATGTGCTGAAGAACATCTCGCTGAATGTGCATGCCGGGGAAAAAGTGGTGATCTGCGGGCCTTCGGGTTCCGGCAAATCGACCCTGATCCGCTGCATCAATCAACTTGAGCAACACCAGCAGGGTCTGGTCGAAGTGCTGGGCGAGGAGCTCAACGGCAACCTCAGGGGGCTGGAGCGTATCCGCCGTCAGGTGGGCATGTGTTTTCAGCACTTCAACCTGTTCCCGCACCTCACGGTACTGAAAAACTGCACCTTGCCCCAGACGTCTAATCTGGGCGTGCCCGAGGCTGAAGCCATCGAGCGTGCGCTGGGCTTGCTGGACAAGGTCAAAATGCGCGACCACGCCAACAAGTTTCCGTCGCAGTTGTCCGGTGGCCAGCAGCAACGTATCGCCATTGCCCGGGCATTGTGCATGCAACCCAAGGTCATGTTGTTCGATGAACCGACCTCGGCCCTGGACCCGGAAATGATCGCTGAAGTGCTGGACGTTATGACCGGCCTGGCCCTGGAAGGCATGACCATGATCTGCGTGACCCATGAAATGGGTTTTGCCCGCAAGGTGGCTGACCGGATCGTATTTATGGACCAGGGCGAGATCGTTGAAGAAGCGCCCCCCGAGCGGTTTTTCTCGGCCCCCGAGTCTCCCCGTACCCAACGTTTTTTGAGCCAGATAATCAATCACGGAGTGCATGCCCAATGACCCAATCCATTGCGATGGCCTTGCATGGCGGTGCCGGTGTGCTGATGCCCGGTGTCTTGACCCGCGAAGACGAACAGGCGATCCACGCCGCACTGCTGCAGGCGCTCAAGGCGGGTGTCGATGTCCTGAAAAAAGGCGGCAGCAGCCTGGACGCCGTGCAGGCAAGCGTGGTTGAACTCGAAGAGTGCCCCTGGTTCAACGCCGGCAAAGGCGCGGTATTTACCCACAGCGGTGATCACGAGCTGGATGCCGCCATCATGAACGGGGCTGACCTGCAAGCCGGTGCCGTGGCCGGTGTGCACCATGTGCGCAACCCGATCTGCGGAGCCCGTGCAGTTCTGGAGCACAGTGAGCATGTGCTGCTGGCCGGTGCCGGGGCAGACTTGTTCCTGTCCGAACAGGCGGGTCTCGAACACGTCAGCAATGACTGGTACGACACGCCCTTGCGTCGTCGCCAGTGGGCTGCGCAACAGCAGCAACCGGAGACGGTGTTGCTGGAGCCGGGAGGCGTGGAGAAAAAATTTGGTACCGTGGGCGCTGTCGCCCTGGATAGCCACGGCCATGTCGCTGCGGCCACCTCCACGGGTGGCATTACCAACAAGCGCTATGGCCGGGTGGGCGACTCGCCGCTGATCGGCTCCGGCACCTGGGCGGATGACCGCAGTGCGGCGATTTCGGCGACCGGGCACGGCGAGTTCTTTATGCGCACCGTGGTAGCTCACAACATCGCATCGCGCATTCGCCTGGTGGGTTCGAGCCTGGCAGACGCCTGCGAGCAAGTTGTGCAGGGCGAGCTCAAGGAGCTGGGTGGCAACGGCGGCGTGGTCGCCGTGACACCGGCTGGCGAGACCGTGCTGAGCTTCAATACGCCGGGCATGTACCGCGCCTGGCTGGATGCTGACGGCGGCCTGCACACGGCCATTTATGCCGAGGACGACTGCCTGCATCGACTTTGAGTGAATTGACCCGCGGGGCGGCTGGAGATTAGTCTCGATCTCCTTTCGCCCCGTGGAATGCATCGATGATCACTTGCTACCTGCGTTACGTGATTGACCCTTACCAACTGGCCGAATTCGAGGCCTATGCCAAAGTCTGGATCCCGCTGGTAGAGAAGTTCGGCGGCCAGCATCATGGCTACTTTCTGCCCTCGGAAGGTGCCAACAATATCGCCCTGGCCATGTTTACCTTCCCCAGCCTCGCAGCCTATGAAGACTACCGCGAGCGCTCAAAAACCGATGCCGAGTGCATTGCCGCGTTTAAACTGGCTGAAGATAATCGCTGTATCCTGAGTTACGAGCGCAGCTTTTTCAGGCCTGTTTTCGAATAACCCCCCCACTTCTTCCAAGAGGCTTGCCCCCATGGCAACTGCATCCGCATTTATTGATATTCCCGCCACAGCCGATCAGGTCTGGCAATTGATTGGAGGCTTCAACTCGCTGCCGGACTGGCTGCCCCTGGTTGCTACCAGCGAGTCTGGTGAAGGCGGGCGCTTGCGCCATCTGCAGACCGTGGATGGCACGGTGATCGTTGAGCGTCTGCAAACGTTCGACAATGCTGGCAAGACCTATAGCTATTCCATTGTCGAGGCGCCGTTTCCGGTGACCGACTACCTGGCGACCTTGCGCGTTGAAGCGCTGGGCGACGGCGCCCGTGTGACCTGGTCGGGGCAGTTCACCCCGGCAGGTGTGAGCACTGAAGCTGCCGTAGAGCTGTTTACCGGGGTCTATCAGGGTGGGCTGGCGGCGCTGGGCGGCAATTTCGCCGGCTGATTTGTACTCGGTGCTTTTAACTGCAATACCGGGTACATATCCGGCATTTGTGTCCAACTGAAATATGGGTTTCGCTTTTACAGCGAGTCACTTTGCAAAAGCGGCAAAGTAACCCAAGCGCTTTCGCCCCATCGTACGGCCTTCGCTGCGCTCAAGTACCCTCGCTCCGGTTCTGCTCCGTGGGCACGCCGCGACGGGCCATCCATGGTCCATCGCGGCTCTCCCTGCATCCATGCCGGTCGACCCACTCCACAGAACCTCCTCTCGGCCTCCCGGGAGGGCAGGCAGATCAAAAGCACGGCGCCACGAAGCGGCCGACCTGTTTGGCGGCGAGGTCTGTGAGCCCCGAATATTTCCTCTGTGGGAGCGGGCTTGCTCGCGATGCAAGCGGCGCGGTATTTCAGTTGAATCGCGCCGATGCCATCGCAGGCAAGCCCGCTTCCACATTAAATGCAAGCGCAACAGTGGGTTGAAAATACCCAGCTTCCGTGCAGTGATGGCCATTTAAAATCAATTAAATCTTAAAAACTGTGGCTATTTAATGACTTAGGTCAGTATTGCCTTGAAATAAAATTTGCAGAATCACTTGTTACTGATTGTTACGATAGGGTAAGATCGCCCCGCGTTCACCTACCACGGTTTATGCATTTTTAAGCCCCAAGTTTCCATCAGCTACTTGGGCTTTTTTTTGCCTGAAATTTGATATCGGATCCAATTTTCGGGCAAGAAAAAGGCGCCAATCGCTGGCGCCTTCAGGCAGTTGCCACCCTCTGATAAGCGACTCAGCGCACCAGGCAGGGCTTTTTGTTGTCGTATTTCCAGCCGGGAATCATGTACTGCATGGCTACGCTGTCATCCCGTGCACCCAGGCCCATGCCTTTGTACAGTTCGTGAGCCTTGGCCACGGCGTCCATGTCGATGTCCACGCCCAAGCCAGGCTTTGTCGGAACCTTGATGTGGCCGTCGACAATTTTCAGCGGTTCACGGGTCAGGCGCTGGCCGTCCTGCCAGATCCAGTGGGTATCAATGGCGGTGATGTCCCCCGGCGCTGCAGCCGCAACCTGGGTGAACATGGCCAGGGAAATATCAAAGTGGTTGTTGGAGTGCGAGCCCCAGGTCAGGCCCCATTCGTGGCACATCTGTGCAACGCGTACCGAGCCCTGCAGGGTCCAGAAGTGCGGGTCGGCCAGCGGAATGTCCACGGCTTGTGACTGAATCGCGTGGCCCATTTCGCGCCAGTCGGTGGCAATCATGTTGGTAGCCGTAGGCAGGCCGGTGGCGCGGCGGAACTCAGCCATCACTTCGCGTCCCGAGTAACCGTTTTCGGCACCGCAGGGGTCTTCGGCATAGGCCAGCACGCGGTGTTGATCGCGGCACAGGGCCACGGCCTCCTTGAGGGACCAGGCGCCATTGGGGTCCAGGGTGATGCGGGCAGCGGGGAAGCGTTCGGCCAGTGCGGTGACTGCTTCGATTTCTTCGGCGCCACGCAGTACGCCGCCCTTGAGTTTGAAATCGTTGAAGCCGTAGCGGGCTTGCGCCGCTTCTGCCAGGCGCACAATGGCTTCAGGGCTCAGCGCCTTTTCATTGCGCAGACGTTGCCAGTCATCACCCTCGGTTTCATTGCGGTAGGCCAGATCGGTTTGTTGGCGATCGCCAATGTAAAACAGGTAGCCGAGCATCTTTACCGCATCCCGTTGCTGGCCTTCGCCGAGCAGGGCTGCCACTGGCACTTCCAGGAACTGGCCGAGCAAGTCGAGCAGGGCGGCTTCCATGGCAGTGACGGCGTGGATGGTGATGCGCAGGTCGAAGGTCTGCAGGCCGCGCCCTGCCGAATCGCGGGCGGCGAAGGTGCTGCGCATGGCGTTGAGAACGCTCTGGTAGTTGCCGATGGGCTGGCCCACCACCAGGTTGCGGGCGTCCTCCAGGGTTTCGCGGATGCGTTCGCCACCGGGCACTTCACCCACGCCGATATGGCCGCTGCTGTCCTTGAGGATGACGATATTACGGGTAAAAAAGGGGCCGTGGGCGCCGCTGAGGTTAAGCAGCATGCTGTCATGACCCGCCACCGGGATTACCTGCAGGCTGGTGACGATCGGGGCTTTTGTGGCGTGGTGTTGATGGTCGGCATTCATGGTCTGGTCCTTGTCAGGCAGGTTGCAGGGCGGTGGGGGTCACGGCCGTGGGAGTGGGTTTGGTCTTGGCAAAGAACACAATGAGTGCCGCAATGATCGACGTGCCGGCCAGACCATAGAGCCCACCCTGGATCGAGCCGGTGGTTTGTTCCAGGAAGCCGAAGGTGGTGGGGGCGACGAAGCCGCCGAGGTTGCCGATGGAATTGATCAGCGCGATGACGGCCGCCGCGATGCGTGCATCCAGGTAGCCCTGGGGAATGGGCCAGAACAGCGCCGAAGCCGATTTGAAGCCGATGGCGGCAAAGCAGATGGCGATAAACGCAAAGATCGGCCCGCCGGTAGTGGACATGAACATGCCGATGGCGGCAATGACCAGGGCGGCCGCCACCCAGGCCTGCTGGAACCTGAATTTGCTGGCCAGCGAGGCAAAGGCGTACATGGCAATGATGGAGATCAGCCACGGGATCGAGTTGTAAAAGCCCACCTGGATATCGCTCAGGTCGCCCATTTTTTTGATGATGCTCGGCAGCCAGAAGGTGGCCGCGTAAATGGTCAGCTGGATACAGAAGTAGATCGCGCAGAACAGCATGATCTGACGATCCTTGAGCAGCATGCCCAGGGTTGGCTTGACGGTATTGGCGGCATCGCGTTCACGCTGCTCGCGGTCAATTTCGTTGACCAGCGCATCTTGCTCGGCACGGCTGAGCCATTTGGCGTCATGGGGTTTTGAGTCCAGCCAGAACCACACAAACACGCACAGCACCACCGAGGCCATGCCTTCGATGATGTACATCCACTGCCAGCCATGCAGGCCCATGCCGGTGATTTGCAGCAGCAGGCCGCTCAGTGGTCCCGAGATCAGCGAGGCCAGTGCCGAGCCGCTGAGGAAGATGGCAATCGCCTTGCCGCGTTCGGCGCCCGGCAGCCAGCGGGTGAAGTAATAGATCACGCCCGGGAAGAAGCCCGCTTCGGCTATGCCGAGCAGAAAGCGCAGGATATAGAAGTGGGTTTCGTTCTGGATAAAGGCCATCAGGGTGGCGGTGATGCCCCAGGTGAACATGATCCGGGTCAGCCAGATACGGGCGCCGACTTTTTGCAGCAGCATATTGGACGGCACTTCAAACAGTGCGTAGCCGATGAAAAACAGCCCGGCACCGAAACCATAGGCGGCGGCACCAATGCCCAGATCGTGCTCCATGTGGCTGCGCACAAAGCCGATGTTTACCCGGTCGATGTAGTTGACGATAAACATGATGACGAAGAGCGGCAGTACATGTCGCTTCACTTTCTGGATCGCACGCGCCAGGACGGGGTCGTTGGCGTACGCAGCAGACGGATTGCTGGAAGTGTTCACAATTCAAAGCCCCACTGATTATTTTTATGCGGGTTATGTGTGCCGCAGGTCAGGCCTGCAGTTGCCAGACATCATACGAGTTGACTTTTTTCCTGGCAATGCTTTGAAACAAACCAAAAAGTTATAAAAATCCCGATAGAGATACTCTAATGTCAATTTTTCGGATGATTTGCTGACTTTAAGGCCAAATAAAGCTGCAAAGGAGGTACTTGCCTGAAGGCCGTAATCAGTTTTAAGCACAGGGTTGTCTGATTTTTATATAACTTGTCATACATGTTCGGGTGCTAATATCAGGCCGTCTTGTTCGAAGGGATTTGCCCCATGCACGACCCCCAGAGTGCGCTGTTGCGCAAGCGTTCACCGGGCCTGGCCCACGACATAGTGGCCGAGCTGACACAGCGGATCCTGCTGGGCCAACTGGCACCCGGCGAGAAGCTGCCTTCCGAGTCGGCCATCGTGCGCGAGCACGGTGTAAGCCGCACGGTGGTGCGTGAAGCGATTTCCAAGTTGCAGGCAGCGGGGCTGGTCGAAACCCGTCACGGTATTGGCACCTTCGTGCTTGAGCGCGATCAGCGTCAGGGTATCCACCTGAGCCGTGATACTGCGGCCAGCGTGCGCGGCATCATCGAGTTGCGCATGGGCCTGGAGACCCAGGCTGCGGCGCTGGCTGCCCGGCGCCGCACGGAGGAGCAACTGCTGCAGATGCGCCAGGCGCTGGATGACCATCAGAATTCACTGGCCAACAATGACAGCAGCGTCGAGCCGGACCTGCGCTTCCACCGGTTGATTGCCCAGGCGACAGGCAACGCGTACTTCACCGATATCATTGCCCAGTTGGGGCGTTCGGTGATTCCGCGTACCCGGATCAATAGTGAAGAGCGCGGTGATGCCGACCTCAAGCAGTTGGGACAAATGGCCGTGCTCGAACACGAAGCGATTCTGCGCGCCATCCGCCGCCAGGACCCCGACGCCGCCCGCGCTGCCATGCTGCTGCATTTGAGCAACAGCCTGGAGCGCATGGCGGGGGAGTGACGGCACGATGTAGCCGCTGAGGAGCGCAGCGAGGCTGCGTCCGGCGGCGTAGCCGTCGTAGAACCGGGCAGCCCGGTCACTCAGGTACATCGCGCAGACCGGGTTTACGACCGCTGCGCGCTCGATCGCAGCCTCGCTGCGCTCGTCAGCGGCTACAAGTGGTCTTGTGCGCTCACTTCAACGCCATATCCTCGGGATTGATCTGTTTCCAGGCCTGCAGCACCACCTGCGCCCTGGGCTCCTGGCCGCTGTCGAGGTAGAACTGGATCAACGCCAAACGCGCATCGCGAAACGCCGGCTGGCGTTTGAGCAGCTCTTCCATTTGTGCGCAGGCCTGGTCGAGCTGGCCGCTCTGGTGCAGGGCCACCGCCAGCACATAGCGGTACTGGCTGTTGTCCGGTTGCAGTTTTACGGCCTGCTGCAAAGCTTTCATCGCTTGTTCGGGCTGGCCGGCGCGAATCAATGCCAGCCCCTGGCTGTGTTGCAACAACGCTGCCTGGGGGTGTGCCTTGATCGCGTCGCTGAGCAGGGTCGAGGCTTCTGCCTTGCGACCACCGGCCTCCAGCCATTGGGCCAGGGTGACCAGGGCCGGGTAGAAGTCGGGATCGCGCAGCAACGCGGCGCGCAGCTTGGGCTCAACCTCGGCATTGCGCCCGCTGGCCTGGTACAGCATGGCCAGGTTGAAGTTGGACTCGGCCCGTTCTGCCAGGCTCAGTTGCACGCTTTCGTATTCACCTATGGCTGTGTCCCACCCGTGCTGATACGCGCCCAGGCCAGCGCGAGCAGCACCCTGCAGATTGCGCGCGGCAATGATGCGCACCGCACGCACCTCGTCACTGAGTAACGGGCCGAGCAACTCGATCCGCTCGGCCGCCGGCAAGAAGGCGCTCACCGCCCGTACCGCGCTTTCACGCACCTGCGGTGCCGGGTGGTCAAGGTCCTTGCTGGCCAGCTTCAAGGCGGACTCGCCAGGGTAGTTGGCCAGTTCGGCCAACAGCGTGGCGCGTTGAATCGCCGGCAGATTGTTGCGCCGCAATTGCTCGTACAGCGCCTGCGCCGCACCCGGCCTGCCTGCCCGTATCAGCCACAGGCTTTCATCATAGCGCGCCGCTTGTGGTGCATCGTGGGCGCTCCATAGCTTGAATTGCTCGGTCACCTTGTCAGCGGCCTTGCCCTGATGGCAGCTCAGGCAGGCATCCGCTGTGCCCAGGGCTTTGGCTCGCAGCGGGTTGGGGATGCTGAAACTGTGGTCATGGCGAAAGTCGTTGCCCATGTAAAACTTGCCGGGCATATGGCAATCCACGCATTGCGAACCCGGCTGGCCTTCGGCATGGCGATGGTGGTCGATGGAGTCATAGTTCTTCGCTTGCAGGCCCTTGCCGTCAATGCCGGGGATCGCAGCCTTCCCGGCGGTGTTGTGGCATTGCAGGCACAGGCCATTGCCCGCTGCCTTGAGTTCGTTGCTATGGGGGTTGTGGCAGTTGCTGCAGCGCACGCCCTTGTCGAACATTTTGCTTTGCAGGAACGAGCCGTGTTCAAACACCTCGTCCTTGATTTTGCCGTCCAGTGCGTACAGCTCGCGGGTCAGTACGCTGGGCAGGTAGTCGTCCATCAGGCGCTTGCCCACGGTAAAGCCATCGCCCAGCGGTGCGCGGCGGGCATGGCAGCGGGCGCAGGTTTCGATCTCGACAGTGGCGTCCTTGCTTTTAAGGTCGACGTCGAAGCCGCTGTGGGGCAACGGGTTGTTTTCGGTTACGGCGCGCAAATGGCTGGACGCCGGACCGTGGCAGGCCTGGCAACCGACACCGAGGCTGTTCCATTGGCTGTTGAAGCTGTTACTTGCAGCATCAAAATTACGTTTGTAGCCGGTGGTGTGACATTCAACGCACATAAAGTTGGCGTTCTGGCTCGGTTTACTCCAGTGCAACGGGTTCTTGAAGTTCACCCCCTGGCCCGGATACAGATGAAACCAGCGCTGTTTTTCAGTGTCCCAGGCCACGCCCAGGGCTTGCAGCCTGCCGTCACCGACCTCGAGCAAATATTGTTGCAATGGCGCAATGCCGAAGGTGTAGGCGACCTTGAAGTCGGCGGGCTTGCCATCCGCCCCCGCTGTGTTGACCCAGAACTCGTTACCCTGGCGATAGAACCGGCTGTTCTCACCTTCGCCCTTGAATGCGGCATCGTTGAAATCAGCGAGCACAGTCTGCGGCTCGGCCACCTGCATGGCCAGTTGATGATGAGAGCCTTGCCAGTCTTTGACCTGGGCGTTGTGACAGCCCTGGCACTGTTGTTCGTCAACCATCTGCGCCGGGGCGGATTTCGGGCTCACAGAAGCGATTGCCGCAGGCGGGGGCGTCAACACCATCGGCACCGGCACCGGGCGGTTGAGATAAACCCACAGCCCGCCCAGCACCAGCAGCAACACCCCGGCGCTTACGGGTAACAGGTAACGGCTTATCAGGGTTGGACGCGAATCAGGTTGGTTTGCAGCTTTTATAGTTTTAGTTTTGGGCATTGCGACTTCCGTATCGAAAAGGCTCTAGCGTTCACCGACAAACCAGCGGTAATAGGGGTTGGCGCCATCGCCACGCATCACTTCCCGAATATCCCGGCTCCATGCCTCACGGTCGCCCTCATAGGCATGCAGGCTGGAACGGTAGAACTGCATCAGGCGTTGCTGATGGGTATTCATGCGCTCGACAAACTCCGGGGCGGCGTTGAGCAACACTGCCGGTTGGCGCAGGTCGAGCAACGCCGGCAGTACCCGGCTGATTTCTTTGCTGCGAACCCAGGGAGCGTACTCGATACGCGGTTGGTCGTCCGTGACGGCCGGCGCATCTGCAGCAAAACGCTGCAGCCCTGCACGGTCGGTCACCCAGGTCGCCAGCAGTGCCGCTGATGAAGCCACGCCCACGTCCTGCAGGGCGCTGCGCACGCCGGGTTGCTCGAAGCGGGCGCTGATGCGCGCGGCGTCCAGCTCGATCGGCTGCAATGAGCCCACCAGCAGCATTTCGTGAAACTCGCTGGTCCATAGCGAGGCGTAGGGGTACACGTCGAGAAAACTGCGCACCAGCGAGCGCGAGTCCTCGATATTCTGCGTCGGCAACGGCAACCATTGCGCAACGATGCCCTGCGGTTGCAGGCGCTGCGCAGCCAGTTGATAGAAGTCCCGCGAATACAGATTGACCACCCCGGCGGCGGAGGGCGGTGGTGGTTCGAGAGTGATCAGGTCATAGCGCTGTTCGCTGCGCAGGAGTTCCTGGCGACCGTCGCGCAAACGCACCTGCAAGCCGGGGTTGGCAGCCGCAGCGAAGTTGCCTTTGAACAGGGTTGAAGCCTTGACCACCGAGGGCAGCAGCTCGGCCACCACCCGTTGTTCGAGCCCCGGGTAACTGAGCAGGGCCCCGGCGGTGATCCCGGTACCAAAGCCGATCACCAGCGCCGAGCGTGGTTCGCCGTTGTGGATCAACAGCGGCAACAGGGCCTGGATCCGCATGTAGCGCAATGACGGCATGGCATCCCCGGTGTTGGACACGCCCTGGATATACAGGCGGTGAAAGCTGCGTTCACCCTTGCCCTGAGAAACAACGGCAACGGTGCCACCGCGGCCTTCCTGGTAAAACGCCAGCTCGCCGTTGCGCGCTCCGGGCAGCAGCTCGGCGAGACGCTCGACCGGCGTCAATATGGCCACCAGCAGCGCTGCCAGGCTGACCGCAATCACGCCCTGGCGATGACCTTTCTTGACTCCGTGCCCCTGGCGTACCGCGATAAAACCTGTTGCGGCAGCGATGATCGCCAACACACCGAGGGTACGGACCAGCCCCAGCCAGGGGATCAGCACAAAACCGCAGAGCGCAACGCCGGCAATCCCGCCCAGTGTGTTGAACGCCACGACCGCACCGACATCCCGCCCGACCCGACCGGGGCCGACGCACAGGCGCAGGGCTACCGGGAAGGCTGCGCCCAGCAACAAGGTGGGGACAAACACAATACTCAGTGCCGCCACCGCGAAGCGCGCGCTCATCCCCAGCAACACACTGCCACCCAAGGCCAGTACCGCAGTCTCTGCCTGGGTTTGCAGCAGGATCAGCCAGCGCCCCAGCAGGGCGATTTCGAGCAGTGCGATCAGTCCGGCTGCGGCGATCAGCAAGGCAAAAATGCCCCAGGGATCGCGCAGGCGATCAGCCCGGCGCGCCATCAGGCTGCTGCCGATAAACAGCCCGGCCAGGTAAGTGGCCAGCACCACGGCAAAGGCATAGGTGCGGGTGCTCATGAACTGTACGATCGATTGCGACCAGACCACTTCGTAGCCCAGCGCCACACCGCCCGCGATCGCATACAAGGCCATGGCCAGCCGGGCCGGTTTTGCTGCCGGGCTGGACGCTACGGGGCCGGTGACCGTTGCGTGCTGCCCGCGTTGCAAGCACAGGGCAGCCACGGCGGCAATCAGGTTGAGGGCGGCGGCAACGACGGCACTGGCGAACACGCCGAAGCTGGCAATCAAGACAAAGGCGGTGAGCAGGGTGCCGACAATCGCCCCGCCGGTATTGGCGGCATACAGGCGGCCACCGGCCTGGCCCAGATGCTGCGGGTCAGCCGCCAGTGCGCGCATCAGCACGGGCAGCGTGCCGCCCATCAAGAGGGCGGGCAGGCCCACCAGCATCAATGGCAGCAACCAGGCGGGCAGGCCGATCCGTTGTTCGAGCCAGGCGAATGGCGCGGCGGCCATGCCCAGCCCCAGGGTGGCGCCGATGCCGAGCACGGCCACACCGACTTCAAGGCCCGCATACAACAGCAAGGGCTTGCCCAGGCGGTCGGCGTAACGGCCAAACAGCAGCCCGCCCAGGGCCAGCCCGGCAAAGAAGGCGCTGATGCCGGTGGTGATGGCATCCACCTCGACACCTATCACCAGCGACAGTTGTTTGATCCACAGCACCTGATAGATCAGGGCTGCAGTACCGGAGATAAACAGCAGCAAGGCGGGGGCAGACAATGCAGTACGGCTGGACGGTAAGGGTGACGGCATTGCGCGGGAGCCTTGTGCAGAAGGAGTTCGGATGGAGTGCATAAAGATCAAAAGCCCCTCACCCTAGCCCTCTCCCGGAGGGAGAGGGAACTAAAGGCAAAAGCCGATCTGCGTAGCGCCACAAATCGGCTCCCTCTCCCTCCGGGAGAGGGTTGGGGTGAGGGTTGGCATCACACAATTACTGCGTCGATTGATGTTTCATTTTTTCCGCAATCTTGGCGTCTACCGCTGCCCGTACCTGATCGATACTGAAGCTTGGCGGCTTCTGGCTTGGCGGATAATCGACGAAGGTTTCCAGGAAGTTGGCCGCCTTCATGATTGCCAGTTCGTTCAAGTAGACGTTTTTCGTGCTCCAGTCGTAATACTGATCGGAGACCACGTCAGCCCGTTCGAACGGGTCCATGCGCAAGTTGAAGATTTTCGGCACCCGCAGGCACACGAAAGGTTCGCTCCAGACCTTGAAACCGCCCGGTTCGCGTTGCTCGCAGAACACCACTTTCCAGTTGTCGAAACGCATCGATACCAGCATGCCGTCATCGTTGAAGTAGTAGAACTCGTTGCGATTGCCCTTGGGTTGTTCGCCGGTCAGGTACGGCAGCTGGTTGAAACCGTCCAGGTGCACCTTGAAGTTGTTGCCGCCTGCCACCGGGGCCCAGCCCTTGAGCAACTTGTCTTTGACATCGGCATCCCCGGCCACCGCGAGCAGGGTCGGGAACCAGTCCAGCCCCGAGAACATCTCGTTGCTCACTTCACCGGCCTTGATCTTGCCCGGCCAGCGCACGATTGCCGGGACCCGGAAGGCACCTTCCCAGTTGGAGTTCTTCTCGTTGCGGAACGGCGTGGTCGCCGCGTCCGGCCAGGAGAACTGGTTGGGCCCGTTGTCGGTGGTGTAGACCACGATGGTGTTGTCGGCGAGCTTGAGATCGTCGAGGGTTTTCAGCAGTTTGCCGACGTCGCCGTCATGCTCAAGCATGCCATCGGCGTACTCGTTGCCGGGCATACCACTCTGGCCCTTCATCGAGTCGCGCACGTGGGTAAAGACGTGCATGCGCGTGGTGTTCATCCACACAAAAAAAGGCTTGTCGGCCTTGGCCTGCTTTTCGATAAAGGCCTGTGCCGCCGCGGTGGTTTCATCGTCGATGGTTTCCATGCGTTTGGCGGTCAGGGCACCGGTATCCTCAATCTTGCCGTCGGCAAAACTGTGAATCACCCCACGGGGCGAGGTGGCCTTGACGAAGGCCGGGTCATCCTTGGGCCAGTACGGGCGCTCGGGCTCTTCTTCGGCATTGAGGTGGTACAGGTTGCCGAAGAACTCGTCAAAACCATGATTGGTCGGCAAGTATTCGTCGCGGTCGCCCAAGTGGTTTTTACCGAACTGTGCTGTGGCGTAGCCTTGCGACTTGAGCGCCTGGGCGATGGTGATATCGCGCTTTTGCAGGCCCACCGGTGCCCCCGGGATGCCGACCTTGGACAGGCCGGTGCGCAGCGGCGTCTGCCCGGTGATAAATGACGAGCGCCCGGCGGTGCAGCTGTTCTCCGCGTAGTAGTCGGTGAACATCATGCCTTCTTTGGCAATCCGGTCGATGTTGGGGGTTTTGTAGCCCACCACGCCCATGGAGTAGGCGCTGATATTGGACTGGCCAATGTCATCACCGAAAATCACCAGGATATTGGGTTTTTCGGCGGCCACGGCGGTGGCGGACAACGCCATCACCGAAGCCGCCACGAGGGCTAGCCGGGGGAACCACTTGGCTGTTCGAGTCATGCAACTTGCTCCTTGTTGACCGGGTGGGTGCACTGCTGGCGGCTGTTTTTCTTATTGCTGTTGCTCGTTGGCACTGGCCTCGAACGGGTAGATCCGTCGCCATTGCGACGCCATATCGACGATAGTCCAGTCCTGCTGTTTTGCCTGATCCAGCGCCTTGTCCAGGCGGCCGATCTTCGAGTCCCTGTCATAGGCCCATTCGCGTTTGGCGTCGGTGTGGTGCACCAGGCCCATAAAGCGCGGCCCCGTGCCTGCAGCCGTCCACTGGAGCATCTGCAGGTCGCCGTCCGAGTTGCCGAAGGCGAGGATCGGCCGGCGGCCAATCACGCTGTCGATGCTCACCGGCTTGCCGGGGCCGTCATCGTTATGGGCGATTTTGGCGGTGCGCAGGATGGACGGTTTACCGTCCTTGAGCTGGTACTCGGTGACAAACGTGGAGCCGATCACGTGTTCCGGGGGGATGCCATAGACCTCTTCGGCAAACACGCGCATGAAGCCGGTATCGCCGCCGGACACGATCCAGGTCTTGAAGCCTTGCTCGCGCAGGTAATCCAGCACTTCCAGCATCGGCTGGTAGACCATCTCGGTGTAGGGCTTGCCGGTTGTCGGGTGGCGGGCCTTGCTTAGCCAGGCTTGCACGTTGTTGCGAAACTCATCGGTGGTGAGCCCGGCATGACTGGCCATAAAGATTTTCAGCAGGCCCTCCATGCCGCTTTCGGCGAGGGCCTTGTGGTCGTTTTCCAGCACCGCCTTGAACGGTTGCTGGTCTTTCCATTCCGGGTGTTGGGGGGCCATGCGTTTGATTTCGTCGAAGGCAAACAGCTCCTCGAAATAACCCGGTTGCTCGCTCCACAGGGTGCCATCGTTGTCGAACACGGCAATCCGCGCTTCGGGTTTTACAAAGCCCTTGCTGTCGGGCGTGGTGACCGTCTGGACAAATTCGATGATGCTTTTTTTCGCCGGGCCTTGGTGCCAGGAGGGCAACGGATCGGCAGCCAGGGCGAACAGGGGCAGGGCGAACAAAAGCGCCGCCAGGGTTGTAGCCGCTGCCGAGGTACGAGGCTGCGATAAGGACCGCAGGGCCTTCAAAATTTCGGGGCCGCTTCGCTGCCCATCGCAGCCTCGTACCTCGGCAGCGGCTACAGTTTTTTGGTTATTCATTTCTGGACGTCCTTTTCATGTCTTGGGTTGAGCGGGCGCAAACCATGGTTTTTGCGCGGCGGGCGGTTGTGCAGCCACTGCCGGGTGGCGTTTAAAACCAGGTGCAAGCGCCGCCGGTTTACAGACAGGACAACGGCCAGCAGCAATAACCCGGCACCCGCCAGCAGCGTGGCGGGCAGCCGTAACCGGGTGGGTTGGCCCATTTGCCTGAGGTCGTCAACGATGGAGAACACCGGGGTGTAGCTGCTGCTGGCCGTAGCCTTGAAGGTGACGGCCGGCAGTTCGCTGAAGCGGGTTTTGCGGTTCAGGCTGTCCCACCATTTGACGCGGATCGCCGGTAGCTCGTAATCGCCTTCGCGTTCGATGCGATAACTGACCCGGTCAATGCGCTCGCCGCCATTGAAGCCGCCCCGGCCGTCGTCCAGATTGCTCACCTGCGGGGTTTGCGGGTAGGCACCGAGCCCGGCCACCGAGGCCTGGGGCGGGGCGGGCAAGGCCAGCCCCGGAGTGCCGTCGGCCTGTAACGTCACGCTGCGGGTCAGGCTGTCTCCCACCTTGAACGGGCCGCCCGGCGGCGTCAGGGACTGGCTCAGGCGCAATGCGCTGGCCGCCAGTACCGGCTCGCCGGGGCTGAAACCCTCGGGCAGGCTGGCACTAAAGGTCAGCGCCGTGGTTTGCCCCGACAGCTCATGGCTGGCCTGCGCCGGAGTGGCACGCACCGTCAAGGGCGCGATGGAGAATACTTGTGCCTGGGTCGGGGTCATTCGGTAGGTGTAGCGCAGGCCGCTGAATGTCTGGCCCTGAATGGTCTGCGACAGGTGTTCGGCCTCGCCATTGGGCGGCATCACATCGGTACCGGCCAGGCTCAGTTCGGGCAATGACGCACCACGGGTAAACCAGCTGTCGGTCAGTACATCGACTTGCAGTTGCAAGGTCTCGCCAACCACCACGGCATCGCCCGGTACCAGCCGGGCCTGCACCAGCAATTGCGGTTCGCCGGCCTGCGCCAGGCCGACGAACACCAGCAGTGCCAGGGCACAGGGCTTCATGGCGCCACCTTTTGATCTTGCAGGCTGAATTTTTGCCGCAGGAAATTGGCCGGGGAGGTGGTCAGGTTTTGCAGCCACTGTTCGTCACTGGCTGCCTGCCGGGTTTGCAGTGGCTTGCTCTGGCCTTTGCCTGGGGGCTTGTCGAATTTGACTGCGTCGGGTTTGACCTCGGGGGTATTCTGCTCGGCGCTGTCGGTATCTTTTTCCAGGGCAATGGCCAATGCCAGGTTGGCACTGGCTTCGGGGAACTGCGGTTGCAGGGTCAAGGCCTGGCGATAGGCGGCAATCGCCTGCTCGAACTTGAAGCGGCGCACGTAAATATTGCCCAGGTAAAAGTACGCCTGGGCGGTGTTCAACTGGGCAAAGCTGGCCAGCGCCAGATCGAAATCGGCGGCGTTATAAGCTGCGATGCCTTTCCAGTACGGATCGACAAATAACTCGGCTGCTGCCGGATAGTGCTGGTGTTCAAAAGCCCAGCGCCCTTGCTGATCCCGGGTGAAGAAGGCATCGGTCAGTGCGTTGGCCTGTGCCGGTGCCGGTTGCAGGGCCAGCCCTGCGCTCAGCAGCAGGACAGCGTTCCAGTTCAGGCTCCAGCCACGGCGCACCGAGAACCAGGCAATCAACAGCAGGGGGCCGCACAACCAGTATCCGGCGTCTTTCCATTGCAGTTCGCGCTGCTCGTCGCTGGCGGCCTGGAAGTGCTGTTGGGCGTGGCCTTCGACCCAGTCCAGATCATCGTTGTTAAGGGTCAGGCTGCCCAGCGGCGCGCCGGTGGCCGCGGCCAGTTGCTTGAGCGCGGCGCTGTCGAATGTGCCCAGTTGCGGGCGGCCGGTACTGTCGGTGCGCGGTTGGCCGCTGGCATCGCGAATGATCCCGCCATTGCTGCTGCCCACCGCCAGTATCAGCACTTGCAGGGCACTGCCCGGCAACAGGGCTTTAAGGCTGTCCAGTTGGGTGGTGTCGGCACCGTCGGTGATCAGCAGCAGGGTGCCGGGTGCGTTCTCGGCCTGTAGCAGGCGCTTGGCCTGTTCGATCACCGCCGCCACGTTTTTGCCGGGCCGGGCAATCAGGTCGGTGCCCAGGGCCTGGACAAAACTGTCGAGCAATGCCGGGTCGTCGGTGGCAGGCAAGACCAGATGGGCGCTGCCCGCGTAGGCAATCAGGGCGGTACGGGCACCGCTGCGGCGGGCGATCAGGTCATGCAGTGTGTGCTTGGCGGCTTCCAGTCGGGTGGGCTGCACATCGCTGGCATCCATTGACGGTGACAGGTCGAGGGCGATGATCAGCGGGGCGCGGTTTTGCAGGAAGGCCGGGCGGTCCTGTTCCCAGGTGGGGCCTGCCGTCGCAACGGCGCCGATGATCAGCAGGGCTGCGGTCAAATGCACCGGGCGCAGGTGGTGGCTGTCGGTCGGGGTGACCAGCAGGTGGGGTAACAGGTGCGGGGCTATGATCGCCCGCAGGCGTCGTTGCTGGTCATGGCTGCGCCGCCATAACAGCGGTAGCAGGGCGCCAACAATCACCAGCAGCAGCCAGGCCGGGCGCAGAAAGTGGAAATCACTGAGGTTGATCTCCATCCAGGGCCTCCTGCGGTGGCGGGTGCGGGTGGCGCCGTGAGGCCAGCAGCGCGAGCAGGTGATACAGCGTCATCAGGCTGATGGCGGCCGCTACCGGCAACCAGAACAGGTCACGTTTGGGCTGGTGGCTGAAGGTTTTTACGCTGTGCGGGGTGATGCGGTCGAGGGTGGTGTACACCTGGTTCAGGCTGTCGCGGTCTTCTGCGCGAAAGTACTGGCCACCCGTGCTGTTGGCGATGCTCTGCAGGGCGGCCAGGTTGACCTTGGCTTCGCCGTCGGCATTCGGGTCGCCGATGCCGATGGTGTGGATCACCACACCTTTGGCCGCTGCCATGGCCGCGGCACGGGGTACGGGGATGGCGCTGCTGGTGTCGTTGCCGTCGGTGAGCAGGATCAGCACTTTTTCCTGCTCGTGGGCCTGGTCGAGCAATTTAAGGCTCAGGCCGATGGCGTCGCCGATGGCGGTGTCGGGCCCGGCCATGCCGATGCCGGTGTCGTCCAGCAGCAGTGCCAGACTGGCGTGGTCGAGGGTCAGGGGCGCTTGCGGGTAGGCAGCGCTACCAAACAGGATCAGGCCGATGCGGTCGTCCTTGCGTCGGGCAATAAAGTCCTGCACCACGTGTTTGACCGCGCTCAGGCGGTCGATTTTCTGGCCGCTGGCGTCGGTGAAGTCGGCGGTTTCCATCGACTGTGAGATATCGATCGCGAGCATCAGGTCCCGTGCCGGTTGCTGGCGCTCGATGGGTTTTTCGACCCATACCGGCCTGGCCACGGCCACCACCAGCAATGCCCACACCAGCAGGTTGAGCAGCAGTTGCCAGCTATTGTGCTGCGCCCCTGCCACGTGAGGGGCCTGATCCACGGCGCGGCTCATCGCGTAGAAAAACGGTACGCGCACCGCACTGCGGGCTTCACGGTAGGCGGGCAGCCAGCGGTAGCCGAACCACGGCAAGGGCAGCAACAGCAGCAGCCAGGGATAATCAAACTGCCACATGGTGCAGCTCCACCCAGCGTGTGCAGGTTTCGACCAACTGCTGGCGTTGTGTGGCGGGCAGCGCGAGCAATTGCTCATCCGGGGCGTAGGCCAGAAACGCCAGTTGCTGGCTGAAATCCTCGGGTACAGGCTGCGGGCCGTGGCGGCGTAAAAAGTCCTGCCAGGCTTCGCCCTGCAACGCCTCCGCTGCCTGCGCAACGGGCATGGACAGGGCCACCCGTTTAAGCAGCGTGGGCAGCTCGCGCAACGTGCCCAGCGGGTCGTTGGCCGCGCGCAGTTGCGCCAGCCGTTGCAAGGCCTCGCGCCGGTAGCGGTCCCGTCGCCAATGCCAGCAGGCGCGTGCAGCCCAGACCGCCAGGCCGCTCAGCACAAGCCCAAGCAAGGCCCACCAGCCCCAGGTCTGCGGCAGGTAGCTGACGGGTGCCGGCAGGGCCAGGGTTTGCAGTTGGTCAATGCTGGGGATAGGGCTGTTCATGGCCGCGCCCCGCCCAGTTTGCCCAGTTCGGTACGCAGCTGGCTGTGGGCGTCCAGGGCGGTGCTGAACATCATCAACGGCACCTGGCTGCGGCGCAGCAGGCTGGCGATGTCCTTGAAGCGCCCGCTGAGGAAGTCGCCCAGCGGCTGGCGTACGTGCGCATGCTGTACTGCCAGTTCCACTTGCAACTGGCCCTGGGTAACCAGCAGGCGCCCGGTATCGGGCAGGTCCAGCGCCAAGGGGTCGTAGACCTGCATGGCGATGACATCGTTGTGCACTGCCAGTTGGCGCAGCAACTGCAGGGTGTGCGGTCCGGCCCCGGCGAAATCGCTGATCAGGCAGATCAGGTGGTCATGCCCGGCAATGGCCAGGCAATGCTGCAGAACCTTGTCCAGCTGATCGGCGTCTTCGCAGTCGGGCTGTGTGGCATTGAGTTCCTGGTTTTGCCGGGCGATTTTGCTGCAGAGCGCCTCGACCCGTTTGCGGCTGCGCAGCGGGGCAATGCTGTCGATGCGCTGATCGTTGAACACCAGCGCGCCCACCCGGTCGCCGGCGTTGAACACCATCCATGCGGCCAGCGCGCCCAGTTCGGCAGCGGTGGCGGATTTAAAGCTGCGGCTGGAGCCAAAAAACATCGACATGCGCTGGTCGACCACGATCAATGCCGGGCGGTCGCGTTCTTCGGTAAAGGTGCGCACCACGGGTTTGCCGGTGCGCAACGAGGCGCGCCAGTCGAGGTGGCGCAGGTCGTCACCGGGCTGATAGCGGCGCAGTTCGTCGAAATTCAGGCCGCGGCCACGCAAGCGTGAAGCATGGTTGCCCGAGAGGATGCTGCCCCGGGGTTGGCGGGCGACAAAACTCAGCGCCCGGGCCTTGAACTCCAGCGTCATTAATTGCGCCAGCGAAACATAGACCAGGCCGTCGGCCTCCTGCCGTTGAGTGTGCATCAGGCGGGTATCGCGACATTGTCGAGCAGGCGCTGCAGTACCTGATCTGCAGTGACGCCATCGGCGACGGCGTCGTAACTCAGTTGCAGGCGGTGGCGCAGTACCGGGTACACCACAGCGCGCACGTTGTCCGGGGTGACAAAGGCCTGGCCGCGCAGCCAGGCGTCGGCACGGGCGCAGCGGTCAAGACCGATACCGCCACGGGGGCTGGCGCCGATACTGATCCAGCGGGCCAGATCGGCGTCATAGTCGGCCGGATGGCGGGTGGCGTTGATCAAGTCGATCAGGTAAGCATCGATGGCGGGGGATACGGCCACTGCGGCGACTTCGCGGCGAGCCGCGAAGATCACCTCCTGAGCCAGGGTAAACGCCGGCGCTGTGTCGGCCGTGGCGTGTTGCGCATATTCCTCGGCGCGCAGCATGCGCAGCACCTGGGATTCGTCTGCCGGCTCGGGGTAGTCGAGCAGTACCTTCATCACAAAGCGGTCCATCTGCGCCTCGGGCAGCGGGTAGGTGCCTTCCTGCTCGATGGGGTTTTGCGTGGCCAGCACCATAAACAGTGCGGGCAACGGGTGGCTGTTGCCGGCGACGGTGATCTGACGCTCTTCCATGGCTTCAAGCAGGGCTGCCTGCACCTTGGCCGGAGCGCGGTTGATTTCGTCGGCCAGGATCAGATTGCCGAACAGTGGCCCGGGTTGAAAACGGATCAGGTTCTGGCCGTCAACCTGGTGCAGCACCTCGGCGCCGGTGATGTCCGATGGCAGCAGGTCGGGCGTGAACTGGATACGGCTCATCTGCGCATCCAGGTGTCTGGCCAACGCCTTGACGGTGCGGGTCTTGGCCAGTCCCGGCAGGCTTTCGAGGAGCAGATGACCGTTGGCCAGCAGGCCGACGATGATCTGGCGAATAACCTCGTCCTGGCCCAGCACCGCTTCGGCGATGCTGGCTTGCAGGGCATTCAGATCGTTGAGCGCTGTCATCTAGCATTCCTTGCTTGAGCACTATTACCAGGGGGCGGGGACCACGACAAACTGCACGTTGCCACCCACATAGCGCGGCTGATACCAGGTCGGGCCGCAGTGTTGATACGCCACATTGTTGGCCACGACCGATACGCAGTCCGCTGGCACGCTGGTGACTTGCGAGCCGATGGCTATTGCCGTGGCCGTGGTTGCACCCACCACGGCGGCTGCGGCCCACGGGTGGTACCAGTTGTCCGGCGGTGGCGGTGGCGGTGGTGGCGGTGGCATTGGCCGTGGCGCCGGGTAAGGATGCGGTTGTGGGTATGGGCGCGGCTCCGGTTGCGGATGCGGCCCGGGCTGTGGGTGCGGTTGCGGTTGCGGCATGGGGTGCGGTGGCGGTGGATGCCCGCCAGTGTGCGGCACCACAAATGTACGTGCACCGCCACCCCCGCGCAGTTGCCAGGCCTGGGCGATGGAGGTGTGCAGCAGGCAGGCGCTGAGTACGCCACACAGCAGCCAATGCAGGCGCTTCATGGTTGCGCCTCCAGGCTGTACTTGCCGGGGGCCCATTGCAATGGCACTTCCTGCGCGCCGTGCGGGGGGGCGAACTCAAAGCTGGTGGCGCTGAGCGCCGGTTTGAGCTGCCAGGTAAAGTCGACGCTGTGACGCGGGTGTTCGGGTATGTCACGGCGGGTGATGGTCAGGCGGCACGGCAGGGGTTGCTCGCCCTGACGCAGCCACAGTTGCCAGTCGATATCATCCTGACGCAAGGCGTAATGATCACAGCGCTGACCGTCCAGTGTGTCGCTGCCGATCAGCAGGGCTGAACGCAGGCCGGCCTGTCGGGCGGAATTGGCATTCCAGCGGAACAGATCGGCCAGTGGCAACTCAATGCCGTAGCGGGTGTTGAGCAGGTCAATCAGCCCATTGATACTGGCGGGTGCGGGGGCGCTGGCATAGTAGGGGCCGGGGCTCTGGTAAAGGATGAAGCGCTTGCCGTTGTAATAAAGGGTGCGGCGCACGCCCTGATTGTCCACCGACACCATCAGCTTGTCCGGCTGTTGGGCCAGCAGCCGGGTGGTGTGACGGAACTCGACGGTCTGGCCGCTTTCCAGCACCTGGTCGGTCTGGCTGCTGGCCTCGACGCCAAACTGCTTGAGGCTGCGCAGGTAATTGCCCATCCGCTCCAGCGCCTGCAGGGCGGCGGGTTCGACGGCCGCGCTGGCCTGGCCGGTAAACATCAGCAGCAGGCCGAACAGGGCAGGGCGCATAACGGGCATGGTCACGGCCTCTACCAGACGTACTGCATGCGCAGGGTCCAGGTGGCGATATCCGGTGAGCCCTTGCGCTCGGTCACGGTGTCGGTATAGGCCAGCAGGCCGCCGAACTGCGGTGTGAGCATAAAGCCCATGCTGGCACCGGCCAGGGTGCTTTCCTGTTTATTGTCCTGCCAGTCGCCGTCGATTTTGGTCTCGCCGCCGCGGGTGTAGGTGGCGTCCAGCGATGCCCAGAGGGCGCGGTTGAAGTCGTAGCTGTAATGGCCTTCGATGGCATACAGGGGTTTTTGTTCGAGCTTGCTGTTGCCCTGGTATTCATCGTTGGACCCGAACAACGACACCATGGTGTTGACCTCCAGCCAGGTGGGGCCAATGGGGGTGCCGAAACCCAGCTCGGGTTTATACACCCAGCGGTTGGCGCCGATATTGATCACCCGGTTCTTGTCATAGTCACCGGTGGGTGTGGTGACTGTCAGGGCTGCCGTGAGGAAGGTCTCGGGGGTCCATTTGGCGAACTCTTCCTTGCTCAGGGCCGGGCCACCGAAGATGTTGTGTGCGAACACCAATTGGGTGTCACCCATGCCGCCGTTATGCTTGGTGCCGGTGAAATAGCGGGCATTGTCGAAGGATGCGGAAATATCGGCGTAAGGCTGCAGGATCTCAAAGGCACTGTTGCGCCCGTCGATACCGAAGCTGCGCGCATAACGCAGGATATACAGATCGGCATTCAGGGACAGGCCGTCGATGGGCAAGGACGTGTCGATGGGGGTGTTGCTGTCTACGCGGTTGTAATAGCCAAACAGCATGTTCAGGTCGGCAGGGGTGTTTTGCCAGTCACGGGCGTTGTCGGCCCAGCCCGCCAGCGGCGTCAGGACTAAAGTGAGTGCCGTGACACTGACCTTGCGGGCGGTGCTTGATCCCATCGTATTGCTCCTTCAATCGCTCTTTGGCGGTGTATCGTCCGATGCCCGGCGTCTTTATTTGTTTATTGAAGCTAGCAGCAACCGCGAAATTCGCTGGCTGGCGATGCAAATGCTGTTGATTCTGTGGGCTGGGTCTCTTTTAAATGACGAGCGGTTCGGCCTCCCGATGGGGCGGGTAGATCAAAAGCCGTCGAGGCGGCGACCGGCCGGCCTGTTTGAAGGCAGGATTGGCGACCGACATATTTTCTCTGTGGGAGCCGGGCTTGCCCGCGATGCAGGCACCTCGTTCTATCTGGAGGAACATAGTGCTGCCATCGCGGGCAAGCCCGCTCCCACAAGGAATGGGTGTTGTTTGAGATTTATGCTTTTGCTTTGCTGTTGCCACTCGATTATCCAGGCGACGCGAATGCCCCTCACAGAAGGCTGACCGGCCTGTTTTGGGGCGGGATCTGCGAACAACTGTTCTTTGGGGGGAGCAAGCCCTTTCAGCGGACTACTGGTTATTTAGCCACCTGTGGGCGCTGGCTGCGTGATATCGTATTGGCCTTTATCTAGGGGATATCCAATGCGAATGCTGATCGGCGTCATGAGTCTGGCCTTGCTGGCCGGTTGTGTGTCTCCTGCGATGGACACTGCCCGTAGCCAGGCCCCGACCCGGGTGCTGGCTTCGGAAAAAGCCACGGCGCTGGTCGCCGAATGCATCAAGTTTTCCTGGCAGGATGAAAGCGTGTTCGGGGTCGATGCCAGTGCCTATATCAACACCGACAAGGCCGGCAAGCAGACGGTTTATACCCGTGGCGCCGAGTCCTTTGCCGATCTGCTGCCCCAGGGCAACGGCACGGCGGTGAGCTATTACGCCAAACAGCCAGGCGATGCTGCCGCCATGCGCCGCCTGGCGATGCTGGCGACGTGCCTGTAACGCAACAATGGATTTGAAACAGGGCTTTGTCCTGACCCGGCACTGGCGTGACACGCCGTCGGGCATCGAGGTCGACTTCTGGCTGGCCACCGATGACGGGCCGCAGCTTGTGCGCCTGCCTTATCAAACGTCCACCGCGTTTATTCCCAGGATTCAGCTAGGCCAGGCACAGGCGCTGTTGCAGGGCGAGGCGGGGGTGGAGTTTCGTGAGCTGGCGCTGTGTGATTTCCAGTCACGCCCGGTGACCGGCCTGTATTGCCGCCAGCACGGCCTGCTGCTGGACATCGCCCAGCGCCTGCGTCGTGCCGGGGTCGATGTGTACGAGGCCGACATCCGCCCGCCGGAGCGCTTTTTGATGGAGCGCTTTATCACCGCCCCGGTGAGTTTCGGCGGCCGTGCCCAGGGCGACGGGCTGCTGTTGGACGCGCGGCTCAAACCCCACCCTGACTACCGGCCGCAGCTCAAACTGGTGTCACTGGACATCGAAACCAGCGAGCAGGGCGATTTGTATTCCATCGCCCTGCAAGGCTGTGGCCAGCGCCAGGTGTATATGCTGGGCAAGGCCACCGAGGCCGATACCCCGGTGGATTTCGACCTGGAGTTCTGCGCCACCCGCGGCGACCTGTTGCTGCGTCTTAACCAGTGGATGGCCCGGCATGACCCCGACGCGATCATCGGCTGGAATGTGGTGCAGTTCGACATGCGGGTGTTGCACGAGCATGCCCGGCGCCTTGGTATCCCGTTGCTGCTGGGGCGTGGCAGCAGTGAAATGCAGTGGCGCGAACACGGCAGTCGGAAAAACCATTTTTTCGCCAGTGCTGCGGGCCGCTTGATCATCGACGGCATCGAGTCGTTGCGCTCGGCGACCTGGTCGTTCCCGTCTTTCAGCCTGGAAAACGTCGCCCAGACCCTGCTTGGCGAAGGCAAGGACATCAGCACGCCGTATCAGCGCATGGACGAAATCAACCGCATGTTTGCCCATGACAAGCCTGCGTTGGCGCGCTACAACCTCAAGGACTGCGAACTGGTCACGGGCATTTTCGCGAAAACCCAGTTGTTGACCTTTTTGCTGGAGCGAGCCTCGGTCACGGGCCTTGAGGCTGATCGCAGCGGTGGTTCAGTGGCCGCGTTTTACCATTTGTATATGCCGCTGATGCACCGTCAGGGCTTTGTCGCCCCCAATCTGGGGGACAAACCGCCACAGGCCAGCCCCGGCGGCTTTGTGATGGAGTCCCAGCCGGGGTTGTACGAGTCGGTGCTGGTGCTTGATTACAAAAGCCTGTACCCGTCGATTATCCGCACGTTCCTGATTGACCCGCTGGGGCTGGTCGAAGGGTTGCGCGAGCCTGGCGATGAAACCTCGGTGCCGGGCTTTCGCGGGGCGCGTTTCTCTCGTACCCGGCACTGCCTGCCGGCCATTGTCGAGCGCGTGGCCGAGGGCCGTGAAGTGGCCAAGCGGGAGAAAAACGCGCCTCTGTCCCAGGCCCTGAAAATCATCATGAATGCGTTTTACGGGGTTCTGGGCTCCAGCGGTTGCCGGTTTTTCGATACGCGGCTGGCGTCGTCGATCACCCTGCGCGGGCATGAAATCATGCTCAAGACCCGGGCACTGGTCGAAGCCCGGGGCTATAGCGTGATCTATGGCGACACCGACTCCACCTTCGTCTGGCTGCGCAGTCAGCACAGTGAAGAGGACGCCGCGCGTATCGGGCGCGAACTGGTGCAATACGTCAATGACTGGTGGCAGGCCCATGTGCGTGACGAGTATGGCCTGACCAGCGCTCTGGAGTTGCAGTTCGAGACCCATTACAGCCGCTTCCTGATGCCGACCATTCGTGGCGCCGAAGAAGGCAGCAAAAAACGCTATGCGGGGTTGGTGGTGCATGCCGACGGGCATCGGGAGATGGTCTACAAGGGGCTGGAGACCGTGCGCAGCGACTGGTCGCCGCTGGCCCGGCAGTTCCAGCAGGCGTTGTACCTGCGCATCTTCAACCGCCAGCCCTGGCAGGACTATGTGCGTGATTTTGTGCGTGCCACCCTGGCGGGTGAACATGATGAGCTGCTGATCTACCGCAAGCGCCTGCGCCGTCCGCTCAGTGATTACGAGCGCAATGTGCCACCCCATGTACGGGCAGCGCGTCTGGCCGATGAGTACAACGACCGGCAGGGGCGGCCCCGGCAGTACCAGAACGGCGGGACGATCAGCTACGTGATCACCGTAGCCGGCCCCCAGCCGCTGGAAAACCGCAGCGCAGAAGTGGATTACGAGCACTATCTGACGCGTCAGCTGCAACCGGTGGCGGACGCAATTCTGGTGTTTGTCGATGACAACTTCAGTGCCCTGGTAGGCGGGCAGCTGGGGTTGTTTTAAGCGTCGCTGGCAGGGCTGGCGGCGGCTTTGGAGCGGGCACGATCCTTGGCGGCCTTGGCTTCGGCGGCCAGGCATTCCAGGCAAAACTGCTCGGCGTAGCTCATCAGGATTTCGGTGGTGTCGCCCTTGATCGTGCGGGAACCAGCGAGGATATAGCGCATGCGTTTTTCCGTAACCCCCAGGCGCAGGGCAATCCAGGCCGGGGTCTGGCCGATGCGGTCGACCAGTTTGTTGGCGTATTCGGTGGAGTGGTTGTAGCGTTCAGCGTTGGGAAACATAGGGGTTCCATGGGGCGGTAGGGTGAAGCCGGAGGGCATGGTACTCCTTTTCACCCGCGCCCATGATCTTGCCTGCCCCGGTGGTCATGATTTTACCGGCTTGATCAGGCTCTCTGCCGGGATGCCGAACATCTCATGCAGCTTCCAGATCATGGGCAGGGTCAACGAGCGTTTGCCGTTGAGCACTTCATACACCCGGTTCTGCCGGCCGATAGCAGGCACCAGGTCAGCCGGTGACAACCCGGACTGCTCCATCCTGAAGCGGATGGCATCCACCGGGTTGGGCAGGTCGACGGGAAAGTGCTTGGCTTCGTAGGCTTCGATCAGGGTGATCATGACTTCCAGGTAGTCGCCTTCAGGTGTGCCCGGCTGCGGTTCATTGTCGAACAGCGGCGAAACCGACTTCAGTGCGTCTTTGTAGTCCTGCTCTGTGCGAATTGGAAGAATATTCATGGGTTACTCCATTTCCACGGTGTTGGCATCGATGGCGTCGTACTGCTGATGAGTACCTGCGAACTTGATATAGATGGCGCTATAGCGGTAGGCCACAGCCACCACGAGCCGATAGTCGTTGCCTTTGATGTTGAACACGACCCGGTTGCTCTTGAGAATGCTGGCATGGCGAAACTGCGCCTTGATGTCGGCCGGCGTTTGCCAGTTCGCCTTTTTCGCTTCATCAATCCAGCACAGCAAGGGTTGCTCTGCGCCTGGATGCTTTTGCCAAAAAACCTTGAGCTGACCGATTGCGATGATTCTCATGAAATGATCCTAGTCCCGTAGTGGGACTTTTGCAAGTTGGCTTTACGTCCTGTGCTGCTCAAATACCCCGCAACTCTCAAGAACACCAGTATGAAAGCTTGAGCAAATATGAGCTGCGCCATTCAGGCCTCACTGCCCCCGGTATGGACTTATCTGTAACAACGAAAGACCCGGCCCAAGTCATGCCCATCGGCAGTTTTATGAACTAGAGTTTCCCCACTCACCAACAGACACGAGAGGGATTTTCATGACTGCGCTGGATGTTTTCTGGGTCGGAGTGGGGGGCGGGCTGGGCTCGCTGCTGCGCTGGTGGATCGGGTTGCGGGTCGGGCAGCTCTACAAGGGACCGTTCCCGCTGGGCACGTTTCTGATCAACATCAGCGGCGCCTTTGTAATCGGTTACCTGAGCATCCTGTTTACCGTGGACTGGCGCGACCGCTATGGCGATTTCCTCAGCGCCGCCGTGCTCACCGGTATCCTCGGCGGTTACACCACATTCAGCAGCATGCAGCTGGATGCCTCGAAACTGGCCAAGGCCAGGGATCGTGCATGGGCCGCAGGTTATCTGATCATCTCGGTACTGGTCGGTCTGGCCGCCGCCGCTTTCGGCGCCTGGCTGGCGCGCTGACTCAGGAGTCACACCATGCTCAATATGATCATTCTGATTTTCGTCGGTGGCGCGTTTGGTGCCATGTGCCGCGAGTTCATCATGCTGTCGGTGCCGCGCCTGGCCGATGGCTTTCCCATGGATATTTTTGTCGCCAATATCGTCGCCGCGTTCCTGCTGGGCGTGGCCACGTCGCTGTTCAAGAGCAACCGGATCAATCAGTACGTGCACGTGATGGTCGGCACCGGGATCATGGGCGGGTTGTCCACGTTCTCCAGTTTCGTGTTTGGCGCCGTCGAGATGATGCAAGACCCGGGCAGTGTTTTTGTCTCCATCTGCTATCTGGTGATCAGCCTGGTGATCGGTTTTGCCGCCGTTGAGCTGGGCCTGGCGGCCGGGGCCAGAGTGACTCCGCTACCCGCATCCGATACCCCGCAATAGGCATGTGCAACGCCCATGAAAAAGCCCTCGTCAGAGGGCTTTTTTGTATCCTGCGCGAAGGCTCAGGCCAGCGATGTACGCTTGCCGAAGAACATCTCGGTGATCAGGTCATTGTTGATTTGATCACCCTGCAGGGTGCGCACCAGCAGCTCGCTGCCCAGCAAGGGTAACGACAGCACCATGGTCGGGTTGACGCGTTTGACCTTGGGCATGTTCCGCGTTTCGTTGACCAGCGCGATGATCTGGGTTTCGTCGCCTGCCACTTCCTTGGCCGCCAGGATGGTGAACACGTTTTCGGCATCGCTTTCGCACAGGGTGACAATGTACTTGGCGTCTTCGGCACCGGCCAGTTTCAGGGTCGAGGCTGCCGACGGATCACCTTCAATGATATCGGCCTTTTCCGGCAGGTCGTGCTGGCTGCCGGCAGCGCACACAACGGTGACATGCTCGCCGCGATCGGTCAGGCCTTTGTAGACGTTTTGTGCCAGTGAGCCAACGCCAACGAGGATGTAGTGATTTTTACGCGCCATATGGGTAATCCTGCCTTTAACAATGCGTTGGATGTTGTTGCTGATCAGTGGGCCGGCAATGGACGCCACCGAAATCGCGAAGATGGTGATGCCCAGAATGATCACTGTCAGGGTGAAAAAACGCGCATCAGTGGTATGTGGGACTATGTCGCCAAAGCCTACAGTGGACATCACCACAATGGCGAAATAGAACGCCGAGGGCAGGTCTGTCACGGGCGGTGCAAAGCCGTCACCGATGTAGAGCGTGCCCAGGGTGCTGTAGACGATCAGTGAGGCGATGCTGACCACTGCAAAGAAGCTGCCCGAGGCCAGGCTGTAGTGGTCAAAGCGGCGCCAATAGAAGGCCAGTACGGCAATCGTCAGCAACGAGAAGAAGGTCACGCCGTCAGGTTTTTTCAAAATGAAAAAATCCACACAGACGGTGGCTACCAGCAGCAGCAGGGAAAAAAACCAGCTGATACGTGACTTGATCAGCAACCCCAGTGACATCAGCAGCAGTACTAGCCCCACTACAAAGCCGGGGATTTCCAGCAGGGCCAGAAAACTCAGCGCCTCCTTCCAGGTATCAAATGAGCCGGATTTGGCATTGGCATGGGCAACGCCACGTTCCAGTACCGGCAAAAACAAGAGAAAGCCGTTGATCGCAACCAGCAAGGCGACCCCATAGGCAAAGGAGATCCGATTTTTTACGTCCTGTAATAAAGTCATGGCACCTACGACGCGTCTGTTAAGGGGTGAGGGGAGTGTAGGCCAGGTTTTTCGGGCTGCCACCTGCAGCCCCTGTGCTTGAGCCTTGCCTCAGGCATTGGCTGGCAGCTGGTCATAACCGCGGATGTAGTAGTTGAGGGCCGAAATCAGCCAGCACAGGACAAACATGCCAATGATCCAGTAGCCAATCTCGCCGAAGTTTTCACTGATGGCATTGATCGGCGTCCATATCCCGCCGGTGAGTTGCAGTTTTTCGGCAATCAGCCCCAGCGCTTCGACGCCGCCAATAAACAGTGCAACCACCACCGAGGCAGCAGTGATGGTGATGTTGTAGTAGAGCTTGCGCACCGGCCTGGAAAACGCCCAGCCGTAAGCGCCGATCATCACGAAGTTGTCCAGTGAGTCGATCAGGGCCATGCCGACGGCGAACAGCACCGGGAACACCATGATCGACCACAGGCTGATGCCGTGGGAGGCGCTGGTGGCGCTGATACCCAGCAGACCGATTTCGGTGGCAGTGTCAAAGCCCAGGCCGAACAGAAAGCCCACCGGGTACATGTGCCAGCTTTTGTTGACCAGGTTGAACACCCGGCCAAAGATGCGCGCCATCAGGCCGCCCGGGTTGGTGGAAATCAGGTCCAGCTCCTCGGGTGGCAGGGAGTGGCCGGCCTTGACCTGTTTGAACTTCTTGTACACCGAAATCAGGATCACCAGGTTGAGCACGCCGAACAGCAGCAGGAACACCGAGGACACCAGGGTGCCGATCAGGCCGCCGGTCTCGTGAAACCATTCCATGTCGTCCTTGAAGGCCATTGCCGTGGCTGCAATCGCGAAAGAGGCCAGGACCACAATGGTCGAATGCCCCAGGGAGAACCAGGTACCCACGGCGATCGGGCGCTTGCCCTGTTGCATCAGTTTACGGGTGACGTTGTCGATAGCCGCGATATGGTCGGCATCCACGGCGTGGCGCAGGCCGAAGCCGTACGCCAGCAAGGCGGTGCCCATCAGCACCGGGTTGTTGCCGAACTCGGCAAAGGCCCAGGCCCAGGCGAGGAGGTTGGCCACGATCAAACCGGTCAGCAGATAAATGGCACGACGCGTAGTGTTCGACGGTTCGGCATTTGTCAGGGGGTGGGCAATCGCGGTCATGGAAACGCTCCGGCAAAAGGATCGGAATTATTGGCGGTGGGCCGGCATCACGTCTTGGTTAGGCACTAGGAATAACCAGGAGGCCAGTACAAAAGGCATGGTCAGGGTCGGGATGCCGACCGGGGCCAGTACTGTATTCAAGGCGCCCTGTACAAATACAGTGAAGATCACCCCGATCAGGGTGTAGATCAGCACGCGCCAGCTGGGCTTGTTGAAGGTCGAACCCAGGGCGATGGCAGTCAGCACGGCGCTGAAGGCATACAGGCCGTTGTTGATGCTGGCGTGTTCGGCTTGCACAACCACGGCCACCAGCACGGCCAGCAGCGAGCCCAGCAGGCCGAACACCGCGGCCCACAAGGATGACACTGCCAAACCGGCGAGAAACAGCACACTGCCGAGCACCGTGCTGATCAGAAACACTTCGGAAATCCCGTAAAACGTGCTTTTGAACAGGTCTATGCCATCGAACAGGCTGGTGTTGTACGCGACCAGGTCGTGGGGCAGGTTGGGCACGGGCAGGGCGCTGGAAGTCAGGCCGCCAAAGGCGTAGCTAGCCAGCAGCATGGTCCAGGTCACCAGCACGAAGGGGGCGGTGAGGGCGGCGACTTTCCAGGTTTTCAGAATGTCGGCAATGCAGATGGTGACGATCACCGACACCACGCTGCCGAGGATGATGCACAGCCACAGGATGGGCGTGACGGCGAGGAAGGTTGGCAGGGCGGCACCGACCAGGCAGCCGTTATAGCCGTACAGGCCAGCCTTCCAGGAAGTACGGTCCTTGAGGTGCATGCCGGTAAAGGTGGCCACGACGGTGCCCAGTACACTGCCGAAGGCCATGGCCGGGTTGCCTTCACCCAATGCCCCGACAAAAATCGCGGCAAAGAACAGCAGTCCGGTGAGAGGGTTGTTCTGAAACATGACCTGAGCACAACCGCGCAGGGTGACGTCGATAAATTCAAGGACGACATTGCCATCCGCGATTTTTGACCACTTGGATGCAGCTTCCATATTGACTCTCCCACGGTTGATTTCTCTGAAGCCGTTTTGTAGCCGCTGACGAGCAGCGCGAGGCTGCGATCGGCTGTGTAACAGTCGTAAAATCCTTCATCCCTGCAACCGTGTTTGTCGGTTTTGCGAGGACGATGTCCTCGATCGCAGCCTCGTCCCTCGTCAGCGGCTACAGAACAAGGTGACTACTTCCACAAAAACGCCGGCTGCAGGGTCACGCCAAAAATTTCTTCGCGGGCCACCTTCCAGAACTCGCGAATCTGCGCCTTGACCTCGCCACTGTCATTGCCCAGCACCTTGAAGATCAGCCCGCAGTCGTTGGGCAGGCGGGTCACGCCGCTGGCCAGCCCGGCCTGCATGTCAAACAGCGCAGGGATGCGCTCGACAATCCGGTCGTGATGCTCCTTGGGTGTGAGCAATACCACGTTGCCGAACACATCGAAGGTCTGCATCACCCCAATGGCGTCCAGGCTCTCCTTTTTTGGCTCAAGAATATACTTTTCGACAAACAGCTCACGACCCTCGAGGTTCTCGGCGCGCACCCGCGAGGAGTAAACGTCAAAGCCGAAACGCTCATCCACATGGTGGTATTTGCGCCCCGACATCAGGGTTTCGCTGTAGATGGCCGTCGCCGTGGGGTGGATCCTGATTTGCGTGTCGGTGATAAAGCGCGCATTGCGATGGGGGATCAGCGGGTCGGGCATAAACTCCAGGTAGCCGCCTTCATCGATCGTGAAGTGCTGGATTTGCGAGGCGTAGTTGGCATTCATCGAATGCACTTTGGTCGCCGACTGGGTGGTGACGTGCCCGCAGGCACCCACCCCCACGTTGACGTCCGTGGCCAGGCGGTCGCCCTGGAGTATGCAACCGGAGGTTGAAATCATGGTCACGCAGGGCAGCTCGGGCATCTCCTCGTCCCAATATAAGGCCCGCTGCACCAGCGACGGCACGCGCCGCTCCATGTCCGCCAGCACGCTACGATTACCGCGCCTTTCAAAACCCAGTCGCAGGTAGCCGCTTTTGCCCACGGCACCGCTGTGCATTTGCTCCGGTTCGTCCTGGTACTGCGACAGCTCCGGCGCATCAATGCCGAGTGAGTGAGCGCGTAGCCGTGACGGGTTGTTCACGATCTGGCTCTGAGCTGTCATGCACTGACCTCGCTTTTGACCGCCGGTTTTTGTGCGAACAGGAACATATGCTCGATCATGTCCACCAGTTCTTCAATGCCCTGGCCGGTCTTGCAGTTGGTGAGGATATACGGGCGGTTGCCGCGTACCACTTTGGTGTCGCTTTCCATCACGTCCAGGCTGGCGCCGACGTAGGGGGCGAGGTCGATCTTGTTGATGATCAGGATGTCGGCCTGCACCAGCCCCGGGCCATTTTTGCGCGGGATTTTCTCGCCTTCGGCCACGTCTATCACGTAGATATAGAAGTCGGCCAGGGCCGGGCTGAAGGTCAGGGTCAGGTTGTCACCGCCGCTCTCGATCATGATCAGATCGCTGTCGGGGAACTTCTCTTCCATTTCCTCGACCGCCGCAATGTTCATGCTCGGGTCTTCACGCACGGCGGTGTGCGGGCAGGCACCGGTCTCGACGCCGAGGATCTTGTCTTCGTCGAGGATGCCTTTGAGGGTGCGCTTGACCTGCTTGGCATCTTCGGTGGTGACGATATCGTTGGTGATGATCAATGGCTTGTAGCCACGGTTGATCAGGATCGGTGTGATCACTTCGATGATCGCGGTTTTACCTGAACCGACCGGGCCGCCAATACCAATACGAGTAATCTTTTTCACGGTTATATCCTTACCAGATAGGGGAGCTGAAGTTGCGTCGACACACGCCGACGCAGCCCGGGTGTCAGTTCATGAATAGCCGTACATGTGCCTTGACGTGCACAGCGGCGAGCACATCGACGATCGGGACATAGGAGGACATCTGTTCGATATCGCCGATTTCGGCAATATCGCAGAACGCTTCAATGTCGTGGTTGAGCTCAAAGAGGATGTGCTGGGTGTCCAGGTGCGTGACCCGCATCAGGCGCATGGCGGCGCTGAGGATGGTCATGGCGACCCCGTACTGGTGCATCACCACGACCTCACGGGCACCGATGCCCTGAGTCGACATCACCACGGCCTGGGTGACGGGGTAGGTGCCTGCCGCGTTGCCGGCCTTGATCTGTTCAAGCCACCAGCGCACCAGGGGTTTTTCGACGACATGAATCGACATTTCCGCCAGTTTTTTGCCCATGCGCGTGGCCATCAGGCGGCTTTCTTCGTTGAGCTTGCGGTTATTCACCGCCCAGTCGGCGCGCAAAATGCCGTCGCGGTCTTCAGCCACGGCAGCCCGATGCGCGGCGACCACGCCCATGCCGTCACAGCTGGCCGCCTGTTTGAGAGCGGTCAGCACAAAGCCCTTGAGGGTCGGGACATCGTGGACGATGCCTTTTTGAATGGCCGATTCCACGCCGTTGGAGAACGAAAAGGCACCGACCGGCAATACGGAATCGCCAAACTGCATGATGCGAATTAGATCTGATGCGTTCATCTATGCGCCTTCTTGCCGGGTTCAGTGCTTATGGCTGTGAAACGTATGGCCGTTGTCGTGACTGTGACTGTGTGCGTCATGGCTGTGCACCCCCTGGATTTTCAGGGCTGCAGCGTCCAGCTTGTCTTGCGGGCTGGCCACGTGAACATGGGTGTCGGTTTCTTCGGCACCGCCAAACAGCAGGCGCGCCTCGGATGTGGTCAGCAGCGGCAGGATTTCGGCGCCGCCAACAAAGGCGTACGGCAAGTGTTGAAAACCATGGGTGCGCATCACCGAATCCATCATCTTGGTTTCGACGGTGAGCGGGATGTAAACCTCGTTGTTCTTGGTGACGGCTTTCCAGTGCTGGTTGCCCAGGGCATGGCCCAGTTCGAAGCTGGTCTTGATCAGCACGTCCAGCGGCTGTTGTTTAAGCTCCTTGAGATCGATGACCATCACATCGCGCAGATTCAGTTGCACGACTACAGCGGTGTTGGCCGCTTCATCCCACAGCAGCACATCGCCGTCGGAAAGCACGACGTTGCGCTCCAGCGAAATGCCCAGGTCAAGGCCGCCGAGGCTGGTGCGCCGGCAGCGACTTTTTTGCGCTTCACGTTGGTCGAGCACCAGCAGGTCGACCTTGGCGCCTTCCAGCTTGTGCTTCCAGTGCGGGTCTTTCTTGGCGTTGCCGAGAATGTGTTCAATCAAAATCACGTCGCAAACTCCTTCCCTGAATCATGTGCCGGGCGTTTGCCACCGGGGATGCACGCACCCCGGCAGCAGCCCGTTCAGGCATTAGCCAAAGAAATAACGCTGGTTCATGGTGGCCACATCGATGGGTTTGCACGTGGCGTGCACACCGTCGACTTTTACCGCGAAGGTTTCCGGATCAACGTCGATTTGCGGAGTCTGGTCGTTGCGTACCAGGTCTTTTTTGGACACGGTGCGGCAACCGCGAACCGCCATGACCTGACGTTCCAGGCCCGCTTTTTCTTTTACGCCGTCTTCCAGCGCCGCTTGCGAAACAAAGGTCACGCAAGTGTCCTGCACGGTTTTGCCGAAGGCACCAAACATCGGACGGTAGAACACGGGCTGCGGGGTTGGCAGTGAGGCGTTAGGGTCACCCATTGCGGCCCAGTTGATCATCCCGCCCTTGATCACCATCTTCGGTTTGGCGCCGAAGAAACGCGGGTCCCACAGCACCAGGTCGGCCATCTTGCCGACTTCGACCGAGCCCAGCACGTGGCTGATACCTTGGGCGAGGGCCGGGTTGATGGTGATCTTGGCCACGTAGCGCAGGACGCGGAAGTTGTCGTTGTCGGCGCTGTCTTCCGGCAGTTTGCCGCGTGAGACTTTCATCGCATGGGCGGTTTGCATCACGCGCAGCCAGTTTTCACCGACCCGGCCCATGGCCTGGGAGTCACTGGAAAACATGGAAATCACGCCCATGTCCTGCAACACGTTTTCGGCGGCGATGGTTTCCGGGCGTACGCGGCTTTCGGCAAACGACACGTCGGCCGGCACGTTCGGGTTGAGGTTGTGACAGACCATGATCATGTCGAACAACTCGGCCTGGCTGTTGACGCCGTAGGGCAGGGTCGGGTTGGTCGAGCTCGGCAGCACGTTGCTCTGGCTGGCCACCTTGATGATGTCGGGGGCGTGACCGCCACCGGCGCCTTCAGTGTGGAAGGTGTGAATGGTGCGACCTTCGAAGGCATCAATGGTGTCTTCGACGTAGCCACATTCGTTCAGACTGTCGGTGTGTACCGAAACCTGCACGTCCATCTCGTCGGCGGTACGCAGCGCATGGCGCAATGCGTTTGAGGTTGCGCCCCAGTCCTCGTGAACCTTGAGCCCGGCAACACCGGCGATGATCTGTTCGGCCAGCGGGTCGCGGCCAAAGGAGTTGCCCTTGCCGAGCATGCCGACGTTGATCGGCAGTCCTTCAAGGGAGCGCAGCATCTGGCGGATGTTCCAGGGGCCAGCGGTCACGGTGGTACCGTTGGTGCCGTCGGTAGGGCCGATGCCGCCGCCGAAGAAGGTAGTTACGCCGTTGGACAGCGCGTGATAGGCCTGTTGGGGCGAGATCAGGTGAACGTGGGTATCGATCCCGGCTGCGGTCAGGATCAAGTGCTCGCCGGAAATGGCGTCGGTGCTCACACCCACTACCAGACCTGGGGTTACGCCGCTCATGATGCCCGGGTTGCCGCTTTTGCCGATACCGACGATCTTGCCGTCACGAACACCCACGTCGGCTTTGATCACGCCCTGGACCGCGTCAATGATGGTGACGTTGGTGATCACAAGATCCAGTACGCCGTTATCGCGGGTCAGGGTGTTGTCGGCGCCCATGCCGTCGCGCAGGGATTTGCCGCCGCCGTAAACGGATTCTTCGCCGTAACCACGTAGGTCCTTTTCAATCTCGACAAACAGGTTGGTGTCACCCAGGCGGATTTTGTCGCCCGTGGTTGGGCCGAACAGGCCTGCGTATTCTTTGCGTGAAATGGTTGGCATCGGTGGCTCCTTTTCTAATGCCGCGCGGGCGTCAATGGTTCAACGGCGCGTGTGCAAAGTATGAGAATGCGGTGGTTACTTGTCGTTGACGGGCTTGCCCGGTTTGGCCGCTTGGCTGAACTTGAACCCGTGATCGACCGCACGCTGGATGGCCTGCAGCTTTTCCGGGCGCTCATGGTTGCTGGTGAGCTTGTCCGGTGCCCAGCCGTCGACCAGGTTGTTGAAGCCGTAAAGCGTTTGCTTGCCACCGTAGGGGATCAACGGCACTTCAATTTCGTCGCCGGGCTCGAAGCGGATAGCCGTGGTGGCCGAGATGTTCAGGCGCTTGCCAAAAGCGGCGGCGCGGTCGAACTCAAGGGCCCGGTTGACTTCGAAGAAGTGAAAGTGCGAGCCGATCTGGATCGGCCGGTCACCGGTGTTGCGCACTTTGACTTTGGTGACGGGACGGTCTTCGTTGAAGGTGATGGGCGTGCTGGCGTAGATGGTACCGCCCAGGGGCACATCGGCTTCATTGCCCTGGTGGACGCCGCCGGGGTTTTTGGCGTGGGGGATGTTGTGCTTGGGGTGGGTATCCTGGTGCGGGCTGTTGGTTTCTTTGGTGCTCATGGCTGACTCCTCGAAACGTGACGGTATGCGTTAACCGGGTTAAGGGCAGGCGGTTACTTGATCGGGTCGTGGACCGTGACCAGACGGCTGCCGTCGGTGAAAATCGCTTCAACCTGTACGTTGGGAATCAGGTCCCAGACGCCATCCATCACGTCATCCCTGGTGAGTACTTTGCTGGCCTCGGTCATTACGTCCTCAACCGACTTGCCGTCGCGCGCGCCTTCCAGGGCGGTCACGGTGATAATTGAAACAGCCTCTGGATAGTTCAATTTCAAGCCGCGAGCCTTGCGCCGGAATGCGACGTCCGACAGGGTGTAAACCATCAGCTTTTCGACTTCTCTGGGGGTGAGCTGCATAAGCCCTCCTATCTACAGTGCGGTAAGAATTAAAGTTCTGGAGTGCCGCTCAGGCGTGCGCGCATGCAAAACACTTCACACGACGGGTACGTGTGAAGGCCGGTTGACGTTTGAGTGGGGTTTTTTAATGCCTGTTGTCGTTTCATAAGCTCAACCGTTCAAATCCATTAATACGGGTGCGAGCAGAGCCTAGACCATAATTCTTGGCAGGCCAGGCGAGCGCGGAGCGCGACACAGAGGCTGTTGACACAAAACAACAAATCGATTTATTTGTTTTTATGTATATAAAACAGGTAGTTAGTATATTTTTTTGGGTTTTTTAAAAGACGCTTCTGGCTATAAAAGCGTCTTTTATGTCTGAAAAAACTTCATCTTTAGTGCGATATGTCATCTAAACGCTTAAATATCTACAGATCAGCTGCGCAGGCAACGTTATTTTTCGTCCGGCAACTTGCCGTTTTTGAACAAATGCCTGTGGCCGCAGTGATAAAGCGCGGCATGCAACTGGTCATTGAGTTCAGTTAGTTGCCTGAGCATTTCCAGGCTTAGCCAGACATAGGCATAAAAGGGCGTTTCGGTGATCTTGCCGTCCAGGCTCTTGAGTACAAGCTCCTTGAGGTCGTGGGCTTTCTCGCGCAGCTCACCGCTGATCTGGTTATTGGAAATGCCCATGCACAGCTTGTTCTGCAGCGATTCGAGCGCTTGCGGGATCAACTGGTGCAGTCCGTTCAGTGCAGGTTCGCTTTCGATCAGCAGATGGCTTTCCCGTGATGACCAGTACGCATCGATCATCAGGCTCATGGTTGCCAGCATGTTGCGGTGCAGGGTTTGCAGGGACTCGAAAACCTGAGGTTTGAGGTTGCTCTCGTTGCTGGCGGGAGTGATGTAGTTGCGCAACTTGATGACCGCGTCCAGTTCATCCTTGAGCTGATCATCCAGATTGGGACGTTCGGCTACCCGGGGGGAGAAATACTGCGAGTACAGGCTGTTGATCTTGCCCAGGCTTTCGCCGAATTTGATCCGCAGATCGGTGTAGGCCCGTTGCGGGTAGATACTGGTGTAGAGCATGGCCAGCAGAGACCCGGCCAGTACATAACCGCTGCGGGTGAGTGCAGATTCCATGTCATTGGGCGGGGCGCAACTGACCACTGCCAGCGTGGCCCCGATCAGCAGGGCCATGTAGGGGTGTTTTCCCAGGGTCAGGTAACCGGCGACAAACATCATTACCGCGCACCACAGCAGCATCAGGGCAAAAGAATGCATTTCCAGATACAGCGCCACCAGACCCGACAGCGCGCCCAGCACCGTACCGCCGGTACGTTGCAGCGCGCGGGAAAAGACGTTGCCCCAATAGGGCTGCGGCCCCATGACAATCAGCATGGTAATCAGGGCATAGGAAGCGCCGTCGAGCTTGAAAAACCGGATGACGACAAAGGTAATCAGGAACGCCAGGCTGATGCGGGTGGCGTGAATCCAGCGATAATTTTTGCAGACCAGTTTTTCCAGATTTGAAATCTTTTTACCCAGCTGCATAAAGTCCCCAATCGCTGTAATGGATTGGGCTGGCAGCGTAGTTCAGGTCAGGCATGTCCACCACTGTGGATGGCTCTAACGTGGGGCGGGGAAAGTGACAGGCGTAAAAAAGGCCATTACCTTCATGGGGATCCGGTAATGGCCAAAAATCTCAACCAAAGAGAGCGTCAGGCGCAAACCTGACGGGCGGCAATGTATCAATGCCAAACTTAGTTAGCTAGCTAAGTGTGGGCGAAACTGTTTTACCTGTTGCGCAACAATGGTGCATTGCCGGCTGGCTAGGCACGGGATGCGTTAGCCGATACCCTTTGCGCCATGCAAATACCTGACTTGAATCTGCTGGTTGCCTTGAACGTCTTGCTCGAAGAAGGCTCGGTGGTGGGTGCTGCCCGCCGCATGAACCTGAGCGCTCCGGCCATGAGCCGCACCCTGACCCGGATCCGCGAGGTTTTGAACGACCCCATTCTGGTGCGTTCGGGGCGTGGTCTGGTGCCCACGCCCCGTGCACTGGAGTTGCGTGAGCAAGTGCGCGGGGTGGTCGAGCTGGCGCACGGGGTGTTTACCCAGAGCCAGAGCAGTGATTTGCGTGAGCTGGAGCGAACGTTCAGCATTCGCGCCAATGACGTATTTTTTGGCGTGTATGGCGCTGCACTGCGCCAGCAAATGGCCCTGGACATGCCCAAGGCCACGTTGCGGGTGGTGCCTGAGGGCTTTACCGATGACGAAGCGCTGAATGAAGGCCGCATTGACCTGACCATCTGCGCCACTAACCGCTTCAGCTCGGATATCAAGGTACAAAGGCTGTTTACCTGTCCGTTTGTGGGGTTGGCACGGCAAGGGCATCCGATTTTCGATGAGCCCATTACGGCCCGGCGCTTTGCCGGATTTGACCATATCAGCGTGTCACGCAGGGGCCATGCCCGCGGGCCGATTGACGCGCTGCTGGCCGAGCTGGGGCTGGAGCGGCGGGTGTCGTTCACCACGCCGACGTTCTACTCGGCGATTTTTGCCCTGACCGGGGAAGATCTGATCCTGCCGCTGATGCCCCAGGTGCTGCTCAAAAACCTGGAGCCACTTGGCCTCAAACTGCGCCCGTTCGAGCTCCCGATCACCTTGCAACCGGTGGATATTGTTCAGGCCTGGCATCCGCGGCTGGACAACGATCATGCCCACCGCTGGCTGCGCCGTACCCTCAAGACCTTTTGCGACAACGCGGTGGTATAGGCCAGCGAGCCTGCTCGCGAAGGTCTTTCGCGAGCAGGCTCGCTCCCACAGTAGGGCTTGACCTGCAACGGAGTATCTACAGAACATAATGCTCAGCTAACCATTGCGTCTGACGCACTCCACAGTTAGTTATTTATCAATTTTTATAGCTATGCCGGCTGATTAAACTTTCTGTCATCTATCAAGACGAGGGAGTCAGCCATGTATTGGCGGTTTGATCACGAGCGCAGTCTGGCGCCTGGAGCTGCGCTGTGACGGCGCTGGTTGCGGGCGCCGTGGCACCCACTCCGGCCCCGGCCGGCAGTGCGGCTTTTGGCCTGCGGATTTTTACCGGTCTGCTGGGCGTTTTGCTGGCCGTGCTGGTGTCGGGGTTCAACGAGAATGTCACCAAGGTGGCCATGCCCGATATCCGTGGGGCCATGGGTATCGGTTATGACGAAAGCACCTGGCTGCTGGCGGTGTATTCGGCCACGTCCATCAGTGCCATGGCCTTTGCGCCGTGGTGTGCGGCCACCTTTTCCCTGCGCCGTTTTACCCTGTGGGCCATCGGCGCCTTTTTGCTGCTGGGCATCCTTTGCCCTCTGGCCCCGAATGTCGATGCGCTGATGCTGCTGCGCACCTTGCAGGGGTTCGCCGGTGGTGCACTGCCGCCCATGCTGATGTCAGTGGCGTTGCGCTTCCTGCCGCCGGGCATTCGCCTGTACGGTCTGGGCAGTTATGCGCTGACCGCGACGTTCGGCCCCAGCTTCGGTACACCGTTGTCCGCCTGGTGGGTGGAGTACGCCGGGTGGCAATGGGCGTTCTGGCAAATTATCCCCCTGGGCCTGTTGTCGATGGTGTGCGTGGCCTGGGGCTTACCGCAGGACCCGCTGCGCTTGGAGCGGTTCAAGCAGTTTGACTGGCGTGGCCTGCTGCTGGGCTTGCCGGGACTGATCATGCTGGTGCTGGCGCTGGAATTGGGCCAACGCATGAACGGGTTTGAGTCGCCGATGATCCGCTTTTTCATCGTCGCGGGCAGCGCCCTGATGGTGCTGTTTTTTATCAATGAATGGTCGCACCCGCTGCCGTTTTTCAAGCTGCAATTACTGAAGATTCGCAACCTGAGCCACGCTTTGCTGACGCTGGGCGGGGTGCTGTTTGTGCTGTTGGCGGTGATCAAGATTCCGTCCAGTTACCTCGCCCAGGTGCAGGGCTATCGTCCCCTCGAAACTGCTCCGGTGATGTTACTGGTGGCTTTGCCGCAATTGATTGCGCTGCCGCTGGTGGTTGCGTTGTGCAATCTGCGCTGGGTCGATTGCCGCTGGGTGCTGGCCATCGGGCTGGTGCTGCTGGCGCTGGCGTGTGGTATCGGCTCACAGGTCACGTCGCAGTGGAACCGTGAGAACTTTTACGGACTGCAGGCGATACAGATCATGGCCCAGCCCATGGCCGTGATTCCTTTGCTGATGCTCGCCACCGGCGGCCTGAACCCGGCGGATGGGCCGTTTGCATCGGCCTGGTTCAATACCGTCAAAGGCTTTTCGGCGGTGGCAGCCAGCAGTGTGCTGGGAGTGCTGACCCTCAACCGCGAGCACTACCACTCAACCATGTTGCTCGACCGCCTGGGCAACTCGCCGCTGGTCAGCACCGGTACAGACCTGGCGCGCCGGGTTCACCAGCAAGCCGTGGTGCTGACCAGTTCCGATCTTTATCTGTACATGGCCGTCCTGGCGCTTTTGCTGATTGTGTTGATCCCTTTTGGCCCCACGCGGATCTACGCGCCGGGCACACCTGTTGGAGTTGTGAAATGAGTACAACAAGCGGGCGCAAGCCCCGGGTCCTGGCCGCTGCCGTCGCGCTGGCCGTTATCGTGCTGATCGGGCTGTGGCGGCTGGTCTTTGTCACGGGTACCGTGCAGAGCACCAATGATGCTTTTATCAGCGCCGATTACACCCTGATTGCGCCAAAAGTGGCGGGGTTTATCGACGAGGTGCTGGTGCAGGATAACCAGCCGGTCAAGGCCGGTCAGTTGCTGGCACGGATCGACCCGCAGGACTACCGCGCCGCCATGCAGGCAGCGCAAGCCAGTGTGGCGACGGCGCAGGCGCAACGGGTCAATGCCCTGGCGATGCTGGAACGTCAGCGCTCGCTGATCGAACAGGCCAAGGCCACGGTCGATGCCGATCTGGCGCAAGTCGAATTCGCCGAGCATGAGTTGCAGCGTTATCAGCATCTGGCCGGGCAAGGGGCAGGTACGCTGCAGAACTCCCAGCAGGCGAAGAACCGCTCGCTGACCGCTCGTGCCGAGTTGGCACAGCACAAGGCTGCACTGGAAGCCGCTCGCCAGCAAACCCGGGTGCTGGCCGCCCAGGCCACGGCCGCGCAAGCGTCGGTGGAGTATGCCCAGGCCTTGCTGGCACGGGCCGAGCTGGACTTGTCGCATACGCAACTGCTGGCGCCGTTTGACGGTGTGGTGGGGCGCCGCAGCGTACGCCTTGGGGCTTACGTCAAACCCGGCGATACCGTGCTGGCGGTGGTGCCGCTGGCCGACGCCTATGTGGTGGCCAACTTTCTCGAGCACCAGCTCACCCATATGCAGGCAGGGCAGCGCGTGACCATCAAGGTCGACAGCTTTCCGGGCCAGACCCTGCAAGGCACCGTGGACAGCATTGCCCCGGCCACGGGGGTGACGTTCGCAGCGATCGCCCCGGATAACGCCACCGGCAACTTCACCAAAGTGGCCCAGCGCATTGCGGTGAAAGTCACTCTGGATCACGGGCAGCTGCTGGCCAGCCAATTGCGTCTGGGAATGTCGGTGGATGCCTCCATCGACACGGCAAAGGCCCACGCACAACAGGTCAGCACACGATGAAAAAACATGCAGTGGCCTGGGCTGTGGCCTGTTACAGCGTACTGAGCCTGAGTGGTTGCGTGGTCGGCCCGGACTTCAAGGCGCCCGTACCCGAGTTGCCTGCGGGCTGGGCGTCGGTGCCCACTGAGCCGGGGCACAATCGCGCAGTAGACACAGCAGTGGATCTGCATTGGTGGGACCGTTTCGGCGATCGGCAATTGTCTGCCCTGGTGCGCGAGGCGCAGCAGCGCAACTTTGATGTGCAACTGGCGGCCAGCCGGCTGCAACAAAGCCAGGCGATCCGCCGTCAGATCAACGCCGACACCTTGCCAGAGGTGGATGCAACCGCAGCTTACAGTCGTAGCCGCAACAGCCAGAAGGGCTTGAGTGACCCTTCCGGGAACAGTGGCAAGCAGGCCTTCAACCTGTGGAATGGCGGCCTGGGGTTCAGCTGGGAGGCTGACCTGTGGGGCCGCGTCAAACGTTCGGTGGAAGCGGCGGATGCCTCAGTGCAGGTGGCGGCACAGGACCGTAACGCGGTGCAACTATTGGTGATAGTGCAGACCGCGCAGCACTATATTCAGTTGCGCGGCACTCAGCAGGCACTGGCGGTGGTCGAGCAAAACCTGCAGATCGCCCGACGCAGTCTGGAGCTGACCCGGTTGCAACTGCGGGAGGGTGTGGCCACGGATTTACAGGTCTCTGAAGCTGCGGCCCAAGTGGCCGAGATCGAAGCGCGCCAGGCACCCTTGCAGCAACGCAGCGCACAGTTGATCAATGCCCTGAGCTTGCTGCTGGCCCGCGAGCCACGGGCCTTGCAGACGCAATTGAGCGCCGCGGCCGACGTGCCGGCCTACGGCCAGGATGTGCCGATCGGCCTGCCCAGCGAACTGGCGCAACGGCGCCCCGACATTCGTCGTGCCGAGGCGCGCCTGCATGAAGCTACTGCGGCCATCGGCATGGCCGAGGCGGATTTCTATCCGCGGATCACCCTGTCGGGCAGCCTCGGTTTTCAAGCCACGCAGTTGTCGGACCTGGGCAGTTGGGGGTCGCGCAATTTTGCATTCGGCCCGGGCTTGAGCGTACCGGTGTTCGAGGGCGGGCGTTTGCAGGGGGCCTTGCAGTTGCAGGAAGGGCGTCAGCAGGAGGCGGGCATTGCCTACCAGCAAACCGTATTGCGCGCCTGGCATGAGGTGGACGATACGCTGGTGGCGTATCAGGCCAGCCAGCGTCGGCGCGACAGCCTCAAGCAGGCAGTGGTACATAGCCAGCGGGCGCTGGACAGCGTGCACCAGCAATATGCCCAGGGCACGGTGGACTTTCTCAACGTGCTGACGGTGCAAAACGCGTTGCTGGCCAACGAAGCAGCGCTGGTGGACAGCACTGCGCAGGTCTCGTTGTCCCTGGTGGATGTGTTTGCGGCGCTGGGTGGGGGGTGGCAGGGCTAGCGGCTTGCAGATTCTGGTGGGAGCGGGCTTGCCCGCGATGGTATCGACGTAGTTATCCCGGCAAACCGCAGTGCCTACATCGCAGGCAAGCCTGCTCCCACAGGTTTTGTGGTGTTCATAAAATCGGCGGCTGGTGTGGGGCAGTGTGGGAGCGGGCTTGCCCGCGATGGTATCGACGTAGTTTTCCCGGCAAACCGCAGGGCCGGCATCGCAGGCAAGCCAGCCCCCATAGGTTTTGTGGTGTTCATAAAATCGGCGGCTGGCGTGGGGCAGTGTGGGAGCGGGCTTGCCCGCGATGGTATCGACGTAGTTATCCCGGCAAACCGCAGTGCCTGTATCGCAGGCAAGCCAGCTCCCAAAGATTTTGTGGTGTTCATAAAATCGGCGGCTGGCGTGGGGCAGTGTGGGAGCGGGCTTGCCCGCGATGGTATCGACGTAGTTATCCCGGCAAACCGCAGTGCCTGTATCGCAGGCAAGCCAGCTCCCAAAGATTTTGTGGTGTTCATAAAATCGGCGGCTGGTGTGGGGCAGTGTGGGAGCGGGCTTGCCCGCGATGGTATCGACGTAGTTTTCCCGGCAAACCGCAGGGCCGACATCGCAGGCAAGCCAGCCCCACAGGTACTGAGTGATTGCCCACAGGTTTTGCTATGCTCGCGCCCTCGACCGCAAACGCCAATATAGGCGTGTCCCGTTCATATTGAGCCTATTTATGTCTGCCGATACTCAAACCACAACGGTGCGCT
>Ga0256410_1000120_pt1 | contig 112154 bp, 100 predicted proteins | sample PhyWR1_FD_185983 | JGI IMG/M metagenome (GOLD analysis project Ga0256410, IMG submission 185983) | Leaf surface microbial communities from wheat plants in UC Gill Tract Community Farm, Albany, California, United States - DLSL W.R1 | ecosystem: Host-associated > Plants > Phyllosphere >... | reverse complement strand
CTATGTACAGAACTCAACGCAGAAGGCACTATTAGCGTGGTTAACCTACAACAAGAAGACTGAAAGAGACGGAGAGAATCGATGAATCCACTGAAGGCCGGTGACAGCGCACCCAAATTTAGCCTGCCAGACCAGGACGGCGAGCAAGTAAATTTAACCGACTTCCAGGGACAGCGTGTTTTGGTTTACTTCTATCCTAAAGCGATGACACCCGGTTGTACTGTGCAAGCCTGTGGTTTACGCGACAATATGGATGAGCTGAAGGCGCATGGCGTCGAAGTGCTGGGTATCAGCACTGACAAACCAGAAAAACTGTCCCGCTTTGTCGAGAAAGAGATACTTAACTTCACGCTGCTGGCTGATGAAGATCATCAGGTCAGTGAGCAGTTTGGTGTCTGGGGTGAAAAGTCATTTATGGGGAAAACCTACGATGGCATCCATCGGATCAGTTTCCTGCTCGATGGTGAAGGTAAAGTCGAGCATGTATTTGATGATTTCAAAACCAGCAATCACCATGACATTGTAATTAACTGGCTAAAAGAAAACGGTTAGTTCAGATTTTTACAGTATTAAAACGCTCGATGTGCCTCATCGAGCGTTTTTTATTATTACGACAGGTCAACATGCCTTTCTGACTCAGACTCTTTGTCGAGCGCTGTTTTATCTGATACCTCTGCCACGGTTCCCGCAGGCAAATGAGGAGCCACCAGACGACGATACCCCCATGCCCCCAGCAGTGCACCGACCACCGGAGCGACCAGTGGAATCAGAAAATAAGGGACAGTATACCCACCGGTAAACGCCACTTTTCCCCAGCCAGCCAGGGCTGCAAAAGCTTTCGGACCTAAGTCACGAGCAGGATTAAGCGCAAACCCGGTTAATGGCCCCATTGACGCGCCAATAACCGCAATCAGTAAACCAATCAATAACGGTGCCAGTGGCCCGCGTGGTATGCCGTTCCCCTCATCAGAGAGGGCAATAATCATCGCCATCATCACTGCGGTGATAACCATTTCCACACTAAAGGCCTGAATCAGCCCCAGACGACTATCAGGGTAGGTAGAAAAAATACCCGCCAGCGGCAAACTTTCGAGGCTGCCACGCACAATATGGTGCGTCTGTTCGTAATCGGTCAGTAGATTGACATACAGTCCGTAGACTAAAGCCGCACCGCAGAAGGCACCCGCGACTTGAGCCATCATATAGGGTAAGACTTTACGTCGTTCAAAATGTGCGAACAGGCAGAATGCCAGTGTCACAGCCGGATTCAAATGCGCGCCAGAGACTCCGGCAGTTAAGTAAATGGCCATCGCAACGCCAAATCCCCAAATAACGCTGATTTCCCACTGACCAAAATTAGCGCCTGCAACTTTATACGCTGCAACACAACCGACACCGAAAAAAACCAGCAGTCCGGTTCCCAGCATTTCAGCAATACACTGTCCTTTTAAACTCGCTGTCTGACTCATAATCTACCCTGCTATTAATACAAAGAAGGAATAAAGTGACGCCCCTGAATACAGGTTACGTATGAGTTGAGAGGATAGCCGACTATGCAATCCCCTTTCTGCCATGAATCGCTTTGAGAAATAACACTTTAATCCAAATGCTTACGTTTAAACTGACTAGCATCAATGTCATATTGCTTCATCTTGCGCCATAACGTCGTACGTCCAATATTAAGCATCTGAGACATTTCCTGTACGCGGCCGCTCGTCACACGGGCGGCATGAATAATCGCCTCTTTTTCGATAGCCGTGAAAGTCAGACTCGCGGGTAATAATGACGAGTGGCTCCGGTCTCCGGGACGTTCATTAAATAAATGTGCCGGGATATGACTCAAGCGGATACGACCGTGCTCGCTGCTGATAGCAATGCTTTCAATCACACTGTTAAGTTCGAAATCGTTACCCGGCCATGAGTAAGCGACCAGTTGCGCCAGGGCATCTTCATCCAGCTTAAGACGAGAAGAAAAACGTCTCTCAAGACTGCGTAGACGATTTTGTACCAGAGCAGGAATACTGCTATTCCGCTCACACAGAGGAGGAATAACAATTTCAAAGGAATGTAGTGCGTAGTAGAGCTGTCGACTAAAGCGGTTCTGCTCGACCAGATTGCCCAAATCAACCGTGGTGGTGGCAATCACTTTGACATCGATAGGGATCAGGCGCCGGGCATCCAATCGGGTGAGCATCCCCTGCTTAATAACCTGCAATAATATCGACTGCAGTTCCGGAGCCAGATATTCAATTTTATCCAAAAAAAGCGTGCCGCCATTCGCCAGTTCCAGACGACTTAATCGACCGTTTTCATCATGAGTCTGCGTGCTACCCATAAAGTCAGATCCGAGGATATTGTCTGCATCTAACTGACAATTTACCGTAATATAAGGGCCGTCAGCATGTTCACTTTCATTATGAATAGCCTGGGCAATCAGTTCCTTGCCTACCCCTTCTTCCCCGCGTAGTAATACAGGAAAACGGCCTCTGGCAGCCTGACGCCCAAAATGGATCAAACGCCGGGTTTCAGGGCAGTCAGCCGACATTTGTTCGAAAGTATGAGTGACTTTTCCCAGCTGACTGGTCATTAACTGGCGCATCTGCTCAACGGGATGGAGCAGTAAGATAAAACTGTTACCCTGCTCTTCGATAATGGGCTTCAAGGTAATCACTGCATCAATAAACTGGTGCTGACTTTCAAATGTCACTTCGGCATGATTCAGGACTTTGGCATGTTTAATCGCGCGGCGTAACAGCGTCGGGAGCGTTATCAGTTCGTTGAGATTCTTCCCCTGGCTTCTCTGGTTATCCAGATAAAGCATCGTCGCGGCTTGTACATTAAGAAACTGCAGTACGCCTTGCTCATTCCATGCCATCACCCCAGCGTCCATACTTTCCAGCAACCCATACATTTGGTTCAAATGGCGATTAGATTCGGCCAGTAAACTGTCCGTTAATAATGAGTTCCCGACTTCTCTGGCAATAGCGAGGGTTAACGAAAGATCGGCAACAGAGGCCTCTGCGGTCTGACAGCATAAAGCGATTGAACCAAATAGCCGGCCATTATTGTCAAATACCGGTGTAGAGCAGAATGACCATGGGAACAATGCTTGCTTAAAATGCTGCTCGCCGTGGGTTTTTATCGGTAAGCCCTGCATGGCGGCCAGTGAAAGCGCACTCGTTCCGATGATGCTCTCGGCACAATAACTTCCGCTAAAAAAACCCAGTTCCTCGAGCTGTTCTCGTACTTGGGGATGACCACAATGGCTGAGGATGCAGGCGGACTCATCAAGGATAAAGAACGCGCAGGCTCGGTTATCCATAAATTCCCACGCATCTTCCAGAGCGGCCTGAGCTATGGTTAACAGTGCTGTTTTACGACGACAGATGGACTCAAAGGTCAGCCCCTGAGCCTGGTGAGGAACACCCCAGTTTTCCCGTTGCATGATTTTCCCGCAACGATGCCAGGATTGAGCGATAAATAAAGAAACATCATGCTCTGTTTTTGGGTTCTGTGTAGCCATTACCTGCCCTGAAGTCCAAATAAATTTGCCGGTGATATCTGCTGGTCACCTTCGCATTTGGCAGTGAGTGTAGCTGCAATAAAGGCAAAATGCCCCTATAAATAAAAGGGGCAAGTCACAACATCATAACTTTGTGGTTATTTTAGTGTGATAACGTTATTTGCGCGCCAGCCATTGCTCACCAAAACGGTCTGCGGTAAGGATAGCGGCATAGACGCTTTCTGCTGAGACGGGGAACGGCATATTATGAATGGTTTCGCCTGGCGCACAGGTCGCTTTAGCTACCGCCATAATTTTGTCTTCAATGCCCTCTTTAACCCCCATTTGTGCAAGTGTCACAGGCAGACCGACTCGCTGGCAGAAGCCCAGTACGGTTTCAATTTCTGCCATTGGGCTATTTTGCAATACCAGCTGAGTCAGCGTACCAAACGCGACTTTTTCACCATGGTATAAGTGATGGCACTCTTCAAGAATAGTGAAACCATTATGAATAGCGTGAGCTGCTGCAAGTCCGCTACTTTCAAAACCGATACCACTCAGATAGGTATTCGCTTCGACAACACGTTCCAGAGCGACTGTCACCACGCCTGCTTTTGCAGCCAGTAAGGCTTTTTCACCTTCAGTCATCAATGTGTCATAGCAAAGACGCGCCAGACTCAATGCCGCAGCCGTTGACTGGCCACCCGCCATACTGACGGCTCTTGCGTCATAACAGGCTTTTGCTTCGAACCAAGTGGAGAGAGCATCGCCCATACCAGCGACCAATAAACGTACCGGTGCTTTTGCAATAATGGCCGTATCCATAACCACCATATCGGGGTTTTTCGGATAAATAAGATACTCTTCGAACGCCCCTTCTTCGGTGTAGATAACAGATAACGCACTGGTTGGCGCATCAGTAGAGGCAATGGTCGGAATAATCACCACGGGCAGTTTCTGGTAATAACCTATCGCTTTTGCCGTATCCAGCGTTTTTCCTCCGCCGATACCGACCACGCCCCGACAACCGTTTTGTTTCAGAAGGGCTATCAAGCGGTTAATTTCCACATGGCTGCATTCACCGTTAAAACGTTCTGCGTGACAATGAATGTTATGTTCATGCAGGCCATTGAGCACTTTATCTCCGGCCAGCTTCATCACGAAATCGTCAGCGATAACAAAAAAGCTGTCTGCCAGGTTTTTAGCATATTGACCAAACAGCGCAGATGCATCAGGACCCTGGAGATATTTTGCCGGAGATTGAATAACTTGTAGCATTCTCTTCACCCTCAAATTAAATATTGAACTCGTTTACATGATGACGCCTGGCCGGGTTCACTTCTGCTGATTCATTTCAGCGAGAGGTTGAACACTAGCGGCGCGATAACATCACTCTAGAGCGGGTGGACGGCAAAAAAACTTTCATCAATTTTGTTCTTATATGAAACCTAAAATCGAAATACATGTTTCATTATGGAACGTAAAACCAGGCAAAGGATAAGGATTGCGATCTCTCTCCGTCTTTACCTCACAGTTCGTACCAGAACAGGAACTGAATCGCGCCTCTCTGTCCGTTTTAAAAATAATATTCGGCATCTACCCTAAATCATTCGAGTTGCCTGAACGCCGGCAACGCCCAGACAGCTTGAAGTATGACGGGTAGGTATTTGATGGCTGCCAGAATATAGCTCTGCCTCTCATTGTTGTTCCTTTTCAACAAAACAGGTTCCATTTTGAAACAAATTAATGGATTCGGGTTTCACTATGGAACCTATTTTCCCGCGGTATTTCTTTTTCCCTGACGAAGCCAGAATCACTCTATCGACCATGAGAGTAGATCTCATACCGCCTGCTTACAGCGGGTCGGGATAAAAATATTATTGATATGTTGCGGAGTAGAGAAAATGAAAAAACTGATTAACCGTGTCGAAGATGTCCTAAGCGAACAACTTATTGGCCTGGCTAAAGCGCATCCCGAGCTACAGCTGCATCAGGATCCTGTCTATGTCACCCGAGCGGATGCCCCTGTGGCCGGAAAAGTCGCGCTATTATCCGGCGGCGGCAGCGGCCACGAACCGATGCACTGTGGGTTTATCGGAAAAGGAATGCTCGCCGGTGCCTGCCCCGGTGAAATTTTTACCTCACCGACACCAGACAAAATGTTCGAATGTGCAATGCATATTGATGGTGGCAAAGGGGTTCTGCTGATTATTAAAAATTACACTGGCGATATTCTTAATTTTGAAACGGCCACCGAGCTGTTACACGAAAGTGGCGTAAAAGTGGCAACCGTCGTAGTAGACGATGATGTCGCCGTCAAAGACAGTCTCTACACCGCCGGGCGACGTGGCGTAGCCAATACCGTATTGATTGAAAAATTAGTCGGTGCAGCAGCAGAGCGTGGCGATTCTCTGGAAGCCTGCGCCGAACTGGGCCGCAAGCTGAATAATCAGGGCCATTCTATCGGTATTGCATTAAGCGCCTGTACCGTTCCTGCTGCGGGGATCCCTTCTTTTGAGCTTCAGGATAACGAGATGGAGTTTGGCGTCGGCATCCATGGGGAGCCCGGTATCGACCGTCGTCGTTTCACCTCTTTAAATAACACTGTTGAGGAGATGTTTAATATTTTACTGGAAAATGGACATTACACCCGTACGTTACGTCAATGGGACAGTGTTAAAGGCAACTGGCTGGAAATAAAACAGGAAAAACAGGCTCTACAACGCACCGACAAGGTCATTGCTATGGTCAATAATCTTGGTGCAACCCCCCTTTCAGAGCTATACGGAGTCTATAACCAACTGGAAAAATGCTGTCAGGAAGCCGGTATCACTATCGTTCGTAATCTGGTTGGTACCTGGTGTACTTCCCTGGATATGGCAGGTTTCTCCATTACTTTACTGAAAGCCGACGATGAGACGCTCGCCTTATGGGACGCGCCAGTTCACACACCTGCCCTGAACTGGGGTCACTAAGGAGAGAATGATGTCATTAAATAAAAACCAAATTGTTAACTGGCTCTACCGCTGTGGCGATATTTTTACCACCGAACGTGACTTTTTAACCGGCCTGGATAGAGAAGTGGGTGATGCCGATCACGGCCTGAATATGCATCGTGGCTTTAGTAAAGTCGTAGAAAAACTGCCTTCAATTGCCGATAAAGATATTGGTTTTATTCTAAAAAATACCGGTATGGTACTGCTCTCTAATGTCGGCGGCGCCAGTGGCCCCTTGTTTGGCACCTTCTTTATTCGTGCCGCTCAAGTCACCCAGGCCCACCAAAACCTGACACTGGATGAACTGTATCAAATGATTAGCGAAGGGGCTGACGGGGTGGTTAACCGAGGCAAAGCTGAACCCGGTGACAAAACAATGTGTGATGTCTGGTTACCCGTAGCACAATCACTTAAGCAGTCCAGCGAGCAGCATCTGCCGCTACAGGCAGCGCTTGATACAGCCTGTCAGGTCGCAGAGCAAGCAGCACAAGCAACAATAACCATGCAGGCACGTAAAGGACGCGCCAGCTATCTGGGTGAACGCAGTATTGGACACCAGGATCCGGGGGCAACGTCAGTGTTGTTTATGATGCAAATGCTGGCCGTTGCAGCCAAAGAATAAAGCAAAGGATAAGGCGATGGTGAATCTGGTAATTGTTTCTCATAGTGCCCTACTGGGCCAGGGGGTCGGGGAATTAGCCCGACAGATGTTGAGGGGAGATGGCTGTCGGCTAGCCATCGCCGCAGGTATAGATGATCCCGAGAATCCTATTGGTACTGACCCTATCAAAGTGATGGAAGCGATTGAGTCCGTGTCAGACACGGATCATGTGCTGGTGATGATGGATATGGGAAGCGCTTTGCTGAGTGCTGAAACCGCGTTAGAGCTGCTTGATCCTGACATCGCACAGAAAGTCCGTTTATGTGCCGCTCCGCTAGTGGAAGGGACTCTGGCCGCAACCGTCAGCGCCGCCGCGGGTGCCAGTATCGAAAAAGTGATGCTGGATGCACAAAATGCCCTTCAGGCAAAACGTATCCAGTTAGGGCTACCCGCACAGGAAGTCGTGGTGCAAGCGCCGGAACAGCCTGAATGGAAAGATCCTGACGCTCAGTCAGTCACCGTTATTATCCACAATCCTAACGGTTTACATGTCCGCCCGGCGGCCCGACTGATTGACGCTCTGGCAGGATTTGATGCCCATCTGCTGTTAGAAAAAGACGGCAAATGCATCAAACCCGACAGTATTAACCAGATTGCTCTGTTGCAGGTTCGCTGCCACGATAAACTTCAGCTTATCGCCACAGGTTTCCAGGCAGCAGAAGCATTAGCGGCATTTCGTGCTCTGGCAGAAGAGAACTTTGGTGAGCATATCGGTGCGCCTGAGCCTCAAGTACCACTCGCGACGGGAAAAGCCAGTATCCGTGGCCAGGTATTACAGTACGCACCGGTCGATTTTGCCCTGGAAAAGTCAGTCAGTTGCCAGGTGGAGGGTGAAGTAAAACGTCTGCAAAAAGCCATTAATCAGACGCTTGACGGTCTTAATCATCTGGCCCAACTCGCCGCTGAAAAGTATTCCGCCGACATTGCCGCTATCTTCTCTGGCCATCACACTCTGCTGGATGACGCTGAACTTTTCGACAGTGCCTGCTCTCTCCTGCGTACTCACCAGTACAGTGCTGAATGGGCCTGGTATCAGGTGATGACAGATCTGAGTCATGAGTATCAAAAGCTGGATGATGCCTATCTTCAGGCTCGCTATATCGATATAGAAGATATTTTGCACCGTACCCTTTGCCATCTGAAGCAGGTAACCGATGTTGTCCCGGTATTACAGCACCAGACCATCCTCGTTGCCGATGATATCTATCCTTCGGTGGTGCTCCAGCTAGATACCAGCAAAGTGGCGGGGATTATCCTGAAAAAAGGGAGCCCGCTGTCTCACAGCGCGATTATTGCCAGAGAAGCCGGGACCCTCTATCTCAGTCAGCAAGGCGATGCGCTCCACGGCTTACACAACGGCGAGTTTCTGACGTTAGATAACGTCCCTACCCGCCCACGGTGATAAGCCTCATTTTTTCATCTCTGGCGTTCCTCCGAAGCACGTTTTTAGAGGAACGCTATCTCTTCTGCTTAAGGTGATACGACGTTGTCTTCATCCACGATGTCATCATCCGGCCAGGCATAGACCACCGCTTTAACCAGTGTTGCGAGCGGAATGGCAAAAAATACGCCCCAGAAGCCCCAGAAACCACCAAAAATAACCACCGATAAAATAATCACTAAGGGGTGAAGATTAACAGCCTCTGAGAACAATACCGGCACCAGCACATTCCCATCCAATGCCTGAATCGTCAGATAGACCGCAAACAGAGTCCAGAATTCTGGACCGTGACCAAACTGAAATAACGCGACAAATACCACCGGAATGGTAACGGCAAAGGCCCCGATGTAGGGAATAAGCACTGACAAACCGACCAGTACAGCCAGCAGCAGCGAATAATTTAAGCCAAAGACGATAAAACCAAGGTAAGTCGCTACCCCAACGACCACCATTTCCAGCACTTTGCCGCGAATATAATTGGTAATTTGCTGATTCATTTCGACCCAGACACGCCCGGCTAAGGTACGGTTACGGGGTAATACACGGCGTACAGCATTGAGCATCTGTTCTTTATCTTTGAGTAAAAAGAACACCATCAACGGGACCAGGATCAGATAAATAGCCAGGGTTAATAACCCCACCAATGATGCCAGGGAAAACTTCACCACCTGATCGCCGACGCCAGTCAGCCTGGAGCGCATATTTTCAGTCATGGCGTCAAAAATCCCCACATCAACCAATGCCGGGTAGCGTTTCGGCAATGTCGCGGCAAAGTCTGTCAGATGATTCAACATCGTTGGCAAATCACGGATCAGATAAATACCTTGTTGCCAGGCAATAGGCGCCACGACCAGGGTGAGCAGCAGTAGAATCCCTACGGAAAAAATCAGCATAATACTGGCCGCCCAGGTGCGAGAGCAGCCTAGCCTTTCCAGTCTTGCGGTTGGCCACTCAAGCAAATAAGCCATAACAAGTGCGACTAATAACGGCGCAAGCAGACTATGGAAGAAAAACAGGATGCCAAATCCCACCACCAGAATGACCAGCAGCGCAATCGCTTCTGGATCGCTAAAACGGCGGCGATACCATTGTAACAACATACCGAGCATATAAACTTCCTGGGTCTTTTTTGCGGAGATGAAGTGTAACCAATTGGCGTGGAAAAGACTTTGCTTTTTGCTTTGCCATGTAAGGGAGTAACCACCTGAATAAGCGATTTATTATGTAACCCCTCGACTCTCAGGAAGTGACTTCCCTTCTGCTAAGGGCTAAAGTAAATATCATATATGCGAACTTATTTCCGGATTAGCATGTCAAAATTGGACTTCGACTCTACAGGACAGCAGTTATGCTCAGGCCGTTGAAAAAGAAACTGATTACCGCACTTATGTTCATGTCACTGGCTGGAAGCCTGCCTGCGGCCGCAGATTTCAACGATCAGCTTCCCGATATTGGCACTACAGCAGGTAGTACGTTGTCGATAGGTCAGGAAATGCAGATGGGGGACTACTATGTTCGCCAACTGCGTGGAAGTGCGCCATTAATTAACGATCCCTTGCTGAATCAGTACATCAATCAGTTGGGAACACGTCTGGTCAGCAGCGCCGACTCCGTCAAGACCCCGTTTCAGTTCTATTTAATTAATAATGACGATATCAACGCCTTTGCCTTCTTTGGTGGCAATGTCGTGCTTCATTCAGCCCTATTCCGTTATGCCGATAACGAAAGCCAGCTGGCTTCGGTGCTGGCGCACGAAATCTCTCACGTCACCCAGCGCCACCTGGCGCGAGCGATGGAAGATCAGCAAAGAAAGGCGCCTCTGACTTGGGTCGGAGCGCTGGGTTCTATTCTATTAGCGATGGCAAGCCCGCAAGCAGGTATGGCAGCACTATCAGGCACCATGGCAGGCACGCAGCAAAGTATGATCAGCTTTACCCAGCAAAATGAGCAGGAAGCCGATCGGATCGGGCTGCAAGTATTGCAACGTGCGGGATTCGATCCTCAGGCAATGCCGAGCTTTTTTGAAAAATTACTCGATCAGTCACGCTATTCCACCCGTCCACCTGAAATGCTGTTAACTCACCCCCTGCCGGAAAGTCGTCTTTCCGATGCCCGCAACCGTGCCAATCAGATGCGTTCTGTGGTTGTGCAGTCGTCAGAGAATTTTTACTTAGCTAAAGCGCGTGTACTGGGGATGTATAATACCGGTCGTAATCAACTATCAGACGATTTACTCAATAGCTGGGAAAAGGGCAATATCCGTGAACAGAACGCCGCCCGATACGGGAGAGCGCTTCAGGCCATGAGTGAGAAGAAGTGGGGTGAAGCACGTAATCTGTTGCAGCCACTTTTAACTGCCCAGCCCACTAACCCTTGGTTTATCGACCTGGCAACAGATATCGACATAGGCCAGCATAAATTTGCTGATGCAGTTAACCGGCTTAAAAATGCTCCTGGCTTAAAAAATAATCCAGTACTGCAAATTAACCTCGCCAATGCTTATGTTGAGAACTCCCAGCCTGCGGAGGCTGTCACTATTCTCAACCGCTATACTTTTGCGCATCCGAACGATCCGAATGGCTGGGATCTTCTGGCCCAGGCTCAAGCCTCTTTAGGTCATCGGGATCAGGAATTAGCCGCACGCGCTGAGTTACTGGCGATTAATGGCAGTCTGGATCAAGCCATCACTATGCTAAGTGGTGCCAGTAGCCAGGTTAAACTAGGCAGCTTACAGCAAGCACGTTATGACGCCCGCATCGATCAGCTGCGCCAGTTACAACAACGCTTTAAACCTTATACTAAGATGTAATGGAGCCTTTATGACCGCTGAAGTCACTCTTTACCATAACCCGCGCTGCTCTAAGAGCCGTGAAACGCTTAAACTGTTGCAAGATTCAGGTGTTGAGACCGCGGTGGTACGCTACCTGGATACCCCTCCGGATGCAGCAACCATCACATCGTTACTCGATATGCTAGGTTTCAGCGACGCACGCGAGTTAATGCGTCGTAAAGAAGCCGTTTATAGTTCACTGCAACTTGATAATCCGCAATTAACTCAGGAAGCCCTGATCCAGGCGATGATCGATAACCCTATTTTAATTGAACGCCCTATCGCTGTGGCACAGGGTAAAGCGCGTATTGGCCGCCCACCTGAGCAGGTGCTGGAAATTATTAATCACTAATCTGTCCGTCATCACGAGTATAAAAAACAGGGAAGCGCTATCGCCTCCCTGTTTTTTTATCATCGTACAATGCTGCTTTCTGTCTTACGCATTCGGCTCGATATCAATACTCTCGATGCCTATACCTAATTTACGCGGCTCATGCCCCAGAATATTTCCTTCATTAGATAATTCAGGCGCTGGCGGAACAATGATTAACAGATTGCTGCCTTGTGGGTTGCTCATATGCAGCGTTACCTCTGAGGATTTTCCCCCAAGGATAATACTGTGTTCTTCGTTTCCGACTTTAACCAGAACAGGCTGGTTAATATTCTGGCCAAAAGCTTTCGCCTTCATCTTCAAAGTAAACTGCTCTGGCAGCGGCTCGCGGTACTCAATCGTTACCTCAGGGGCCAGATTCGCGTTCGACCAGCGTCCCCATGACTCAGGGCGCGAAATTCCAGTGAATTTTGCAATCGTGTCTGGTGCCCCAGGAATGTTAAAGATAAAGCCTGGCGCCTGATAGCGAATATCATTTTCTTCAATCTTTAACTGCTCAACGTTCTGCTTAAAACGCGCGTTATCGCCGGACTGCGGCTCCCAGACAACCGGTCTGCTATCCTGTGGGCCATGCAGCAGGCTGACCACTGGCTGTCCGTCAAGCTGACCCTGAGCGGCACACAGCTCAGTAGAGAGGGCAAGTTCAGGATCCCAAAGACGGGCCATTTTAAAGCACTTATCTACCCAGATAAATTTGTCATCGCCTTTAAAACCAGCCAGCTGATAACGAAGTGGCGCCGAATACTCACTTTCTGGCAGCGGTTCGATTTTATCTTTGCCGACTTTCAGCAACATAGGTAAACGGAAATGCGCCCCGGAATAGCTGAACGTGTTGTTATTCTGGTCGATGGAAAACTCAGAAATCGTTTTCGGGAAATTCCACAAATCGATGACATCAGGTTTCCACTCCATGATTTTATCTTTCAGATTAAGGAAGATAAAAGAGAGCGATTCGGCAGAAAAACTGCTTCTGCCCAAACCTATAACGTTATCCCCGCCTAAAAGATCCAGCACGGTTGCCCCATTATCCATCGGGTTACGCTTCATCGACTTGAGTTCAGCCTCTGGAGCATTACCCGGCAAGACAAAAAACAGATTATTTCTGTCTTGCGGCGTGAGGTATTTATAGGCGCTATTGTTCATTGCTAAGTGATCGGAAGAAACCACAATCAGCGTCTGGTCAAAATAAGGAGAGGCCTTAATTTTTTCAATAAGCTTCGCAATATGCTCCTGACTACAGGCTACCGCACTGAAGCTTTTATTTTCTTTCCCTTCATAATTGTAACTCTGGCGCTGACAGGTTTTCGAAATAAAGCCATCCGGATGATGGGTGTCAACCGTGAGAGTGAATAGCGAGAAACGCTCCCCCTTCTCTGACAGCTCAATAAATTTCTTATACACTTCATTCAGAACAGTATCATCGTAGAAGCCCCAGTTATTACGATAGGACTGATCTTCAACGATATTTTTAAGCTCCTGCGCACCATAGGTATAGTCAAAGCCATGGGAAGTAAGAAAGATATCTTTTCCGGCAAAGCGCAGGTCTGCTCCCTGAATAAAGTAGTTGTTATACCCTGAAGCTTTCAGGATATCGCCAAGGCAGATGTTTTTAGGGAAAAAGCTCGACATCGATGCCGATGAATTACCTTCAAACGGCGCAAATAACGGAATACCACATTGAGAAGCCACCATACCGGCAATGGTATAGTCCATTCCGGGGAGCTGGCCGGTGTGACTAAAATCAATTCCTGACGCTTTCACTGCGTTTAGTTCAGGCGTCAGCTCTGGAAACAGATTGTCATCAAAATAGGTACGCTCGAGACTTTCGGCATAGATATAGACCAGATTCAGCTTGGGGTTCTTGATAATTTTCTGCGGTATCTGGTAATAGTCTGCGAAGTCAGAGCTCTCATGTGGCTTTTGTGAAACGACCAATGACTTAACTTGCTGAAAAGCCGGTGCAGTATTTATAGAAAGTAACGCCAGTATCAAAGCTAATAAGCTATAGCCCTGGTGACAAGGCTGGTTTCTACGGCGTAAAACCCAAGTCAGTGTTCCAATAATCGCAATCAGGCCAACAGCAATACCCAGCCCTGGCAGAATATACTTACCCACGCCAGCCCCAGTCATACTGCTCGTCAGGGTATACAGAACGGCATCATTGATCCCTTCACCGGTAAAGTAATCGCTGGCAATAAAAGTGATATTAAGAACAATAAACAGGCATGAAATCAGTAAAATAGCCGCAAACCACCAGATATTTCTCCCAGCTTTTAGCGAATATAGTGCAATAGCCGCACCAAAGAGAAAAATTGAAAGTAATTCCAACAACGCCAGTCCCTCAAAAATCGCGCAACCTGGCGCAGTGTCATAACCGGGCGCTAATTTAACTCTGTTGCCATCCTGCTGCAATTTTCATGACATAAATTTGCGTATTACCACTAAAACATTGCAGTTCTATGACCATTTTTCCCCCAATAGTATTTCTGCCCTGTCTCTTTTTGCCAAAGCAGCGCAGATAGAAAACCTGCAATGATTAAAAATGACGAGCCATGCCGCAACAATGCGATCTGAATATCTCCTAAACCGTTCTTTTATACTTTTTGATGGCCATCACTATAGAGTTGATTTTGCTTATTCATTGGATAATAAGTATTTCCCAAATCAAGGAGAAAAAAGAATGTTTACACCCGTTGATCATGATTTTTCGGCAGGCAAAAGTCTCAGTGACTACGGTCTGGAGGCAAGTACAGATTTTCCTTTTAAATCAGCTAGTTTTGATGGAAATATACTCAAACTGGTCACTTTAGTTTCTAGTGGTGGTGAGCTTCTCATTAAGACCAGTGCCAAAAGCGACAACGTCAGTCTTCAGTTAAAAGTGAAGAATGCGGAAGGAAATGCATCAACCCAGGGTAATAACCTGATCAGTAATTCATATGTAAAAACATCGACTGTTGCTAACGGTGCCGTGATTATTTTTGTTAATCACGGTGAGACCTTCGAATTCACAGGATACAGCCTGGTAGAGGGTTAACCGATCCCGCTAATTCCTACCATCAATGATTCGAGTGACCTGAACGCAGGCAACACCCAGGTCACGCGAATTATGACGGGTATGCCTATCAATTCGATACAACGAACCCATTAGAGCCACCTTAAAAATCAAAGTATCTTTCTCCTATCGCAAAACGGAGGATATACAGATGTCTTTAATTAATACCAAAATCAAACCTTTCAAAAATAGCGCCTTCAAAAAAGGTGAGTTCATTGAAGTGACCGAGAAAGATGTCGAAGGTCGCTGGAGCGTGTTCTTCTTCTACCCGGCTGACTTCACTTTTGTTTGCCCGACCGAACTGGGTGATGTTGCAGACCATTATGAAGAGTTCCAGAAACTGGGTGTTGATATCTATTCTGTTTCAACCGATACCCATTTCACCCATAAAGCCTGGCACGGCAGCTCTGAGACCATCGCCAAGATTGACTATGCCATGATAGGTGACCCAACAGGCGCTCTGACTCGTAACTTTGAAAATATGCGTGAAGAGCAAGGTCTGGCTGACCGTGGCACCTTTATCGTTGACCCTGAAGGTATTATTCAGGCTATCGAAGTCACTGCTGAAGGTATTGGCCGCGATGCGTCAGACCTGCTGCGTAAAGTCAAAGCGGCACAATATGTTGCCAGCCACCCAGGTGAAGTCTGCCCGGCAAAATGGAAAGAAGGTGACGCGACACTAGCTCCTTCTCTCGACCTGGTGGGTAAAATCTAATATTTCGCCTTCTGATGCGTTTATCGGCTGTCTCAACAGCCGATAAAACCCATCAACAAATTGCTGACACTGTCCTGTCAGCGATACAGGAATTTTTATTATCTCTGTTCTTTTTATCGGCTGCTATATACCCAAAATAATTCGAGTTGCTTGTAGGCGCCAAGTTCAGGCCGTCGATGAGCATAGATAAACTATGTGATTCGGCGGCATGAACGCCGGCAACACCCAAGCAACTTGAAGTATGACGGGTATAAGCCGATTTTTTTCAGGTATAAGGGGACCTTTTATGCTCGATACAACAATGAAAAACCAGCTCAAGGCCTACCTTGAAAAATTAACCAAACCGGTTGAATTAATCGCCACTCTGGATGACAGTGCCAAATCATCTGAAATTCGCGAATTACTGACAGAAATAGCAGAATTATCAGAACGTGTGGCCTTCCGTATTGATAACACTCTGGCAGTTCGCAAACCGTCATTTTTGATTGCTAACCCAGGTTCAAACCTAGGGCCACGCTTTGCAGGCTCGCCGCTGGGCCATGAATTTACCTCTCTGGTGCTGGCTCTGTTACAAATGGGCGGGCATCCGTCCAAGGCTTCCATTGAAGTCCTGGAACAGATTAAGGCTATCGAAGGCGATTTTCACTTTGAAACTTACTATTCCCTGACCTGCCATAACTGCCCGGATGTGGTGCAAGCCCTGAATCTGATGAGCATTCTCAACCCGCGGATCACCCATACCGCTGTTGATGGTGGTGTTTTCCAGAATGAGATCCAGGAGCGAAACATCATGGGTGTTCCTGCCGTATTCCTGAACGGAAAAGATTTCGGCCAGGGACGTATGACTCTCGAAGAAATCGTCAGCAAAATTGATACTGGGGCGGAAAAACGCAAAGCCGCAGCATTAAATGCTCGCGCACCCTATGAAGTCTTTATTGTCGGCAGCGGTCCTGCGGGTGCGGCGGCGGCAATTTATGCCGCACGTAAGGGTATTCGTACCGGTCTGATGGGCGAGCGATTCGGCGGCCAGGTTCTGGATACCGTAGATATTGAAAACTACATCTCGGTTGCCAAAACAGAAGGTCAGAAACTGGCCTCTGCGCTAAAAGTGCATGTCGATGAATATGATGTCGATGTCATTGATAGTGAAAGCGCCAGAACACTGATCCCGGCAAGTGAGGAAGGTGGGCTGCATCAGCTAGTTACCGCCTCAGGGGCCATACTCAACGCGCGTTCAATTATCATCGCGACCGGCGCAAAATGGCGCAATATGAATGTGCCAGGTGAGGAACAGTACCGTACCAAAGGGGTGACCTATTGCCCGCACTGTGATGGTCCGTTATTTAAAGGTAAGCGTGTCGCGGTTATTGGCGGGGGCAACTCAGGTATCGAGGCTGCGATTGACCTTGCAGGCCTGGTAGAACATGTCACCGTGCTGGAATTTGCCCCACAGATGAAAGCCGACAAAGTATTACAAGACAAAGTCCGTAGCCTGAAAAATGTCGATATCATCCTTAATGCTCAGACTCAGGAAGTCAAAGGGGATGGCAGCAAAGTGACCGGTTTGCAGTATCAGGACAGGGTGAGTGGTGACCAGTATGATATCGCTCTGTCGGGTATCTTTGTGCAGATAGGTTTACTGCCTAATACCCAGTGGCTGGAAGGTGTGGTCGAACGCAATCGTATGGGCGAAATTGTTATTGATACCAAAGGTGAAACCAGCGTCAAAGGTATTTTTGCCGCAGGTGACTGCACCACTGTGCCTTATAAACAAATCATTATCGCCACCGGTGAAGGAGCAAAAGCTTCCTTGAGTGCTTTTGATTACTTAATTCGTACTCCGGTAGCTGTCGAAAACGCCGCCTGATCATAAAGTTTCTGACCGATCGAAATGGCATCATTGCCGCTTCAGACTGCTGATGAGCCCTATATTCATATGGGGCTCTTCTTTTTTGGGTTGCCAAGTTTATTTAAAATTCACCGTTAGCACTGATATTCTCGTTGTCTCGTTTAAGGAGAAATAAGATGAAATGCCCATTATGTAGTGGTGAAGAACTTGAAACAGGGATTTGGGAAGTTCCTTTCACCTTCAAAGGTCATGAGACAAAATTACAGGCAAAAGGTGATTACTGCTCCGCTTGCAAAGAGGTGATTATGAGTAGTGAAGAATCTGATCTTTTGCAAGGCCGTGTGAATGAATTTAAAGCGAGGACAATAGAGGAGCATAGATACACTCTATGATTCGGCGGTCTTCGCGCATGCAACACCCAGGCAACGCGAAGTATGACGGACAATACCCTAAATAATTCGTGTTGCCTGTAGGCGCAAAGTGAAGACCGTCGATGAGCATAGATACACTATGTGATTCGACAGTCTTCGCGCATGCAACACCCAGGCAACGCGAAGTATGACGGACAATACCCTAAATAATTCGTGTTGCCTGTAGGCGCAAAGCGAGGACAGGCGATGAGCATAGATATACTATGTGATTCGGCTGTACTCGCTGCAGCAACACCCAGGCAACGCGAAGTATGACGGGTATTATTTACGACGCCAGATAGTCCCCTCAGTACTGTCTTCCAGCACAATATTCAGCTCATTCAGACGATCGCGCGCCTGATCTGCCAGCGCCCAATTCTTGCTAGCACGCGCTTCGTTACGCTGTTTAATCAACGCTTCGATTTCCTCGACATTACCTTCATCCGCCTGAACACTACTTTGCAAGAACTGTTCTGGGTCTTGCTCAAGTAAACCGAGCACGGCTGCCAGTTCACGTAATGTCGATGCCAGGCCATTAACTGCCTGCGGATTTTCACTTTTCAGGCGATTAATTTCACGCGCCAGATCAAACAGCACAGAGTAGGCTTCTGGAGTATTGAAGTCATCGTCCATCGCTTCACAGAAACGGGCCACATAGGCTTCGCCACCCGCGGCTGGCACACTGCTATCAGTACCACGTAATGCGGTATAGAGACGTCCCAGAGCAGCACGAGCCTGCTGGAGGTTCTCTTCACAGTAGTTTAACTGGCTACGGTAATGCCCGGAGATCAGGAAGTAACGTACTGTTTCAGCATCGTAATATTTCAGCACATCGCGTACGGTGAAGAAATTACCCAGTGACTTGGACATTTTTTCACGGTCAACCATGACCATTCCGGAGTGCATCCAGGTGTTAACGTAGCTACCGCTGTGTGCACAAGTTGACTGCGCCATTTCATTTTCATGGTGTGGGAAAATCAGATCAGAGCCGCCACCATGTAAATCAAAATGGTTACCCAGCTGTTTGCAGTTCATCGCTGAACATTCAATATGCCAGCCCGGACGCCCTGCTCCCCACGGAGATGACCAGTTCGGCTCACCGGGTTTTGACATTTTCCACAGCACGAAGTCCATCGGATTACGCTTGGCGTCAACCACATCGACACGCGCTCCGGCCTGGAGTTGCTCAAGATCCTGACGAGACAGCGCGCCGTAATTCGGATCGCTTTCTACTGAGAACAGCACATCGCCGTTATCAGCAACATAGGCATGACCACGATCCAAGAGCTGCTCAACAATTTCTATAATTTCCGGAATATGGTTGGTCGCCCGCGGTTCGCTATCCGGACGTAAAATATTCAGGGCATCGAAGTCCTTGTGCATTTCAACGACCATACGATCGACCAGGGCGACGAAATCTTCACCATTTTCATGCGCGCGCTTGATAATTTTGTCGTCAATGTCGGTAATATTGCGCACATAAGTCAGCTCATAACCGCGATAACGTAAGTAGCGAGCAACCACATCGAAGGCAATAAAAGTACGTCCGTGTCCAATATGACAGAGATCGTAAACCGTGATACCACACACGTACATGCCGACTTTTCCAGCATGAATAGGTTTAAATTCCTCTTTTTGGCGAGTCAGGGTATTAAAAATTTTTAACATCAGGAGATTCCATGTCGGTGTGTGGAAAAGGTAATAACTTATCTAATTGAGGGATTTTAGCGCGAAGCAGCTTGCTTTGCATTACTGACGCGACGGTAAGAGTTATGTTATAAAAACACCTTGATACAACGGCACGGTTTGCCGAGATATCCACTGACACTTATAGGATACAAAAATGGTTACTTTTCACACTAATCACGGCGATATTGTTATTAAAACTTTTGATGATAAAGCGCCAGTTACAGTTAAAAACTTCCTCGACTACTGTCGCGAAGGTTACTACAGCAACACTATTTTTCACCGTGTGATTAATGGCTTTATGATTCAAGGCGGCGGTTTTGAGCCTGGCATGAATCAGAAAGCCACTAAAGAAACTATTCAGAATGAAGCAAATAACGGTCTGAAAAACACCCGCGGTACGCTGGCAATGGCCCGTACTCAGGCTCCACATTCTGCCAGCTCACAGTTCTTTATCAACGTCGCTGATAACGACTTCCTGAACTTCAGCAGCGAAAGCATGCAAGGCTGGGGTTACTGCGTGTTCGCTGAAGTTGTCGAAGGTATGGATGTGGTTGATAAAATTAAAGGTGTAGCAACCGGCCGCAGCGGCATGCACCAGGACGTACCTAAAGAAGATGTCATTGTTCAAAGCGTCACTGTTAGCGAATAATGTCCACTCTGTTCATTGCAGATTTACATCTGTGTGATGAAGAACCGGCGCAAACCGCCGGTTTTCTTCATTTCCTGACCCACCAGGCAGCCCATGCAGACGCGCTTTATATTTTAGGCGATCTGTTTGAAAGCTGGATTGGTGATGACGATACCACGCCACTTCACGTGCAAATTGCCGCGGCAATTAAAACCTTAGTGGACTCCGGTGTCCCCTGCTACTTCATTCATGGTAACCGTGATTTTTTGCTAGGCAAACGCTTTGCCAGCGCAAGCGGAATGGTTCTGTTACCCGAGTGGCAAGTGGTTAATCTTTATGGCCGCAAAATGCTTATCATGCATGGCGACACGCTTTGCACCGATGATACGGCTTATCTGGCGTTTCGTGAGAAAGTTCATCGTCCCTGGCTGCAAAGGCTTTTTCTGGCTCTGCCGCTGTTTTTTCGCCGCCGTATTGCAGCAAAAATGCGTGCCGGTAGCCAAGCCGCCAATAGCAGCAAATCGCTGACCATTATGGATGTGAATCCACAGGCAGTGGTGGATACACTGACCCAACATCAGGTTCAGTGGCTTATTCACGGTCATACTCATCGTCCGGAAATTCACGAGCTCATCGCCAACCAGCAACCGGCCTTTCGCTGTGTATTAGGTGCCTGGCATCATGAGGGTTCGATGATTAAAGTCACTCCAGAAAACGTTGAACTGATTTCATTTCCTTTTTAGCTGAAATCGTTATTTTTTGCCTGTTCTGGCTGCGCGCAACCGTTTTCCTTCCGCAATGTTCGTGCTATTCTCTCAACCCTTGTGACCGAATGCACCGCATTCGGTGATGTCTGCACACCCACAGGAGTTTTGAGACGCATGTCTTCTGAGCATACCCCGGCATCTATCGCCATTGTTATGGGTTCAAAAAGTGACTGGGCAACCATGCAGTTTACCGCTGAAATCCTCACCGCCCTGAACATTCCTCATCATGTTGAAGTCGTCTCCGCACATCGTACCCCCGATAAACTGTTTAGCTTTGCTGAACAAGCCGAAGCTAACGGCTATCAAGTCATTATCGCGGGCGCAGGCGGAGCTGCACATCTTCCGGGTATGCTGGCGGCAAAAACGCTGGTTCCGGTATTGGGTGTACCAGTACAAAGCGCGGCTCTGAGCGGCGTGGACAGTCTCTACTCTATCGTTCAGATGCCGCGCGGTATCCCGGTCGGTACTCTGGCGATTGGTAAAGCTGGGGCTGCCAATGCCGCCTTGTTTGCGGCACAAATCCTCGCGCTGCATGATAAAGCCCTGTACCAGCGGCTGGCGGTATGGCGTCAAAGCCAGACTGATGAAGTGCTTGATAATCCAGATCCACGGGGTGAGGCATGAAACCTGTTTGTGTCTTAGGTAACGGTCAGCTGGGACGTATGCTGCGTCAGGCCGGTGAACCTCTGGGCATCGCAGTCTATCCGGTCGGGCTGGATGCTGAACCCGAAGCAGTCCCTTTTGCACAAAGCGTGATTACCGCAGAGATTGAACGCTGGCCGGAAACCGCGTTGACACGTGAACTGGCACTGCACAACGCCTTTGTAAACCGTGATGTCTTTCCCATTATTGCCGACCGTCTGACACAGAAACAGCTCTTCGACAGACTGGCACTGGCAACCGCTCCGTGGCAGTTACTGTCCAATGCTCAGCAGTGGCCGGCAGTGTTTAATACTCTTGGTTCTCTGGCGATAGTCAAACGCCGCACTGGGGGCTATGACGGCCGCGGTCAGTGGCGTTTACGCAGTGATGAAACAGCACAGTTACCGGACGAGTGTTACGGCGACTGTATTGTTGAACAAGGGATTAACTTCTCCGGTGAAGTTTCGCTGGTGGGAGCCCGGGGACATGACGGCAGCACAGTTTTTTATCCGCTGACCCATAACCTTCATCAGGAAGGTATTCTGCGTACCAGCGTCGCCTTCCCTCATGCAAACCGCGAGCATCAGAGCCAGGCAGAAGCGATGCTTAGCGCGATTATGGATGAGTTAAATTATGTCGGCGTGATGGCAATGGAGTGCTTTATCACTCCTGCAGGGCTACTGATAAATGAACTCGCCCCACGAGTACATAACAGTGGGCACTGGACGCAAAACGGTGCCTCAATCAGCCAGTTTGAGCTGCATTTACGCGCTATTGTTGATTTACCGCTACCTAAACCGGTTGTTAATGCACCGTCAGTAATGATCAACCTGATCGGTACCGACCTGAATTATGACTGGTTAAAACTGCCGCTGGTCCATCTGCACTGGTATGACAAAACTGTCCATGCCGGTCGGAAAGTCGGGCATCTGAATCTGAATGACTCGGATACCTCGCGTCTGAGCGCTACTCTTGAAGCTCTGGCCCCACTTCTGCCACCAGAATATGCCAGCGGTATCGCCTGGGCGCAGGGCAAGCTCGCTAAATAATTACCTGTTTCTTTAAGATAAAAAATGCCCGGTTCATATTGACCCGGGCATTGATATTAAGAGAGATAGCTATCAGGCCACAAAGCGGCGGAACAAGGCTTTCCCTTTCAGCAGTCGTAAGCCCAGCCAGCTACCGCATAGCGACAGAAGGATGGCACCGGTTACCGGTAAGATAACCCACAGTCGCCAGTCTGGCTGCCACGGGAAGTCGAACACCTTGGTTTGTAACAGTCCCAGAGCCGTTTCAGCGCCCATCGCCGCCACCAGTCCTGATACCAGACCCAGTAAGGCAAACTCCCACCATAATGTCACTCGCAGCAGTTTCTTGCCTGCACCCAGGGTACGGTAGACCACCAGCTCCTGATGGCGCTGACGCATCCCGACCTGCACTTGAGCCAGTAACAGCAACAGACCACAAGCGGTCACCAGCACCACCATTAACTCCAGCGCCCTGCTGACTTGTTCCAGTACCTGGCTAACCTGTTTAATAATGGCACCGATATCCAGCAAGCCGATAGTTGGGAACTCGCGATTGAGCTGAGTTAACAGACTATTATCCCCTTGCCAGCGGAAGCTCGTCAGTAAGCTCTGCGGCTGATTTTCCAGCGCTCCCGGTGGGAAGATAAAGTAGAAGTTTGGCCTCATACTTTCCCAGTCGACTTTACGCAGACTCGTCACTTTGGCAGAGAATGGCTGGGTATCACCCATAAAGGTCAGCGTATCCCCCAGTTTGATATTCAGCCGGGCTGCTACCGCCTCATCCATCGAGGTTTCGCCCGCTTTTGGTGGCCAGTAACCACTGGTTATCGGGTTATGCTCTGGTTTATGACTCTGCCAGGTAAGGTTTAACTCACGGTTTAAAGCTTCATCCGGATTACCTTCTGTCGACGTGCCGTTAATCTCCGTCATACGCACACGAACAATCGGATAGAAATTCTCCGCCGTCACACCGTGGCTGGTCAGGAAGGTTTTCACCGGCTCCGCCTGCTCTGGTGCAATATTGATCAGGAAGTAATTCGGGCTTTCTTCTGGCAGCTGCTGTTGCCAGCGATCCAGCAAATCACCCCGTAGCACCAGTAACAAGGCCAGCAACATAAAGGATAGTGAGAAAGCGGCTAGCTGACTGAGTGTCACCCAGGGCTGTCTTAATAAGCGATTGATTGCCAGGCGCAGCGCAAGATGCTTAACCGTCAGCACCCTCAGTAACTTCAGGACACCAAAACCAACGCCACCCGCCAGTATCGCCAGCACTAACATCCCTGCGAGAACCGCCCACAACAGCGTATTGCCACCCATTAATATTGCCAGCAGCGCCACCACAATACCGGCCATCACGGGCAGATAAATTTTCAGCGGCCAGAGATTCACCACGGCATCCTGACGCAGGACACGTAATGGCTGAGTTGCCAGCAGCAGGCGATAAGGACGGATACCGACAAGGAATGAAATACCAATCATCGATCCCATCGCCCATACCCATGGCCAGAAACTGGCGGCGGGCAGTTCATTAGGCAGTACTGGCCTTAACATCTGCATCAGCAGAGATTCGAATATCAGACCAATAGCGCTACCCGTAATGGCTGATAACAGCAGTAGCATAAACCACTGACCCACAATCAGCTTAGCGAGAGCGACGCGACCGGCACCGAGCGTTTTTAAAATCGCCACCAAGTCATAGCGACTGCGACAATAATGGCTCATCGCCACGGCCACAGCCGCAATAGCCAGTAGCAGTGTCAGTAGTGCGGAAAGCAATAAGAATTGTTGAGCACGTTGCAGCGATTTGCCCAAAGCCCCTTCGTCTTGCTCCATGCCGACCCAGCGCTGTTCAGGCTGTAATACCGGCAGTAAAAAGTTTTCATAAAGCTGTAGTTGTTCTGGCGTACCGGCAAACTTATAGCGCCAGGAGATGCGGCTCCCGGGCTGAACGGCTCCGGTTTTTTCGACATCCGCCATATTCATCATGAGCCTTGGGGCTAACTGAAACGGATTAAATCCGGCATCAGGCTCCTGTAAAACCTCTCCAATGATACGAAGTTTCGCGTCCCCAACATCAATACTGTCGCCGGTTTTTAAATTCAGCAAGGCCATTAAACGAGGTGCCAGCAGCACCGTGCCGGGCTCAGCTTTCAGTCCAGGAGGTTGGGTATTGAGATTGCCGTAGATAGGATAGGTTTCATCAACCGCTTTAACATCCGCCAGCTGTGGTGTCTCACCGGAAAAAGTCATGGTCGCAAAAATCAGCTGCTTTCCTACCGTCAGACCGGCTTTGGTCGCTTCATTCAGCCATTCATCCGGTACCGCTCGCGGACTGCGCAGAACCCTGTCGCCAGCCATAAAATCACGGCTTTGCTGGCTCAGACCTTGTTCCATTCGATCGCTAATACTGCCCAGCGCAAGAACACAAGCGACGGCAAGACTCAAGGCTAACCAGACAATTAGCAGCGCGGGCGAGCGCCACTCACGCCAGAACCAGCGAGCAATCATGCCTCCTCCCACAACTTACCGTCACGAACACGTAAACGTCGGTCACAGCGCGCAGCAAGGTGTTCGTCGTGAGTCACCAGGATAAGCGTCGTCGCGTTATCACGGTTTAATGAAAACAGCAGATCGGCAATACGGTCACCCGTTTGTCTGTCGAGGTTTCCGGTCGGTTCATCGGCAAACAGTACACCAGGGCGGCCATTAAAGGCGCGCGCCAGGGCAACACGCTGCTGCTCCCCTCCCGATAGCTGAGCAGGCAAGTGATGCAGGCGTTTACCAAGACCTAATTGCTCCAGTAACGCTTTCGCCTGAGCACGGCTGGCGGCATCATTTTCACCCCGTAACAGCGCTGGTAATTCGACGTTTTCCAGCGCACTCAAGGTCGGAACCAGCATAAAGGACTGGAACACAAAACCGACATTACGTGCCCGCAGAACAGCACGCTGTTCCTCATCCATTTTATGTAACGGCTGACCCAGCAGATAGACTTCCCCGGCGGTACCATCATCGAGACCGGCAAGGATCGCCAGCAATGTTGACTTACCCGATCCTGACTCACCGATCAGGGCAATAGTTTGTGCCGGTTTGACAAGTAGCTCAACTCCGGTAAGGATGGACAGCTCATGCTCCCCTTGACCTACGGACTTGCTAAGATGATGAACTTCAACACTGTATTCCGCTGGCATTTGCCCTTCCTGTTTCTGACCTTGATGACATTTCGTGTCGCAGCTGCTGACACGTTGTTAGTTTTGGGTGACAGTTTGAGTGCCGGTTACCGCATGGCGGCAAACAGCGCCTGGCCTGCTCTGCTCAATAAGCAATGGTCGCAGAAAAATATCCAGGTCGTGAACGCAAGTATCAGTGGTGATACCGCAGCACAAGGGCTTTCTCGCCTGCCTGCCTTGCTGGAACAACATAAACCAGAATGGGTTTTGATTGAGCTTGGCGGTAACGATGGCCTGCGCGGTTTTACTCCGCAGACTGTCGAAACGACTTTGCAGCAGATAATCACCCAGGTACAGGCTGCTGGCGCGAAGCCGTTACTGATGCAAATCAGACTGCCTGCTAACTATGGCCGCCGCTACAATGAAGCATTTAGCGCCATTTATCCGCAACTGGCTCAAAAAAACGCCCTTCCTTTGCTGCCCTTTTTTATGGAGCAGGTCTATCTGAAACCCGGATGGATGCAGGATGACGGGATCCACCCAACCGCTGAAGCCCAGCCTTTTATCGCCGACTTAATGGCAAAAGAGCTGACCCCTTTACTCAGTAAATAACGCAGGTTACTGAAAGCCACACTCACTCTGGTTTGGCAATACAGCCGATTCGGATATCGCGAAACCAGGACGGAATAGTTAACCATGACTAATACATTAACGGGGCATACTTCTGGTAAAGTTATGCAAAAATCTATTTTAATCACTGGCTGTTCCAGCGGTATTGGTCTCGCTAGCGCCGAAAGACTCAAGACGGAAGGATACCGGGTGCTCGCTGCCTGCCGTAAACCTGAAGATGTAGAGCGGATGAATCAGGCCGGATATACCGGTATTTTGCTGGACCTGGACTCGGAGCAGAGTGTCCAGCAGGCAGCCAATCAGGTGATATCTCTGACCAATAATCAATTATATGGTCTGTTCAATAACGCCGGTTATGGCGTCTACGGCCCGTTAACAACCCTGAGCCGTGAACAGTTTCAGCAGCAATTTTCGACCAACCTTTTCGGTCTCCACCAGCTGACGATGCTGTTGTTACCAGCCATGCTGCCACACCGTGAGGGGCGCATTGTGATGACCAGTTCGGTGATGGGGTTAGTGGCGACTCCAGGACGCGGGGCTTATGCTGCCAGTAAATATGCCCTGGAAGCCTGGTCCGATACTTTGCGTATGGAACTGCACCACTCAGGTCTTCAGGTCAGCCTGATTGAACCCGGCCCGATCAGTACCCATTTTACCGCTAACGTTAATCAGACTCAGGCGGATAAACCGGTGCACAACCCCGGCATTGCCGCGCGCTTTACGCTAGGTCCGGATGCGGTTGCCAGTAAGGTCTATCATGCATTTTCCAGTCCAAAAGCGAAATTACGTTATCCGGTAACGCTGGTTGCCCATGCTTTAAGCTGGCTGCGCCGTTTGCTACCCGCCTGCCTTATGGATAAAATTTTGCGGGGATGAGTTGAAGACCGCCCACTCGTCCCCATTTAGAACCTAAATACTGAACAGAGAATCGCTTATGTCTACCGAACACATTATCAATATTACTGAAGCGAACTTACATCAAACTCTTGAACAGTCAGCGGTAAGACCGGTGCTGTTCTATTTTTGGTCTGCGCGTAGCCAGCATTGTGAGCAGCTGACCCCCGTGCTTGAGGGATTAGCCGCTCAGTATCAAGGCCAGTTTATTCTTGCCAAGCTCGACTGTGATGCAGAGCAGATGATTGCCTCCCAGTTTGGCCTGCGTTCCATACCGACGGTATATCTGTTCCAGAACGGTCAACCGGTAGATGGTTTCCAGGGGCCGCAGCCAGAAGAAGCGATTCGTGCCCTGCTTGATAAAGTATTACCGCGTGAAGAAGAGTTAAAAGCGCAGCAAGCCGCAGAGCTGATGGCCGAGGGGCAGTACGCCGAAGCATTACCATTGCTGAAAGATGCCTGGCAGCTTTCCGGTCAGAACAGTGAAATTGGTCTGATGCTGGCAGAAGTACAAATTGCCCTGAATCGCAGCGAAGATGCCCAGGTGGTACTGAAAACGATTCCGCTGCAGGATCAGGATAGCCGCTACCACGGGCTGCTGGCTCAGATTGAGTTGCTTAAACAAGCGGCTGATACCCCTGAAATCCAATTGCTGCAACAGCAAGTCGAGGATGAGCCCGACAATGCCCTGATTGCCAGCCAGCTGGCACTGCAACTGCATCAGGTTGGGCGAAATGAAGAAGCGCTGGAACTGCTGTATCGCCATTTACAGAAAGACTTAACCGCGGGCGAAGGTCAGGTACGTAAAGTGTTTATGGATATTCTGGCGGCACTGGGAACCGGGGATGCACTGGCTTCTAAATATCGTCGTTATATGTATGCCCTGCTGTATTAATCTGGCTCCGGTCTCTGGCCGATAAAAAAGTGAGCTGATTCGGCCTTAAGAAGACTAACAAAGAGGGGAAAACTGTGATTTTCCCCTCTTTGCGTTTATTGCTTATCGGGGCTGATATCCATTGGTTTTAGCGCCGTTGCTTCCTGCTCTTTTAGAGAGTCCGCTGACGGATTATCTAAAAGATACTGTAATACCTTGCCGTTCACTTTATGTTGGGTGAATCGCCATCCTTCCCAGTAATCAGGCTGCGCTAAATAGACCTCAGGAGGAACGGTAAAATCACTTAATACTAACCACTCTTTGAATAATTCAGGATCACGCTGCTGAATAAATTGCAGCAACTGAATCAGCGTAACGGCAGAGGCCGGAACCTTAACTGAACCATCAAGATATTTATGCACCGTCGAGCGGTTAGCCCCCATCAGAATGGGCAGCAGTGACCTTTCAAGCCCCATCTCTTTAAAGATTTTCGCAAACTCATTCATTGTTACGTTCCTATACCACACCAGTATCCAGGGGCGTTAAAAGTTGCTTTTAATCAATGAAACATATTTTATCATATTTTAGCCTCATATTATGTTAGCAAAAAGAAACGCATATTCATTTGCAAAACAAACAACATCTTACATTACCTTATTTCTCACACTAAAAAATACGCTCATTTAAAGTTCCTTTTAATTAATTAAATAAGTTTCTAATGGAAACCTTATAATGATTAAAGACAACAAATATCCTTTACATCAGGTTTTCCTGAGCGTATCGTGCATAAAAATTACGGACGATTATATTTCTAATAGAAACATTACAATGTGCTTTTAGAACCATGGATAAACAAACATCAATATTGATTTTTTAACAGACGGATATTTACAGAGTAGAGACAGGGAAGCATGACAGGATTATTAGCCAAGGTTAAATACTGTGGGGCTAATGACATATGAAACTGACAACAGGTTGTTTCTTTAATGATCCAAAAACTCTCTTTACTGGCAATTGTCTTGCTTGCCGGCTGCTCATCACCGGCTCAACGGATGCATGAATGCGAATCACAAGGCATTAGCCGTGATACCTGCTACCAGGTAGAGCAGAATCGCCAGCAATCTTATAACGCCCAGGCTCAGGCGCAAGCGTACCGTAACGCCGCGGCTGCTGTTGCAGAGCCTAAGCAGCACGCACAAAGTGTCCACCGATACCACAAAACAGACTGTAAAGACTTAGTCAATTTTGCGGCACAAGGTCTGGAAATGACTCCGCCACAGCGAAAGGAACTGGCTGACTGCAAATCGGCCTCACACACTGAAGACAGCCATCCGGTAGTGGCTCAGGCGAAAACCTGGCACGGTTTTGGTGTGGTTGTGACGCGTGGCGCTGATGGGATTGTTACGGTAGACGGGAAACCTGCGGCCCTGGACGAAACTACCGATAAAGCAAAGGTTTACTCTCAGGGATTAAACCAGGTTGTCATTTATAACAACGGCAAAGCAAACCTGATTGTGAACAAAGTTATTCAGGGCTGGCTTAAATAACAATAACAGTGATGTAGTTCTTGCCTTGCTGCTTTTTACCTGTCCGTATTAAGCACAAGGCATTTTTTTAAATCCCTCGCTAGCAGACTTTTTTATTTCCCGACAACTTGTTAACCCCTATCTAAAATCATTCTGGTCTTGTTTTTTAACTAGCTTATGTCGTCACGCTAAGGGATGATTGTCCACTCATCAAGGCATACACTAAAGAAAACAAACAGGAGGTTTTTATGTTAGCCGTGATCCCTATTTTTATTGTTGTGGCACTGATTATCGTCTTTGCCGGCGTTAAAATTGTTCCTCAAGGATTTCAGTGGACGGTGGAGCGCTTTGGTCGTTACACCAAAACGCTGATGCCTGGCTTAAATCTGGTGGTTCCCTTTATGGACCGCGTCGGCCGCAAAATCAATATGATGGAACAGGTGCTCGATATCCCTTCTCAGGAAGTTATCTCAAAAGATAACGCCAATGTCGCCATTGATGCCGTCTGCTTTATTCAAGTTATTGATGCGCCACGAGCCGCTTACGAAGTCAGTAACCTTGAACTGGCGATTATTAACCTGACCATGACCAATATTCGTACGGTGTTGGGTTCCATGGAGCTGGATGAAATGCTCTCTCAGCGTGACAACATTAATACCCGTCTGCTGCATATTGTCGATGAGGCCACCAACCCATGGGGGATTAAAATCACCCGTATCGAAATTCGCGATGTGCGTCCACCAGCAGAATTGATTGATGCGATGAATGCCCAGATGAAAGCAGAGCGTACAAAACGCGCCTATATTCTGGAAGCGGAAGGGATCCGTCAGGCCGAAATTGTCAAAGCCGAAGGCGAGAAACAGTCGAAGATCCTGAAAGCAGAAGGTGAGCGGCAGTCGGCATTTTTACAAGCCGAAGCCCGTGAGCGTAGTGCAGAAGCAGAGGCACGAGCAACCCAGATGGTTTCTGAAGCGATTGCTAAAGGGGACATTCAGGCAATTAACTACTTTGTTGCCCAGAAATATACCGATGCGCTGCAACAGATAGGTTCTGCCAATAACAGTAAAGTGGTGATGATGCCACTGGATGCCACGAGTCTGATGGGCTCTATTGCCGGGATCAGTGAGCTGCTGGGACAAAGCCAGATTGAGCGTAAAAAATGATTGATTACCTTCTTGCCCAACCACATGCTTTCTGGCTGGCGCTAGGAGGCATATTGCTGGCGACAGAAATGCTTGGCACTTCGGGTTATTTATTGTGGAGTGGAATAGCCGCAGTCGCGACCGGCCTGTTAGTCTGGATATTACCCCTGGGCTGGGAAGCGCAGGGAGTGTGCTTCGCCATTCTGACGCTGGTGGCGGTTTTCCTGTGGTGGCGCTGGCTAAATCACCGTAAACAACCTCCTCAGACTGAAGTTCTCAATCAGCGAGGGCAGCAGCTCGTGGGGCGCAGGTTACGGCTGGAGTCCGCCCTGATCAATGGTCGCGGTAATATTCGCATCGGCGACAGTAGCTGGCCGGTGGTGGCAGACAGCGATCTGCCCGCTGACAGTGAAGTGATTGTAGTGGCGGTCGAGGGCATCTTGCTAAAAATTCGCGCTAGCTAGTTTTTTTACCTTCACAGCCTGCCAGATTATCAATAATTGGGCAGGCTGCACTGTCATCTCCCGGACAGGCTTGCGTCAACGCCAGTAATTGCTGGTGCATCTCCTGCAGCGCCTGAATATGCTGCTCTATTTCTGCCACCTTGTGCAGTGTTCGTGCTTTCACATCCGCGCTATGCCGCGTCGGATCGTTAAACAAATTCAGCAGTTCCTGACACTCTTCCAGATTAAAACCGACCTGACGCGCTTTGCGTAAGAAGGTCAGCTCTTCCAGCTGCTTCTGGCCGTAGGTGCGATAACCGTTATCCGCCCGGTACGCCGCGGTCACCAGCCCTTTTTGTTCATAAAAACGAATCGCTTTACTGGTAAGCCCGGTTTTTTTAGCCACATCGCTAATATTCATTTTTTCCCCTTGACCTTGACCTTACTGGAAGGTTTAACCTTTACTATAGTTAGCTGAAGTTTCAATCAGGGTCAATACTTCCCATACATTTCAACAGGAGTTTGAATATGTCACAAATAGTCTCCCTTAATCTTGATGGCCTGACCTGTGGGCATTGCGTTAAGCGCGTTAAAGAAAGCCTGGAAAAGCGTGACGATGTTGAACAAGCAGAGGTCACACAAACCCACGCCCTGGTCACCGGTAGTGCGACACCTGAAGCGCTGATAGCCACAGTGAAAGAAGCAGGCTATGACGCAGAGGTGGCAAGCCTCCCAAAGTCTGATCCGCTGACAGAATCGTCAACTCCGTCGGAAGCACTGACAGCGGATACTACTTCACTTCCGGCAAACAGTAATGAAGATGACAGCCAGCAGCTACTGATAGGAGGTATGAGCTGTGCCAGCTGCGTATCCCGGGTACAAAATGCCTTGCAAAAGGTTCCGGGAGTCAGCCAGGCACGGGTTAATCTGGCGGAACGCAGTGCGCTGGTAATGGGTACTGCGAGCGCTGAATCCTTGGTACAAGCAGTTTCCAGTGCTGGCTACAGTGCAGAAGTCATTGACGATGAGCAAGAACGTCGGGAGCGTCAGCAAAAGACTGCCGATGCCGCAGTGAAGCGTTTTCGCTGGCAGGCTATCGTCGCCCTGCTGGTTGGGATACCGGTGATGGTGTGGGGAATGCTCGGAGACAATATGATGCTCTCCGCCAGCAATCACAACATCTGGCTCGCTATTGGTATCCTGACCCTGGCGGTGATGGTATTCGCCGGGGGGCATTTCTATCGCAGCGCCTGGCGCAGTCTGATGAACAGAACAGCGACCATGGATACGCTGGTCGCCCTGGGAACCGGGGCAGCCTGGCTCTACTCAATCACGGTCAATATCTGGCCGCAATATTTCCCGATGGAAGCCCGGCATCTTTACTACGAAGCCAGTGCCATGATTATTGGTCTGATCAATCTCGGACATATGCTTGAACAGCGTGCCCGGCAGCGGTCATCGAAAGCGCTGGAACGTTTACTTGACTTGACGCCCCCCACCGCACGGGTCGTCAGTGAAGAAGGTGAAAAGACGCTCCCGCTGGCTGAAGTTACCGCAGGAATGGTACTCCGTTTAACCACCGGAGACCGGGTGCCGGTAGACGGTAAGATAACTCAGGGCGAAGGCTGGTTTGATGAAGCGATGCTGACCGGTGAGCCGGTTCCGTTGCAGAAATCACCTGGGGACACCATTCACGCAGGAACGGTGGTTCAGGATGGCAGCGTCCTGTTTGAAGCGACCGCTACCGGAAATCACACCACACTGTCGCGTATTATTCGCATGGTACGTCAGGCCCAAAGCAGTAAACCTGAAATCGGTCAGCTGGCAGATAAGATCTCAGCCATCTTTGTTCCGGTGGTGGTGCTGATTGCGCTGTTTAGCGCCGCTATCTGGTACTTCTTTGGTCCGGCACCACAAATTGTCTATACCCTGGTCGTCGCCACCACGGTACTGATCATCGCTTGTCCTTGTGCCTTAGGGCTGGCGACACCGATGTCGATTATTTCAGGTGTCGGACGGGCAGCTGAGTTTGGGGTACTGGTGCGCGATGCCGACGCCTTACAACGCGCCAGCACACTGGACACTATCGTCTTCGATAAAACCGGTACGCTGACCGAAGGAAAACCTCAGGTCGTGGCAGTGAAAACAGCACCCGAGGTGGATGAAGCCCTGGCTTTACAGTTAGCAGCCGCGCTGGAACAAGGCTCCAGCCATCCGCTAGCACGGGCGATTATCGAAAAAGCAGCTCAGGTTCAGTTACCCGAAGTGAGTGCATTCCGGACTCTCAGAGGTCTGGGAGTCAGTGGTGAAGTTCAGGGACACCACGTATTACTGGGCAATAAAGCGCTACTGACGGACCAGGGCATTGATACGCTTGCTTTTGATAGCAGCATTGAGGAATACGGTCATCAGGGAACCACACCGGTACTGCTGGCGATAGACGGTAAACTTGCTGCCTTGTTTGCCATTCGCGACCCACTACGTAGCGACAGCGTCAGTGCTCTGCAACGGCTGCATCGTCAGGGTTATCGTCTGGTGATGTTAACCGGAGACAACCCTATCACGGCCAATGCGATTGCTAAAGAAGCGGGTATCGATGAGGTCATTGCTGGCGTACTGCCGGATGGTAAATCAGCAGCAATTAAAGCGCTCCAGCAGAAAGGGCACCAGGTTGCCATGGTCGGTGACGGTATTAATGATGCTCCAGCCCTGGCTCAGGCTGATGTGGGGATGGCAATGGGCGGTGGGAGCGATGTAGCGATTGAAACTGCCGGAATAACCTTGATGCGTCATAGTCTGACAGGTGTTGCCGATGCGCTCGCTATTTCCAAAGCGACCTTAGGTAACATGAAGCAAAACTTGCTCGGCGCCTTTATCTATAACTCACTGGGGATACCGATTGCGGCTGGAGTACTTTATCCGTTAACCGGTACGCTGCTAAATCCTGTGGTCGCTGGGGCCGCTATGGCACTTTCATCAATTACGGTAGTCAGCAACGCTAACCGATTATTACGTTTTAAACCAAAAGACTAAGCCATACAGGAGTCCCCGGAAGCAGATTCAACGCTGTTTTCGGGGATCTTGACTCGCGAGAGAGTCTGAAAGATAACGGATCTGGCTGGAGGTATTTGCACCCTGCGAGACACGATAGTAGCATGGGTTTTTGCCGGGGATTTGCGACATGGGTTTATTTCAACGTCTTAGCTCAATATTTTCTCACCTGACGGCTACTGCATACCCATGGCCGGCCATTGATATTCGCCTGCCTGGCCAGCAATATTTGCATTTGGTTGGCAGTATCCATATGGGGACTCAAGATATGGCTCCCCTCCCCGAGCGGCTACTTAAAAAACTACAACAGGCTGATGCCCTGATTGTCGAGGCCGATATCAGTGTCAGCGGATCGCCGTTTACTGAGATAACTCCCGAAGCCCCCCTCGAAACGCGCCTGACGCCGGAACAATACCAGCAGGTTATCGCTCTGTGTTCTGAGTTTTCCATTTCACCAGGCATCATTGATACCGTCCCGATGTGGCAAGTGGCTTTAATTCTGCAAGCCCATCAAGCCCAGAAGCTGGGGCTGCGTGCTAATTATGGTATCGACTATCAGTTGCTGGAAGCTGCACGTCAGAACGATATTGCCATACAGGAGCTGGAAGGGACTCAAAATCAAGTTGAGCTGCTAACCGGCCTGCCCAACGGCGGGGTCACTTTGCTTAACGATACTCTGCTTCACTGGCACACAAATGCACGCATGCTGCAAATCATGATTAGCTGGTGGCTGTCGACCACCACACCGAAAGACGATACTAGCCTGCCTGATACCTTCAGCGATGAACTGCATGATATTCTTATCACGCAACGTAATCAGCAATGGTGTACTTTTTTACAACAGCTGCCACCCGGTCGTTATGTGGTCGCTGTCGGGGCGTTACATCTTTTTGGCGAAGGAAACGTGCCGTCATTATTAAAAGCAAAATAGCTTTAACATCATATATACCCTAAATAATTCGAGTTGCCTGTAGGCGTAAAGAAGGAAATTATGACACCAGCAATAAAACTCCTCGAAAAAAAGGGAGTTACATTTACCCTCCATGCCTACGATCACGACCCTCAGGAAACTAATTTTGGTGATGAGGTTGTACGTAAACTCGGCCTGAATGCCGAGCAGGTCTATAAAACATTATTAGTGGCGATTAATGGCGATATAAAAACGCTGGCCGTCGCGGTGACGCCTGTTGCAGGGTTGCTGGACTTAAAAAAAGTCGCTAAAGCTCTGGGGGCGAAAAAAGTTGAGATGGCGGACCCGATGGTCGCTCAGCGCGTGACGGGATACCTGGTCGGGGGGATCAGTCCACTGGGACAAAAAAAATCCTTACCCACAGTAATCGATACCTCTGCCCAGCAATTTGCCAGCATCTTTATTTCTGGCGGCAAGCGTGGGCTGGATATCGAAATAGCAGCAAGCGACCTGGCAAAACTGCTGACTGCACAGTTTGCCGATATCGCTCGCCGCGACTAGATCCTTAATAATTCGAGTTACCTATAGGTGCCAAGTTCAACCCGACGATGTGATTCGACGGGCTGAACGCAGGCAACACCCAGGCAGCTTGAAGTATGACGGGTATAGTTACTGCCAGCTAACCTCACCCTTCGGCTGGTAATGCTTACTGTCCAGAGGTGAGTTTTTCTCTATATATTGCTTCAGCACTTCCGCATCGACAAAACCAGTATTGACATAACCCGGTTTTCCATCAATCACCGGATAACCATCCCCGCCCGTGCCGTTAAAGTTCAGCGTGGCCATTCGGTAAGTTTTTGTCGGTTCAACTGGCTGTCCGTTGATTTTTAAATCCTGTAGCTTGCCGTCTTTAGAGACAAAGCTAACATTGGAAAACTGCGGGTATGCACCAGAGTCAGGAGTTTTCTGAGCAACTGCAGTCAGATAATCAACGACTTCTTTACCGTTCATATCGATATACACTAGGGTATTACCAAAAGGCTGTACCTTCAGCACATCTTTATAGGTAATTTCACCCGGTTCAATCGAGTCACGCACGCCACCGCCGCTCATCACCGCAAAGTCAGCATTGGTGCGCGCCATTTGCGCTGCCAGAAGCAGGCGTCCCATATTCGTCTGCACAAAACGGACTTTACTGCGGTCGCCTTCTAAGTGGCCATTCGTACTACCAACGACCCCTTTCAGAGCGGCTTCACCTTTATTCTGGAAAGGTGTCAGCAGTGTCAGCATTTTCTCATCTTCAGGAATAGCGGCGGTGTAAAGTACGCGCTCACTTTTACCTTTATCATCAGTCACTTTATGTTTCAGGTTAACGGGCAGCAGCTGGTAGTTAACCAGTTTCATTTCGCCATTGCGGAATTCATAGTCGGCACGTCCGACATATTTGCCCCACTCATGCGCCTGAACAATCCATGTTCCATTCTGCCTGTCTGGGGTACAAGGCGTACCTGGAACATAATCAGCTTGTTTTTGGTTATCCGACGCCATACAGACTGGATTCTGTGAGTGACCACCCACAATCATCGTCAAGGCGCCTTCTGGCAGGCTGCGAGCCATTTCGACATCGCCCGGGGCGTTAGAGCCATGATTGCCGTTGTCATAATGCCCCATATGTGTCGCGGCAATAATCACATCCGGTTTTTCTGTTTTCTTCAGCTCTTCAATCAGCTTTCCAGCTTCCACCGCCGGGGCACGGAATTCAATATCGGTAAAAAATGCAGGATTACCAATTTTAGCCGTGTCATCAGTCGTCAGGCCGATAACGGCAATTTTAACCCCTTGTGGATCAAACATGGCATAAGGCTTAAACAGTCGCTCGCCGGTACTTTTTTGATAGATGTTGGCCGACAGCAGTGGGAAGTTAGCCCACTTTTCCTGCTGGCGCAGAACACTCATGGGTTTATCGAACTCATGGTTACCAATCGCCATCGCGTCATAACCAATCATGCTCATCCCGCGGAAATCCGGTTCAGCATCTTGTAAGTCTGACTCAGGGATACCGGTATTAATATCACCACCTGACAGTAACAGAACACTGCCGCCTTTCTCTGCGACTTCTTTCCGTACGTTATCGACTAAGGTTTTCTGTGCAGACAGTCCATATTCACCATTTTCATTCTGCCAGAAGCGACCGTGATGATCGTTAGTATGAAGAATCGTGATGTTATAGGTTTTATCTTTTTCCCATGCTAATGCCTGAAAACTGGTTAAGCTCAGCGCTGCCAGAAGTGCAGTAGCCACTTTTTTCTTTAATAAGGACATCGAAAATATCTCCAGAGTAATATCGCCGCCGTGAGTATTAGCCACTAAAATATTAGTCAACGCACTATATCCCGACAAGCCGCTTATCGTCGCAGCAATTTATTGAGTTCTATGGCACAAGGCGCGGTTTATGATAGATTTTTCGATGAGAGCACTACTTTATGACTCTTAAATGAAAGGGCATGATTTCTTGCCAGACTGGCTGCCTTGCTGCTGATAACCGCCCTCTTCCGGATATTAATCACCTTTTACCCACGCCAAGACATAACACGCTAATTATGTTTCTTTATTCAATGAGCATGCGAAGGTATGTTAGAGAGAGTAGTGGGTGATAAACCACCCTCTCTGATACTAAACCTCAATCATTCATACGATCTGACAACACGAATGATGATGACATAATAATGACTATTGATAGGTTCTTAATGGCAAGCTCTGAAAACACCATTCCGGGGACCCCCTCGGCACAAAAAAAATCACGTACCGCCTTTGGTATACTGGGCGCTATCAGCTTTTCGCATCTGCTGAACGATATGATCCAGTCGCTGATTCTGGCTATCTATCCGCTGCTTCAGTCTGAATTTTCTCTTTCATTTATGCAGATAGGTCTGATTACCCTGACCTTCCAGCTGACTTCATCGCTGTTTCAACCCCTGGTCGGTCACTATACCGACAAGCACCCGCTCCCCTGGTCACTCCCTATCGGTATGTGTTTTACCCTCAGTGGTTTGATTCTTCTGGCAGTGGCAGGAAACTTCACGACTGTATTACTGGCAGCGGCATTAGTAGGGACTGGGTCATCTATCTTCCATCCTGAGTCCTCCAGAGTCGCCCGAATGGCATCAGGTGGGCGTCATGGGCTGGCTCAGTCTATTTTCCAGGTCGGTGGTAATTTTGGCAGTTCGCTGGGCCCCTTACTGGCAGCGCTGATTATTGCTCCTTACGGACAGGGTAATGTTGCCTGGTTCGGTCTTGCAGCCTTGCTGGCTATCGTCGTGCTATTACAAATCAGTCGCTGGTATGCCGCTCAGCACCGTATTGCTAAAAGCCGCCCGCCTGTCACTGTTATCGGTCCGCTTGGGCGTAATAAAGTGATACTGGCGATTTCCATTCTGCTGATACTTATCTTTTCTAAGTACTTTTATATGGCCAGTATCAGTAGCTACTATACGTTCTATTTAATCGATAAATTCGGGTTATCGATACAAAACGCCCAAATCCACCTGTTTGTTTTTTTATTCGCCGTTGCAGCAGGGACCATGATAGGTGGGCCTGTCGGTGATAAAATCGGCAGAAAATACGTTATTTGGGGTTCAATTCTGGGTGTTGCTCCATTTACGCTATTATTACCTTATGCATCGCTCTACTGGACTGGGGTCCTCACTGTCATTATTGGCTTTATTCTGGCCTCTGCATTTTCGGCTATTCTGGTCTATGCCCAGGAGCTACTACCAGGACGTATCGGTATGGTTTCAGGACTCTTTTTTGGTTTTGCTTTTGGTATGGGAGGTCTGGGCGCTGCCGTATTGGGTGTGGTAGCTGACCATACCAGCATTGAATTAGTCTATAAAATTTGTGCATTTCTGCCATTACTGGGAATTGTCACTATATTCTTACCGAATATTCGTCAGAAAGCCTAAATCAACCTGGCCAAAGTACTGCTTTGGCCATGCTTTTCCCCCCCGGGATACTCTGATTTAGCTTATCATAACTATCTGAAACGCCAATCAGAGACTTTTTTTTCTCGAAAAGTGTTTTTTTTCAAATTTGTTCAATTTTTCATAAACGCTTTGAGGTAATTTGTCATAAACTAACGTTAAGAATTTTGGATCACCTGCCAAACCAAAAGGAGACGGAATGCATCACGCTACACCGCTTATCACCACCATTGTAGGTGGACTTGTACTTGCTTTTATATTGGGTATGATCGCTAACAAACTCCGTATCTCTCCGCTGGTCGGTTATCTATTGGCTGGCGTTTTGGCTGGGCCTTTTACACCGGGTTTTGTTGCTGATGCCAAACTAGCCCCCGAACTTGCAGAATTAGGCGTTATCCTGCTGATGTTTGGCGTTGGCTTACATTTTTCACTAAAAGACTTAATGGCGGTAAAGGCCATTGCTATTCCCGGCGCTATAGCGCAGATAGCTGTCGCTACACTTCTGGGAATAGCACTCTCCGCAATGATGGGTTGGTCACTGATGACCGGCATCGTATTTGGCCTGTGTTTATCCACTGCGAGTACCGTAGTGCTGCTCAGAGCGCTTGAAGAACGACAACTAATAGAAAGTCAGCGCGGACAGATAGCTATCGGCTGGTTGATTGTTGAAGACTTGGTGATGGTTCTGACGCTAGTACTGTTACCGGCTGTCGCCAATATGCTGGAAAAAGGTGACGTTGGATTCGCCAGCCTCAGTCTGGATATGGCCATCACTATTGGTAAGGTCGCGGCATTTATCGCGCTGATGATGCTGGTGGGTCGTCGCCTGGTGCCATGGATCCTCGCACGTAGTGCAGCCACAGGCTCACGTGAGCTGTTTACCCTCTCAGTACTGGCGATGGCTTTGGGTATCGCCTTTGGTGCTGTTGAGCTGTTTGATGTTTCCTTTGCTCTGGGCGCATTCTTTGCCGGTATGGTGCTGAATGAATCTGAGCTAAGCCACCGTGCGGCGCATGATACTTTACCGTTACGCGATGCGTTTGCGGTACTGTTCTTCGTTTCCGTTGGTATGCTGTTCGACCCGTTAATCCTTATTCAGGAGCCACTGGCCGTTCTGGGAACCCTGGTTATCATTATCTTTGGTAAATCGCTGGCAGCCTTCTTCCTGGTTCGTATGTTTGGTCACTCGCAACGTACCGCCTTAACCATTGCTACCAGCCTGGCACAAATCGGTGAGTTCGCCTTTATTCTTGCCGGCCTGGGTATGGTGTTGGGTCTGTTACCGCAAACCGGACAAAACCTGGTTCTGGCAGGCGCCATTCTGTCAATCATGCTGAACCCGATTCTGTTTGCTATCCTGGAGCGTTATCTGGATAAAACTGAAACGCTGGACGAACAGACCTTTGAAGAAGCCGTCGAAGATGAAAAACAGATCCCGGTGGATATCTGCAACCACGCAGTGCTGGTCGGGTTTGGTCGCGTTGGGCGTTTGCTGGGCGAAAAACTGATTGCTCAGGGTACGCCTGTGGTAGTGATTGAAATGTCACGTACCCGGGTTGATGAACTTCGTGAAAGGGGGATTAATGCCGTACTGGGTAATGCCGCCAGCGAAGAAATCATGAATCTGGCGCATCTTGACTGTGCTCGCTGGTTATTGCTGACTATCCCGAATGGTTATGAAGCCGGTGAGATTGTTACCTGTGCGCGCGAGAAGTGCCCTGACATCGAAATTATTGCCAGAGCGCATTATGACGATGAGGTTGATTATATTACCGAACGTGGTGCTAATCATGTGGTCATGGGTGAACGTGAGATAGCGGCAACCATGCTGGGTATGCTGCCAAAACCTCTGCCACAGGAACAGCCTATCGCGTCCTGATCTTTCGGCTGCTTCAGTTAAGATAAAGGCGGGTCATATTGACCCGCCTTTATTGTTTAGCGATCCCAGTAAGCCTCTTCCAAGCTATCTTCCCGCTCTGGCAATCCACGCATCAATCTTGGGGAGTGCTGATTAAGCACCTGGTAGCTCACCCGATTGGCATACTTGCAGACCTGAGCCAGAGAAGAGTAAGTCAGCCAGTTATGCTGGTGCTTACTGGAGTTCGGGACGTTATTACGATGATAGTTATTAGCAGTGATATCATGTAACAGTGCGGCCAGCGCACCGTCCCCCGCCCCGTTAGTATTCATTATCTTTTCAGGCCCGCCCATATAAGGGGCAATATGCGAATAAACCCGCAGCGGCTCCTGACAGTCTTTCAATCGCTTAGCACGGCTAAATTCATACTGATTAAATTCCGCAATAACACCGGGTAATAAAGGGTGCTGAGTATTACGTTTGGTACTCTCTTCAGTATAGCCAGCCATATACAGCCCCGCCGGACCTGCGGTACAGAGCACCAAATCAACCCAGTCCAGCGCTTTATCAGAAGCTTGCAGAGGGTCACTTTCGCCAGTGAGCGCCTCTCCTTCTTCTTCATTCATCGCCAGAATAGAGATATTGTCGCGCAGGAAGGTTTGCCACCATTGCGGATTTTCGGCAATCACGTATTTAGTGCCGAGAGTCAGTACCACTGGAACATCATGTTTTTTCGCAAGATGAATCGCGCGCATCGTCGCTTCAGCCATCGGCTCACCCGGCTTACAGCGCACCAGATAGGAAGTCAGCACTAACGCTGAAGCACCGGCAATAACCTCTTCAGGGATGCTGTCAGCACGCAGTTGATTCATGTGCCCGGGGCTGATAGCAAATGTCCGCTCTCCCTGTTCACTGATCAGTGTGAAACAGCGTCCTATCGCTCCGGGAATACCCTGAAGATAATTGAGATCGGTACGGCTGGAGGTATTGCACAGATAGCGATAGGCATAGCTACCTATTTCAATATTACTGCACATGACGCCAAGTAATACCGAGCGGTCATCGGCCAGTACCGAGTAGTTATGCATGGTATTGCCGATAGTTCCACCAGCAAACTGATGCGTAATCAGATTATTACTGGTCAGCTCCTGATACAGGGCATCAGCAACATCGTCTTCAATGACCAGCGAATGTCCCAGGCTGAGTCCATAGCGCTGAATAAAATCATCGTCTACTTTCGCTTCAATATCGACCAGTGTCTGGTCGATACCGACAACCCAGGAGGTACTATTTTCAGCTTCAGACTGAACCGGTTTCAGTAACGGATCGCGGGCGCTTACCGGGAAATAATGTTTGGACTTTCGTTTACCGGGAAATTTCATGATGTCGTATTACGCTAATCAATAAGACGGAGAATGGTAGCACTCTCCGTCTCAGGATCCTATTTAACGAAAGCGTTCTGTCAGCGTCATCATCATTTTTATATGTTCAGGGGAATCATTTAAGGCAGGAATGTATTCATATTGCATGCCGCCGGCCTCAATAAAGACCTCACGGTTTTCTACCATCATCTCTTCAAGCGTTTCCAGGCAGTCCGCCGAGAAGCCCGGACACATGACCTGAATATGCTTCACCCCTTTTTCTGCCAGCATTTTTAGCGTTTCGTCGGTATAAGGCATAAGCCATGGCTCACGACCGAAACGTGACTGATAACTCATCATCAGTTTTTCAGGCGGCAGTCCGAGATGATTCAGTAAAGCATGGGTGGTGTCGCGGCAACGCTGAGGATAGTCGTCCCCTTCATCCGCAAAACGCTGAGGAATACCGTGATAAGAAAGCAGTAAGATATCCGGCTCACCGTGTTCGGCAAAAGAGCGTCGCACCGAACTTGCCAGCGCTTCGATATAGGTCGGCTCTGTGGCATAGTCACGAATAAAGGAGATAGCTGGCAGGCTGCGTGAATCCGCAAAAATACGGCCCAGTGCATCCCAGACCGCGGCAACCGTCGAACAGGAGTATTGAGGATACAGCGGCAGTACGATGATATGGTTGACATGGTGTGTCAGCAGTTCATCGACAGCACTCTTTAAAGAGGGCTCACCGTAACTCATTCCCAAGGCTACGGGAGTGTCAGGTAACTGTTCAGCCAGCGCCGCTTTCTGACGCAGACTGTGAACCAGTAACGGAGAACCTTCCTCCATCCAGATTGACTGATAGAGTTTTGAGACTCGGCCTGAACGCAGTGGCAGAATAACGCCTCGTAGCAGCGGCCACCACAGGATGCGTGGAACATCAACCACTCGACGATCGCTGAGAAACTGGCATAAGTAACGTCTGACGGCAGGTGCAGTTGGCGCACTGGGCGTCCCCAGATTGGCCAGTAAGATACCTATTTTTTCCTGACTCATTATCATCTCCCATTATTCAATTGTCATGATTGTAGCGCAAATGGCTGTTTTACCCATCAATTACAACAACAGACGAATTTTGGGCAAAAAAATACCAGGGTCGCCCCTGGTACTGTTATCCACGTAAAATTAACCGAGGATTTTTTCCAGCTCTGCGCGAACGGCATCAACCGTTTGTGTACCATCAATTTTCGCGTACTGGGTATTGCCAGCCTGAGCTTCTTGCTGATAGTAGCCAATCAGTGGAGCAGTCAGCTGATGATATTCAACCAGGCGTTTACGTACAGTTTCTTCCTGATCGTCTTTACGTGTTGCCAGTTCTTCACCCGTCACATCATCCACGCCTTCAACCTGCGGTGGATTGTGCTTGATATGATAAACACGACCAGAGCCCGGATGGACGCGGCGACCGACGATACGATCGACTATCAAATCATCCGGCACATCGAATTCAAGGACAAAATCAACATTAATATCAGCTTCTTTCATCGCATCGGCTTGCGGAATAGTACGTGGGAAGCCATCCAGCAAGAAACCGTTACGGCAATCTTCCTGCGCAATGCGTTCTTTCACCAGAGCAATAACCAGTTCATCCGTAACCAGTTTGCCTGCATCCATGATGCCTTTGGCAATAATACCCAGTTCTGAACCAGATTTGACCGCGGCACGTAACATATCACCGGTAGAAATTTGCGGAATACCGTATTTCCCCATAATGAATTGAGCCTGAGTCCCTTTACCTGCACCCGGAGCACCGAGCAGAATAATACGCATTGCGTAATTCCCCATACGTTTAAATATTTACACCCATCATGCTGCAAACTGCCAAGGAATCATCTGAGCTTAAGCGCACTTAATCACATAGTCAGTCTATGTTCATCGGCGTTTTTGGCTCTGAGCCTGGAAGCAGCTTGAAATATTCAGGGTAAAGATAAAATTAGAAGCGAAAACCATACCACTAAAGGCGGTATCATCACAAGAAAGGCAGCATCTGACGGCGGGTTTATACCCATTCATGCCTGCTGAATCGTTCCCTTTTAGTTGAATATCCCCCTCCCGGACGGGAGAGGGATAAAAAACGATACTCAGCGTTACGCAATCAGCAACTGGTTCATACGACGAATGAACTGGTTCGGGTCTTCCAGCTGTCCACGTTCAGCCAGCAGTGCCTGATCCATCAGCAACTCAACCCACTCACCAAATGTGGCATCGTCCTGTGTATCTGCTGCACGTTTTACTAACGGGTGATCCGGGTTCAGTTCAAAGATATATTTAACCTCAGGAACGGCCTGGCCTGCAGCGGCAAACAGTTTCGCCATCTGAGTGCTCATGTCGTTACTGTCGGTGGTCACAATCGCTGGCGTATCGGTCAGACGATGCGTTAAACGAACTTCTTTCACGCGCTCACCCAGCAGAGTTTTGACGCGATCAACAAACGGCTCCAGCGCTTTTTCGGCTTCTTTCGCTTGTTCGGTTTCTTCGTCGGCCAGTTTTTCCAGTGACTCGTCAGTTTTGCTGACTGACTGGAAGGATTTACCGTCGAATTCGGTCAGATAACTCATCATCCACTCATCGATACGATCGGAAAGCAGCAGGACTTCGATACCTTTCTTACGCAGCAATTCCAAGTGTGGGCTGCTCTTCGCTGCGGCGTAGCTGTCTGCGGTGATGTAGTAAATCTTTTCCTGGCCTTCTTTCATGCGCGCGACATATTCTTGCAGCGACACAGTTTGCTCAGAAGAATCCGTGTGGGTCGTGGCAAAACGCAACAGTTTAGCAATCGCTTCCTGGTTGGCGTTATCTTCAGCAGGCCCTTCTTTCAGTACCAGACCGAAGCTCTTCCAGAAAGTCTGGTATTTATCGTTGTCATCTTTGGCCAGTTTATCCAGCATCTGCAACACACGTTTGGTTAACGCGCTGCGCAGATTTTGTGTCACCCGGCTGTCTTGCAAAATTTCACGCGAGACGTTAAGCGGCAGATCGTTAGAGTCTATCAACCCGCGGACGAAACGCAGGTAATTTGGCATAAACTGTTCGGCGTCATCCATGATAAATACGCGCTGTACGTACAGTTTTAAACCATGTTTATGGTCGCGATTCCACATATCAAACGGTGCCTGGGCAGGGATATACAGCAGGCTGGTATACTCCTGTTTCCCTTCAACACGGTTATGGCTCCAGGTCAGAGCGTCAGTGTAATCGTGGGAAATATGTTTGTAGAATTCCTGGTACTCATCATTGCTGATATCTGACTTGCTGCGGGTCCACAAAGCTTGTGCCTTGTTGATTTTTTCCCAGCTCACCACGGTTTCGCCGTCGTTCTCTTCCTGGTGTTCAATCTCTACCGGCAGCGCAATATGGTCGGAGTATTTGCTAATGATAGAACGGACACGCCAGTCGTCGAGGAACTCATCTTCACCTTCACGCAGGTGTAAGGTAATTTCTGTTCCGCGATCGGCTTTAGTGATATCAGCAACGGTATAGTCACCCTCACCGGCAGACTCCCAGAATACGCCTTCGTCTGCGCTGGCACCCGCAGCCCGGGTACGTACAGTGACTTTATCCGCCACGATAAACGCAGAATAGAATCCAACCCCGAACTGACCAATCAGCTGGCTATCTTTAGCCTGGTCGGATCCCATCGATTCAAGGAATGATTTAGTGCCAGATTTGGCGATGGTACCCAGATGGTCAATAACCTCATCCCGGGTCATACCGATGCCGTTATCAGCGATAGTCAGAGTACGCTGCTCTTTATTGAAAGAAACGCGAACGTGTAACTCGCCTTCCCCCTCATACAGACTGGTATCCGACAGGGCGCGAAAACGTAATTTATCTGCCGCATCGGAGGCGTTGGAGATCAGTTCACGCAGGAAGATTTCTTTATTTGAATAGAGAGAGTGGATCATCAGGTGCAGAAGTTGTTTTACTTCAGACTGGAAGCCGCGAGTCTCTTGTCCTTTCATGGTCATTGATACCTCAACAAAATCAAATGGGGTGTAGTACTAACGTTGAGGGAGATATGGTAACGATTTGTGCTTTTTCAAGCATACAACAACAAAAACCCGCGGATATTTGGGCCAGGCAATTAAAAGAACGGCTTTTAGCCTCTCACGGCAAGGAGGGAGATTGAGAGGCTTATCGAGAAGAAAATGCTAAAACTGAATTTTATGTCGCCCGAGCAAGGAGTGTGAAAGCGTGGTGCCGTCGACCATATCCAGTTCACCACCCACCGGGACTCCATGAGCAATTCGACTGGCTTCAACGCCGTGATGTGAACATAATTCAGCAATATAATGGGCTGTTGCTTCACCCTCTACGGTCGGGTTGGTCGCCAGAATAATTTCTTTAATTTTCTCACTTTCCAGGCGTTCTTCAAGGCGTCCCAGACCAATATCATTGGGTCCAATACCGTCAAGAGGCGACAAATGCCCCATCAGAACAAAATAACGTCCGGAAAATTGTCCTGTCTGTTCAATCGCATGAATATCTGCAGGGGTTTCTACCACACAAATCTGACCATTTTCCTGGCGACGCGGATTGGCGCAAATGGTGCAGATTTCCTGTTCAGTAAAAGTCCGACAGTCAGCACAATGGCCAATTTCTGACATGGCACGCGTTAGCGCCTGCGCCAGACGCATACCACCGCTGCGATCGCGTTGTAATAAGGTAAAAGCCATACGCTGGGCGGACTTAGGGCCAACGCCGGGCAGGCAGCGCAATGATTCCATTAAAGCTGTAAGTAACGGGCTGGTTTGCATGGTTCAACTGTCTAAAAACAAAGTGGCCTCTAGCGTATCATCAGCGTCGCAGCCATAGCAAAGATTAACGGGTTCCCCTCCTCGCCCAGTGACTCTCTGTAGAGAAGGGAAGACTGGCACTTAATTTATCGTTTAATGGTTATCAGGAAGAAACATGCTCTTGTCTTAACATGGCATAAACCAGTTCATCTCCCCACTGGCCATTAAAACGGTCATTCTGGCGAAAATGCGCTTCTTTACGCATACCCAAGCGCTCAACAATACCGATTGACCCCTGATTATCTGCATCCAGGCGGGCAAAAATACGGTGAAATCCGGCTTCAGTAAAACCTTTCTCCAGTACCGCCGCGACCGCTTCAGTGGCATAACCTTTTCCGGCATAGGCCGGGTTAAAGATATAGCCAATTTCCGCCTGCAATGCGGCCTGGTTTGCCAGCTTGATTAGCACTTCTCCTATCAGGGTATGACTTTCCTTCAGGGTGACAGCGTAATACAGGGTATCGCCATCATGATTGAGCGCTGAACTGATGGCACTGGATAATTGATTCGCTAATTGTTCTGACTCTGGCGGTGGAGCATACAAATAACGATACACTTCCGGGAGTTGATGGTATGCCCGATAGGCAGTCATATCTTCTGGCGTAAAGCGACGTAAACACAAGCGGTCAGTGATAACCGGAAAAGTCATTGAAAACAAATCGATACCTTTTATATTGAAATGAGAAATAAATCTCCCTATTTTTATTAAAATAAACTACCAGTTAAATATTCATTATTATTAAAAATTTACTTTAATTTTCATTATTATCTCAACAGAAATTAAAAATATTAAGATCCCATTTGATCATTTGTAGCACCCTATTTTGCCGATGATAAAAATATTGATTAGGATACCGCGATAAAATACTTCAGTGGCTGGGTAAAGAGGAAAAATAATGTTACAAGGAAAAAGAGTTGTCGTAACGGGCGGAGGGCGTGATTTTGGCCGCGCATTATCTGTCTGGCTTGCTCGGGAAGGTGCAGAGGTCGCTCTGTGCAGTCGCACTCTGGCTCAAGCTCAGTCAACGGTTGACCTGATCCATGCTGAGGGTGGCAAAGCGCAAGCTTATCAGTGTGATATCACGGATATGAAGGCAGTACAGCAGTTCGCCCAGTCTCTGGCTGTTAATACTCAATCCATCGATATTCTTATTCTCAGCGCAGCTCAATGGCTGGAAGGTGATTTCGCCCAGGGTGAACAGGATGAGGATATTATCAGTACGATTAATTCGGGCCTGACCGGTTCTATTCTACTGACCAAAGCGCTATTGCCGTATATGAACAGAGAACAAGGTAGCGATATTATTGGTATGGTTTCAGTTTGTGGTATTCCGCACTTTACCCGCTCGATTGCTCATCCCGCATTTTTTGCCGCTAAACAAGGCATGAGCGGTTTTCTTAATACTATTTCAGAAAAATTAGCGTCAGAAAATATCCGTGTAACGGCACTGTATCCCCCCGATTTTGACACGACGGATCCCAACGAAGAACCGCCTTATCAGCCAGGTGGTGGTCAGTCATTACTCAACGGACATGCAATATGGCAAACCATTAAGTTTGTCGTATCACAGCCCCGCGGCTGCCATATTAGCGCTATTTATTTCCAGGGCCCGGATCGCGAGACTGTCGCCCGCTTAGCGCAGTAAGGTCGCTAAAAAGCAAAAAGCGGGAACCTGAGAGTTCCCGCTTTTGAATGACAGCTTGAAGACCAGTGCGTCTTCTGGCAAAAATCAGAATGGCATTTTAAAGCCAGGAGGCAGCTGCATACCGCTAGATACGCCAGCCATTCTCTCTTTCTGTGCTTCACCGATGCGGCGTGCAGCATCATTGAATGCAGCAGCAACCAAGTCTTCGACCATTTCTTTGTCGTCTTCCATCAGGCTAGGATCAATTTCCACCCGGCGGCAGTTGTGTGCACCGTTGATGGTGACTTTAACCAGGCCCGCTCCAGACTCACCAGTGACTTCCATTTTGGCGATTTCTTCTTGAGCTTCAGCCATTTTTTCTTGCATCTGCTGGGCCTGCTTCATCAGGTTACCCAGACCGCCTTTTCCAAACATAATTATCTCTCTTTCGTCGGGCCATCGGTCGCGTTATGCGATTGTGGCTATCAGGGGTTTACACAATGCCACTTACTAAAGCGACATATTAGACGGGGCGAATACTATCGTCATCCAGCACCGCATCAAAGAATCTTTTTATCGTCTGAATATTATTATCATTGTTCAATGATTCACGTGCTTGCTCGAGCTTTTCTTCATAAATGGCCTGACGCCATTCAAGTGGTGTACGTTGTGTCAGATTATCGTCTTCAATAATCGTTAATTCAACTGCCTCACCTTGCAATTGCGTGAGTGCCTCAGTCAGCGTTTTTTGTGCACCCGTTGAGTTCAGATGCCGCAAGGCAGGTCGCAGATGCAAACAAATCTGTGGCCCTTGTTGCTCTTTCCAGGCATTCAATGCCAGCTGCTGTACCAGCTTAGGAAGCGGTAACTTTTCAATTTCAGCCGACCAGTTATCACGCAATGCCGCTTCCTGAGCAAGTTTTAGCGCCAGTTCAGGCGTTTTTTCATGCTCCAGCGCTTTTTTTAACGCTTTAGGCGTCGCAACCGGTTCGGCAACTTCTTCACTGACGACTTGCGATGTCCAGCGATAAGCCTCGGGTTTCGCAACGACTGCGGGCTTTGATGAAACGGCTGATGTTGCAGAGGCCTGAATGCGATCGGTCACTGATGCCAAGCGTTCTGCCGCAGAACCTTTCCCCGGCCGCGCTACCCCAAGCGCAGCCGGCTCATTCTTTTTTGTTTTGTCTGTTCCTTGCTGACGCAGTAGCTGGCTACGAGCCTGAAGGATCTGACTGGTACTGTCCGAGAGTGCCGGTGTTTCGCGTACCACTGATGTCACTGGTGGAGCAATGACGGGTGCGGCACCCGCAACTGTGGATGCCGGCGAATGGCTTACTGCTGGCTGTGGGACAGAGCGCGCTTCGGGTTCAGGTAGCGGTTTCTGTGGATGGAATGCCAGCGCACGCAGCAACGTCATTTCGACTCCCATACGGCGATCGGGTGCCCAGGGGAGTTCTTTGCGACCAATTAACAAGGTCTGATAGTAAAGCTGTAAATCTGCAGGTGGAATGGTCCGGGCCAGTTCGCGCATTCGGACTTCAATCGCGGCCAGATCGTTTCCTAAAGCTGCCGGAGAAAGCTGTATCATGGCCAGTCGATGGAATAAAGACGACATTTCAACCAGCAGGTTTTCCCACTCAACGCCGCGAGAGGCAACCTCATCGATCAGAGACATCACCCGTTGACCGTCAGCTTGCACAACCGCTTCTATCAGCGAAAGTGCCTGACTGTCATCCAGCGTTCCGAGCATAGTGCTGACCGCAGCGGTAGTCACCTGACCGTCACCACTCGCGATGGCCTGGTCGGTTAAGCTTAACGCATCGCGCAGACTGCCATCAGCCGCCCGGGCAAGTAGTTGTATCGCGCGGGTATCATAGGCAATCTTTTCTTCGCCCAGCACATGTTCCAGCTGTTGCCCTATCTGACTGACATCCAGCGCTTTAAGATGAAACTGCAAGCAGCGGGATAAAATCGTTACCGGCAATTTCTGCGGATCGGTGGTGGCCAGCAAAAATTTCACATGCGCCGGTGGCTCTTCCAGCGTTTTTAGCAACGCATTGAAGCTATGGCGGGAAAGCATGTGAACTTCGTCAATCAGATAGACTTTAAAGCGACCGCGCGCGGGTGCGTACTGCACATTATCCAGCAGGTCACGCGTGTCTTCGACTTTGGTACGCGAGGCAGCATCAATTTCTATCAGGTCAACAAATCGCCCCTGCTCTATTTCACGACAGTTATCGCACACACCGCAAGGTGTCGCCGTGATCCCTGTTTCGCAATTCAGCCCTTTGGCCAATAAACGGGCAATTGATGTTTTTCCGACGCCGCGGGTTCCGGAAAAAAGATAGGCGTGATGAATACGTCCCAGCGTTAAACCATTCGCTAACGCGGTCAGGACATGTTGCTGACCAACAACATCAGCAAAAGTTTGTGGGCGCCATTTGCGGGCTAAGACCTGGTAGCTCATCTGAAATTCAGCTCTGATACGCGGGAAAGGTAATTCAAAGAAGGCCATGCTACCACAAGCCCCACCTGATGGGCGAATTTCGAAAAAAGATGATAAAACGTTACTGGTAAAAAAACCTTCTAGTTGGTAGTGTAATAATAACGGAACGTCATCATAAACAGTATTTGAATACCATAAAAAAACAGCCCCTTTGGCGCCAGGAGACTCAGTATGTCCACCCGTGACAAGTTAATTGAACTTGCCAACACGCTTATCCAGAAAAACGGTTTTGAAGGCTTCAGCTATGCTGATTTGGCTCGTGAACTGGGGATCCGTAAGGCCAGTATCCACCATCATTTCCCAACCAAAGCCGATTTAGGTTTAGCTTACTGTGCAAGCAAGCGTGAGGCCTTTACCGCGCTTGAGTCTGAGATACTGGCGCTTCCGGCCGGTTGTGGACAGCTGGAGGTTTATCTGGATGCTTTTTCCAGCTGTATTCGCGATGGTGAAATGTGCGGCGTCTATGCCATGCTCTCAGACAGTAATATGTTCACGCCAGAACTGAAAATAGCCGTCGCTGAACTTGCCGCTTATGAATTACATATTCTCAGCGGAGTTCTGCAACGTGGCAAAGATTCAGGGAAATTAATATTCAATATATCAGCACCGGATATGGCAATCATCGTCTGTAGCTCGCTCAAAGGCGCTCTTCTACTCAACCGGATGCCGCCTCACGACGCTTGCGAACGTACAGTAAAGGCTCTGATACAGCATCTCACTACGCGCTAGAAAGTCTTCCGCCTATCGGGGCAAACGCCGATTATAATAGATAGATTACTTTATCACTTGCCAACCTACCTACTGAATGGTAGATTCAGTTCAGAGGTAAGATAAAGAGCAATACAGAAAAAAGGATAACCACCATGAGCAAACAGTACAGCAAAGATCCAACGCAAATTGAAAAACTCAATGAGATTCAGTTTAACGTAACCCAGAATAATGCCACAGAGCGTCCATTCACCGGAGTTTACGATGATAATTTTGAGGAAGGGCTCTATGTCGATATTGTTTCTGGTGAACCCCTATTCACTTCGCTCGATAAATTTGACTCTGGCTGTGGCTGGCCAGCTTTTAGTCGCCCGGTAGATGACAATGTCCGTAATCTCAGCGACAAGAGTCACGGCATGATCCGTACCGAAGTCCGTTCTCGTCACGGAGACAGCCATTTAGGCCATGTCTTCCCGGATGGACCACAAGAAACAGGCGGCCTGCGCTACTGCATCAACTCTGCGTCATTACGCTTTATTCCCAAGGCAGCACTGGTAGCGGAAGGTTATAGCGAGTACTTACCTTTATTTGATAAAGGAGGAAAACATGAAAACTGATGTGGCAATTCTTGCCGGTGGTTGCTTCTGGGGGGTTCAGGAGCTGCTGCGTAAGCTGGACGGTGTTATCAGTACCGAAGTCGGTTATACCGGCGGGCGCAACGACTCGCCAACCTATAGCTATCATCCGGGCCATGCCGAGGCAGTGAAGGTAGAATTTTTACCCGACACCATAAGCTACCGGGATCTGCTGAAATATTTTTTCCAGATTCATAATCCGACAACGCTTTTCCGTCAGGGCAATGATATTGGATCAAGCTATCGTTCAGCCATTTTCTACTTATCAGAAGCGCAGAAAGCTGAGGCTGAAAAGCTGATAATGGAAATGGATGATTCAGGCATCTGGCCCGGTCCCGTGGTCACAGAAGTGAAAGCAGCAACCGCATTCTGGTCCGCTGAACCTGAGCATCAGGATTATTTGCAGAGAAATCCAAACGGCTATACCTGTCATTTTGAACGCTATGACTGGCAGTTGCCCGAAAAACTGGATTGAGCACTATCATAAAAGCCTCCATAAAGGAGGCTTTTAACATGCTAACAACAAAGGAAAAAACCTTCAGCCTTTGTGATTAATGTCCTGGGAATGGCACCAGACTAAAGATATTAAGGCCCATATTTTCCAGACGCTGTTCGCCACCAAGATCAAATAAATTGATAACAAAAGCAGCGTCGGTCACTTCGCCCCCGAGACGACGGATCAGTTTAACCGTGGCCTCAATCGTTCCACCGGTTGCCAGCAGATCGTCAATCACCAATACTTTATCGCCTGCTTTAATCGCATCGACATGAATTTCAAGCTTGTCAGTGCCATATTCTAACTCGTAGCTTTCTGACAGCGTTTCACGGGGTAATTTATTCGGTTTACGAACTGGAACAAATCCTACTCCCAGTCCAAGCGCAACAGGTGCGCCAAACAAGAAGCCACGAGCTTCAGTACCCACCACTTTAGTGATACCCGCATCTTTAAACTGGGACACTAACAGCTCAATACTGAGCGCGTAGGCTTTCGGATCTTCCAGCAAGCTGGTAACGTCACGGAATAAAATGCCCGGTTTTGGATAGTCTTGGACGCTTTTAATACTGTTTTTGAGATACTCAAGCTGCTGCACGGTCGCGGTCATCGATTTATGCCTGCTAAAAACATGATACTAGTCAGGGTACGCTTCAGTTCATGACTGAACCCGGCTGTTTTTAACCCGCCGTACCCATACCCGAAAACGCTCGAATTTACTGCCTGGCGGCAATAATTGCAACTTCGTTGGTGAAGGTTATTGCTTTTCATCTACTGCTACGCTGTAAATTAAATAATAGCATCCATTTTTCGCTATCGAATATAATCGGAGCGACCAAGAGAGGTTCCCAGGTGAACACCGCATCACTGTTGCACGTTTTGCGTACGCGAATTGAAGAACTGTCAGTGGCTATAGCCCCCCTTTCTCAGCAACGTACTTCGCAGGCCCGATTTGACAGAAAGCTCTTTGTGACACACAGCACGCAACTAAAAGATTATCTGCTGGAGGTCCAGGAAAATATGGATAAGCTTCAGCATTGTGTTGAACAGGCAAGGACTGATCAGGTCGCTTTTATGGCTGAAAAGCTGGTTGAGCAACTGGCCGCTCTGCAAAGAGAGCTGGCAACCAGCGAGTTACGTAAAAAAGAGCGACAGCCGCCTGAAGCGGAAAATTTCTATCAGAAACTGGCCACGCACCAGGACTATGAACGTCGCTTGCAAGCGATGATTAATGACAGAGAAAACCAGCATGCCGTTCAAACGACGCTCGCTGGTCAGCAGAAGTTACAGCGTGAAATTCTGGCGCTGGAAGGTCGTTTACAACGCTGTAAACAGGCACTGACCCGACTGGAACGCATTATAGAACGTCAGGAACGTGGTCTGGGTTAATTTTTATTTGTTCGAGAGAAACCGATGTCACTAGAAAATGCTGCGGATGAAGTCAAATTAGCGGTTGATTTAATTATGCTGCTAGAAGAACACGCTATCCCGACAGATACCGTGCTAAAAGCACTGGAAATAGTTGAGAGGGATTTTTTGCGTAAAAAAGAACAAACTACCCGGGAACAGGGATCTGTTCTTTGAGCAGTAATCAGCCAAAAAACGTGATCTGGCAGTGTTTTACATAATTTTACGGTTAGCTTTCGTGGCTCTTTTTTTCCTGCCGAAGTGTCGGACAAAATAAAAACATTTCCAACAAAATAGCAACATAATCAGCGGCATTTTTGTGTAGGTCAAAACTCTCCGGGGCTACCAGCCAGTTCTCGATTAAACCGGTGATATAACTACGCATAATGATAACAGCATGGGATAAACTAAGGTTAACAGGAAGATACCCTGCATCGATGCAACGTTGCAGACTGGCTTCGATACGTTCATTTCCTTCCATATAAAGAACACGCCGTGCTTCCTGTAATACGGCTAGCTCACCAACAAATTCACATTTGTGAAAAATAATTTCTGTCATTAACCGTCGACGCTCTTCTGAAACGGTCGCCTGTAGGATATAAATAAGTAATTCTCTGACGACAGAAAGTGGATCGTCCGGGTATTTTGCCTGATACTCAATTTCTAAATCACTAATACTGGACTCTGTGAGTTTCCAGATTTCATTAAACAACTCCGATTTATTTTTAAAATGCCAATAAATAGCCCCGCGCGTGACACCGGCAGCTTTTGCAATGTCGGCAAGCGAGGTAGCAGATACGCCGTGCTGCGAGAACAAAATAATCGCCACGTCGAGGAGATGTTTTCGGGTTTCAAGCGCTTGCGCTTTAGTTTTTCGTGCCATATGTCAGTGAATATGCGAGCGTCAGATTTACATACATTTATGAATGTATGTAACATAGCACGACGAGAAGATAAACACAGTAGTGGGATTGTGGACATTTGCTCCATTGAATTAACGTTGAATTCGGACACTTGAGGTTTACATATGAACAAAAACAGAGGGTTTACGCCTCTGGCGGCCGTTCTGATGCTTTCAGGCAGCTTAGCGCTTACAGGATGTAACGAAAAAGAAAGCCAACAAAGTGCGCCGCCGCCCACCCCTGAAGTGGGTGTCGTGACTTTGAAAAGCGAACCTTTGCAAATCACCAATGAACTTCCGGGACGCACTAGCGCCTATCGTATTGCAGAAGTTCGTCCACAGGTAAGCGGGATCATTCTCAAACGTAACTTCACTGAAGGTAGCGATGTTCAGGCTGGTGTATCACTTTACCAAATCGATCCTGCTCCCTATCAGGCTGCTTACAATAGTGCGAATGGTCAACTCGCTCAAGCACAAGCCAGCGCAAATATTGCTCAACTCACCGTTAAACGCTATCAGAAGCTGATCGGAACGAAATACATTAGTCAGCAAGATTACGATCAGGCTGTCGCCACTTCTCAGCAAGCTAACGCCGCTGTCGTGGCAGCTAAAGCCGCTCTTGAAAGCGCCCGTATTAATCTGGCCTACACCAAAATGACCTCTCCTATCAGTGGTCGTACCGGTATGTCCACCGTGACTGAAGGTGCTCTGGTAACCAGTGGTCAGACTAATGCGTTAGTGACTGTTCAGCAACTTGACCCCATTTATGTTGATGTTACGCAGTCCAGCGGTGAGTTTTTGCGTTTAAAGCAAGAGCTAGCTGACGGTAAGCTGAAGCAGGAAAACGGTCAGGCTAAAGTTAAGCTGGTGACTAACGATGGAATGACCTATCAGCAAGAAGGGACGCTGGAGTTTTCTGAAGTGACAGTCGATCCTTCTACCGGCTCTATCACTATGCGCGCAGTGTTCCCGAACCCGGATAAATCCTTACTGCCAGGCATGTTTGTTCGTGCTGAGCTTGAAGAGGGTATTAATCCAACCGCGATTCTGGTGCCACAACAGGGTGTGACTCGTACACCTCGTGGTCAAGCATCAGCAATGATTGTCGACAAAGATAACAAAGTTGCAGTACGTGAGCTGACAACCGGTGCCGCTATTGGCAACAAATGGTTAGTGACTGAAGGATTACAGGATGGCGATCGTGTCATTATCAGTGGTCTGCAAAAAATAAAACCGGGTATTCAAGTTAATGCACAAGAAGTTACTGAGAGTAATGAAGCTAAACAGCCGTCCGCTACCGGTGCGAAGTCTGAATAGTAGAAGTCTTAACTCAAACAGGAGCCGTTAAGACATGGCTAAGTTTTTTATCGATCGCCCTATTTTCGCCTGGGTTATCGCCATTATTGTTATGCTGGCGGGGTTGCTTGCAATTTTAAAGCTACCCATCGCGCAATATCCAACGATTGCGCCGCCCGCTGTAACTATCGCGGCTAGCTATCCAGGTGCGGATGCAAAAACAGTACAGGATTCTGTCACACAGGTCATAGAACAGAATATGAACGGCCTTGATGGCCTGCTCTATATGTCTTCGGCCAGTGACTCTTCCGGTACAGTGCAAATAACTTTAACTTTTGACGCTGATACCGATGCTGATATCGCGCAAGTTCAGGTACAGAACAAACTACAACTCGCTATGCCGCTACTTCCTCAGGAAGTTCAGCAGCAGGGTGTTAGCGTAGAAAAGTCATCCAGTAGCTTCCTGATGGTTCTCGGTATGATCAATACCGATGGCTCGATGCTTCAAGAAGATATTTCTGACTACCTTAGTGCAACGGTTAAAGATCCTATTAGCCGTACCAGTGGGGTGGGTGACGTGCAGCTGTTCGGTTCTCAGTACGCGATGCGTATCTGGCTGAATCCGAATGCGCTAAACAACTACAATCTGACGCCAATTGATGTTGTTGCTGCGCTTAAAGCGCAGAACGCCCAGGTCGCAGCAGGCCAGCTAGGCGGAACACCACCGGTTAAAGGTCAGGAGTTAAACGCCTCAATTATCGCTCAGACACGTCTGACATCTGTCGATGAGTTCAGCAAAATTCTGCTGAAGGTCAATGCTGATGGTTCTCGTGTATTGTTACGTGATGTAGCAAAAGTTGAGCTGGGTGCTGAAGGTTACGACGTTATTGCCCGCTACAACGGTAATCCGGCATCAGGACTGGGCATCAAACTGGCAACCGGTGCAAACGCACTGGAAACCGCTCAGGCTGTCCGTGATACAGTTGAGAAACTTAAACCCTTCTTCCCTGCCGGGCTAGAGGTCGTTTACCCGTATGACACCACGCCGTTCATTAAGATATCTATTAATGAAGTGGTAAAAACACTGCTAGAAGCGATTTTACTGGTATTCCTGGTAATGTATCTGTTCTTGCAGAATTTCCGGGCAACATTGATTCCAACCATTGCCGTTCCGGTTGTTATCCTGGGTACTTTCGCCATTCTTGCCGTGTTTGGCTATTCGATAAACACCCTCACGATGTTCGGGTTGGTGCTCGCGATAGGCTTGCTGGTGGATGATGCCATCGTCGTGGTCGAGAACGTCGAGCGTGTGATGGTTGAGGACGGCCTGTCGCCGAAAGAAGCCACTCGTAAATCGATGGGGCAGATCCAAGGAGCGCTGGTCGGTATCGCCCTTGTTCTGTCAGCGGTATTTATACCGATGGCATTCTTTGGTGGTTCAACCGGTGCTATCTATCGCCAGTTCTCGATAACTATCGTTTCGGCGATGATCCTTTCTGTTCTGGTGGCCATGATCCTGACCCCAGCACTGTGTGCAACTATGCTGAAACCTCTTCAGCCTGGTCACGAACACAAGAAAGGCTTCTTCGGCTGGTTCAACAGAATGTTCGAGAAGAGCACTCATCACTATACTGACAGCGTTGCCAGAATTCTGCGCAGCACGGGTCGTTATTTAGTGTTGTATGTGGTGTTGGTTGCCGGCATGGCGCTGATGTTTGTCCGCTTACCAAGCTCCTTCTTACCTGATGAAGATCAGGGCGTACTGTTGTCAATGGCACAGCTTCCTGCGGGTGCAACTCAGCAACAGACCCAGAAAGTACTTGATGAAGTCAACGACTACTATCTGACCAAAGAAAAAGACAACGTTAACTCCGTATTTACCGTTAACGGCTTCGGTTTCTCCGGTCGCGGACAAAACGTCGGTCTGGCATTTATCTCACTGAAAAACTGGAATGAACGTAAAGGCGAGGAAAATAAAGTTCCGGCAATTGCCCAACGCGCGAATATTGCTTTCTCGCAAATTCGCCAGGCAATGGTCTTTGCCTTTAACTTACCTGCAATTGTTGAGCTGGGAACCGCAACCGGTTTTGACTTTGAGTTAATCGACCAGGCAAACCTCGGTCATGAGCAACTGACACAAGCGCGTAACCAGCTGCTTGGTATGACGGCTCAGCATCCTGACTTATTAGTCGGTGTGCGTCCGAATGGTCTGGAAGATACACCTCAGTTCAAAATTGACGTGGATCAGGAAAAAGCACAAGCATTAGGCGTGTCTATCAGTGACATTAACACTACACTCAGTTCGGCCTGGGGCGGAAGTTATGTCAATGACTTCATCGACCGTGGTCGTGTGAAACGTGTTTATGTCATGGCTGATGCACCTTATCGTATGCTGCCGTCAGATATCGGTAAATGGTACGTACGTAGCTCTTCAGGCCAGATGGTTCCATTCTCAGAATTCACCACTTCACGCTGGGAGTATGGTTCACCGCGTCTGGAGCGTTATAACGGTCTTCCAGCAATGGAAATTCTCGGCCAGGCAGCACCAGGTAAGAGTACCGGTGAAGCCATGCTGATGATGGAAGAGCTAGCCTCCAAGTTGCCAACAGGAATTGGTTACGACTGGACGGGGATGTCTTATCAGGAACGGCTGTCGGGTAACCAGGCACCGGCTCTGTATGCTATCTCACTGATTGTCGTCTTCTTGTGTCTGGCAGCCTTGTACGAAAGCTGGTCGATACCGTTCTCCGTTATGCTGGTGGTTCCGCTCGGGGTCTTTGGTGCCCTGGCAGCAACCATGCTGCGCGGCCTGACCAATGACGTTTACTTCCAGGTGGGCCTCCTCACAACCATTGGCTTGTCGGCGAAGAATGCGATACTTATCGTAGAATTCGCCAAAGACTTAATGGAGAAAGAAGGGAAAGGCCTGGTCGAAGCAACGCTTGATGCGGTTCGTATGCGTCTGCGTCCGATTCTGATGACGTCACTGGCATTTATGCTCGGTATCATGCCGCTGGTTATCAGCAGCGGTGCTGGTAGTGGTGCACAGAATGCTGTAGGTACAGGTGTGCTGGGTGGGATGATTACTGCAACTGTCCTCGCCATCTTCTTTGTACCGGTATTCTTTGTGGTCATTCGTCGTCGCTTTAGCCGTAAAAGCGAAGATATTGAACACGCGCATCCGGTTGAACATAAAAACTAACTGACCTTAAGGCCGTGGAAACCCCACGGCCTTAAGTTTTTGATTAAGCGGGGAAAATAGGATTATATTAGCGTTTTATATTATTGAATTTAATTCAATAATAAATAAACCACTGACTGTTTTAATGTGAATGAACGTTTCAGCTCTTTATTTCTCTCTTCTATTTTGCAATAATAAGTCTGTTACATCACAAATTATTAATATTTTTAATCCACGCAAACTCAACCATTAGTCTTGATAATATCTGGTAAGCAATCTGATTTGTAATCAAAACTGTACACTCCACGATCGGTTTCTGTTATTACTCCGCTGATGTTAGGAATATTCTTAATCACGTATCGCTGTACCAATAATTAACAAACCGAGCAAAAAACAACCAAAAAAAATAACTGCCTTTTAGCCTGTAAATGCCTAGTCAATCATCTTTAATAATTATTTGTAAGCTTACGTTAACGTTAATATCAAAGAGTTAATTAATGTACTTACCCGGAGCCTGTCAGCTATAAATCTTTCTTTTGTTTTCTCACACCATGAAATCTTATCGTTATTGCTTTATAATGAACCTGCATGTAATAATCACAGCCACAGTTCTCCACCTGTTTTAGGTTTTGTCCACTCCAACGGATTACGTTAATTGTTGTTGTCGATAAAGGGGCTGTTATATGGATGAGTATTCACCAAAAAGACATGATATTGCACAATTGAAGTTCCTGTGCGAGTGCTTGCAGCGAGACTGCTTGCTCAGTCTCGATAGCAGTAATCACGGCTGGGTTAATGACCCGACATCTGTGACTCACTTGCAATTAAATGAATTGATTGAGCACATCGCTGCATTCGCACTTAATTATAAAATTAAGTACATTGATGACAGTAAGCTTATTGAACTCGTTGATGAATACCTTGATGATAGTTTTATGCTGTTCAGTAACTACAGTATAAGTGGGCAGGATCTCCAAAAGTGGCAAGGTTCGGAGCATCGTCTGTTCCAAAGCCTCATTAATGAGGATCATGATAATTCTGTGAACATTTCGTTAGAAAAAAATATTAAAAATACTTAAGGCTAATTTATGACAGATAAACCTTTAACTAAAGTTGATTATTTGATGCGCTTGCGGCGGTGCCAGACAATTGATACGCTTGAGCGTGTGATTGAAAAAAATAAATACGAATTATCGGATAATGAACTAGCCGTGTTCTATTCGGCTGCAGACCATCGTCTGGCTGAGCTAACGATGAATAAGCTTTACGATAAAATCCCAGCTTCAGTATGGAAATTCATTCGCTAATTTATTCATAGATTTGAATGAATAGGTAGCATCACCTTTTCCTGTAACACTATCCTGCTTTTAGATTTCAACGTCTAAAAAGGCTAAGTATTTGTTTTTAGTTAATAAAACCTGTGAAAATGCTATTCACTTGATACGCCAGTCCCAGGTCTGGGCTACGAAAAAGCAGAATGGCATCAGGTGATTACCCTTACCCAGGATTAATGATAAAAGCGTCTTAGCAGGTGGATGCACCAACTGTTATGGTTTTTTTTCCTCTTTCTGTTACTTTCTTGCCTGACATGAGCTTCTTAAAATAGTGTTGTCCTATGTCTAACTCGAACAGCTCTGAACATTAAAAGGCTTACCATGAATGAAATCCAACGCCTGCTGACCAACACCATTGAAAAACTAAATGTCACTGAGAAGCGTGATAACAGACCACGCTTTAGTATCAGTTTTATTCGTAAGCATCCGGGCCTGTTTATCGGTATGTATGTCGGGCTGTTTGCCACATTATGGGTAATGATGGCATCAGAGACCCTGGCGGGTGAAGCCTGGATACTGATTGTTCTGTTTGCCCTGTTGAATGTATTTTTCTTTTTTGATGTGAACCCGCGCTATCGCTACAGCGATATTGATGTCCTTGATTTTCGGGTCTGCTACAACGGTGAGTGGTATAACACGCGCAATGTGCCGGCCACATTGATTAACGATATTTTGCATTCCCCTCAGGTCGATGATGAACAGAAGTCCTTACTGAACACCATGCTGGACCGGAAAGGGGAACTGTCATTTTATGATGTGTATTCATTAACTCGACAGCAATCCGTTGCCAGTCGTTAATCATCAACGACGTTTTTTCCTACCCTGAACAGCTTTAAAGCGTGGGTTGGATTTACAAATCACATAGAGTCGCCCCTTACGTCTGACTAACTGGCAGTCGGGGTGGCGATTTTTCGCACTGCGCAACGAATTTAATACCTTCATGATTTAATCCTTTTTCCCAGCAAAAAAATGACCAAAGCGCTGCTGGAATCGTGCCGGCCCGCCTTCGTTAACATAAACCTTCTGTTTACCTGTGTAATACGGATGTGACTCAGACGAAATTTCAATCGTCACATACGGATAACTCACCCCTTCAAGTTCAATCGTTCTTTCTGTTTTAATCGTCGAACCAATTTTGAAATATTCATTAACGCTGGTGTCATGAAAGACAACAGTTCGATAGTCAGGATGGATGCCATGCTGCATAACGGCCTCTTTTGTTATGTTATAAAGTAACATCACTTTAAAGTGGCTTGATTCGAAAAGCAAGCATCCTGGAAATATTCTGCTATCAGCTCTCCCCCTTCATATTGATGACAAGCCCCTCCCCGCTTTCTTTTCTTATTTATGCAAAAGCTTAGAACCCCCTAACGGAATAGCTTAGAAGATAACAATATTGGGCGAACTCATACGCTTACAGATAAGTTATGTTCATCGCAACCTGAACATAACTTAGCAGGATCTAGCCATGAAACAGTGCCGCTGTTGTACCGAATATCACCGTGCTAATTCGACTAATTTATTGATTTTTGGAGTACATCATGAGCAACAATCCAGACCTGGCACTGCCGATACTTGACCTCTCTCAGTTAAAAGGTACCCCCACTGACCGCGCAGCGTTTCTGAGCCAGCTACGCTATGCCGCACGTGAAATCGGATTCTTCTATCTCATCAATCATGGTATTAGCAGAGAACTGCAACGAGCGGTTCAGCAGCAATCTCGTCTATTCTTCGCGCTTCCTGACGACCAAAAACAAAATGTCAGCATGATCCATTCTCCCCATTTTCGTGGTTATAACCGTGCAGCGAGTGAGCTAACGCGGGGTAAACCTGACTGGCGTGAACAATTTGATGTCGGCGCTGAACGCCCTGCACTGTCGCTGGATGAAAATACGCCGGCATGGCGCAGACTGCAGGGACCAAACTTATGGCCAGAAGCATTACCTGAGTTAAAAAGCACGGTTTTGCAATGGCAAAGTGAAATGACTGAAGTGGCACTGACTCTGCTAAAAACATTTGCCACAGCACTGAGCTTACCAGAGGACGCTTTTAAAAATCTCTACGGTAGCGAACCCAACGAGCACATTAAGCTGATCCGCTATCCAGGCCAGCAAGACACGCAAAGCAACCAGGGCGTGGGTGCCCATAAAGATTCTGGATTCCTGAGTTTCTTACTCCAGGATGACCAAAAGGGTCTGCAAGTTGAAGTTTCTCCAGATAACTGGATTGATGCCAGCCCTCTACCCGGAAGCTTTGTCGTCAATATTGGCGAATTATTAGAACTGGCCACCAATGGTTATCTGCGTGCCACGGTACATCGCGTGCTCTCGCCTCCGGCGAATCAAGAACGTCTGTCTATCGCGTTCTTCCTTGGCGCACAACTGGATGCCGTCGTGCCGGTTTATGAACTACCCGAAGCACTCTCTCGTGAAGCACAAGGACCGGAAAGCGATCCCCATAATCCGCTGTTGCGTGATGTTGGCTGGAACTATCTGAAAGGCCGCCTGCGCTCACACCCAGACGTGGCGGAACGTTACTACCCTGAAACGGTTAAAAAAACCTCAGAAACTGTTGCTTAAGCATAGGAATATCTCGATGAAAAGAACGTCATTTAAGTTAGCCAGTATCGCTCTGTCACTGTCCTTTGCTTTTGCCGCTCAGGCTGCAGATGCACTACGCATCGCCGCAGATCCGGTGCCTCATTCGGAGATCCTCGCCTTTGTGCAGAAAGAAGATCCGGCCAATAAACTCAAAGTCATTGAACTGAGTAATGGTATTAACGCCAATGAGCTCTTAGCTAATGGTGACGTTGACGCTAACTATTTCCAGCATTTACCTTATTTGCTGGATCAGGAAAAAGCGCTCGGTAAGAAGTTTGTGGTCGCAGCTACCGTACATATTGAACCCTTCGGTGTTTATTCAAGAAAATATAAATCACTCAAAGATGTTCCAAATGGGGCTACAGTCGCCATCCCTAACAACGTGACTAACCTGAGCCGTGGGCTGTATCTGCTACAGGACAATGGGCTGATTACCCTGAAACCTGAATTTAAAGATGCTTCTTTGAAGCTCGCCACCCCGAAAGATATTGTCGGTAACCCAAAGAATCTGAAAATTATTGAAGTTGAGTCCCCGCAGATCCCGCGTTCTCTCGACGATGTTGACCTGGGTATTATCAATGGTAACTACGCCCTTGAAGCCGGTTTAGTGCCAGCAAAAGATGCCCTGGCGCTGGAAAGTGCCGTGAATAACCCTTATGCCAACCTACTGGTGACGACACCGGAACTGGCTAACGATCCGCGCATTAAAGCGCTAGCCAAAGATTTAGAATCAAAAGCGACCGCTGAGTTTATTAATAAGCAATATAACAACTCCGTCATTCCGGTTGCTCATAAACCATGATTACTCTTGAGCGGCTGAGCAAAGTGTATGCTGGAGAAGGCCAACCGGCGCTTGATGACATAAATCTGGTGGTGCCAAAAGGCGCTGTCTATGGAATTCTTGGTCGCAGTGGCGCAGGAAAAAGTACACTGATCCGCTGTCTCAATTTACTGGAGCGGCCCACTCAGGGCCGCATCATTATGAATGGCCAGGATATCACCACCTATTCACAACGTGACTTGCGATTACACCGCCAGCGCACCGGGATGGTATTCCAGCATTTCAATCTTATTCATGCGCGTAACGTTGAAGACAATATTGCTGTTCCCTTAGAAATAGCGGGTGTCTCAAAAGATAAGCGAAAATTACGTGTGCTGGAGTTGCTGGATTTGGTCGGACTTAGCGATAAAGCGAAAGCCTTCCCTTCCCAGCTCTCTGGCGGACAAAAACAGCGAGTCGGTATTGCCCGTGCTTTAGCTGCACATCCCGATATTTTGCTGTGTGATGAAGCCACCAGCGCACTTGATCCGGAAACGACAGCTTCGGTACTGGGATTGCTGGCGGAAATTAACCGCCAACTCGGCCTGACGATTGTCCTTATCACTCATCAGTTAGAGGTGGTGAAAACAATTTGTGACCACGCGGCATTACTGGAAAAAGGTCGCCTGATTGAGAGCGGCCCCTTGTCTGAAAGGCTGATTGATCCCTTCTCTCGTTTACGTGGCGCTTTACTTCATAACAGTGAAGCCGAAAAAGCCTTTTTACGTCGTCATGGTGTTGAAGAGAGGGTGCTATGCGTAGCCTGAGCTGGGAAGACTTATGGCCGTTATTACTCGACGGTACACTAGATACACTTTATATGGTGGCGCTGGCCGCATTATTTACTCTGTTAATCGGCTTACCGCTGGGAGTATTACTGTTTATTACCCGACGTGAGGGCGTTCTACCTGCCCCACGTTTAAATCAGTTACTCGGGAGTATTATTAATGTTGGCCGTTCATTACCCTTTATTGTGTTACTGATAGCGCTAATCCCTTTTACCCGCATTATTGTCGGTACCACACTCGGCAGCACAGCCGCTGTCGTCCCGATTACCATCGGCGCTTTCCCCTTCTTTGCTCGTATCGTGGAAAGTGCGCTGGATGAAGTTGATAAAGGGCGTATCGAGGCGATTCTCTCGATGGGCGGTAATGCCTGGCACGTTATCAGTAAAGTGCTATTACCAGAGGCTCTACCTGCTCTGCTGGCGGGGATAACATTAACCGTGGTGATGCTGATTGGTTTCTCTTCTATGGCAGGGGTTATCGGTGGGGGTGGCTTAGGTGATTTAGCTATCCGCTATGGTTATCAGCGCTTCAATGATCAAGTGATGATAGGCACTGTGGTTATCCTGGTCGCTATGGTTCAACTGGTACAAAGTACCGGAGACCGCCTGGTGCGTCGTCTCGCTCATCGCCGTTAACTCTCCTTAACTCTACTGACCCGGTATCCTGTCCAGATATCGGGTATTTATCTTCGGTCGCCGACAATATCCTGTCACTCAGCAACGATCGTTTATTTTGTCCAGGATCACAAAAAGTAAATGTTAACGATAACAATGGTGACATGAGTCACATTTCAACCTGTTTTTGCTTTTCACTAACAAAGTTAACGTTAACAATTGAGCCAATAAATCTTCAGGGGATAGCAGCAATGGCTCTGACAATACGCAAACAACATCATTATTTAGTTCTAAGTGGGCTTCTGTTTACCTTCTTCTGGACTTGGTCTTCAGTCTTTTCGTTAATTTCGCTCTGGTTGCATCAAAAGATAGGGCTGACTGGCGCTGAAACCGGCCTGATATTTTCTATTATTGCCTTAACCGCCCTGTGTATGCAGCCGTTATACGGTTTTATTCAGGATAAGCTGGGACTGAAAAAAACACTGCTACGAGTGATTGGTTTTCTGCTGTTAATCAGTGGCCCCTATTTTATTTTCGTCTGTACGCCCCTGCTTCGCTTCCATATTGTACCGGGAGCAATCAGCATCGGACTCTATGTTGGCGCAACCTTCTTTGCCGGTATCGGTGCTTTAGAATGTTATACCGAACGTGTTAGCCGTATTGTCGGTTTTGAGTACGGACGAGCCAGAATGTGGGGCTCGCTAGGTTGGGCCGGAGCGACGCTACTGGCTGGATTATTATTTAACATCAACCCACAACTGAATTTCTGGATGGGCAGCGTTTCAGCGCTAATTTTTATCACCCTGTTATGGTGGATGAAAGATGTTCAGACCCATGCCTTAAATGAACTGGAGTACGGCAAAACCAGCTCTCTGTCACTGAGTGATGCGTTAAGCCTACTTAAACTCCCACGCTTCTGGGCATTAGTGGTTTTTGTCTGCGGTGTCAGTGTTTATAACGTTTACGATCAGCAGTTTCCTATCTATTTCGCCTCACTCTTTAGCGACGTTAACCAGGGTAATGAAATGTTTGGTTTCCTGAACTCCTTCCAGGTGTTTCTTGAAGCTATCGGCCTGTTTCTTGCGCCTTTCCTGGTCAATAAAATTGGCGCTAAACGTAGCCTGCTACTGAGTGGTTTTATTATGGCGCTGCGTATCTTTGGCTCAGGTATGGCTGTCGATCCTGTCATGATTTCACTGATGAAATTGCTGCATGCCGTAGAACTGCCTATCTTGTTAATCTCGATGTTTAAATATATCACCACGCAATTTGATCAACGCCTGTCAGCCACACTCTATTTAGTCGGATTCCAGTTTGTCACCTCCATCTGCGCCAGTGTGTTATCACCCCTGGTAGGCCGAGGTTATGACCAGCTTGGGTTCCCGGAAACCTACATGATCCTCGCGGGTCTGGTGTTGTTCTTTACGCTGATTTCAAGTTTCTTGCTGAATGGCGATACACCAAAACAGCCCGTAGCCCCCCTTAATTTACAAACCAGGTAATGACCATGAAAAGCCAACTCTCCCAGGCACAGAGTGCCTTAGAAGCGAATATTAAGACCCGGGGTAATACCTTTTACCCACAGTTCCATCTGTCACCCCCCGCAGGCTGGATGAACGATCCTAACGGGCTGATTTACCACAATGGTCTTTACCATGCTTTCTATCAGCATCATCCGTTTGATGCGAACTGGGGGCCTATGCACTGGGGACATGCCACAAGCGAGGATATGGTGCACTGGACTGCACAGCCGATTGCTCTGGCCCCGAGTAATGAATGGGATATTGATGGCTGCTTTTCTGGCAGCGCCGTCGATGATAATGGCGTGTTATCCCTTATCTATACCGGTCATATCTGGCTGGACGGTAGCGGTAATGACCGTGCTATTCGTCAGGTACAGTGTCTGGCAACCAGCCAGGACGGTATCCATTTTGAAAAACAAGGTGTTATCCTTAATCCACCACCAGGGATCATGCATTTCCGTGATCCCAAGGTCTGGCAGCAGGACGGTGAGTGGTGGATGGTGATTGGCGCACGTGATCTCAACGATCTCGGCCTGGTTCTGCTTTATCGCGGGAGTTCACTACGCGACTGGCAGTTAGATCGAGTGCTGGCACAATCCGATCCTCAAATGGGATATATGTGGGAATGCCCTGACTTTTTCCCGCTCGGCGACGACAGTCTGCTGATGTTCTCCCCACAAGGTATCAAGGCCCAAGGTTTTGAAAACCTTAACCTGTTCCAGAGCGGTTATTTACGCGGTAAATGGCAGCCAGGCAGTGATTTCTCCATCCAGCAAGCTTTTGTCGAAATGGACAGAGGCCATGATTTTTATGCACCGCAATCCTTTCTTGCTGCCGATGGTCGTCGCATAGTGATGGGCTGGATGGATATGTGGGAGTCGTTGATGCCAGGAAAACAGGAAGGCTGGGCGGGCTCGCTGACCCTACCGCGGGAACTGAGTCTGGGCATTAGGGGCGAGATATTGCAAAATCCGGTTGCTGAACTGGAAACCCTGCGCACCATACAGTATACGATAACCCCTTGCTGGCTGGATATTAAGCCACAGCAACTTCATCAGCAAGCCAAAACCATTGAGCTGGAACTGAGCTGGAATTGTGCTGCCAGCAGTGCGCAACGCTATGGTCTGCGCTTAGGCAGTTGCCTGGAACTGTATGTCGACTCAGCCGAGAAACGGCTGGTACTATCTCGTCACTCTGCGGATAAGGGGCTCAATAGCGAACGCAGTGTTGCTATCGATACCGCAAGTGAGCTGAAACTACGGGTGTTTATCGACCATAGCTCTGTTGAAGTATTTATTAATCAGGGTGAAGCCTGCATGACCAGCCGTATCTATCCGCAACCTGACGACCGCCAGTTAACGCTGTTTGCCGATCAGGGAAGAGTGCTCTGCCACGGCGGTCTGCTCTGGGAACTTAGCACGTCACAATGAAACCCGCTTCAGTAACGGGCAAGGCAGATAGCTAATACCGCGACTCTGACGCCCTTCAATCACGTGCAATGCCGCCTGACGACCCAGTTCGTGATGCGGTAATTGCACTGTGCTCAGTGGCGGTAAAAACAGCTCACCCACGCCAATTAGGTTGTCATACCCCAGCACTGCCACTTGCTGCGGAATTTTTATCCCTTTTGCCAGTAACTGTTGATAGCCCACAAAGGCAATTCTGTCGTTACCACAAATCAGCACGTCAAAATCGGGCTGTCCCTGCTCACAATGCGCCTCCAGCAAAGCAGCAAGATCAGTATAATGGGCATCCCCCATCAGCATATGATACTGCTGCACATCATCCAGATTCAGGCCCGCTTCTTGCCAGGCTTGCTCAAATCCGTCACGGCGCGCTTTGCTGGCAAGAGCGTCATTCGGTAGCCAGAAACAGAGAGGTCGCCGATATCCCTGGCCAATTAAATAGCGGGTCGCTTCATACTGACCGGAAAAATCATCGGGAATATAACAGGGCAGCGTAGGATCATCAGTGACACAGTTCGCCAGCACCACGGGTTTATCTTCAAGCGCCTTGGGCAGCGTAACGTGGCGTAAGCCCATAGTGGTAAAAATAATCCCGTCTGGTCGCTGAGATAATAGCTGCTTAACGGCCCGTTCACTGTCATCGACAGAAAGAATATTAATCAGGAAGCTGTTCCACCCTGACTCACGGGCAGTCTGTTCAATCGCCAGTAACATTTCGACTGAAAAAGGCGTCGTGGCGGTATCGAGAGCCAGAATAGCAATCGTTGAGGCCGTGGCCCCCTGATTACGAATTTTTCGCGCGGAATAATCAGGGACATAATGCAGGGTATCAATGGCCTGCTGTACCCGTTCTCTGGTAGCGGGTTTAACATTATCGGGATGATTAATCACCCGCGAAACTGTCATTAAAGAAACCCCAGCCATCGTTGCTACGTCTTTTAAAGAAGCCATATCATCCGCGAAAAGAGAGAGAAACCATGATATTAACGTGTTTCTTGCGGATTTAACAATCTCAGGCAATCTGATTCAGTTATCTGATTGCCTTTCGCGATAGAGCAACCGTCCTGCAAGAGTTATGGTAAAGATTCAACTTTCTCAAAGGCCTTCAATAATACTTCAGGAGAAAGTTCGACCGGTAAAGCATGAATCGACTCACCCGGCTGCAACGCCCGAGTAATCACTTGATTTAGCTGTTCTGTCTGATGAATATCGACATCCAGTTGCGCCAGTTTAGTTGGCAGATTAAAGCGAGCAAAAGCACCGGTTAACTGTTGCAGGACATCGTCCTGACCCAACAGGGCACTTTGTACCAGAATTCCATAAGCCACTTTCGTGCCATGCAGGAAACGGTCAGTCTGGGGCAAAGTCGTCAAGCCATTATGTATCGCATGTGCGGCTGCAACGCGGGTATAACGCTCTCCCAGACCGCCTACCATGCCACCACCGGCAATAATCGCATCGACAACATCGAGAAACTTCTGACTCAGCAGCCCATTTGCACTGTCCTCCAGCGCCTGCTCACTGCTTTCCAGCAGCACGTCACGAATACTCAGCGCAGCACTGATCCCCAGTCGTACTGTCAGCGGCAGGTTTTCAGGTTGTGGACTCAGCACCACCGCCTCGTACCATTTTGCCAGCGTGTCACCGATACCGGCCAGCAGATATTCAGCAGGTGCATGCAGAATAATTTCAGGCTCGACCAGCACCAGATGATTGGCATCATTAAATATTTCATAACCCAGAGCCTGTCCGGCATCGTTGTACCAGACTGACAGCGGTGTCCATGCCGCACAGGTCGCAGCGATAGTGGGAATAGCGACCAGTGGAGCCTTCACTCTTCTGGCAACGGCTTTTACGGTATCCAGCAATGCACCACCGCCAATCCCAATCACCAGCTGGCTGTCCCCCGCCTCAGCAACCAGTCGCTGAACATCGCTTTCGCTGCAGTGACCACGAAACAAAATATGCTTCGCCCCGGGCAAAGTAAAAGCCGCAGGCAGGTAGGGTTTCGCAGCCTCCAGGGCACGTTCACCGTAGATCCACACCGCCTGGCGCAGTTGTTCTTCAGAATAAAACTCACTCAAACGGGAAAGGCTCCCGGGATGAGAGAAATAATTAGCGGGACCTGTAACGACACGGATGACGGTGCTGGACATCATTTATTTCCTTTACATGCTGTTGTCGCAGAAACGATTTAGCTCTAATATATGTCCAGACTTCTGGACGGCTAATAACATTTAGTTTTATCTTATGCCTTTTCACTCATTGCACGCAACACGGAAGGCCGTTAAAAATTTGAATCAGTTTAATATTTCAAAAACAGGTCCCAGTATGAACCCACCTGACCATCTTGAAATGCGTGATATTTCTATTGCCTTCGGTGGCTTTAACGCCCTGACACAGGTGGGCTTTGAGCTCAAGGGCGGGTCGATTCACGCTCTGACCGGGGCCAACGGCGCCGGAAAATCGACGCTGATGGCTGTGCTTTCCGGGGCCTATAACCATTATCAGGGACAAATTCTGATTAATGGTGAAGAAGTCAAAATCCGTACCCCGCGTGACGCCAAGCTCGCCGGTATCCATCTGGTTCAGCAGGAGGTGGATGTTGCTTTGGTTCCCGGTTTGAGTGTGGCGGAAAATATCATGCTCGATAAGCTGGCAGAATCTGGCCATGTTTATCGCTGGGGGGAGATTTATCGGCAGGCTCGCGCTGCGCTGGCACCACTGGAAGTCAATATTGATATTGGTAAACGGATTGAGCAGTGCTCACTGGCAGAAAAACAACAAATTCTGCTGGCACGTGCCTTGTCTCATCACTGTCGTTTTCTGATCCTCGATGAGCCAACAGCCCCGCTTGACGGCCAGGAAAGTGAACATCTGTTTAAGGTGGTCAGAAACCTTCAGCAGCAGGGTATCGGCGTTGTGTTTATCTCACACCGTATTCATGAGCTGAAAAACATTTGTGACCAAATGACAGTGCTGCGTGACGGCAAATTTATCTGTAGCGAAGCTATGGCAGAGCTGAGTAGTGAGCAAATCGTGGAAAAAATGCTCGGCCATCATCTGGAAGATATTTATCCTCCGCATCGACCTGCCGTAGCTGATATTCCACTACTGCAAGTGAGCGGCCTGCATGATGAAGCCCTGCTACGCAATATTTCATTGTCCCTGCGTAAAGGCGAGATCCTCGGTATTGCCGGACTCGCTGGCGCGGGTAAGACCGAATTATGCAAAGCATTGTTTGGCGCAACCCCAAGCAAACTGGAAAGCGGAGCGTTACGGGGCCAGTCCTGGCGTCCCAGAAATCCCGCAGACTCCGTCAGCCAGGGGATCGTTCTGGTACCTGAAGAGCGCCGTAAAGAAGGTATTTTTATCGACGAATCTCTGACCATGAACCTGGCGGTCAGCGCTGATAACCAGTTCTCGCGCTTTGGCTTTTTTAACCACCGTAAGGCACAAGGCTGGGCACAAGAAGTGATTAAGCGCCTGGCGATTCGAACCCTTGGCCCGGCTCAGACCTTAAGACGACTGTCTGGTGGCAACCAGCAAAAAGTCGCCATCGGCAAATGGCTACGTAATGAAGCTGAAGTGCTGATTTTTGATGAACCCACCAAAGGCGTCGATATTAAAGCCAAAACGGATTTGTTTGTCTTAATCGACCAGCTGGCACGGCAAGGTAAAGGGGTGATTTACGCCTCTGGTGAATTTGCTGAACTGGTCGGACTGTGCGACAGAATTTGCGTACTGTGGGATGGACAGATAGTGGCAGAGTTAGATGGCCATCAGGCAACAGAAGAAACCCTTTTATATTACTCCACTGGAGGAGCACCTGCGTGAGTCATAACGCCCCCCTGAAAGCCACTTTATCTGGTCGCCATCAGTTCTTTGAGTTTCTCTATAAATGGGGGATGTTGCTGACTGTTGTGGCACTGATTGCCCTGTTTGGTATTGCTTCTGACAGTTTTCTTGAATTGAACAATATCATCAATATTTTACGCTCGATTGCGATAGTGACTGTGATTGCCATTGGCGTCTCTATTTCACTGACCGTGGGCGGTTTTGATTTATCCGTCGGTTCGACCGCCTCGCTGGCCAACGCGCTGGTGATTTCGCTGTTTGTCTGGCACGGCTTCGGCACGACCGAGGCGATTATTGTCACTTTGCTGCTCTGTACTCTGGTGGGGCTGTTTAATGCCTTCCTTATTGTCGTGCTGAAGATCCCCGATATGCTCGCCACTCTCGCCAGCCTGTTTGTTATCCAGGGTGTCGCCATGACCTACAGCTATGGCGGTTCCATTACCGCCAATATGATGCTACCTGATGGCGAAATGGCAGAGGGTGTTATCCCAGCCAGTTTCTCATTACTCGGCCAGGTACCCACTATCGTTATCATTATGCTGGCGGTCACGGTGGTCGCTCAGCTGGGACTTTCATTAACCAAATATGGCCGCCGGATGTATGCCATTGGCGGTAACCCACAGGCTGCGAGACTGTCAGGCATCCGTACCACTCGCTATCGTGTCGCGGCTTATGTCCTGGCCTCTTTACTGGCCGGTCTTGGCGGCATTTTACTGGCTTCGCGTATTGGTTCTTCTCAGGTTAATGCCGGGGGCGGCTATCTGATGGATGCGGTTGCCGCCGCCTGGATAGGTTTCTCTCTGGCAGGCTCCGGCAAGCCAAATGCACTCGGTACCCTGGTGGGTGCCATTATCCTTGGGGTATTACAGAACGGGCTAGTGATGTTATCCGTTCCCTACTACGCCATGGACATTATTAAAGGTCTGGTGCTCGCAGCAGCCCTGGCCATCACTTATATCCAACAACGACGCTAACTGGACATCACTATGAAAAAATTAACTGCTTCATTACTGGCGCTAAGCCTGCTTGCCGCTTTACCTGTCAGAGCCGCCGTTGTCGCACCTGTACCGGATAAAATTGCTCAGCATGACGGACCTGTCCGCATTGCCGTTATTCGTAACCTGGGTTCTGATGACAACACCACTCAGTTTGTTTCCGGTGCGGTACAGCAAGCTAAAAAACTGGGCTTTAAGGTGAGTACTTTTCTGAGTAACGGGGATGATGCCCGCTTCCAGGATTTTGTGAATCAGGCGATTAGCCAGAAATATGACGGTATTATTCTGTCCCAGGGCCGTGACCCTTACTCGACTGAACTGATTAAAAAAGCGATTGATGCAGGAATAGCCGTGTCGGTATTTGATACCGCCGTCGAAGGCACTATCCCGGGTGTGACTGTCACTCAGCAAGACGATGCCTCTCTGACCAATCTCTCTTTTGGTCAGCTAGTGGAAGACTTTAATGGCAAAGCGAATATCGTCAAACTCTGGGTCGCGGGTTTCCCACCGATGGACAGACGTCAGGCCGCCTACCAGGAACTGTTAAAAGCCCACCCAGGCATTGTTGAGCTGGAGTCAATTGGTGCCGTTTCTTCTGATGTTCAGGGTGATACCGCCAATAAAGTCGGTGCGATTCTGGCTAAATATCCGAAAGGCAAAATTGATGCTATCTGGGGCACCTGGGATGCCTTCAGCCAGGGCGCTTATAAAGCGCTGCAAGAAAACGGTCGCAACGAGATCAAACTCTATAGCATTGATATTTCGAACCAGGATTTACAGTTAATGCGTGAAGCCAACAGCCCATGGAAAGTGAGTGTGGCGGTGGATCCGAAACTGATTGGTGCAACCAATGTGCGTCTGCTGGCGAAGAAAATTGCCGGAGAACCGACACCGGATACCTACGACTTTAAAGCCGCAGTGATCCCACAAGCCCTGCTGGTCAGTCAGGCAGAGCCGGTTAACGTAGCAGGCCTGGCAAAAATCATTCCTGGCTGGGGCCAGACAGATGATTTTGTTGCCCCATGGTTTGCCACCCTGGAAGCTAAAAACAAATAACAGAATAAAATCAGTCCATTGGTTTTAATTAATAATTTATACCCTAAATAATTCGAGTTGCCTGACTAGCAACTCGAAATTTGACGGGTATCCAGGAGGCCTGTCATGGATTTGCCACAACCCGAATACAGCCACAATATGCGCCTTATTGGTCACAGTGACCAGGGCGGAAAGCCAGACGGTGTCCAGGTTATGGTACATCGTGGTTATGCCTATATTGGTCATATGGTATCGCAGGGGTTTTCGATTGTTGATGTCCGGGATCCCAGACAACCGAAAACAGTAGGCTTTGTTCCTGCCCCTCCGGGAACCTGGAATATTCATCTGCAAACCCATGATGATTTGTTACTGGTCATCAACGCTCGCGATTTGTTTGCCGATACGCGCTTTGCCGATGAAAAGGTCTATTACACGCGATCTGTCGGTGAGACTGTCAGTGATGTGACGGATAAAGGCTGGAGTGCCGGTCTACGCATTTTTGATATCTCGAATCCAGAGAAGCCACAAGAAATCAGTTTTCTGTCATTAAGCGGTATCGGTATTCATCGCTGCTGGTACGTTGGCGGACGCTGGGCCTATGTCTCTGCGCTTATCGACGGTTTCAGTGATTATATTTTCCTGACCATCGATCTCGCCGATCCCCGTAATCCTAAAGTTGCCGGAAACTGGTGGCTACCGGGAATGAATACCGCCGCAGGTGAGACGCCTTCCTGGCCTGAGGGTAAGCGTTATGCTCTGCACCATGCCATTATCAGCGGCGATACGGCCTATGCCAGCTGGCGTGATGGCGGGCTGACATTACTGGATATTAGCGATCGCAGCCAGCCTGAACTGATCAGCCATAAAAACTGGAGCCCGCCATTTGGTGGTGGCACACATACGGCTTTGCCGTTATCAGACAGGGATTTACTGGTGGTGCTGGACGAGGCGGTACTGGATAACCAGGAGGACGGAGAGAAGCTGATTTGGCTGTTTGATATTCGTGACCCGGCAAACCCAGTGAGTATCTCTACTTTCCCACAGCCCAATGAAACAGATTATGTTGCGAAAGGAGCGCACTTTGGCCCGCATAATTTGCATGAAAACAGACCGGGCAGTTTTATCAGTTCAACGTTAATTTTTGCCACTTACCAGAATGCCGGGGTGCGGGCATATGATATCTCCAACCCTTACCGCCCGATTGAGACCGGTGCTCTGGTTCCCGCGGCACCGGAGAAGATGATGGATACCCGTCCGGGACGTCCGCAAATTATTCAGTCTTGTGATGTCTTTGTTGATGCCCAGGGCATTATCTACAGCACGGATTATAACGGCGGCTTATCAATTATTGAGTATTTAGGTTAACAAGAAGGGCCCTCTCTCAGAGAAGGCCCCTTGTCTTAGCTTTTCTGACGAACCCGGGCAATAAACTCGTCCACAGAATTTATCTGTCCGGCAATCAAAATCAAAAATCGACCTAACTCTATCGCGGCACTGATACAGGCCAGACGCATCTCTTCATCCTGAATCCTTTCCAGATCGGCCACATGAGACAGGCCCACGGTGCGGCGGATCAGCTCAGTACCACAAAAACCGACAGCATCAGTCCAGACTTTCTCTAAGAACAGTTCGGCATAGCCCGATGTCGCCAGCGCACTGTCGCGGGTACTCTGGCGTGCCAGGGTAATAAAACGCTCAGCAAAGGTAAACCACAGAACGCGAATATCCTCTAAACGCTGCTCCCGGTAGCTGGCGGCATCACGCGGACCAAAATGACCCGGTAAGGCGCAGTAGTTCAGTAACAGATTGCCAATCGCAGTGCCAAGATCAAAACCAACCGGACCGACGTAACCAAATTCAGCATCAATCACTTTCAGGCTGCCATCAGCGACAAAAATAGAGCCGCTGTGAATATCGCCGTGTAACAGCGCCTCAGCCTGAGTCAGGAAGCGGTGTTTCAACTGCGCGACGGCCAGTTTTAAAGCGTTATCGGTACGTAGGGCTGAAACCTGTTGCTCCAGCGCATCAGGATAGTTGTTACGCTCGTGCTGCTGGTAGGGGTCGTTAAAGAACAGGTCTTCGGTTATCTCACACATTTCCGGATTGATAAAACGCGCAACCAGCGCTTTTTTATCATGGGGATGCAAGCAGAAATCGGAAGTATGGAAGAGTGTTTGTGCCAGATACTCACCGAGTTGCCCGCTAGCCTGTGGATAGCCCTTACCGTTAATCAGTTCGCCGCGCCAGATCCGGTGATCGGACAAGTCCTCCATCACCATGACCGCAAGAGTGGCATCATAATGCAAGATCTTGACGGTATGCTGTGGGCTGTGCTTATAGTGTTCAACCAGCGTTTCAGCTTCCAGACGGGCGCGATCCAGGGTCAGGGGCCATGACTCTCCGACACAGCGAACATAAGGCAGCGCCTGCTTAACAATAATCTGGCTGATACCCTGAGTATCAAAAATTTTAAACACCAGATTAAGATTACCATCCCCCACTTCTTGCGCATCCACCAGACTCGCTGGATTATCCAGTCCGCCAAACTGGCGGGCATAAGCCACTGCATCTGTAGCAGTAAACGTGCGATATTGGGACATTGGGCAACCTCTTATAAAAAAGTAATCTGTGCTTTAGACCTAAAATAATTCGAGTTGCTGGTAGGCGCTGAGTCAATTCTGATGATGAGCATAGATAAACTCTGTGATTCAGCAGGATTTGCGAAAGCAACACCCCAGCAACTTGAAGTATGACGGGAATAGACGTCTATACATCTGGAAGGCATGTTGGCACAATATACCTCAGTAACGCAATATGGAATCCACATCAATGCAACATTTAAAAACGACGAGTCTTGAGGTTAAACAGAATCAACTGTGGATCCTCTGCCAGCAAGCTCTGCCCCAGCAACAAAACTGGCTACCGGCTCATAACGTCGAGCAACTGGTCCATCATATTCACACCCTGAGTGTTCGTGGCGCGCCGTTGATTGGTCTTTCTGCCAGTCTGTTACTGGCATTACTTGCCGAAGGCGGACAGTCGCAACAACAGCTGGCAAGCGCGCTGGAAACCCTGCGGGCATCAAGACCGACGGCTGTAAATCTCATGAATAATCTGGATCGCATGAAGCTGGCCTTAGCTCAACCTGATTTTGTCAGTGCGCTGAGCAAAGAAGCGCTACGTCTGGTGGCAGAAGATAAGCAGTTGTGTGACAACATTGCGACAGCGGGTTCCGCGCTGGTAAAACCGGGCAGCCGCCTGCTCACCCACTGTAATACTGGCGGACTCGCCACTGCTGGAGTCGGTACTGCACTGGGTGTTATCCAGCGTGCTTTTTCCCAGGGCAAAGTTGAACATGTCTGGGTCGATGAGACGCGACCGTTATTACAAGGTGGCAGATTAACGGCCTGGGAACTGGGAGAACTGGGTATCCCGTATCAGTTAATTTGTGACTCGATGGCCGCCAGTCTGATGGCTAAAAAACAGGTGGATGCCATTTGGGTCGGCGCAGATCGTATTGCCGCGAACGGTGATGTCGCCAATAAAATTGGTACCTACAGCCTGGCCGTGCTGGCTCATTATCACCAGATCCCGTTTTATGTTGCCGCTCCGCATACCACGCTGGATAGCCATTGCCCTTCAGGCGACGCCATTCCGATTGAGCAACGTCCTGCTCGTGAGGTGACCGGCGTTGCGGGTAGTTTCGGTGAGGTTCAGTGGGCACCAGTCGATGCTCAAGTTTATAACCCCTCCTTCGATGTCACCCCTGCTGCGCTTATCAGTGGCTGGGTACTGGATACCGGTGTTGTCACGCCTGAACAAGTCAGGGCAGGTATCTTCGAAAAAAAATAACCGATATTACCGGCTAAGTATCTGATGGGTGTATATCGAGAAGACTGAGGTATACACCCAATAAATGAGAGAATATCAGCTAAGCAACAGACCAAAATAATCACTGTTGATTGCTTTGGCACAATGGAACAAAATCATCGAACATGATAGCAAGGATGCAGGAATGAAAATGAACAGTGATGATTACGATTTCGTTGCGCTGTCTGATGTTAAGGCCGAGCTGCTGGCAACCACCGAAGGGCAGGAAGCATGGGATGACCTTCAGGCGCGCAAAGCCCGTAAAATGACTCAGGAAGATGTTGCCAGTCAGATGGGCACTCAAAAACAGAATATTAGCCGACTGGAAAGAGGGGAAACTGACCCTCAGCTGGGTACTCTCAATCGCTATGCTGCTGTTTTAGGTGGACGATTTATTTTTCAGGCGGGTTGAATTTGCCTCTCTGCGCATAAGAACTGTTTCAGGCTGATGTTTTTCACCAGAAGAATACGGTTTGTTTAATTGTTATTAATGAATTGTTATATTTGTGAATGATATTAATTCATTCTCATAATAATGAGGATGAATGTCTAATTTCAGCCGAGAATATTTTATATTTCCTAAAATATTCGTTAACATGCCAGACAGTTAATTTATTGTTTTAGGTTTTTCAGCTTGGTCTCACTGTATCGTCTGTCGCAGCGTGGTATACCCGCAGTTATTGCTATTCTGGCAATACTGATGCTGTTCCTTGCGCCAGAGGTATCAAAAAACCTGGCGCAATGGCCGACAGAAGCTCCTGAAACGCACCAGATGCATAATAGCGTGGCGCATGAGATGGCCGCAGACCATCACTCCAGTAGTTCCGCCAAGGATCCTCCCGCACATCACGCACATCACGGTGAAAGCGGCGGGCATCATATGATGGGCAGTACCAGTATGGAGGGTGACTTTGCCTGCGGGTATTGTGAGTTACTGATCCATTGTCCGCTGATATTCTGGCTCTTCACACCACTCATCTGGCTACTGCTGATTTCTTCCCGAGCGCCGCCGATACGACTTTATTCTCTCTCTCCTATCCCTTATTTCGCGGGTTGTGCTCAGCCGCGTGCCCCGCCCGTTATCTGATATTTCTTTCACATTAAAATTAATTTCTGATTCATTCAGGAAGATATAGTGACATCTTGAATATATGTGCTTTGCACAGGATAACCCATGTCTGAAAAATATATTCCTCAACGGAATACCCGTGCTGCCGCGCAGGAGTTTCTCCGTCGGCTTCATTTTTATATTGGGCTGTTTGTTGGTCCGTTTATTTTCATCGCGGCGCTGACTGGCGCGCTCTATGTATCCAGTATACAGATTGAAAAACTCCTCTATTCGCACGAGCTAAAGGTACAACCGACTGGCGAGCCAAAATCCCTGTCGCAGCAAATTGATGCAGCCAGGCAGTCTGTGGGTGAAGACGTGGCTATCTATGCCGTTCGCCCGGCGCCTGGCCCTTCTGATAGCACGCGTGTTCAGTTCGTCGACGCCAATCTGGGAGCCTCTGAATCCAGAGCTATTTTTGTCAACCCCTATACTTTGCAGATCCTCGGCTCCCACACAGTGTACGGAAGCAGCGGTTCTCTACCGCTCAGAATGTGGATAGACCAAATACATCGTGGCCTGTTACTGGGGGATTTCGGCCGTAATTACAGCGAACTCGCGGCTTCGTGGATGTGGATTGCCGCCCTGGGGGGGATATTTCTCTGGTGGCCAAGTCGACCAAAGCGCCAGCGACGCAAACCTAAAGGCCCTCTGGCTGTCAGTCGTCGTATTCATATCACGCTAGGGCTATTTTTACTGGCGGGCCTGCTGCTGTTCTCTGCCACGGGTCTTACCTGGTCTCAGTGGGCGGGTGGTAATATTGATAAAATGCGCGCGACGTTCAACTGGCTGACTCCCCAGGTCAGTACCACCCTGGATACTCCGGCAGAAGCTCATTCTACGATACATGATCCGCATGCGGAACATCATCATATGCCGATGAGTCAGCACGCACCGCAGCATGTCGATAATGGACTCTGGGGAAATGTGCTGACTGCTGCCCGTCTGGCTGGAGTCAGTGCAGAAAACGTTGAGATCCGTGCGCCAAAAGCCATAAATCAAGCCTGGACCGTCAGTGAAAGAGAAGCCCACTGGCCTTCACGGGTCGATGTGGTTTCTGTCGATCCGCGCAATATGCAGATTATCGATCACGTCTCTTTCGAACAATACCCGCTGGCGGCCAAACTGACTCGCTGGGGTATCGATTTTCATATGGGGTTACTGTTTGGTCTGCCAAATCAAATCCTGCTTATCGCTTTTGGTCTCGGTGTCTGCGTGATGATAGTGCTGGGATACCGGATGTGGTGGCTACGTCGCCCCGCCGCTCCGGGCCCACAAGCCGTCAGTACCCTTATTCAGGCCTGGATCAGTCTTTCTCCAGGCTTAAAGCTCCTGTCGTTTGTCATTCCTCTGGTGCTGGGATTTTGCCTGCCAGTGATGGGGGTTAGCCTGCTGATATTTATCTTAATTGACTTGTTACGCTGGCAGCGACAGAAGCGTCATTTAGCCGCATAAAAAAATGGCCGCAACACGGATGTTGCAGCCACGTCAGAAACTCAACGAAACCGGCTGCTATGGCAGTTTCGGATAGGCATCAGCAATCGCATCACCGGTAAAATTGGCAATCCAGCCTTCCGGGTTATCAAAGATACGGATCGCGGTGAAGTTCGGTTCAGAGCCCATATCAAACCAGTGCGGTGTTCCCGCCGGGACTGAAATCAGGTCGTTCTTTTCACACAATATTTGATAGACCTTGCCATCAAGATGCAGACAAAACAGCCCGGCACCTTCAACAAAGAAACGCACTTCGTCTTCACCGTGAGTATGTTCTGCAAGGAACTTAGTGCGAAAAACCTCTTTTTGCGGATTATCAGCACGCATGCTGATCACATCCCAGCTCTGATAGCCTTTTTCTGCCACCAGCTTATCAATTGCATGCTGATAAGCCTTAATGACGGTTTCTGGCGCCGGATCGTTGCCTAAGTCCTGATTCGCTTCCCAGCGCTCAAAACGCACTTCTTTGGCATTCAGTTGCTCACGAATAGCCTCTGCATCAGTACTGTGCCAGACAGGCTCGTGGGCTTCGGTATCGGTAAAAATGGTTAATGCACTCATGAAGAAATCGACTCCAGATTGATGTTATCAAAACCCTTTACTTGCTGATGATGGCTGACGTCATCAGGCTCCCCACGAACTAACTGCAAAGTATGCCAGCCTGCTTCTTCAGCCGCATCCAGCTCCTGATAAATATCAGATAAGAACAACAGCGACTCAGGTGGCAGTCCTATTTGCTCGGCAATATTACGATACGACTGCACTTCACGCTTAGCGCCAACATGGGTATCAAAATAGCCACTGAACAAATCAGTAATATCACCGGCATCGCTGTAACCCACCAACAGTTTTTGTGAAGCAACGGAACCGGATGAGTAGATATATAATCCCACCCCCTGCTGTTGCCAGGCCTTGAGTGCCGGCAGCACATCAGCATAAAGATGCCCGGTAAAGTCCCCCTTCTCATACCCCTGACGCCAGATAAAACCCTGCAACGCTTTCAGTGAGGTAGATTTACGATCTTCGTCCATAAATCCAAACAGCACAGCTATTAATCGCTCAATATCCGCCTGCGGTTCACCGACTTCAGCACGCAGGTTATTTAAAATATCCTCAATATCGTTCTGATTCTCACGGACAAAATCTGCCAGCCTTTCACGGGCATAGGGAAATAATACATTGTGAACAAAGCGAATATCCGTGGTAGTACCTTCAATATCAGTCACGATAGCGCGAATCATAGTTTCTCCAGCAGGCAAAATGGTATTTACTTTTTTACCTTCTTTTATCAAAAGCTAACCCGAAAGTCTTCTCTTTAACTGACATTTCATCCAGGCTCGTTACCGCAGTGGCAATCGCGACACCTTTACTATCGATAGTCCAGACATGGGTAAATACCCTTGCAGACAGCTTTCTGGCGAAATGCCAGATAACATCGTGTTATAGTTTTGATAACATCCAGATATCAATGAATTTCCTGTAAGGTCATCACACTATGAGTCATTCATCTTTTGCGCCTGAAAGTAAATTACCGGCGCTCGGAACCACGATATTCACCCAAATGAGTATGCTGGCCCAGCAGTATCAGGCTATTAACCTTTCTCAGGGTTTTCCTGATTTTGATGGCCCGGAATTTCTACAGCAACGCCTTGCCTACCATGTAAGTCAGGGCGCCAACCAGTATGCACCGATGACAGGTGTACAACCGCTACGCGAAGCGATTGCCGAAAAAACCGCCGCACTCTATGGCTATCTGCCTGATGCAAACAGTGAAGTTACCGTGACTGCCGGGGCGACTGAAGCGCTCTATGCGGCGATTACTGCGCTGGTACGTCCTGGTGATGAAGTTATCTGTTTTGACCCGAGTTACGATAGCTATGCTCCAGCAGTGGCATTATCGGGCGGGATCATGAAACGTATCACCTTGAGCCCACCCCATTTTCGTGTCGACTGGCAGGCATTTGCGGCTCAACTTAGCCCACGCACCCGCCTGGTGATTATCAATACGCCCCATAATCCTTCGGCAACTGTGTGGCAGAGAAGTGATTTTGCAGCGTTATGGCAGGCTATTGCTGAGCAAGAAATTTATGTGCTGAGTGATGAAGTCTACGAACATATCTGCTTTGATGAACAGGGTCATGCCAGTGTGCTTGCTCACACTGAACTCCGTGAGCGTGCTATTGCAGTCTCCTCCTTCGGTAAAACCTTCCATATGACGGGCTGGAAAGTAGGTTACTGTGTTGCACCTGCTGCGCTCAGTGCAGAACTGCGCAAAGTGCACCAGTATCTGACATTTTCAGTGAATACCCCGGCCCAACTCGCTATCGCCGATATGCTGCGGGAGCACCCGGAACATTATCTGGAGCTACCTGAGTTTTATCAGGCTCGTCGCGACCGTTTTATTAACGCCCTCGCTGACAGTCGCTTAAAACTTCTGCCTTGTGAAGGAACTTACTTCCTGCTGGCAGACTACAGCGCAATTTCAGATAAAGACGATGTGAGTTTTTGTCAGTGGCTGACCAAAGAAGTCGGCGTTGCAGCCATCCCACTGTCGGTGTTTTGTGAGGGAGAGTTCCCCCATAAACTGATTCGTTTATGCTTTGCCAAGCAAGAAGCGACGCTGGATGCCGCAGCTGAAAGGTTACGCACTTTGTAATTCGGTCTCTCCCTGTCGCGAAACGATGGGGAGGACTAGAGTCCGAGGATCTCTTTCACAAAGGGAATGGTGAGTTTACGCTGAGCGGTAATCGAAGCATGATCGAGCTGGTTTAGCGTGGTAAACAAGGTGCGCATTTCCCGGTCTAAACGTTTAAGCAGAAAACGGCCAACATCTTCGGGTAACTCAAATCCACGCAGCCTGGCTCTGGACTGGAGTGCCTGAAGTTTATCATCGTCCGACAGAGGCTGTAATTTATAGATTTGCCCCCAGTCCAGACGAGAAGCAAGATCGGCAAGCTGCAAATTAAGCTGACGTGGTGGTCGGTCACCGGTAATCAGTAACCGGGTTTTCCCGGACTCAAGAATACGATTGTAGAGATTAAAAATAGCCATTTCCCAGGGCTCATCCCCAGCAATACATTCGATATTATCGATACAAACCAGGGAGAGTTGTTCCATACCATCAAGGACTTCAGGGACAAACCAAGTTCGTTTATCCAGCGGAACATAGCCAACCGCATCGCCGCGCTGAGAGAGCTCGGCACAGGCAGCATGCAACAGATGACTACGACCAGCCCCTTCACGCGACCAAAAATAAATATACCCGCTGTGCTCCTGACGAAGCACCGCCTGGAGCGCGGCTAATAAAGAAGGATTATCACCCGGCCAGAAACTGGCAAAGGTTTCGTCATCAGGCAAATAAAGTGGCAGCGAAAGCTGCGCTGGCGTATTCAGAATTACCTCAACCATAACAGGCAGAAAACCCCCGGGAGTTTACCATAGAACCCACGTGATTTTGAACCGTGTAACACAATATGAGGTAGATTCTACTGCGGAGAAAAAAATGCCAGCGCTTTATTCGAGGAAGATAAGATTTTGTTTATCATCCCTGACATATACCCTAAATAATTCGAGTGCCCTGTAGGCGCCAAGTTCAGCCCGGCGATGAGCATAGACAGCTATGTGATTCGGCTGCCTGAACGCCAGCAACGCCCGAGCAGCTTGAAGTATGACGGGTATATACCCAAAATAATTCGAGTGGCCTGTAGGCGACCAGTTCAGCCCTGCGATGAGCATAGACCGCTATGTGATTCGGCTGCCTGAACGCCAGCAACGCCCGAGCAACTTGAAGTATGACGGGTATATACCCTAAATAATTCGAGTTGCTCGTAGGCGCAAAGAGAAGGCAGTCGATGAGCATAGATAAACTATGTGATTCGGCTGCCTGAACGCCAGCAACGCCCGAGCAGCTTGAAGTATGACGGGTATAAAGGCCCGTAAGATAACAGGCCCTTAACATTATTCAACGTCCGAGCGATACACTACTCGGCATCATGCGCATCGAGAATTTCTTCTTCCGGAATGACAAGGCTAATAACGTGGAACAGTAAGCTAAGAATAACTCCGACCACCGTCGCCAGCGCCATTCCTTTCAGTTCTGCGGCACCAATATGCACTTTAGCGCCGCTGACACCAATAATCAGAATAATCGATGTCAGGATCAGGTTTTTGGCTTTACTGAAGTCGACTTTAGACTCGATCAGTACCCGAATACCTGAAGCGCCGATAACCCCGTATAACAGCAGCGAAACGCCACCCATAACCGGAACCGGGATCACCTGAATCGCCGCCGCCAGCTTACCAATGCAGGAAAGCAGAATCGCGAAGATTGCCGCGCCACCGATAACCCAGGTCGAATAAACACGGGTGATAGCCATCACGCCGATATTTTCACCGTAAGTGGTATTGGGGGTTGAGCCAAAGAATCCAGAGAACACGGTTGAAATACCGTTGGCAAACATAGAGCGATGCAGGCCTGGGTTATGAAGTAAATCCTTTTTAACGATATTCGCCGTCACTACCAGATGCCCGACGTGTTCAGCAATAACCACCAGCGCGGCAGGTAAAATAGTGAAGATAGCAAACCATTCAAAACGGGGTGTATAGAAAGTCGGTAGTGCGAACCAGTGAGCTTCACGGATTGCAGTGGTATCGACGATGCCCATAACAAAAGAGAGCGCGTAGCCAACCAACACACCGATAAGAATCGGAATGATAGCCATAAATCCACGGAATAACACTGACCCTAATATCGTTACGCTCAGCGTCACTAGCGAAATAAATATCGTCGTTCCATCAGGGGCAACACCGTCGGCCGGTAATAAACCGGCCATATTCGCCGCCACACCGGCCAGTTCCAGACCGATAACTGCCACAATAGCTCCCATTGCAGCAGGTGGAAATATTACGGTCAGCCAGCCAGTACCGGCCACTTTAACGATAAGCGACACCAGGCAGAACAACACACCACACATAATAAAGCCGCCGAGCGCGACTTCATATCCGAGTGGCAGCAATAATAAAACCGGAGAGATAAAAGCAAAGCTAGAACCCAAATAAGCGGGGATCTTGCCCTTACAAATGAATAAGTACAGCAGAGTACCAATTCCGTTAAACAGAAGCACTGTCGCTGGGTTTATCTGAAACAGGATAGGAACCAGAACGGTAGCTCCAAACATCGCAAACAGATGTTGAAGACTCAACGGAATCGTTTGCAATAGTGGTGGTCTTTCACTTACCCCGATAGCGCGGCGGGCCATGATGCTTTCCTCTAAGTATTATTATGACGAGTGTTGTTGTTATATACCCTTCATACTTCAAGCTGCTTGGGCGTTGCGCTCAATAATCCTGCCGAATCACATAGTTTATCTATGCTCATCGACAGGATTCTCTCAGCGCCTACAAGCAACTCGAATTATTTTGGGTGTAAAAATCAAAAAAAAGCCGACTTCTCAGTCGGCTTATTGAATTACTTGGTACCAAATATCTTATCGCCTGCGTCACCGAGGCCGGGAATGATGTATCCGTGTTCGTTTAGCCCCTGGTCAATCGATGCGGTATACAGCTCGACATCCGGGTGTGCTTTTTCTAAGGCAGCAATACCTTCTGGCGCAGCAACCAGCACCAGTACTTTAATGCTATTACAACCTGCATTTTTCAACAGGTCGATGGTGGCTATCATCGAACCACCTGTCGCCAGCATCGGGTCTACGACCAGTGCCATGCGTTCTTCTATATTAGAAACCAGCTTCTGGAAGTAAGGAACAGGTTCGAGAGTTTCTTCATTACGGTAAATACCGACAACGCTGATACGTGCGCTAGGGACATTTTCCAGAACCCCTTCCATCATGCCAAGACCCGCTCGCAGAATAGGCACCACGGTAATTTTTTTGCCCTTGATTTGTTCTATTTCAACCGGGCCATTCCAGCCTTCGATGGTTACTGTCTCTGTCGCCAAATCCGCCGTAGCTTCGTAAGTCAGCAAACTGCCAACTTCTGATGCGAGTTCACGAAAGCGCTTAGTACTGATGTCATTTTCACGCATCAGGCCTAACTTATGTTTGACGAGTGGGTGTTTCACTTCCACGATCTTCATACTCTTTCTCCCCGAAATAGTCGCTGGCTCAAAAAAAAATCGCCGGATTATACCGCTTTTTTACGGTTGTGCTACAGGTATTGCATCAACTTGTGGTTAATCATTCAAACTATACCTGTTATACATCAAGTTATCGGGATGATATCGTCACCCAATAGACTGGAGTGATGCTCATTGGCGGCCTGAAGCGGGTGCCGGGGAGCGACTCATATTATTTAAGGTTAGTAGAGATTGAATAATAATACACCCGCCCTTAATAAGAGGCTCGCAAACGTTTGCTTCCACTGTTAGAATTGCCACGTTTTCATTTCATACCACCCACGGGGAACGCGCAGTGACCGATAAAACCTCTCTCAGCTATAAAGATGCCGGTGTAGATATTGATGCTGGTAACGCTCTGGTCGACAGAATTAAAGGCGTGGTAAAAAAAACGCGCCGTCCTGAAGTGATGGGGGGTTTGGGCGGTTTTGGTGCGCTATGTGCACTGCCACAGAAATACCGTGAACCCATTCTGGTTTCTGGCACCGACGGCGTAGGTACAAAGCTGCGTCTGGCGATGGATTTAAAGCGTCACGATGCCATTGGTATTGACCTGGTTGCCATGTGTGTTAACGATCTGGTGGTTCAGGGTGCAGAGCCCCTGTTCTTCCTCGACTATTACGCTACCGGGAAACTGGATGTCGACACCGCGTCAAGTGTGATTACCGGTATCGCTGAAGGTTGTCTGCAATCAGGCTGCGCCCTGGTCGGCGGTGAAACGGCTGAAATGCCAGGCATGTACCACGGTGAAGACTACGATGTCGCCGGTTTTTGTGTCGGTGTAGTTGAAAAATCAGAAATTATTGACGGCTCTAAAGTGGCTGACGGCGATGTGCTGATTGCTCTGGGCTCTAGCGGTCCACACTCTAACGGCTACTCTTTAGTTCGTAAGGTGCTGGAAGTCAGCGGTGCTGATCCTCTGACTACCGAGCTGGAAGGTAAACCACTGGCTGACCATCTGCTGGAACCTACCCGCATTTATGTTAAAAACATCCTTGAGCTGATTGAACAAGTTGATGTTCACGCCATTGCTCACCTGACTGGCGGCGGTTTCTGGGAGAATATTCCTCGTGTTCTGCCGGACAACACCCAGGCCGTTATCAGTGAATCTTCCTGGCAGTGGCCAGCGGTCTTCGGCTGGTTACAACAAGCCGGTAATATCAGCCGTCACGAAATGTACCGTACCTTTAACTGTGGTGTTGGGATGATTATCGCCCTGCCCGCAGCAGAAGCCGACAAAGCGGTTGAACTGATGACTGCCAAAGGTGAAAAAGCCTGGAAAATCGGTATCATTAAGGCATCTGATAGCGAAGAGCGTGTGGTTATTGAGTAATGAAAAATATTGTGGTGCTGGTATCCGGTAGTGGATCTAATCTGCAGGCTATTATTGATGCCTGTCAGCAACAGAAGATTAACGGCACCATTCGTGCGGTGTACAGTAACAAGGCCGACGTTTTCGGCCTTGAACGAGCACGTGATGCCGGTATCCCGGCTTTTTCACTACTGCCCCGTGACTATGCAACCCGTGAAGCATTTGATAATCAGCTCATCACTGAAATTGATGCCTGGGAGCCCGACCTCGTTATTCTGGCTGGCTATATGCGTATTCTGAGTCCGGGATTTGTCGGGCATTACAGTGGACGGCTGCTAAATATTCATCCGTCCTTATTGCCGAAATATCCCGGACTTCATACCCATCGCCAGGTGCTGGAAAATGGCGACAAGGAGCACGGTACTTCGGTGCATTTTGTGACCGAAGAGCTGGATGGCGGGCCTGTTATTTTACAGGCCAAAATCCCCGTATTTCCTGAAGATGAAGAAAGCGACATTTTTGCCCGCGTTCAGCATCAGGAGCACGCGATTTATCCCTTAGTGGTTAGCTGGTTTGTCGATGGTCGCTTAGCGATGCGAGAAAACGCGGCATGGCTGGATAACGTACGTCTTCCCGCACAAGGTCACGCTGCTGACTAATGTCTCTGATACTTTGTTGCTCCCATTCCGGGGCAACATTCTCGGGTATCATGTCTTGCTAACTGATAAATTTATTTTCACTGTCGCTCTTCTCCCCTTTTACTCACCAAGGCTTTCAATCCATTAAAAAATTTCATTTTTTTACTTTATTCTCATCTTGCTGTCATAATTCTGTCAGATACTTTTATCGACGAAGTTGGACATTTTTTATGAAAGCTCGCCATAATAAGTAATGTGACGATATCAATATTGTCGTCTCTACGTAAGAGAATGTGAGGACTAATGGGTCAGGATAAGTTGTATACCGAAAAAGAACTGAGTTGGTTGACCTTTAACGAACGTGTTCTACAGGAAGCGGCTGATAAAACCAATCCGCTTATTGAGCGAATGCGCTTTCTCGGCATCTATTCTAATAATCTCGATGAGTTCTACAAAGTCCGATTCGCTGAATTAAAACGGCGGATATTGATCAGCGAAGAGCAGGGATTGTCGTCTAATCAACGTCATTTACTGAATAAAATCCAGGCTCGGGTACTTAAAGCCGACCAGGAATTTGACGGCCTGTATAATGATTTGTTGCTGGAAATGGCACGCAACCAAATCTTTCTGATCAATGAACGTCAATTATCGCTCAACCAACAGTCGTGGTTGCGTAACTTCTTCAAACATCAATTGCGCCCTTATATCACCCCGATTCTTATTAATCGTGATACCGATTTAGTGCAGTTTTTGAAAGATGACTATACCTATCTGGCCGTTGAAATTATGCGCGGCGATGATATTCGTTACGCTTTGCTTGAAATTCCGTCAGATAAAGTCCCGCGTTTTGTTAACTTACCGCCGGAAGCCCCGCGTCGTCGTAAGCCAATGATTCTGCTAGACAATATATTGCGCTATTGTCTTGATGATATCTTTAAAGGATTCTTTGATTACGACTCGCTTAATGCGTATTCGATGAAGATGACCCGTGATGCAGAGTACGATCTGGTCACTGAAATGGAGTCCAGCTTGCTGGAGCTGATGTCTTCAAGTTTGAAGCAACGTTTAACCGCTGAGCCGGTACGCTTTGTGTATCAACGTGATATGCCAAGACCCCTGGTTGAAATGCTCTGTGAAAAACTGTCTATCTCAAATTATGATTCAATCATTCCTGGCGGCCGTTACCATAATTTTAAAGATTTTATTGGTTTCCCGAATGTCGGCAAAGCAAATCTAATCAACAAGCCGTTACCACGTTTACGCCATATCTGGTTTGATTACTTCCGCAATGGCTTCGATGCTATTCGGGAACGTGATGTCTTGTTGTACTACCCGTACCATACTTTTGAACACGTACTCGAGCTGTTACGCCAGGCCTCTTTCGACCCTAGCGTGTTAGCCATTAAAATTAATATCTACCGTGTGGCAAAAGACTCGCGCATTATCGAGTCAATTATTCACGCTGCCCATAACGGCAAGAAAGTGACGGTAGTGGTCGAATTACAGGCGCGTTTTGACGAAGAGGCCAATATTCACTGGGCCAAACGTCTGACTGAAGCCGGAGTGCACGTTATTTTCTCCGCTCCGGGTCTGAAAATTCACGCCAAGCTGTTTCTTATTTCGCGTATGGAAGGTGACGAGATCGTACGTTACGCGCATATCGGTACCGGTAACTTTAACGAAAAGACTGCGCGAATTTATACCGATTATTCGTTGCTCACTGCTGATTCACGTATTACTAATGAAGTTCGCCGAGTATTCAACTTCATAGAGAACCCTTATCGTCCAGTGACCTTTGACCATTTGCTTGTTTCGCCGCAAAATTCACGTCGCCTGCTCTATGATATGATAGACCGCGAAATTACCAATGCGCAAAATGGACAACCTGCCGGAATTACGCTTAAACTCAATAATCTGGTCGATAAAGGGTTGGTAGACAGACTCTATGCTGCCTCTACTGCCGGGGTGAAAATTAACCTGTTGATCCGAGGCATGTGCTCATTAATTCCTGAGCTGAGTGGAGTCAGTGATAATGTCAGCGTTATTAGTATTGTTGACCGTTTTCTCGAGCATGACCGAGTCTATATCTTTGAAAACGGCGGCGATAAAAATGTCTTCCTCTCTTCTGCCGACTGGATGACACGTAACATTGACTATCGTATAGAAGTTGCTGTTCCTGTTCTCGATCCTCGTCTGAAAAAGCAGATGCTGGATATAATGGATATTCTGTTTAGTGACACAGTGAAAGCACGCATCGTCGATAAAGAGCTAAGTAATCGCTATGTACCGCGTGGCAACCGCCGTAAAGTACGTGCACAACTAGCGATTTACGATTACCTTAAATCTTTGGAACAACCTGAATAACGCACTATGCCGCTATCAAACCCAACTCCCCGACCGCAGGAATTTGCTGCGGTTGACCTAGGCTCCAATAGTTTCCATATGGTGATCGCCCGTGTGGTTGATGGAGCTATGCAAATTATTGGTCGCCTCAAGCAACGTGTACATCTGGCCGATGGTCTGGGCCCGGATGGCCGATTAAATGAAGAGGCCATGGAGCGTGGGCTTTCATGTTTGGCGCTATTTGCTGAACGTCTGCAAGGATTTAATCCCGATAACGTCTGCATCGTGGGAACGCACTCTCTGCGTGAAGCGACCAATGCTGACGAGTTCCTGCAACGTGCATCGCAGGTTATCCCCTATCCGATTGAGATAATTTCCGGGAATGAAGAAGCCCGTCTTATCTTTATGGGAGTGGAACATACTCAGCCTGAGCGCGGGCGTAAGCTGGTCATTGATATTGGCGGCGGTTCAACTGAACTGGTCATCGGTGAAGATTTTGAGCCGCTGTTAGTTGAAAGCCGTCGTATGGGCTGTGTCAGTTTTGCCCGGCAATTCTTTCCTGAAGGCAATATCACTGAAGCCAGTTTTAAACGCGCACGAATGACGGCAGTACAAAAGCTGGAAAACCTGGCCTGGCAGTTCCGCCTTAAAGGCTGGAAAGTCGCCCTGGGCGCTTCTGGCACTATCAAAACCGCCCATGAGATATTAGTCGAAATGGGTGAAAAAGATGGCATGATCACCATAGAACGTCTGGAAATGCTGCAACGCGAAGTCCTGAAGTTTAAAAACATTTCTGCATTAAGCCTGCCTGGACTCTCTGAAGAGCGTAAGTCGGTATTTATCTCCGGACTGGCTATTCTCTGTGGTGTTTTTGATGCACTGGCTATTCGTGAACTGCGTCTTTCTGATGGTGCCCTGCGTGAAGGTGTACTCTACGAAATGGAAGGACGCTTCCGTCATCAGGACGTCCGTATTCGTACCGCGCAAAGTCTGGCGGGGCAATACCATATCGACAGCGATCAGGCCAGACGCGTGCTGGAAACGGTTGAAAATCTTCATCAGCAATGGGAAGCACAAAATCCAAAACTGGCGAATCTGCAACTGACCGCGCTGCTGAAATGGGCTGCGATGCTGCACGAAGTCGGGTTGAGCATTAATCACAGTGGATTACATCGTCACTCGGCCTATATTCTGCAAAACAGTAATCTGCCGGGGTTCACCCAGGAACAACAGTTATTAATGGCAACGATGGTGCGTTATCATCGTCGCGTTGTCCGGCTGGATGACTTCCCGCGTTTTGCCTTATTCAGGAAAAAGTATTTTCTGCCCTTGATTCAGATCCTGCGTCTGGCTGTCTTACTGAATAACCAACGCCAGTCAACGACAACGCCACCGACGCTTGCGCTGGTGACTAACGAAAACCACTGGACGCTACGTTTTCCTCATGACTGGTTTAGCCAGAATGCACTGGTTCAGCTAGATTTGGAAAGAGAGCAGCAGTACTGGGAAACGGTTCTTGACTGGAAACTCAGTATTGAGGAAGCCCCTCACATTCTCGACTTCTGATCGGAATTTCATTATCAGCACGGCTCTCAAGCCCATCGCACTGCTTTATTGCGATGGGCTTTTGTTATTCAGCAGGTTCTCCAGCGGCTCGGGATAACTGTTCAAATATCCCTGAATATAATCAATTCCTAACATAAGCACCGCTTCTTTGATGGCTTCTGTTTCCACACATTCCGCGACAATCAGCATTTTTTTGATCCGTGCAAGCTGACAGATGGAGCTGACTACCTGATAATCGAGACTGCTACTGAGAATATTACGGATAAAGTCTCCGTCTATTTTTAGCATATCAGCGTTCAATTCTTTCAAACTGGTGTAGCTGCCATAGCCCGTACCAAAATCATCAATGGCTATTCGGCATCCCATATTTTGCAAAGCCGTTAAGGTGATATTGGCTTGCCCCATGTTAACCAGAGAATCACACTCTGTTATTTCAAAGATTAGCTGCCACGGCTCAATATGATAATGGGCAAGCAGTCGCCTGACTTCCTGTGGGAAATCCTCCCGGCATACGGATACTGGCGTCAAGTTAATAGAAAAACGACAGCCCGGCAGCTGTTTACGGTGCATCGCCATAAATGTTAACGCCGCATTGAGTACCCAGCGATCAATCCGCGCAGATAAACCAAACTCGTGAGCAATCGGCATAAATTTATTCGGCGTCAGCAGCTCATTATTATCCCCCTGCATGCGCAGTAGAATTTCATAATAAATATCGCCCCTGACACCTTCAATAGACTGAGCCATCAAGACAAAACGTCCGTTATCCAGGGAATACTGAAGGCGATTCATCATGTCGACTTTGTGTTTCACATCGTTCTGAACCGGATTTGAACCTTGTGTTTGCAAAATTTCCGCACGGAAAGTCGTCAATGAGCTCTCGGCTATGGTACTCAGTTCACCCAACAGTAAATAGAGATGAGAAACAGGATGACGGACAGAACAATAACTCATCCCTATCTGTGGCTGGAGCGGTAATCCATTCCAGATAAACCGGAACTGTCTGGCGCGCTGATAGAGTGTCTCAATTTTATCCGGGGCAAATACCGGTTGTGCTAAGTGATGATTATGATTCAAACGCAGGACTAAGCTCGATCCCGACAAGTGATAAACCATCTCTTTTGCCATCAGTTCTTTTCGTAAAAATGTCGCCAGCTGTTGCTTGTACTGAATACGCAACATCACCCCGTAATTACGCCCCAGTAATTCCAGATCAGGAATAGTGATTAAAGCAATCACTGACCAGGCATGCTGTTCTAAATCCCGGTTCAATGCGCGTAAGTTGGGCATCTGTAACACCGGATCGATATAGGCTAGCCGTTTGGCTTTATTATGAAAGATGCGCTGACGTGTTGTGACTGCGGCCATCAGATAAATAGTGACCGAAAAAACAGCATTACAAGATGAGACTATCGCTAAATGTAATTCAATACCGATATCTGGGGAAAGATACTGATGGAATTTTGCCGAAAGCAGGATCAGTAATAATGTCCAGACGTTGGTAATAAACAGGAAACCAAACCGCATCGCTCCCCATAACATAACCGGAAGCATCAGAATCAGAGTGTAGTCGGTATTAAAAATGGTACTTCTTTCATTGATTGGATTCAGAAGTAATACCATAAACAGCACTATCAGGGCGCACCAAATAACGATCTCACTGAATTTAACCCCCTGCTGTTTCTGGGCCAGCATGCGGCACCAAAAGCTTTTCGCAAACATGGGGTTAACAATGATACGCAGCAGATAGTAAAAAAAGGGCAATCCTGTCAGACAGCCTACCAGTACGGCCTGATAGTTGATGAGTGTACGAACAGTCCACAGCGTTTCAGGAAAAGTTAAAAATTCCTGGTCGTATAAACCCAGCAGTAAACCCGCTTCATAGAACAATAAAAATAGGGTTCCGTTCACCCAAACCAGCCAGAACAACCGCGCTATAACCAGATTCATCATGTCGAATCGCACAGCGCGACGCCGTGGCACAAAAACATGATAACAAAACCAGCTAATGCCCAGCGGGACTAAGCAATGGAGTACATAGACAAAGGTAATCAGCTCGCCCTTTATCGGCAGATAGCGAATCAATAGTGCCAGCGCTATGCCAGGAAAAGCGGCCCAGCCGAAGAGCATGACAAACGCAGTCATCAGGGCCAGTGGCATATAGAGCAAGAAAACACGACTACCATCAAGAAGGGTCTGAGCGCTCAGACCCGCCACCAGCGGCAGTAAGAGGCCTGGCAGGATAAGCGGCAGTGCCCACCATTTATTTTTTGAACGTTGGTACCAAAGAAATAAACGCATAGTCATACGTCATCGCCCCTTCCTGATTGGGTTTCGTGCCACAAGAAACACAGACTCATTTTTCATCCATGTCATATCAATATGCATAAGAGGCAGAAAATTCTAACCGGAAAAAGACGATTATAATAAATTAAAAGTATTACCAAATATGCCCTGGTTTTGCCAGAAAGGAATCATCATGATACTGATATTCTTCCCGCCCTGAAGAATCATCGCGGAAATTTATCGTCCCAAGCCCGCGAAAAATTGACCTGAGGTTCTCCCTGTGACTAAATACTCACATCCCCAGAACAATGAATGATTTCTCAGCGCCCTTTATGGGGCACAGGATACATTGATGCGAAACCGCAACAGATTCAATAGCCGTATGACGCGCATTATCCTTTTGATTAGTTTCTTATTTTTATTTGGTCGTTTCGTCTACTCTTCGATTGGTGCCTGGTATCACCATCAGGATAAAAAAGAGCAAAATCAACAATCTCAACAAAGCAGTCAGACGGTAGAACCGACTAATGCACTATAAATCCCTTCGGTTTCAGGCTGTGCTTTCCTGGTCGTCCTTAAGCGTTCTCGCATAAAAAACCAGTCTCAGATGTTTATCTTCATCGACAATAAATGAAGTATGGTTAAAAGTAACCTCACCCTCGTCAGCTGTTCTGAATATCCGTCGCCCTTCACAACGTCCATGAACATCATGCTGGCTCCACAACGCTTTAAAGTCACCAGAAATCTCGCTCAGCATAGCGACAAGGCTTGCCATATCTTCATCTTCTGGTGCCCGAGCAAAATCACGTCGAAAACTTGCCAGGACCTGTGGAGCCTGAACCGACCAGTCAACAATCTGGCTGTTTAACTGGTCGTCAGAAAAGAGCATCCACAGCATATTCCTTTCTGAAGCCGGGCGTTCAGTGAAACCAAAAAGAGCGTTCGCTGCGGTATTCCAGCCCAGGACATCCCAGCGTAAGTTAAGAATATAAGCGGGACGCAGGGTCAAATCATCGAGCAGCAGGCGGATCATGGGAGATAACTGACATGCTGTCTGAGCCGTCATCGCGGGGGGGCGTTGATGTGCCAGCAGAAATAGATGACGTCGTTCAATTTCATCCAGCCTCAGTACCCGAGATAAATTATCCAGAAAACTCGTTGATACCCGAATACTGCGCCCCTGTTCAAGCCAGGTGTACCAAGTAATGCCAACCCCGGCAAGGGCTGCGACCTCCTCCCGACGCAGGCCAGGTGTCCGCCGCCGCTTCCCGGCGGGTAATCCCACATCCAACGGGGAGAGTGATTCACGTCTGCTACGCAAAAAATCGCCCAGCACCGCCTGAGTTCTGTCCAGTCTGTTACCCAGCATATTACCCTTAGTAATAGCATAACCAGTTATATAGTAACAGGTTAACTAATTTGCGACACTCCGGCAAGTTTCTTAAAAAACCGGAGTTTTTATGACTGATACACCGCTACCCGCAACCCATCCAGCGGAATGCCAGGCACAGCGCCCCGCCTCCTCGCTGGCGCTTTTTATCCTGTTACTCGGCGGCTTTATGACTATCTTTGATCTCTTTGTCGTCAATATTGCGATAGCTTCCATCCAGGAAAGTCTCGGGGCTAGCTTTGCTGATATCGCCTTTGTTATCGCCGGGTATGAACTGGCATTTGGCGTACTACTGATTGCCGGAAGTCGACTCGGTGACCGCCATGGGCGGAGACGGCTATTTGTGCTCGGTATGCTCGCCTTTACCTTTTCCTCCTTACTCTGTGGTATTGCCTCTTCAGCCAGTATGCTAATAGCCGCTCGTTTAAGTCAGGGGGCTGCGGGAGCGCTTTTATTCCCACAAATTTATGCCTCACTACGGGTCATTTATGATGAAAGCGGCCGAAGCAAAGCTTTTGGATTACTCGGTATGACTCTGGGATTAGCTGCCATTGCCGGACAAGTAATTGGCGGCTTGCTGGTTGAACTGAATTTATTAGGGCTTGGCTGGAGAGTGGTTTTTTTAATCAATATCCCGATTGGGATACTGGCAGTGATAGCGTCTCGCGCTATTCCGGAGTCAAAAGCTGAGACAGGAGCGAATATCGACTGGCCAGGTGTCGTACTGATAAGTCTCGGATTATTACTGCTATTACTGCCTCTGCTTGAAGGGCCCAATGTCGGCTGGCCACTCTGGACCGCATACAGCTTTATCGCTGGTTTTGCGCTGCTGGTCATCTTCCTGGCGTGGCAGCATCGCCTCACCCATCAAGGGGGAACACCGATTATCGCCCTGACCCTGTTTCGCCAGCCGTCCTTCTCTATCGGCTCCCTGTGCGTGCTGCTGATTTATTCTACCGCGACATCACTCTTTCTTTGTTTTGCCCTGTTACTACAGTCAGGACTGGGACTGTCCCCTTTTGCTGCCGGTATGATATTTGCGCCATGTAGTGTTGGGTTTATCGCCGCCTCACTCGCTGCGCCAAAACTCGTCTCTCGTTTTGGTAACAAGATAATTGCCCAAGGGGCCGTACTCTATGCCGCAGGAATAGGAGGGCTAATGATGATGGCCTGGGGTTTCACCCCACAGTCGGACGTCACCCTGTTTATCTGGCCTTTAGTCGTCTTAGGTTTTGGTCAGGGAATCGTTATGACACCGATGCTGAATCTAGTGATTGGCTATGTAGAAGAACGCCATGCAGGCATCGCAGCGGGATTTATTTCAACCATGCAACAAGTAGGGGGGGCTTTCGGTGTTTCTATTGCCGGTATTTTCTTTATGAATATTCTGACCCGTGACGCCGGTTTAGCAACATCAACACGTTACCTGGACGCTTTTTCAGGAGCCATGATCTACAACCTGATTGCCGTTGTTATGGCTATCATTCTGATTATTCAGCTGATACAACGCAGTCGTGATACTTCATTGTCATAGAGAGGCTAACCGGTAGCCTCCAGCAGCAATAAATCCATCAGCAAGACCAGATTTGACTCAAAGGAGGTCACGCCCGCGGCCTCCGCTGCATAATGCACAGCCTCATCATATAAAGCAAAATGCAGATCGGCTATGCCTGCCAGGCTATTGGCAGAGGCACGGGTAAAAGCGACCACTGTCATACCAATATTTTGCGCAATCCTCGCCTTATCCAGCACTTGTTCAGTTTCACCACTACGTGAAACGGCAACAAACACCTGGTAACGAGCAGCATTACTCAAAAAGATATTACGGCTATCACCCGGACCTGAAATAAAAGCAGTCTTACCCAGCACTTGTAATTTTTTGGTCAGGTACTCGGCAAACAGATAGGAAAACCCCGCACCGTAAAGAAAAAAACTGTCTTTTTCGCGTAAAAGCCGGGTAAATATATGGCGTTTATCTTCGGTAACCCACTGGAAAGTTTGCTGGTAATTAGCAATAAACTGGTTAAATAGCGCTGGAAGTTCTGGAACATTATCGGTTCGCGCAACTAACTGTGGCGTTTCTGATAATAGCTGCTTACAGTGCCAGACAAACTCACTAAAGCCACTAAAACCGAGCTTCTGCGCTAAACGCATAATAGTGGCAGTAGAAACGTAGCTCACCTCAGCCAGTTCCCGGACAGTAATATGCCCGACCCGTAAAGGATGCTCCATTAACCAGGACAGCACTCGATATTCAGCTCGAGTTAAGTTTGCGTCACGCGTTAACAGGGATGAAAGGCGGGTATCCATTAGGCTACCTGCCTTGCCACTGAGTAGGTTTTTAGGTACCAATTAATGAGAGTCAAATCACCTGGTGACATACGTATCCCTGGGCCTGTTAGTCGAAATGAGATTGTCGGTGTTTTTTCTCACACCGACAAGTCGCCCAGAGTGTTAGTCGCTAATTGTTTACAGCTTCACCCTCACGCCAGGCTTGTTGCAACGCTGGCCAGTAATCGCGATTGGCCTCAATCATCTCATCGAGGATTAATTTTGCGTGTTCCATTGTCGGAACAGTTCTGTTGAGCGTAAAGGCCTGGAGCGCTTTCTCATAACTCCCCTCAATCGTCGCCTCAACCAGCAGTTGCTCCGACGCCAGCTGTTGCTGGAGCAAGGTTTGATGGAATAATGGCACCTTGCCAATACGGATCGGCTCTGGGCCTTCACTTGTGATGTAAGCAGGCACTTCTACCATCGCATCATAAGGCAGATTAGTAATCGCCCCTTTATTCTCTACCATCACCAAGTGACGCTGACGCAGGTTAAAGGCCAGTGAGCAGGCGACATCGACAATAAATTCACCGTGAACCCCGACATGAAAAGCATCTGACAGAATACCGGTACGCTGATACTCGGCCGCTGCCGCAAACAGTTTTTTCTCACGGCCATCCATCACTTCATTGGCGCGGGTATAGTCCGGGTTCTGATGCTCGACAATCTGATTAGGCATCAGATAATACTGCAAATAGGGGTTCGGCAAATACTCCGGGAAGTTATCCATAATCGGCTTAATGTTACGCCATGTCTTGACCCATGAAGGATCTGAGTGCTGAGGATCGGTTTTCGCCGCATCTTCTGTCAGCAAACCAAAACGGGCAATATGACGACGCAACTCTGGCAGTCTGTCTTCACCATCAACCAGCACACGGGTGAACCAGCCGAAGTGATTTAGCCCAAAATAGTCCACTTCAAGCTTATGCCGGTCGACGCCCAGAATCGCCCCCATATTACGCATTGCCGCTACCGGCATATCGCAGATATTCAGTACCCGAGCGTTGGGACGCAGGCGACGAACACCTTCCGCCACAATCGCTGCCGGGTTGGAGTAGTTAACAATCCAGGCTTTTTTGTCAGCATAACGGGCGACCCTGTCTATCAGCTCGACCATCGGTAAAATAGTACGCAAACCATAAGCCAGACCGCCCGGACCACAGGTTTCCTGACCAACAACACCGTGACGCAGAGGGATTTTTTCGTCCTGCTCACGCATTTTATACTGGCCGACACGCATCTGGGCAAAAACAAAATGCGCACCACTAAAGGCCACTTCAGGATCATCGGTAACGGTAAATTTAATCGTCTGGCTATGATCACGGATCACTTTTTCAACAACCGGGGCGATGGTGTTCTGCCGCTCGGCATCTATATCATAGAGGCGAATTTCCGCGAGAGGAAAATCAGCCAGTCTGACCATCAGACTTTTCACAATACCCGGTGTATAGGTACTGCCGCCACCAGCAATAGATAGAATAAATGGGGGTGTAAACATAATTGTCTCCTTCAGAGAAACGTCTCTACTGCTTCTCGCATTTTCTTAACATGCAGCCCGTAGACCACCTGAACGTTATTACCTTGTTTAATGATGCCTTTAGCCCCTGTAGCCTTAAGCCCGGGCTCATCAATCATGGCAACATCTTTTACTGTGACGCGTAGCCGGGTATAGCAGTTATCCACGACGTCGATATTGCTGGCACCGCCAAGCCCGGCGATTATCGATTTGCCTATCTCGTGGTTATTACCTCGGGCCTGGTACTCTTGTTTGCTATGCAGACGTGTCTCGGCCTCATCATCTTCGCGGCCTGGCGTTTTCATATTCAATTGCACGATTAACAGGCGGAAGGTGATGAAATAAAGGACAAACATAATAAGACCAACGAGGATATACATCGGCCAGTTAGACTTCTCGATACCCAGAGGCAGGTTATAGAGAATAAAGTCGATAAAACCGTTAGCACCGATAGCGTGGACACCCAACAGTGAAAACAGCACCATCCCCACTCCGGTCAACACCGCATGAACCACAAACAGCAAAGGTGCGACAAACAGGAAAGCAAACTCGAGCGGTTCGGTGACCCCCACCAGCATGGCGGTTAAGGCGGCAGGTAATAAAATCGCTTTTGCCTGGGTCTTACGTTCTGGTTTGGCGGTGACATACATAGCGAGTGCTACCGCAGGCAGACCAAACATTTTGCTGATCCCACGCGCATCCCACACCACCGTACTACTCAGCTGTTTAACATCCTGACAGGCCATTTCAGCGAAGTAGATATTACGTGCGCCATGATATAGCGTTCCACAGACCTCTTTTGAGCCACCCAGTTCGGTGTAAAGGAAAGGGGTATAGACCAGATGATGCAGCCCGGTAGGTACCAGAATACGCTCAAGAAAACCATAAATTGCCACGCCGAATGGCCCGGAGTCTTTAATTGCCAGAGCCATCGAGCTAATGCCGTGCTGGACATAAGGCCAGACCTCACTCATCACCACACCCAGTAGAATAGAGACGGGTAGCATGATAATGGCGACAAAACAGTGTCCGGAGTAAATCGCCATCACGCCAGAAAACTGGACTCCGGAGTATTTGTTATAGATATAACCTGCCAGCCCACCGGTCAGAATACCGGCAAACACGCCCATTTCGAGGACCTGTACTCCCAGCACCATCGCCTGGCCCCCCATGCGCATTTGATCTGCGGGTAACAGCTGGCCTTGGATCTGCAACATCACGTTCATGGCATTAATAAACACCACAAAAGTCACCAGTCCTATCAGGGCTGCATAGCCTTTATCCCGGGTTGCCAGACCAATCGGTATACCAACAGCAAACACCAGACCTAAATTAACCAGCAATGAAACTGCTGATTTAGCAATCAGCTGTCCGGTATGCTGAATAAAAGGATGGCCAAGAAACGGAAGGTATTCCGCTAAATTTCCATTACCCAGCACGTTACCGAAGGCAATAAATAACCCGACGATAGGTAAGATAAGCACAGGTCCGTAGAGCGACTTTCCAAAATTTTGTAGGGCATTAACGGCTCGTTTCATGGCTGTTTCTCTCAGTATGCGCGCACTTTCTGTGCGTCTTACTCGCCAAGCTAACAGGAGTCAGTGAGCAATATCCAGCTATCTTATTGTTTTTAAAATAAATGACGTCAAAGGTTACATGTAACCTTTAGCACTGTGATCGCGGTAACAGCAGGGAATTAACAGACTCATAGAGGGAAGGCTCATTCAGGCTCTGCATTCCTGAGCGATAAAATTAAGGCGAAGGATGCTGATATTAATTATCATTAGCTTTTAGCGGCGGTAGAAACGCTACCCCGGTCAACCCTATTCAATAAACGTAACCTGTTAATTAAAAATGAAGAAAAATAAATCTATCCTCAACTGGCTACTGGTATGCAGCACTCTGGTATTAACCGCTTGTCAGCATCAAACAGCGTCTAAAACAGCCGATGCAGTGATCCCTGAAGGTTCTCTTATTCAAAATGTTCAAACCGGTGCGGTACTGACCCCTCAGCAGTTGCTTAATGTACTGAGTGCTGTTCCGATGGTTATTGTTGGCGAAGAGCATACCAATGCCGCGCACCACCAGATTGAACTGTGGCTGCTACAAAACCTGCAACGGCAACGACCTCAGGGTAGCCTGTTACTGGAGATGATTACCCAGGATCAACAACCCGCTATCAATGCAGCCAGACAATCCCTGGCAGCAGACGCGTCGCTGAGCGAGCCACAGATTCAAGAAGCTATTCGCTGGAATAAAGGCTGGCCATGGCCGATGTACGGCGAGCTGGTAATGAATGGTCTCAAGGCCCCCGCCCCACTACTCAGCGCGAATATTTCACGCGCCAGAATCACCGAGATTTATCAGAACCCGACCTTTCCAGTAGGCGAACACAGTTCACAAGCCGCTGTCCGGAACAAAATATCAGACACCATTACAGTGATGCATGGCGGCAATATTGCTGCTGAACAGCTCACTGCTATGCTGGCTATCCAGCAGCATCGTGACCGTTTTATGGCCCAGCAATTACTGTCTGCTCCCCAGCCCGCGCTGTTATTTGTGGGTGGATACCATGCCGCTAAAGATGTCGGCGTGCCGCTGCATATTCAGGATCTGGACGGCCAGCCAGCAACAGTGCTGATGCTTTCAACTCAAGGAACCACCGTTACCTCAGCACAAGCGGATTATGTCTGGTATGTTCCAGCCGCTAAGAAATAATAACGATACTGAGTCAGTCATCTGAGACAAATTTTAAGAGCATCGCCATGAGAGCAAGAAAGTTACTTATCCGTGCCGCACTACTGAGTATCGCGATAAGCGGTAGCCTGACCAGTGCATCCGCTAATGAGAGTGAATTGCCTTTCTATCAAGGCAAGACTCTGGCACATCCTGTCATTTCCGGGGCGCGTTACAGTACTGCTATTCTGGCCTTTATTCAGGAAAAGGGGCAAGTTGAGGGTTATTACTGTTTTTGTGACAAAGACGATCCCAATGCTAACTACAAACCGCAATTACTGGGCACCTTTCCTGACTCAACTATCGAGTCGGTCTTTTATGTTGATCTTGATAGCGGCGGGCAAATCACGCTGGTGTTAAGTAAAAGTCATCATAAATACAGTTTACGCGGCTGGCGTTATCAGGCTGAAAACAGCTATCAACCGTTACCCCATTTGCAGCCGGTACTGGACAAACTGGTCGCACAATATAAGACCTTGAATGCATCGCTGATAAAACAACAGTTGGGTCAATTACCGCCCTATGACTACAGCATGGAGTATCCAAAAACCGCTAATGCTGATGTCGATAACCTCGACTTTACCCAGGGTAAACTGATTGGCTGGTATCGCGATAGTGGTGAACGGTTACCCGAGAATACAGCGCTAAGCGATGATATCTGGTTCTATAAAAAAACCTTTGCCGAAAAAGACGGGTTATTTCTCACTGCCACCTACCAGCGCCAGGAAGAAGGACCGACGCCAGGATTCAGGGTAACGACCGTCAGCTGGCAGTCCGATCCCGCCCAGTTTAATGGCTCTGAAAACGGGGCCTATATCCTTTACGAAGCCGATTCAGGCTTCTCAAACGGTTTCTATCAACAGGGTGTCGCTGATGGTCCCTGGATAACCCATAACGCGGACTACCAAAGCGCGGGTCATCATGTCATGGGGCAACAGCAGGGCCAATGGACTCTCCGTAACTCACAAGAAAGTGCCACAGGTCTGATGGAAAACAGTCAGCGCGAGGGGCGCTGGGAGGTCAGTGATGGTCTGAATGGCGAACACCAAGGGTTGAGTGGATTCGATACTTATCAGCATGGCCAACGTAACGGCCCCAGTGAACGGTTACTGGCCGGACTCCTGTGGCAAAAAGGCAACTATGCTGATGATTTACGCGAAGGTGTCTGGGTAACCGAGAACGGTGAAGGCCCCTATATTAAAGGTATCGCCAACGGCGTCTGGACGCTAAGAACACCCAGCGGTGAAGTCCAGCAAGTTTCTCTGGTCAATGGTAAAAAACAGGGGGAAATGCGCTGGAGTGATAGCAGTGGCAAGCTGTTATATATCATCAATTATAAAGACGATATTCCTGACGGAGTCTATCAGAGATATAACGCGGCCGGAAAAATGGTGTATCAAGCCCATTATCATCAGGAAAAATTGAACGGGCGTGAAATAGAATATTATGACGATGGCACCACCCTGCGTGCGGATCGCGGCTACCTGAATGGTGAGTTACATGGCGATAATCGCTACTATTTTCCGAATGGTAAACTTCAGTCTGTCTCTCATTTTGACCAGGGGCGTGAAGTGGGATTAATGCAAGAATTTACCGCCACGGGCGTCAAAGTTATCGAACGTAACTCTTGTCCTGTGCCTTCAGGTGGTCGCTGTGGTAAACAGCAAACCTTTAACCCTGACGGTATCCCACTGACCGATAGCGACTATTTATTGGGTCGCCAGCAAACGAATAATAGCTGGTATGCCAGCGGGCAGCGCGAGGAAGAGACCCGTATTGGCACTGATGACAGCTATACTCAAATCAGCTATTACCCCAATGGCCAGATAAGCTGCATTGTGCGTGCTCAGGGCTTCACTCCGTTACAAGTTGATGGCAAAGAGTATCGGGATTATCAAGGGGCTAAACGCGAGGGGGAAAGCGCCTGTTATTACCAGACCGGAGTGCTGAAAAGCAGTGCCATCTGGAAAGCAGGTAAACTAATTTCCGGCTGCGAAAAACGCTTTGATGAGAGTGGGAAACAGATATTTCCCGGCCCGGAAGGTTGCCCGAAACCTAAATGGCAATATGACTAACCGGATATGCCTGGGTTATTTACCTTGCGAGAATTAAAAAATGATAATGACTTTATCCCCGGTGCGCGCGCTGACATTATTAAGTTTATTAGCTTTACCGCTGTCAGCCTGGGCTATCGACTGCACCAAAGCTAGTTTAGCGGATGAGAAGGCCATTTGCGCCACCCCGCCGCTAATGCAGCTTGATACCGTGCTCAATAAAAGTTATGCCTTCGCTCGCCAGCAGGCAGATAAAGCCCAGCTAAAAACCGAGCAACTGGTCTGGCTTAAAGAGCGACAACAGTGTGGTGATAATACGGCCTGTCTCGCAGAGCAGTATATTTCGCGGGTTAAGACACTGGCTCATGTCGACTCTATCTCAATCATCCATAGTGCCTCAAAACAGTGGGACTTTGTGCTATCTGTCGCGAGCTGCACGCCTGACTCTTCTTATCCGACCTGTGAAGGCCCCGGAACATTAGATATTTTTACCAAAGGCAGCGGTAAGTTAGTGCAGAGATTGGCTGCAAAAAATATCTTTATCGAGCTGGATAAACAAGGTAAAGCGACCACGAATTTGGTAGAGATGTATGGCGATAATAACAGCGGCCTGGTGGTTGAGGATATTAACTTTGATGGTATCGATGACATCGCTCTGCGTACCGGTAATGAAGGCGCTTATGGTGGCCCTTCATATACCATTTACCTCTATCAGCCACAGTCTAAAACCTTTGTAGAAAATACAGCCCTGACTCAGTTAGCTAGCGAAAACTTAGGGTTGTTCAACGTTGATAGCGAAAACAAAACGCTTACCACCTTTACCAAAAGTGGCTGCTGCTGGCATCAGTCCAGTATCTGGAAAATAGATCAGAATAAACCAGTATTGATTGAAGAAATTACCGACGGGGAAGATATCGGCGCTGAACAGCCGACACGGTTAATCACCACTCGCAAATGGATCAATGGGCAATGGCAAACAACCGAAGAGAGGGAGGTTATCGCCGATTAATGCTCGTTTTGTTTAGCTGAGATAATAGTTTGAAAGGCATTGTGCGCGTTACTGCCAAAGGTTAACGTTAACAAAACTACAGAAAAACAGTCGATAAATGACATTTTCAATCATGATCTGACTCACAAATCGCCAATGTTAACGTTACCTTTCGTGATTAACATCGCAAAAACACCCATTTCTGCGTTATTAGGGCAATTCGAAACTGCTAGTGTTGTTTACCCTGTCGCTTCGTTGAGCTTTCCATGAGATGAAAATATTAAGCATCGATATTAATTTTAAAAATCCATACTATCGCTATGCCTCTGGCTACTCATTTTTCTTTTTTATCACCTGGTCATTATGGTGGTCGCTTTATGCAATATGGCTAAAAAATACTATTGGTTTAACGGGAGCACAGCTGGGAATACTGTATTCATTAAATCAATTCACCAGTATTCTTTTCATGGTCATTTACGGGGTAATGCAGGATAAACTGGGCTTGAAAAAAAATATAATGTGGCTGATCTCATTCACATTAGTCCTCACCGGTCCATTCTTAATCTATTTTTACGAACCCCACCTTAAAGATAATTTTTATCCTGTGGTGACTGTAGGTTCGTTATTTTTTGGCCTCGGTTATCTCGCCGGGTGTGGTTTAGTTGATAGCTTTATTGAAAAAATGAGTCGCTCATTTCGATTCGAATTTGGCACCTCGCGCCTGTGGGGCTCACTTGGCTATGCAATAGGTGCATTCGTTGCCGGAATAATGTTTAGCATTAATCCTCATATTAATTTTTGGGCCGTCAGCATAATGGGGCTCTGTTTTATGGCGGTTAACGCACTATTTAATGAAAAAAAATCACAAGACTATATTCCTGAGCGGACGGATAAACCGACCAAAGAGGATTTCCTTGGATTAGTTAAAGATAAAAACTTCTGGATTTTTGTCATCTTTGTTATTGGAACCTGGTCTTTTTATACCATCTACGACCAACAGATGTTCCCCGTCTTCTATGCCGGACTGTTCTCAACACCCGAGCTGGGCACCCAGGTTTACGGTTATTTAAACGCGGCTCAAGTAGTGTTAGAAGCAATATGCATGGCGTTAGCGCCTTTTATTGTCAATAAAATCGGACCTAAAAAAGCCCTGGTGATTGGCGCTACCATTATGCTAGCGCGCATACTGATGGCGGCTATTTTTATTAACCCTTACATTATTTCATTTGTTAAAATGTTCCATGCTTTAGAGGTGCCGTTATTTATTGTCGCGGTATTTAAATATGCAGTCACTAACTTTGATAAACGCCTTTCATCAACCATTTTTCTAATCGGTTTTCAAATAGCCAGTTCTATCGGTATTATTCTTCTTTCTATGCCACTTGGGGAACTCTTTGACAGAGTCGGCTATCAGAGTATTTTTTATACCATCTCTTCAGTGGTGACGATTATGATTATCTTTGGCGCTTTTATGCTCAGCGGGAAAATGCAGCGGATCCCTTAGAATATTGAACGCATTTCATAAACTGGCGTTTATCTTCCTGGCCTGTGCCCGTCTCTCCGTGGGCGCAGGCCAAATATCTGAACTTCAATCCCAAATCAGGCCCAAGTATTTGAGGCGTAACTTATTTCAGCAATATGCCCTCCCCTACACCATTCTACAAAATTGCGCTAAATCAAACTCACAGCAAGTAGCCACAAAATCCTCTGGTCAGTCTGCAAAATTAGGCCTAGCTTAAAGATGTATTTAAAATACAACTTATAAAAATAGGTGAGATTATGTTCTGTGTGCAATGTGAGCAAACTATCCGTACGCCAGTCGCTAATGGCTGTGCATACGCGCAAGGTATGTGCGGTAAAACCGCCGAGACATCCGACTTACAAGATCTGTTAATTGCCGCGCTACAAGGGCTCTCCGCCTGGGCCTGCAAAGCGCGTGAATACGATATTATCGATCATGATGTTGACAGTTTCGCCCCGCGCGCCTTCTTCTCGACGCTGACTAACGTCAACTTCGATTCAATACGTATTGTCGGCTACGCGCGCGAAGCCATCGCCAAACGCGAGATGCTGAAAGCAATTTGCCTTACGCTGGATGCGAATGCCAAAGTGGATCATCCCATGGCGGATTTACAGCTGGTGAATGGAGATCTCGGTGATTTACAAAAACAGGCAATGGAGTTTGTTCCTAACCGCGATAAAGCCGCGATTGGCGATAATATTCTGGGCCTGCGCTTGCTTTGCCTGTACGGCCTGAAAGGTGCCGCTGCGTACATGGAACACGCTCATGTGCTGGATCAGTATGACAATGCTATCTATGCACAATATCACAAGATTATGGCATGGCTCGGCACCTGGCCTGCGGATATGAACGCATTGCTTGAGTGTTCAATGGAAATCGGCCAGATGAATTTCAGCGTCATGCAAATTCTTGATGCCGGTGAAACCAACGCTTACGGTCATCCAACACCGACCCAGGTCAACGTCAAAACTGTTGCCGGTAAATGTATTCTTATTTCCGGTCATGACCTGAAAGATCTCTATCATCTGCTACAGCAAACCGAAAATACCGGCGTTAACGTCTATACACATGGCGAAATGCTCCCCGCTCACGGCTACCCTGAACTGCGCAAATTCAAACATCTGGTAGGTAACTACGGCAGTGGCTGGCAGAACCAGCAAGTTGAGTTTGCCCGTTTCCCAGGCCCTATCGTGATGACCTCCAACTGCATCATCGACCCGCATGTGGGTTCCTATGAAGATCGTATCTGGACCCGCAGTATTGTCGGCTGGCCTGGCGTAAATCATCTGGAAGGTGATGATTTTAGCTCTGTAATCAACCAGGCATTGCAGCTGGATGGATTCCCTTACAGCGAAATTGAACATCTGATAACCGTGGGCTTTGGTCGTCAGACACTGCTGGGTGCTGTGGATACGCTGATTGATTTAGTCAGTCGGGAAAAACTACGCCATGTCTTCCTGGTCGGTGGCTGTGATGGTGCACGCGGTGAACGTAACTACTTTACTGATTTCGCTACCCAGGTTCCTGAAGATTGCCTGATCCTGACTCTGGCATGCGGTAAATATCGCTTTAATAAACTCGATTTCGGTGACATTGAAGGACTTCCACGTCTGATTGATGCCGGACAGTGTAATGACGCTTATTCCGCCATCATGCTGGCCGTCACCCTGGCAGAAAAACTGGGTTGTGGCGTTAATGAACTGCCGTTGTCGTTAGTGCTGTCATGGTTTGAACAAAAAGCCATTGTTATCCTGCTGACGTTACTGTCATTGGGCGTCACTAATATTGTGACCGGCCCGACTGTACCTGGTTTTCTGACACCTGATTTGCTCGCGGTGCTGAATGAAAAATTTGGCCTGCGTCCCGTGACTACCGTTGAGCAAGATATGCAGCAGATGCTGAACGCATAAGGGGATAATCATGACCATGCCAACTTCTCAGTGTCCGTGGCGTATGCAGGTCCATCATATTCATCAGGAAACACCGGATGTCTGGACGCTGTCGCTGCTCTGCCACGATTATTATCCCTATCGTGCGGGCCAGTACGCGATGGTCAGTATCGGTAAGGGTAAAGATACTCTGCGGGCTTATACTCTGTCTTCAACGCCGGGTGTCAGTGAGTACATCACTCTCACCGTACGACGTATTGATAATGGTGCAGGTTCGAACTGGCTGACTCAGAATGTTAAACGGGGTGACTATCTCTGGTTATCTGATGCCCAGGGCGCGTTTACCTGCGACCACATCACCAGCAATAAAATATTATTACTGGCTGCCGGTTGTGGCGTGACGCCAGTGATGTCGATGCGGCGCTGGCTGGCGGCTTTTCGTCCTGAGGTGGATGTCCAGGTTATCTACAGTGTACGTTCTCCACAAGATGTTATTTTCGCCGAAGAGTGGCAAGGCTATAAAGTGACACTGGTTGCAGAAAATGATGCCAGCGAAGGATTTGTCTCAGGACGTCTGACTGAAGAGATGTTAAGTGCGGTGCCAGAACTCACTGAGCGCACCCTACTCTGCTGCGGCCCTGCGCCTTATATGGACTGGGTTGAAAATGCGGCAGATAAATTAGCTGTAACGGACTTCTATAAAGAGCAATTCTTTACCCCGGCTGCCGCCCCCGTGACTGAAGGTCTCAAGTTCACTAAGCTGTCGCCTGAAAAAACCTTCTTCGCTGCACGAGGTCATTCTCTGCTGCAAGCGATGGAAAGTAATCAGGTCCCGGTGAACGCCGCCTGTCGTGAGGGAGTCTGTGGTTGCTGTAAAACGCAGATTATTTCCGGAGAATACAACGTCAACAGCACGATGACACTCACCGAGCAGGAAATTGCGAATGGCTATGTACTGGCCTGTTCCTGCCATCCAGTAAGCGATTTAGTGCTTGCCTGAGAAAGTAAAAACGCCCTTTTTAAAAAGGGCGTTTTTTTAACAGCATTATCCCCGCAATAAAAATACACGCTTCATTAATCGTAGCCGCTTAGTACCCGCAGATAAATCAATAAGTTCACAGAAAATAACCGCTAATAACTCACATCAATTTCATAGAATTAATAAAAAACCAGCCTATGATGGTAATTCTATAATTTTGAATGGAAATGTTATTACGACCCTCCTAAAATGAGACAGTTATAGTTATATTTTCCGCCTTAACACTGACAAAACCTAAATAAAACGCGCAATAAATGCAGAATGCAATTATTCACAAATTAATTATATAACCAGCATTTTAATATAGGATTATATTGATTGACTAAAGTTAATTCAGATTTAAGATGATGATTGAAAGTGATGACTCACTTATGCTCATTTTCGTATCTTAAGCAAAAAGACATGGAGGTTACATGAATACAATCACCGATCAAAAATCAATGTTATCATCAAGTCAGTTACATGAACAATTAGTCATTTTAAATCAAAGTGTAAAAGGAACGCTTCCTGCCATCAACACCAGAAATGTTGATAACATATTACACTTACCTCAACAAACAACAGCCCTGGCCTGGAATTGGTCAAAGGGTTTTAATTATTAACAGAAATAACATCATCATATATACCCAAAATAATTCGAGTTGCTTGTAGGCGTAAAGAGAAGGCAGTCGATGAGCATAATAGACTATGTAATTCGGCTGCCTGAACGCCCGCAACCCTAAGTAATTTGAAGTATAAAAAATATAACTAAGTAATTAAACTAACAGGTACCGCTGCTGATGAATTTAAATATATTCATTAATGACTTAAAACTAAAACCCGCAGCAGCTCTTTTAGCCCTGGTGATTACTGTTATTGGCTTGGCTA